>Ga0172380_10003119_pt1 | contig 23584 bp, 23 predicted proteins | sample Leawe162metaG_FD_119747 | JGI IMG/M metagenome (GOLD analysis project Ga0172380, IMG submission 119747) | Leachate microbial communities from a municipal landfill in Southern Ontario, Canada - Leachate well 162 metaG | ecosystem: Engineered > Solid waste > Landfill > Unclassified | place...
ATCACCGCGACCATCGCGACCGCCGCGACGACGATCCCGAGGAACTGAAGGCGGTCGGACGAGTGAGATGAGTTGGGCATGGGCTGTTCCTGCTCGTGGTGGGATGAAGGTTCAGCACTGCGGCCACGTCAGCGTAGCGTATGTGAGATAAGGCACAAAGCCCAAAACGCGCCGTGCTTATGCATCCAAGTGCGTCATTCGAGCGAGGACTGGAACTCACGTTCCTCGGGATCCCAGAACGTCTTGATGTAGGCCAGTACCGCCCGGATCTCGTCTTCACTCAACCGGTCACCCCACGCCGGCATCCCCGAGCGAAACCCTTCGCGCCCGTATGCTGCCTGCCCGCCGCGGCGGATGATGTCGAGAAGGACATCATCGGGATGGTGCCATGTGTGCCCGGAGGAGTCGTGGGGAGGAGCAGGGTAGCTGCGGTCCTCGCGGGGCGATTGCCAGTTCGGCTCTCCCTCGCCCTTGGGACCATGGCATGTGGCGCAGTTCGCCTGGTACACGCGCTCGCCAAGCATGATCGTCGCCTGATCGGCCGGCCCCTCGCCCCTCTCATCAGGGCCGTCATTGCCACACGACGTGAGCACCAGGATCCCAAGGAAGGCCATCATCAGACCGAGGCGACCAACGACTTGTCGGCCGCGCCCCGACCGGTCGGAACGGCGACCTCGTGCAGGGCAGAGTGCGTGGGCTTCAGCCCTTGACGGCTCGTTCAATCTGGACCCATCAGGTCGTCCTGGACGACCTCATCGAGTAGACCGCGCAGCCTCTCCTCCGACAGCAACCCGTCATAGCGGGCATACGTCTGAGGGCCGGGCGCGATGAAGAACGCCGTCGGCAGGCCCTGCACGCCGTACTCCAGGTAGACCTCTCCTGCCTCGTCACGCGCGAGTGGGAAGGTCAGACCGTGCCGTTCGACGAAGCGCCGGGCGTCTTCCTCGCGATCCCAGATGTTCACGCCCAGGAACATCCAGCCGCGATCGCGGTATTCGGGCCAGAGGGCCTCGATCAATGGCGCCTCCTCCTCGCAGGGGATGCACCACGACGCCCAGAAGTAGAGGAAGACGGGTTGGCCGGCGTACTCCTGGAGGACGAAGCGTTCGCCATCGAAGCGCTGCAAGCTGAAGTCGGGAGGAACGCCCAGGTCACCATCAGTCCGACCTTCCTGAAGGCCGCCGACCCCCTGCGCCATCGCAATCCCGAGGACGGCGAGCACGCCTAGGAGGAGGGTGCCGAGCGCCGCAAACGCGAACCGGGGTTGCAGCAAACTACGCATCAGACTGACCAATGCGTAAGGCGGTTGGCCAGCGCGAGCGTCAACCGCGGCCGCGCGGGCCCCCGACGCTGCTGGTGACTCGCCTGTACCTGGTGCATGACTTGTCTCCGCCTCGCGTCAGGGCTCGAGTAGTTCGTGGACATGCCCCCCCAGAACCTCCGTCAGCGATGGCCCGTCCCACATCTCTTCGGCGCCGGCACCGTCCGGAATCGAGACGTACCACCGCTGCACGCCGGTCTGATCGATCACCCAGACTCCGGGCGTGTGCGCGACCTCCCCGGCCTTCCCATCCTTGGGCACACCGCCGAGTGCCCCGTATGCCGCCCGTACCGCTTCGAGCTCCCGCGCCTCTCCGGTGAGGAAGTGCCAGCTTGTGAGGTCACCCACGCCCCAGCGCTCGCTCGCTTCGGCCACGGCCTCGACCGATGTTTGGTCCGGGTTCACGTTCACGGCGAGTAACGCGACCTGCGACGCGCTCGCGCCGAGTGCGTCGTACACGTTCCGGAAATGCAGTGCCGTGAGCGGGCAGATGTCAGTGCAGTTGGGATCGAGGAACGCCAGCAGGACCACGCGGCCCTGCAGCTCGTCGAGCCCGACACTCGTTCCCCGTTGATCGGTGAGCGTGAAGTCCGGCGCTTCGCCATCGAGCGCGAGTCCGGTGTAGTCCGCTGCGCTCACGGGCGAAGCATCGCCCGTGAGTGAGCCGGAGAGAGTGACGGCCGCGATGGCGAGCGCGGGGAGGGCAGCAAGCGCCGTCAGGATGAGCACGGGCCACCTGCGCCCTCGCGTCCTGGGATGCTTCGAAGCCAGCCGGAACCCGATCAGACCGAGCGCGACGCCTCCACCGATGAATGCGAGGGCTGTCGGTTCCGAAACGACTCGGGAGAGCCAGGGCTCGTTCGAGTCGCCGTGTCCCTCGTGTGCGGAGACGGCCGTGGGGATGGCACCGTAGCTGAATGCCAGCACGAGACTGAGCAGCAGACTTCGATGAGCTACTCGGAACGCGCGGCATCCATTGCTGCTGACGTTCATTCGCCTGCTTCCAAGCGCTCGCCCTCGCGGGCAAGCTGCTCCCACGTGCCTCCCGCGTCGCTGGTGCCGAAGAGGCTCGCCGCAGCCGTGCCCGCGTACATGACACCGGAGTCCAGGTCACCGGCGACGTACAGGACCGCGTCCTCCGGGGGCAGCACGAGTCCAAGCAGGCGCGTGGATGTCGGTGCTGCTTTGACATCGTCGATCTGTACGAGGCCGGTCTGGCCGTCAGCGACGTAGGTAATGACCGTCGTGCTCGAGCCGGGAGCGAACGACACCGCCGTGATCGGGATCCCCAGGATCAGTTGGCTCCATGACTCGCCACCGTCCGTCGACTCCCACAGCCCGGCGGCGGTACCCGCGAGCAAGCGGTTGGCGTCGGTCGGGTCAGTCGCGATCGCAAAGACGGAGCCCTGCGACATCAGTTCGGCAGCGGCGGGTCGATCCCAGGTGCGGCCGCCGTCGCTGCTCCGGTACAACCCTGCCTGCCCGGATGCGTTCCACCCATAAATCACGTTGGGATCCGCGGCGCTGATGCTCATCACGTGGAAGTCGACCTGCCCCTGGAGCGAGACCGGTTCCCACGAGACCCCACCGTCCTCGCTGCGCATGAAGCCGATGGGATTTGGCAGATCGCCTCCTGGGGCGGGGTGTCCGCTGGAGTACATCGTGTTGGGCTGATCGGGGTGGTGACCGAAGCCCATGAAGTCATGCCGCTCCTCGCTGATGAAGCGCCACTGCCCGGTCTCGTCGACCTCGATCAGTCCGGAGTGAGTGCTGATATACAGCCGGTTGGCTGCCCAGCTGGGAGCGGCAAGGCCGTGCAGGTGCATGAAGCGGTCGGCCGAGCTCGGGGCGGAGCCATTGCCGCCAGCCCTGCTCAGTACGATGGACACGACCACGACCCCGACGAGCAAGACGCCGATGGCCCCGAAGAGCACCGCCCGATTGGTATCGCCTACCCCGTGCCGTCGCTCTCGCCGATGCTGTCGTCTCGATGCCACGTCCTAGTCCTGTTCCGCTGAGCCGGCGAGGTGGGCCAGGGCGGCGTCAAACTCGCTTCGTCGAAAGCCGGCAAGCCACTGCGTGCCGATCCTGGTGACCGGAGTCGTCAGGTAGCCACGGTCCTCGATCTCGCTGAGCGCCAGCGGATCCGCAAACACGTCGCGCGCCTCGAATCTGATGTCACGCTCCGTCAGGTATCGCTCCACGGACCGACAGGCAGTGCAGTGAGGCTGGGTGTAGAGGACGACTGCGGTCTCATCCTCAGTTTGGGGCGCTCCCGTGGGACGTTCACTCATGTCAGTACCTTCCACCAGTACCAGGTCACATAGGTCCCCGTGAACACCAGAGCGAGGTTGGCGATGCCGTGCACGTAGGGGAGCATCCCGCCGACGAACCGGACCACGGGCTGCCGTGCCACGGCGACGCCTGCGGCGACGAGCATCAGCACGACGCCCATGCCGGCTCCGTACTCCATGAAGCGCCACAAGGAGGCCGCATAGTCACTCTGCCCCGTAAAGACGCTGCCCATGACCAACATGAAGATCGGCAGTGTGCAACCCAGCGAGACCAGGGCGTACGCGAACCCGAAGAGCAGTACGCCGCGGGCCGTCCGGGATCGACTCACGCGAACTCCGGAACCCAGGTTCGCGAAAACCGAGCGGCGGGTTATGAGCTGATATCCGCCGAAGGCGATGAGAGCCAGTCCGATCGCAAGCCCGGCCCAGTAGGTCCAGCCGATCAGCTGCCGCCCTGCGATCGTCACAGCCAGGCCGACGAGTCCGAATGTGACAACGAAGGCGACCGAGACGAGGAGACCCATCTGTCCCGCCCGCATGAGCCGATCGGCGAGGCCGCGCCGAGCGCCGTCCTCGGTGCCGAAGTAGAAGGCCGCGAATGAGGGCAACATGATGAAACCACATGGGTTCACGGTGGCCACCATGCCAGCGCTGAACGCGAACGACACGGGGAGCAACCGTGCCCACCCCGTGAACAGATTGATCCAGTCGTTGGCGTACTCGGTGACGAGGGTGAAGATGCTATCGGGACTCATGAGTCGATCCGCTGGCCGACAACCGCAAGGTGGACACCCTGCTTCGTACGTCTGACGCGGTGTCGAGCCATGCACTTCCCTCTATGATGATCCTAACCTTCCTGCTGGGTGGAAGGTCAATGTCGAAAGCGGAGGCGAGATGAGGATTGGCGAACTGGCTCGAGTGTCCGGGTTCCCGGCGAAGACCATCCGCTACTACGAGGAAGTCGGCATACTGCCCGAACCGAGACGCGAGGCGTCTGGCTATCGATCGTATGAGTCATCCCAGCTCCGGCGCCTCGAACTGATCCGATTGGCGAAGACGGCCGGACTGAGCCTTTCGGAGATCGCTGACATCCTGAGCGCCGGCACCGGCCCCGGAGTGGACTGCGCCCATGCCGTCGCCCTGCTCACGGAGAAGCTGGCGCGCGTGAGGCTCCAGGTCACCGAACTCCAACAACTGGAGGCCGCGCTGGAGCACACGATTCAGGCGCACCGTCGCGACGAGCTCCCCGCCTCGGTCAGCCCGGATGAATGTCCCGTCATCGAGCGGGCCGCTCAGGAGCGAGCGAGGGTGATGGAGACGGTCTCGCTCCGGTGACCCCAGTCACGGCCCAAGGAGCGCCCCCTCCCCGGGCCGTGAGTCCCGCCTACGCTTCGAATCCGGATCGCAGGTCGATCCGCCGCAGCAGCTGCGCGTTCGCCGCCACGATGATCGTGGAGAGGCTCATGAACACCGCGCCGAGGGCGGGCGGCATCACGAATCCGGCCCAGGCGAGCACACCCGCGGCCAGCGGGATCGCCACGACGTTGTAGCCGGTCGCCCAGATGAGGTTCTGCACCATCTTCCGGTACGAGGCCGCCGACAGCCGGATCACGCCCACGACCGAGCGCGGGTCGTCCGAGGCGAGGACGACGCCGGCCGATTCAATCGCCACGTCCGTCCCCGCACCGATCGCGAGCCCGACGTCGGCCTGCGCGAGTGCGGGGGCGTCGTTCACGCCGTCGCCCACCATCGCCACGCGCATCCCGCGCTGCTGGAGGGCCACGACCTGCTCCGCCTTGTGTTGCGGCAGCACCTCCGCGAACACCTCGTCGATCCCGAGGTCTGCGGCGACCGCCTCGGCGACGCTGCGTGCATCGCCTGTCACCATCGCCACCTGCACGCCCAGCGCGTGCAGCATGGCGACGGCTTCTCGGGACTCCGGCCGCACCTCGTCCTCGAGGGCCAGCGAACCCGTGACCTCGCCATTCCGCAGCAGGTAGAGGACCGTAGCACCGCGCGCACGCCACTGCTCCACGGACGGAGCGCCGTCCGACGGCACATCGATCCCGCGCTCGCGGAGGCGACGAGGGCCAACGACCTCCACCTCGGAACCGTCGACGACACCCCGAACGCCGCGTCCTGGGTCAGCCGCGAACGACGACACCGGCGCGAGGGTGACCTGTTCGCGAGCACGCTCCACGATGGCGCGGGCAAGCGGGTGCTCTGATTCCGCCTCGACGGAGCCAGCGAGCCGGAGCATCGCGACCTCATCGCCGTCGGCTGCCCAGATTCCCGTCACGCGCGGCCGTCCGAGCGTCAGCGTCCCGGTCTTGTCGAAGAGCACGATGTCGAGCTGGCGCGTCCGTTCGAGGGCGAGCCGATCCTTCACGAGGATGCCGTTGCGGGCCGAGACCTCGGTCGAGATCGCAATCACCAACGGGATCGCAAGCCCGAGGGCGTGGGGGCAGGCGATCACCAGCACGGTGACCGTCCGCACGATCGCTTCGTCGACCTCGCCCAGGAGCGACCAGACGACAAACGTGGCGAGCCCTGAAGCGATCGCCACCCAGAACAGCCATCGGGCGGCCCGATCGGCGATCGCCTGTGCGCGCGAGCGCGACTCTTGCGCCTGCGCGACCAGACGCTGGATGCCGGCAAGCGCGGTATCGTCACCGACGGCGTCCACTCTGACACGCACGGCGGACCCGAGCGCCACGGTCGCAGCGGCGACGCGGTCGCCCTGCTCTCGTAGGACTGGGCGCGACTCACCCGTCAGCATGGACTCGTCGAAGTCAGCTTGACCCGATTCGACTGAGCCATCAGCAGGGACACGGGCACCGGGACGGACGAGGACGACGTCACCTGCCTGGAGGTCAGAGATCGGGACGATCCGCGTCTCGTCACCGTCCACGAGTTCCGCCTCGTCCGGCAGCAGTTCGGCAAGCGCAGCGAGCGCGCCACGGGTCAGACCCAGCGCGCGCATCTCCTGCCAGTGGCCGAGCAGCATCACCGTCACGAGCGCGGCGAGCTCCCACCAGAAGTCGAGCTCGACCAGGCCGAACTCGTACGCGACCGACGAGACGAATGCGACAGTGATCGCGAGCGAGATCAGCAGCATCATCCCGGGCTGACGAGCCCTGATCTCGTCCCATCCACCCTTGAGGAACACCCGCCCGCCGTAGACGAAGACGACCGATCCGAGGATTGGCGAGACGAGGGCGTGCCCTGGCACCGCGGAGAGCGAGTACCCCAGCCAGTGCTGCACCATCTCGCTGAACGCGATGGTGGGGATGGTCAGGACGAGCGAGAGCCAGAAGAGACGGCGAAAGGCCTCGGGGTCATGGCCGGCATGCTTGTCATGCCCCCCATGCGCGTTGTGACTGCTGCGACCACCGTGTGCTTCGTGCTGTGCGTGGCTGCTGTGAGAGCCGTGAGACTGAGCCGCCGGCACGGTGGGCCCAGCGTGCCCCTCGTGGTGCTCGTAGCCCCGGCTGTCGTTCCCGGCCCCGCCCTGTGTCTCAGGCGCATCGACGTGGCAGGCTCCCGACTCCGAGTGCTCGCGATGGTCGTGGGCTGCCTCGGACGGCCGGCCCGGAGCGGCGTGTTGTGAGTGGTCATGTGGCGCTGGCATGCGTCGACTCCCTTCGAGGACCTGGTTCGCCTCTGTAGACGCAGCCGGCCCTCGCGGATTACACCGCCGGTGCCGTCTCGCACGTGCAATCAAGGCACCCGTGGTCAGCGCAAATGCGACACGTCGCCTCCAGGGACTCCCGCAGCGCCTTACGAGCCCGGTGCCGTCGCACGTTCAGGTTGTTCGTGGTCAGGCCCAACTCCTCAGCGACCTCCTGGGGTAAACGCTCGTCGAGGTCGACAGCGGACAGCACCTCGGCGTACTCAGGACGCAGCGCCGGGAGAAGCGTGCGGAAGCACTCGCAGAGCGTGCGCTCATCCGCCTCGGACAGGTCGGGAAGCTCGAACCCCTCGCCGAGCCGTTCGGTGCGGCGCCCCTGGACGTCCCGCCGCCGGTAGGCGTCGACGACCGCGTTGCGGAGCACCCGGTAGAACCAGGCGGCGATCCGGTCGTGGTCGTCAATGTCGGGCGCGGAGCGGAGCGCGCGGAGGAGTGAGTCCTGGAGGATGTCTTCGGCGAGGTCAGGGTCAGCGATGCGGCGACGTACAAAGGCGAGATACCGAGACCGGCCCCCGCTGAGGGCTTCCTCGACCGGCGTACGTGTCGTGTGGTCGTGTGCCCTCATGGAGAGGTGAACTCCTACCCCTCGATGGGAATCGCGACAGCAACCTCGATCGGCTGGCCCCAGGGCATCGTCGTGGTCTGTACGTCCACCCGATACGCCGAGGCGTCGTCGAGCTTCGCCGTGATGCGCTTGCCGGCGTCGACCCCCACGAGGATGTGGTTGCCGCAGCAGCAGGACTCGGTCGGCTGGTCGGCCTGCGATCGGTCGAGCGCGAACCCCGCGTCGCAGCCGCAGTAGCAGTCGTAGTTCACGTTAGCGCCGACGTCGGTCCGCTCTACCCGATACGTGGCCGGAGCCCAATCGGGTGACTTCGTGTCGTGGGCTTCCTGAGGCTCCGAAGCGACCTCTCCCAGCGGATACCCCTCGGCGGCGAGTGCCATGCCGAGGCGGTCGAGGGCGGCACCGCCATCGACCTCGACGACAAACGTCCGGCGATCCGGGTCGCCGGAGACGAACGCGACGCCCTCGGTTGCTCCCGCCACGCGCTGGAACGTCGCGATGCAGTGGTCGCAGGTGATTTCGGGTGAGGACAGCAGGATCTGCATGGGAACTCCTCGCTAGCTGATGCGGAGGATGCCGTGCATCCCCGCCTCGCGGTGGCCTGGCTCGTTGCAGTAGTAGACGTACTCACCGGCCTCAGTGGCCTCAAACTCGATCATCCCGTGCTCACCGGCGCCGAGCGCCATGTGCATCGCCGCCTCGGAGCCGTGGCCGCCGTGGCCGTTGCCGCTCGTGCCGCCGGTCATCTCCATCCGGCCCATCGGCATCGAGTCGATGCTGAAGTCGTGCGTCAGCGCCCCGCTGTTCTCGAAGTTGAGGCGGACGGTCTCGCCGCGACGCATCTCGATGACCGCTGGCTCGAAGGCGATGTCGCGCATCATCACGGACACTTCGCGCACCTCGGCGTCGGTGCCGGGAGGCGGTGAGGAGTCGTCACCGGCGCACGCAGCGATTCCAAGGCTGAGCAGACCAAATGCGATCAGGACGACTGCGCGTCTCATGTAACCTCCACGTCCAGGTCGGTGGGCAGATCGAAGGATACGCTTGGTCAGATCTGCACTGCCAACTTCCCGCGACATGTAGAAGCAGCGATCAGGAGGCCTCCGATGCCGGGTCGGCGACTCCGGATCAAACGCCCGCGACGCCTCCGACAAGACCTCCGATGAAGTAGGTGTGATCAGCGCGGCCGCGAGGCCCAGCAGGAGTTGACGTGTCCTACCGAAGAGCCAGTGCGGCCGGTCAGGAGCGTGATGCCGGCGCCGAGGAAGAAGAGTGTGGCAAGCGGCTGTGACAGCGTGGTTGGCCCCGTACAAGCTCGTTGAAGGTGTCAAAGCGCGAGTGCCACGCGAAAAGGCGCGCATCCCTTTTCGCACGAGCGCGTCGTCATGCCGATCGCGGCATGGACTGGGCGATAACTCGCACCACCGCACCCGCCACATTCACCGCAAGAGATGCGGCGAATACGCTACGGATTCACCGCATCTAGGAGGCGCCCGGCGACGCCGGCAGGATCGACCACAACTCCCAGCTGTTGCCTCGTCCGCGGCGTACTTCGGCGTTCGGGTACTGGGCCTGAAGGTCCGTCAACCTAGAGGTCAGCTCGGCGATCGGCAGCGAGGACGGAATGACAGCGACGCGCTGTGGCTCAGGACGTTCGGCCTCGGGCTGTTCATGTTCATTCGCGGCCTCGATGAGAAACGCGCGGGCTGTCTCGATGCGCTTCCGCCAGGCCGGCCACGCAGGACATGGCGCCTGCCATCCAATCGGCGTCACCCGCCCGGTCAGGTGCCACTTCGCCGGCTGCGGGCACTCCGAGCACATGTCTTCGGAGCTGAGTACCGGCACCTGCAGCCGGTCGTCGAGAAGCGCCTGTCCGTCCACAAGCTGCTTGCGTGCCTCCGCTCGCTCCTTTCGGCCACGTGTACTTTCCAGAGCGGCTGACAGCTCGAGGATCTTCGGACGAAGCTCACGGACCGCTGTTTGTCGCCGGGAAGCAAACAGCCTCAGCGACAGCTCCCTCCGCTCAGTTGGGAGATACCCGTCCCGATCGACGACCCGCTCCGGATCAGCGACGACGTCGCGGACCTCATCGAGCCTTCGCTGGCATGCGGCGATCTCTCGATCACATTCCCGTACGCGGTCGGCGCGCCCACCCGCGTCCATGCCTGGAAGCAAGGTCTCGTCGATGAGACCTTGACGCTGAAATTGCTCTGTCGCGAGCCAGCCTTCAAGCTCCAGCAGCACGAGACGGGCCTGCTCTAGCCCGGGGTCGTAGTCGGCTTTCCGACGCTCTCGCGCTTGCCGCTCTTCTCCGATCCGCGCCGCGCGTGCTTCGTCCTCTTGAGCCCACTCCGCCTTCACGTCGTCGAGCTGACGCAGACGGAACCCGGGTTCAGCGCGCTGCCACTGCCGCATCACGGCCATAGCCCATTCGATCTCGGGTGCGCGGTCGTCCAACACCCACGGATTCCATTCAGCATCCTCGTGGATCTGGATGAACAGGGCCCTCGCGTCGACGAACTCCTCGGCGGTCGCGGTTGCGGAGCGACGCCGCTTCCACATCAGGCCGTCGTCGGTCTGAACTCGACCTCGGCTGCCAACCGAGCGCAGACGCGGCTCCATGATCCCTCCCGCTGCTGACGTGGCGACCGTCGACCAGCGTACGGACGCCGTGTAGTGGTTCAGTAGTCACGGCAAAGAGCTGCTGCAGACACGCAGCGATGGACCGATCCCGAGGGTAGCGTCCTCGCGGAGGCCACACGGTGGGTATCTGGACCAGATCCTCAAGGCCAAGCACCACTGGAAGGTCTCCGCAGCGCTGGCACCCATGACTCGAACGTTGCAGCGGGGCGCGGCGGCGGCCAGGATAGCGAGGCGGGCCGATTCGACGTACTCGCGGATCGCGACGGCCTAGCGGAATCGCTCCGCCTCTCCCGGCAAACGGTCGAGGTCTCGGCGAGCCTCGAAACGGGGAATGTGCGATCACCAAACCTCGGGAGATATCGACAATTACCGAGGATTCGTTACACTTGGACCCATGTCGAGCACCGTTTCCAATGCCGTGATCGAACGGGTGCGACGCGCCGGCGTCCTCCGCCCTCGCGACCTCGAGGCTGTCGGCATCTCGGGGACCAATCTGCCGCGCCTCGCTGCCGCCGGTCAGCTGGTCCGCGTTGGACGTGGGCTCTATGCGCTCCCAGAATCACTGACCAGCGCTCAACATACTCTGGCGGTCGTCTCGGTCCGCATCCCCCACGGGGTGATCTGTCTCGTGTCGGCGCTCCGCGTCCATGGACTCACAACCGCGGCCCCTCGCCGCGTGTGGGTGGCGATCGACCCGAAGGCGTGGAAGCCGCGGGTGCAGGATCTGCCCGTGGAGATCGTGCGCTTCTCGGGCGAGGCGCTCACGGAAGGCGTTGAACACCACGAGATCGACGCCGTGCAGGTACCGGTGTACGGCGCCGCGAAGACGGTCTCTGACTGCTTCAAGTATCGGAACAAGATCGGGCTCGACCTTGCGATCGAAGCACTGCGTGAGTGCTGGGAGCGTCGACTCTGCACAGCCGACGAGCTCCTCCAATTCGCGCGCATCAACCGCGTTGCCAATGTGATGCGCCCGTACATGGAATCGCTCTCATGACGAACGTGGACGATCGCCTGGCGGAGTCCGTCCGGCAGCGCCTACTGAACATCGCGCGGGCCGAGGGCGTTGAACACGAGTATCTCCTCCTCCGCTATGCGAACGAGCGCCTCCTCTACCGGTTGTCGCGTTCCGCATCCCGAGACTACTTCGTGCTCAAGGGCGCGATGGTGTTCCTCGTCTGGGGGCGGGAGCTCGCCCGCCAATCTCGCGACATCGACCTGCTTGCAGCAACCGCGATGGCAACCGAGCACGTCGTCCAGGTGATGCGGAACCTTTGCAGTCTCGAGGTTGAACCCGACGGCCTCTGGTTCGAGCCGGACAGCGTTCAAGCGCAGGAGATCCGTGAGCAGACTGAGCACGGCGGGGTGCGCGTCCGCCTGACCGCCCGTCTAGGCGCGGCACGCATCCAACTACAGATCGACGTCGGGTTCGGCGACGTGGTCAGTCCGGATCCGGAAGAGACCGAGCTCCCGACACTCCTTGACTTCCCTTCTCCGAAACTTTCGACCTATGCCAAGGAGACTGTGATCGCCGAGAAGTTCGAGGCGATGATCCGCCTCGGGGCAGGCAACACACGGTTCAAGGACTTCTTCGACATCTGGACTCTCGCACGGACCTCCGACTTCGACTGGGCGGTGCTCAGCGAGTCGGTTCGCGCGACGTTCGAGCACCGGAGGACCCCGCTTCCAGCGGGAACGCCGCACGCGCTCGAGCAGACGTTCGCCGAGGAGCGTGCCGCGCAATGGCGCGCGTTCCTGCGACGGGTCGGAGTCGACGACGCGCCCGCCTTCACCGAGGTGCTCGCCCTGCTCCGTACCTTCCTGGCACCACTGTATGAACGTCCTGGGGGCGGGCCGCAGAGCTGGGAACCCGAACGGGGATGGAGCTAGCCGCGGAGGACGACCACCGATCTGCTGTTCCGTATCAGAGTTCGTCGTGGGTGCCTGCAACCCGCGGTAGATCTACGTCGTCGTCCACGGAGGGTCTAGTCGAGCATCAGTGCTGGCCAGTAGTGGACGATCATGAACACCAGCGGACGATCGAGAACGTGTATGGACGATGGCGTCTCGGTCTGGTGCCGCGATCCGCACCCGATCGTGGTTGGAACCGCGCAAACACCTCCTCCAGCAGCGCTCTGTTCAGGGGGACACTAGGGGGACACTGCCGTGAACGACCATGGATGATCATGGCAATTCGCGAGGCAATCCGAATCTGAAACGGCGTCGGTAAACGTCCCTGAACGCCCCTCTAGTGATGCATGAACTGCGGCGCACTCTTCCCTCAGGATGGCGAGCGACCCTGGAGCTGAACGACCGGGGTCAACGGCTACCGTAAGTGTCCACTGCACGAGCAAGCGGCGTCAGACTCACGTCAGGGTCGCGTTCGTCCATGCTGCCCCGCGCCCACGTCACACGACCCGTCATCTTTCATCCGCAGGTCTTACCCCCTGGCCATCGCATCCATGATCCGGCTATTGCCGGGCGCCGGGGCAGACGAGCGGGCTTGCGCGAGCAGACGCGTCCACCAGTCCAAGTCCTCCAGGAGGATGTCAAGCGCGACATGGGCCATGGTGTCGACGGGCTTGCCGTCCTCGCCAAAGGAGCCGGGCACGCGCGGCAGCAGCACCGTATTCCGCAGCGGCACCATCTCGGTCTCGATCGCGATCAGCGCCAAATGCTCAATGGCGCGCGTGCCTGCCGCGAGGCCGTAGCTGTACGAGACAAAGCCAGCGGGCTTGTTCCGGAACGCTCCGGAGAGCCAGACGGTGTCGATCGCGTTCTTCAGCACGCCGGGAATGCTGTGGTTGTATTCCGGCGTGACGAAGAGGAACGCATCACCGGAAGCAATGGTCTGGTTCCAGCGCTTCACGATTGGCTGGGAGTAAGTCGGATCGTTGAAGTCGCCAATCGTCTCCAGGTTCTCCTGGAAGAGCGGTAGCCGCCAATCACGCAGGTCCAAGACCTCGACGTCCGAGAACCCCGGGTGCTGCTCCGCCACCGCGCGTACCCATGCGACGACGGGGTCAGCAGCGCGACCGGGACGGATGCTTCCAACGATGATCTTGAGCTTCATGCGGCGCCTTCCGAATTTCAGGTGGTATCTTTCAGTAACTAAGTCATCATCGGTGACCAATGGGGCGATCCGAAAGACGGCACTTTCGGGTGCCTAGGGATACACACCGAGACTGAGTTACCCGAACGGAACCAGCGATGCCAGACCCGAACGAGTCGGCCTGCGTCAATCTCCGAGAGATGCTGAACCGGATTGGCGACAAGTGGAGCGTGTTAGTGATCGCCACCCTTGGCGAGGGGCCGCAGCGATTTGGTGAGTTGAAGCGTGCGATCGACGGTATCTCGCAGCGCATGCTCACTCAGACGCTCCGACAATTGGAGCGCGATGGCATCGTCTCGCGCTCGGTCTATCCGACCATCCCGCCTCGAGTCGACTACGCACTGACGCCGCTGGGGATGTCGTCGCTGCGCGCGATTCAGTCACTCGCGGAGTGGGCGGTCGAGCATGGAGAGGATGTGGCCGCTGCTCGGGCGCGGTACGACGCGCTGCATCTCGACACAGTCTCCGCATTCTCACCGCGCGCGACACGGCGCTGACGCCGCGTTCTTCCTTCGACGAACGCCAGCCGCTGTAGATGCCGCTCCACTGCCGTCGGCTCCAGCCCCGGGACGCTCAGGAGTCGGTGGGGAGTTCGGGGATCAATGGCACGAGGAGCAACGCCGCCACGAGGATGCCACCATCCAGCAAGAACCCAAGCTGCATACCCGAGCCAAGGTCGCTGCCGCGTGATGCGAGCAGCACCATGAGCGAGATCCCTACCGTCCCGCCGAATGACTGGAATGTGGCGCGAAGGCCGGCAATCGATGCGATTCGATCCGGTAAGGCGTCCATGCCGGCGTTGTTGAGCGCCGGATTCGTGACACCACGCGCGGCTCCAGCGAGGAGGATCACCAGCAGGAGCCACCAGAAGCTATTGACGTGTAGCGGCCCCACGTTGAACTGGTCAACGCCCAGCGCGAGCAGCCCGAGTGCCGAGGCCATCCCCAAAAGCCCGACCACTACCGGTCTGTGATAGCCGGTGCGGTTCAGCACCAGCGCCGCGAGCAAGGAGAATCCGACCATCGCCGCTGCCCGGGGGGCCATGAGCGCTCCCGTTGCGGACGCGCTCATGTCATACACCTCCTGCAAATACAGCGGCACCAATGAGAAGACACCGATCCACGCCATCCCCACAATGAACGCAGTGACGTTGCTCGCGAGGATGTCCTTGCGGGCGAGCAACGCCAGGTCGAGCGCGGGTGTGGGGACTCGGCGTTCCTGAAGGGCGAAGAGGCCCCAGAAGGCGATGGACAGTCCTAGCGAGCCCGCAACGAGCCTCATATCCGGGCCTGGATCGCCCCGGCCGAGCTCGGTCAGCACAAAGATCAATGATGCAACGGCGAGGGCGAGAAGCACCACGCCGCCAAAGTCGATCGACTGTGGTGGCTTGCGAAGGCCGCGCGGGAGGATGAGAAACACGGAACACATCACCAGAAGCGCAAGCGGTACGTTCATGAGAAAGGTCCACCGCCAGCCAGCGAGGTCGACGATCACGCCACCGATGGTCGGGCCGATCACCGCGCCGAACGGCAAGATCGACGAATACAGTCCTACGGCGCGCGCCCGGTTCTCCGCGAATCCCTCGGCCACCATCGCCATACCGGATGGCATGAGCGCCCCGCCGCCGAGACCCTGGAGAAACCGACCCGCGACGAGCACGGGCAGGCTGGGGGCAGCGCCGCAGATGAGCGATGCGACCGCGAAGAGCCCGAAGCCGAGTGCGAACACATTTCGTGGACCGAACCGGTCGGAGAGCCGACCCGAAACCGACAGCGCGACCACCTGGCCGATCATGAAGATGGTGAGCACCCATCCGCTCCACCGGAGGGGCGCGTCGAGGTCGTCGATCAGGTCTTCCAGGGCGACGGAGACCATTCCGAACTGCATCACATAGACGAGCAGGGATACCGAAAGCAGCCCGAACATCAGGTAGGGGGATCTACTCGGTACGGAGTCCCGCGTCGGGCGGGGGACCGAGGCCGATCCGGCTCGGTCCGGGATGCTATCGGGCACGCGAGATCGCTTCGTCGCTGGACGCGCCTTCCGAGGAGGCCTGGTCGAGGGGATCCTCAGGCAGAAGGCGTGCGTGGTCGCCGGCAGGCGGATCACCCGCGGTCGCAAACGTGTGCTTCGAGTTCGCGAATGCGAGCAGTACCAGGACCGCCGTCACGAGGAGCCCCTGGACGATGAACAGTGTCTGTGCGCCGACGATGTCCGCGAGTACCCCCATCGGCAGCGACATCAGCGGCATCGCGCTGAAGGTCAGCATGAAGATGCTCATGACCCGACCGCGATACGCCGGATCCGACTCGGCCATGAGCATCGTCTGGTTGAGCGTCATGTAGGCGGTGGCCGTCCCGCCCAGCACGACGAGGGCGACCAGCGCGCCCGCGATTCCAAAGAACTGTGAGAGGAGGCCGAGCGCCACGAGACCGATCCCCGCCGCGACACCGATGAACAGCTGGAGCAGCGGCTTCCGCGGATGATCCGTCAGGGAGGCGATGCCGAGGGAGCCCAGGAGTCCTCCCACGCCAGAGCCGCCGACCATTAGGCCGAAGAGCTCCGCATGCCCCAGGCTGTCGGCGAAGCCGGGAAGCATCAGGTTATAGGGCATGATGAAGAACGCCAGGGCAAACCCTGAGAGCATCAGCGATCGCAGCGTGTGATTCGAGAGGACATGGCGCAGGCCGTCCCCCATCTCGCGCTGCAACGTCGTCCGCACCTGGCCGAGGTGGGCACGAGTCACCGGCAGTTGGAGCATCGCGAACACGGTAAAGAGGTAGAGGATCCCGGTGGCGTAATAGGCACCCTCGATGCTCACGAGCGCGATCAGCCCGCCTGCTGCGGCGGGCGCCACGATCCGTGTCCCGTTCATGGCGATGTTCTGGAGGGAGATCGCCGCCGTGAACTCTCGCTCGGAGACGACTTCGGTCAGCAGCGCCATGCGCGCGGGGCCGTTGAACGTGAACAGGATGCCCTGCACTACCCCGATCGCGAACAGCAGGACGATGCTGATCAGGTCCGCCTGGACGAGGATCGCGGTCCCCACCGCGAGGGCGCACATGATCCCCTGCGAGACGACGATGATCCGGCGCTTCTCGACGCGATCGACCGCAGCTCCACCGGGGAGCGAGAAGATCGCCATCGGCAGGGCGAACGCCGCCTCCACGATGCCGACGACCGCGTATGACTCGGACAGCTCCCAGGCGAGGACGCCGCGGGCGATGAGTTGCATCTGCATGCCTGAGAAGGACGCCAGCGTCGACGCCCAGAGCCACCGAAAATGGACGTTATGGAATGCCCCGAACGCCTTGCGGAGCGACGGACGTTCGCCACCCTGCAGGTTCTGCGACGATCGCATATGCGCCATGATTAGCGATCCATTACCCGCTGCGGCCTAGCCCTGAGGGACGATCAGGACTGGACGGTCGGCGTTTCGCGCCAGCCACTCGGAGGTGCTCCCCAGCAGGAGCCTGGTCATCTGTCCCTTGCCGTGGGAGCCCACCACGATCAGGCCGGCATCACGTGCTCGCGCGACACTCGCAATCGCCTGACCGGCTCGGCCACGCACGCGGACGCTGGCGCCGGACAGCTGCGTCTCGACCTCAAGAAACTCGGGGTCGGGCGTCGAGGCGGGCTCGACAGCCTCCACCCGGACGACCTGCAGACTGAGGCGCGTCGCGAATTCGTCCGCGATGGCGCCGATGCGCACGGACAGGTCGGAGCCGTCCACGCCGACCACCGCTGTCGCGATCGCCCGCGGGGCGATCACCTCCGGCGGCAGGAGGATGAACGGCGTCGTCAGGCGCCGCAGCAGGGCGCCCCAGTCGCCTCCGATCGCGCGACGAAGGCGCCCCGAGTCGTCGGTCGCGAGCAGGAGGATCGCCCCCGGCCGCTGCGCGGCGAGGCGCGGGAGTTCCTCGTCGATGAGGCCTGTCACGACCTCGTGCGTGACGGATGCACCTGCCCAGCGTCCGTCGGTCGCGGCAATGGCGAGGAGGTCATCCGCCATCGCGAGCGCCTGCTCGACAGGGTCGCGCCCGCGCGCCGGATCGAGGACGTTGACCAGGTGCACGGGCACCCGCAGCGCTGAAGCCATCGCAGCCGCCCAGCCGACCTCGCGGTCCACCGAGGCCGGATCCGCCAGCGCTACCAGCAGTTCCGTGACAGTCGTCTGTTCCGAGGTCATGATCGCTGCCCCTCTCCCGCCGTCAGTTGTCCATCGGTGCCATCCAGTCGCGGCGTCCGTGCGAAGCGTCGCTTTAGCGCATCCATCAGCGAGTACACGACCGGGACGACGAAGAGCGTGAGGAACGTGGACGTGAACAGCCCGCCGATCACCACCCGCCCAAGCTCCGAGGAGATCAGGCCGCTCCCGCCGAACCCGGCGGCCAGCGGGATCAGCGCCAGCATCGTCGCGAGGGCGGTCATCGCCACCGGCCGGATGCGCGTCTGGCCGCCCTCGATCAACGCCTCATACAGGCTGTAGCCCTGCTGGTGACGGAGCTCGTTCACGTACTCCAGCATCACGATCGCGTTCGTGACGACGATGCCGACGAGCATCAGCATGCCGAGCATCGCGTTGATGCTGAGCGCGGATCCCGTGATCCAGAGCGCCACGATTGCGCCGATGACGGCGAGCGGGAGCGTGAAGAGGATGACGAACGGGTCCACCCAGCTCCGGAACAGCCCTGCCATGATCGCGTAGACGAGCACGATCGAGGCGCCGATCGCGATCAGCATGCCGGTGAAGCCCTGGTCGATGTCGCTGCCGACGCCGCCGTGGTTCACCTCGATCCCGGCGGGCAGCGTCAGGGCATCGACCGCTTCAGTCGCCTCCAGCGAGACCGCGGAGACGTTCTCAGCGACGATCTCGCCGCCCACCGTGGCGGCCTCACGGCCGTCGATACGGGTCAGGGTCGTCTGGCGCATCACCTCAACGGGCTCAGCGACATCGCCAAGCGTCACGTCGGGGGTGAGGGGCAGAACAGCGAGGTCCTCCACCGTCAGCGGGCCGCCAGCCGTTGTCAGCGAAAGCAGGACCGGGAGCACGCCGTCCACAGTGCCGATGGAGGTGACGGCCTGCCCGCCCGAGAGCTGTGCCACCGCGCCGGCGATCTGGGCGGGGCTCAGACCGGCCGCGGCCGCGGCCTGCTGATCGATCCGCAGTTCGATCGCGGGGACAGAACCGGACACGTCGCTGCTGACGTTGGTCAGGCCCTCGATCCCGGCGAGCGCCTGTTCCACCATCGCCGCCGCCTCGGGCAGCGCGGCGGCGGCACCGGGGGTCTCCGCGGAGACGGTGATATTGACCGCGCTCGAGGAGAAGCCGGCGGCACCGGCTGAGACCGTGATATCTCCGCCATCCTCGATCTCCTGTGGGAACCGCTCGCGGAGCTCCTCCGCGACCTCGTCATTCGGGTCGGAGGCCGCGAACACGGCCGTGATGGTCGCGGAGTTGGGGCTCTCGCCGCTGATCACCGCGCCGAGGGCGCCCAGCCCGCCCGAGGCACCCGTGATCACGGTCTGGTAGTTCTCGACGTCGTAGGTCTCGAGCAAGCCCTCGACGGCGATCGCGCGCTCGAGCACGGAGTCTCGCGACTCGCCCGGGTGCGCCGGGACGGTCACGATCAGCGAGTTCTCACCCGTGTCCGGGAGGAACACCAGTGGCAGCGTCGGCACCAACGCCAGGCTGGCGACGAACAGCGCCGCGGCGATACCCAGCGTCGGCCAGCGGTGACGCAGCGACCACTCCAGAGCGGGGCGGTACGCGCGGGCGAGCCGGCCGTGGCGGTCGCCGGCCTCAGCGTGCACCTTCACGCCGCGCGACATCAGGATGCGCACCAGTGCGGGCACCACCGTCACTGCGGCGAGCAGCGAGGCGATCAGGGCGAACACCACGGCGAGCGCGAACGGCAGGAACAGCTCGCCGATGATCCCGCCGACGAGGCCCAGCGGCAGGAACACCGCCGCCGTGGTCGCGGTCGCGCCGACGATCGCGAGCGTGACCTCGCGCGCGCCACGCGTGACGGCGGTGTACGTGCGCTCACCGGCCGCCATGTGCCGGTAGATACTCTCCAGCACCACGATCGAGTCGTCGATGACGCGTCCGATCGCGATCGTGAGACCGCCCAGGGTCATGAGGTTGAGCGTGTTGCCGGTCGCCTCCAGCGCCACGATCGCGGCGAGGATCGACAGCGGGATCGAGACCGCGGTGACGACGGTGCTGCGGACGCTGCCGAGGAAGACCAGCACGATCACGATCGCCAGGACGCCGCCGAGCACGCCCTTGAACACCATGTCGTAGACCGACTCTTCGATGAACTCGGCCTGATCCTCGACCACCTCGATACGCACCCCCTCCGGGAGGTCGGACGCCAGGTCGTCGAAGGCGTCCAGCACGTCGTGTGCGACCGCGACGGTGTTGCCTTCCTTCGTCTTGGCAATCTGGAGGCCGACGGCGGGCGTGCCGTTGGAGCGGTTCACGCCCGTGGGCGTCGTCTCGATGACGTCGATGGTGGCGATCTCGCCCAGGGGAACCGTCCCTCCGGCGGGCAGCGGAATGGCGATGCCGTCCAGCGCCTCCACGGAGGAGAACACGAGCACCGCTTCGACCGGGACGGCACTGTCCGCGCCCGCCACGGAGCCCGCCGGCAGGATGACGTTGTTCGCGCGCAGCACCGAGGCGATCGCCTCAAAGCTCAGGCCGCGTTCGAGCAACGCATCGCGGTCCACGGCCACGCTCACCTGCTGAAGCGCGCCGCCGACGACGTCGACGCTCCCGATCCCCTCGATGTCGGACAGACCTGGGACCACGACGGTCTGGGCGAGAGTGAGCAGTTCCTGGTCGGAGACGTCGCCCTCGAGCGTCGCGGTGATCACGGGAAGGGTGGCCGGGTCGAGCAGCAACGTGCTGGCCTGGACGTTCGGCGGGAGCGAGAGCGACTGGAGGATCTCCGTGACCGCGGCTTCGGTCCCCTGGAGGTCGACGCCGAAGTCGAAGGAGAGCAGCAGCACGCCGAGCCCCTGCGTGCTGGTCGACTGCGTGGACTGGAGGCCCTCTAGGCCGGCGGTCGCGGCTTCGAGTGGGGCGATCGTCCCTCGGACGACCTCGCCGGGTTGCGCCTCAGGCGCCTGGGCAACCACGACGATCAGCGGGAACTCGATGTCGGGGATGAGCTCCTGGTTGATGCGCGTCGCGGAGAGCGCTCCCGCGCCCAGCACCAGCGCGATGGCGACGATCACGAACCCGGCGCGCCGGTACGATAGCTCCGTGAACCACGCGACGATCCGGCTCATACAGGCTCCTGCCCCACGCGCGGCCTATGCACGACATGGATTGAATATTTCGGTGTAATGCGAGTATCATTCCACGTGGACGTACTTGCAAGCACGCCCGGATAAGGAATTGACATGGCGTCGCGGCAGCACCTCGTCGAGGACATCCAGCGGCTGATGACGACCGCCGCGACGGCGAGCGCCGCCACGCGGCCGATGCCGTGGCTGACGGTCGACCTCTCGATGGCCCAACTCAAGGCGCTGATGGTGTTGCATGCCCGCGGCGTCGTCCGCGTCGGCGAGGTCGCGCACATGCTCGCGATGTCGCCCAACGCCACGACCGCTCTGCTCGACCGCCTCGAGGATGAAGGCCTCAGCCAGCGTCAGCCGGACCCCACGGATCGCCGCGCCGTCCTCGTCGGGCTCACCGAGCGCGGCAACGAGTGGATCACCGACCTGCTCTCCGCGAACGTCCGCGACTTTGGCGAGTTGCTCGATGAGCTCACCGTGGCGGAGCTCCAGGCCCTCCACCTCGGGATGAGCGCGGTCAACCGCGTCCTGCTGCGGAGCAACACCATCAAGCCTGTAGTGGCCGAATGAATCGCACTACCGACCGTGACCGCGGTGCCCGGCTGCGTGAAGCGATGCGCGGACACCACCGAAACGGACATCCGGCATGACTAAGCCGCCCCGACGGCGGCTCATCTTCTTGCTCGCGATGATGTCCACGCTGGTGGCCGTGCTGGTACTCGCCCTGCGGCCGTCGGGCGGCGTCGATCAGCCGCTCTCTTCCGTGATCGCAGAGGCGCAAGCCGGACGCGTTGAACGGATCGAGGTCCGCGGCGACGTCCTCACCGTCCACCTCGACGGGATGGAGGAGCCGATCAGTTCCCGCAAGGAGTCGTCGTCGTCCATCGAGGAGATCCTTCGTGACAGCGGCGTCCCGATCGGGGGTGATGACGTCGAGGTGCTGGTCAAGGGCGAAAGCCCATCAATCCTTGGCATTGTCATCACCTTCTTGCCCTTCATCCTGATCGGCGGGCTCCTCTTCTTCATGCTGCGCCGGATGGGCAGCGCGAACGGGCAGGCGATGGCGTTCGGCAAGAGTCGCGCGAAGATGAATCTGAGTACCCGGCCGACGGTCACCTTCGAGGAAGTCGCTGGCCAGGAAGAGGCGAAGCAGGAGCTCCAGGAGATCGTGGAGTTCCTCAAGTACCCGGAGAAGTTCGCGGCGTTGGGCGCGCGCATCCCGCATGGTGTGCTGCTGATCGGCCCGCCGGGCACCGGCAAGACGATGGTCGCGCGCGCGGTGTCCGGCGAGGCGGGTGTGCCGTTCTTCCACCTCTCCGGCTCCGAGTTCGTGGAGATGTTCGTGGGCGTCGGCGCCAGCCGCGTGCGCGACCTCTTCAACAACGCCAAGCAGAACGCGCCGGCAATCATCTTCATCGACGAGATTGACGCCGTCGGCCGCCAGCGCGGCTCGGGTGTCGGCGGCGGGCACGACGAGCGCGAACAGGCGCTGAACCAGATCCTGGTGGAGATGGACGGTTTCGACACCGAAGCCAATGTGATCGTGATCGCGGCGACCAACCGTCCGGACGTGCTCGACCCGGCGCTGCTGCGGCCGGGCCGGTTCGACCGCCAGGTGACACTGGACCTCCCAGACGTGAAGGGCCGCCGCGCGGTCCTGGACGTCCACGTGAAGGGGAAGCCGCTGGAGGGCTCGATCAGCCTCGAGACGATCGCGAAGCAGACGCCCGGCTTCTCCGGCGCGGACCTCGCCAACCTCGTGAACGAGGCGGCGATTCTTGCGGCGCGCCGCAACAAGAAGCACATCAGCATGGACGACCTCAACGAAGCCGTCGACCGCGGGATCGCCGGCCCGGAGCGGAAGTCCCGCGTCATCACCGAGGTCGAGAAGAAGATCATCGCCTACCACGAGGCGGGGCACACCGTGGCGGGCTACTTCTCGCCGCGCGCGGACATCCCCTTCAAGGTCACGATCGTCGCGCGCGGCATGGCTGGCGGCTTCACCCGCTCGCTGCCCTCGGACGACCGCCGTCTGCAGGATCGCTCGTACTACGAGGCGATGATGACCATGGCGCTCGGCGGACACGTCTCGGAGGAGATGGTGTTCGGCGAGATGACGACCGGTGCGCACGACGATATCGGCAAGGTCACGCAGATCGCCCGCGCGATGGTGACCCAGTGGGGTATGTCCTCGCGCCTGGGTCCGAGGACGTTTGGCAAGGGGCAATCCGGGGTCTTCCTCGGGCGCGACTTCTCGCAAGGACGCGACTACTCCGAGCGCACCGCCGAGGAGATCGACGACGAGGTGCGTCGCGTCGTCGACGAGGCTCACGCGCGTTGTCGCGCCGTGATCGCGGAGCATCGGGACGCACTCGATCGGCTCGCGTCGCGCCTGATCGAGGTGGAGACCGTCGAAGGCGACGACTTGTTGCGCCTCCTCGGCCCAGTCGGCGGCCGCCCGCTGCCCGCTGACGACGAACCGGTTTCATCGTCCGGTGTCGGCGCATCTCCGGCGCCGGCCGTCGATGCATCGCACGAGGATGACACCCCTCCGCGACGCGCCGGCCTGACATGGGGCCCGCGCCCCAACAGCGGGGCCGACTAACGGCGATAGGACTCAGGTCACGATCAGCACACGGGCGCTCACGGG
>Ga0172380_10003120_pt1 | contig 23583 bp, 14 predicted proteins | sample Leawe162metaG_FD_119747 | JGI IMG/M metagenome (GOLD analysis project Ga0172380, IMG submission 119747) | Leachate microbial communities from a municipal landfill in Southern Ontario, Canada - Leachate well 162 metaG | ecosystem: Engineered > Solid waste > Landfill > Unclassified | place...
GACGGACACGACCGCCGGGAAGCGGCTGCCGTCCTTGCGGATATAGGTCAACTCGTAAATATCCTCGATGCCGCGTGAGGCCTTGAAGACCAGGGCCTCAAAGCCCGGTGTAATCGGCGTGTCGAGTTCGACACTGAGCGCCTTGGCACGTACGATCACTTCCTTTGGGTCGGAGATGTCGGCAGGCGTGATCTTGTTCATCACCTCGGCCGCCGTATACCCCAGCATCCGCTCCGCGCCGACGTTGAAGATCTGGATGACCCCCTTGGCATCGGTGGCGATACTTGAAAAGTTGGCACTGTTGAAAATAGCGCTCTGCAATGCCCCGGCTTTTAGGAGCGCTTCCTCCGCCTGCTTGCGCGCGGTGTTGTCTTCCATGGCGAGGAGGATGATGTGCGAGCCGATATTTTTCCGGAAGATCTGCCGGGCGTTGAGCAGGATAACCTTGCGCCCGATCCCGGGAAATTCATGATCGACTTCGTAGCCATTGAACACGGTGTCATTGGGGAGGATATCCTCGAAAAGCACGCGCAGTTTGGGAATGTCCCATTGCCGGTTGCCGAGGTCGTAGATGAAGTTTCCGATTGTTTCCTCGGGCGTTACCTTGAACGTTTCATAAAAACTGTGGTTGGCGGTAAGGATCTTCAGGTTGGAATTAAGTACCACGAGCGGTTTGTGAACGCTCTCCACGATGTTCTCGGCGTATTCGCGGGCATCCTGGATTTCCGTTTCCAGCTGCTTGGCTACCGTGCCGTCAACAATCGAGGAAAGGATATATCCTCCCCTGCCTTCGGCGGTGTCAATCATGACGCTCTGAAGCAGGCCATGGATCAACGAGTTGTCTTTTCCCGAGAGCTTGAGCTCGCATTTATGGATGCCCTGTCCCTGTAAAACAGTTTCGAGGTGACCGGAAAAAACCTTCCTCTCGGCTGCATCGGCAATAAAACCGGTAAAAGGTTTATCGGTCAGCTGCTGCCGCTCTATCCCGAGCAGTTGCGCACCGGTAAGATTTACCTCCCGTATCACTCCATGTGCATCAAAGGTGAAATAGCCGACCGGAGCAAAGTCGTATAATTCAGCGTACTTGTTCCTCGATAACTCAAGTTCCTCCCGTGCCAGGCGCAGCTCATCGTTTTGCAGCTCCAACTCGATCTGTTGAGTCTCAAGTTCTTCCTGGGCACGGCGAAGCTCGCCATTTTGCACCTCCAATTCGATCTGGAAGGCATTAAGCTCTTGGTTGAGTGTATGTGGCGTTTCTCCAGACAGTAGTGAATGCAGTTTCGAATGGGGGGGGGGCAGGTCTTTCTCTGTGGTGATTCTCATGCTGACTCTCCAGTATTTTGGAACATGTTCATTGAAACGTGTATCAATACTGGTAGGGGCTCACTGCGTGCGCCCGTGATGCAATAACCAATGCAGGTTTGTTACCTATTTACCCTTAAGAAGAGCTTTCAGCCGTGCGTTCTCCTCGCGTAGTTCCTCCTCAAGCGCCTTGTAAGCGGTGATGTTTGAAAAAGTGATTACCACCCCGGCGATAACATCCTCCATGGTGCGGTAGGGCATGATGCGTACGGAAAACCAGCGGCCATCGGTAGCAGTGATCTGTTTTTCGGAAAAAACCAGTGTCCGCAGCACCTCACGGGCTTCATCGGGCATTTCGGGGTAGTGGAGATTGCTCACGATATCGGAGAGCGGTCGTCCCACGTCGCCCGGTATCAGCTTGAAGAGCTTGTCCGCCCCGGTGGTGAAGCGCCGGACGTGGAGCTGGTTGTCAAGGAACACGGTGACTATTTCCGTGCTGTTGAGCAGGTTTCTCATGTCGTTGTTGACCCGTGAGAGTTCGTCCATTTTGGACTGCTGCTCGGCATTCACCGTCTGCAACTCTTCGTTCAGGGACTGCATCTCTTCACGCGATGTGGTCAGTTCCTCGTTGGTGGACTGCAGTTCCTCATTGGTGGACTGCAGCTCCTCGTTGGTGGAAGTGAGCTCTTCCTGTGAGGATTGCATCTCCTCGCGGGTAGTCTGAAGTGCTTCGCGGATCTCCTGAAGTTCCTTTTCAAGTTTTTGATCAGCTTCTTTTCCGGATGGGGATTTTCTGGAGCGCGCCGAAGATTTCTTTTCGATCGGTGTTGTTACATCGGTAAAAACGATCATCACCATTCCCCGCAGCGCTTCCGGCTCTTCAATTGTTTGAACCGTTATGTCAACGCTCTGCGTGCCGGCGCCCGTTCCGACAGTGAGCCCCTTGACGGTGACACTCTTCTTTTGCCGAATCGCTTTCTGGAAGGCACTGCCCAGGTCAAAACGGAGCCCTTCACGGGCCATTGCGAAAATATTCCAGTTGGCCTTGCCCGCAGCCGGCTCAAGATATGTGCCGGTCCGCCCGCTGATATAGATGATATCGCCCTTTTCGTTGGTCAGCACGGCCGGGGGTGAATAATGCTGCAGAAGAACCTGGTCAGCCAGTGACTGAAGATTAACAGCAGGTTTCAACATCTGTAACTCCTTGGGAACCCCCGGATGGGAGGGGACAAACGATGCAGGAAAAGCCAGCGATTGTGATGTCACATGTGCTTCGCGTCTCCGGAACAGCCTGGACTTAATGTTCAACGATGCGAAAAGGTCGGTAAAGGTGCTGACGGCTTCCGAGCTTCCTAGAAACAGGACACCATCAGGGTTCAGGCTGTAGTGAAAGAGCGGCAGAAGTTTTTTCTGCAGCTCAGGCGTCAGATAGATCAACAGGTTGCGACAGATGAGGATATCCAGCTTGGTAAAGGGGGGATGCATGATGATGTTCTGGGTGGCGAATGTCACCATCTCCCGGATTTCCTTGCCTATCCGGTAGCCGGCCTCTTCCTGGACAAAATAGCGCTTCAGCCGCTCGGGAGACACGTCAGCGGCGATGTTGGGCGGATAAAGCCCCTGGCGGGCCTTGTCGATGGCATCCTTGTCCAGGTCGGTTGCAAAGATCTGCAGCGTGAAGTTCCCCGCCGGCGTGATCTGCTGCAGCGCCTCCTTGAAGACAATGGCCAGCGAATACGCCTCCTCTCCGGTCGAGCAGCCTGCCGACCAGGCTCGCAACGTTCCGCCGGACGGGCGGGCCGCCAGAAGTGAAGTGATCACCTCAGTCCGCAACTGTTCCCATGCCTCCGGGTCTCGAAAAAAGCTGGTCACTCCGATCAGAAGCTCTTTGAAGAGGAGATCCACCTCTTGGGGGTTCTCCTGCAGATAGCGGACATAGGAGGAGATCCTGCTGATCTGGTGAATGCTCATGCGCCGCTCTACCCGGCGGTAGACCGTGTTTTTCTTGTACAGTGAGAAGTCGTGGCCGGTCTTGGAGCGAAGCAGGATGAGGACCTTCTCTATGGCGCTCTGATCCTTTTCCTCTATTGGAAGTTCGGTTGTGCGGATGACCAGCGCGTGTTGGAGAAAGCCGATAATCTTTCCCGGCAGATCCTCGGCAGGGGCTATCAGGTCGGCCAAACCGGCCTCGATGGCGCTTCTCGGCATGCTGTCGAACTTGGCCGAGGCGGGTTCCTGCACCAGTGCCACTCCTGCTTTCTCCTTGATTGCCCGCAGCCCGATAGTGCCGTCCGAACCCATGCCGGAGAGGATGACACCGATGCTGCGCTCCTGTCGGTCCTCAGCCAGGGAGCGGAGGAAAAAATCGATAGGAAGTCGCAGGCCACGGGGCGCCGTTGGCTCGAACAGATGCAGCACATCGTGCAGGATAGACATGTTCTTGTTGGGCGGAATCACATAAACGCAGTTCGGGTGGACCTTCATCCGGTCCCGTACCTGAAAAACCTCCATCCGGGTAATGCGCTGGAGCAGTTCGGGCATGATCCCCTTGTGAGTCGGGTCCAGGTGCTGGACGATAACAAAAGCCATGCCGCATTCCGGCGGCACCTGGCCCAGGAATTGTTCCAGTGCTTCCAGGCCACCGGCAGATGCGCCGATGCCGACAATAGGAAAGGGGGTGCTCTCCTGTTGTGACGGGAGCTGTTCCGGAGAAATTTCGTTCCCTTCGGTGCCCTTTTTTACCGTTTTTGTTTGTTTTTTCATGACTATAGATCATATCAGTTTTTACGGTAAATGTACTAACGGTATTCCGGCACCGCGATCGAAGGTGTGCCGAGTGCCGTCTGAACTGGGTGCTTTCGGCACGCGGCTGATGTTTTTGAAACCTCGCTGGCCAGTCAAATTCAGATGCGGAATCAGACTCTTTCCTCTTCAAAAAATCCCTCAGTATGTTGAAGATCCACCAAATGTTGAGGGCAAATCAACGGTTTTATGCCATCAGGTGTTCTCTTAATTTACGCCAAACAGCCGTTATTAAATGGTTAATCCTTCCATCAGGCATCGATCCGCTTGTTGGCAGGCTAATTGCCTTACTCCATGTACGGATTTTTGGTCATCTCACGCAAAAGCGAGTTCAGATTATTTCAGGAAAGGGGGATTTACAGGAATGAAGAGATATGAATGGTTCTAATGTGTCTGAAAAGGAGATTGGCAGGGGAATGCCGGGAATAACCAATCGTGAAGGAAACAAAATGTTTGAAAGGAGGTTTTATGAAAAGATTTAAGGTCGAGAAAGCGTATCTCGTATTTATGTTCATTCTGAGTGTGTTCATTATCCTGCCGGGATGCGGCGGAGGAGTATTCGGGGGAGGGCACTGGGATAAGCCGGTCACCGTGAGTTTCACGGATCCCGCTAACGGTGCCGCAGGTGTGTTCGTCAACACCCGGATCAGCGCAACATTCAGCGGGGATATGGACCCCGCAACTCTCACCACCACGACATTTACCGTAATGCAAGGGGCAACAGCCGTCCCGGGCACGGTGACCTACACCGGCGTAACCGCGGTCTTTACACCGACGGCCGTTCTCGCACCCAACACAGTATATACCGGAACAATTACAACCGGTGCCAAAGATCATTCCGCCAACCAACTGGCTGCGGACTATGTCTGGAGCTTCACCACAGGCGCACGTACCGACACCACAGCACCGACCGTAACCGGGACCGTCAATGCCAACGGCACAACCAACGTAGCCATAAACACAAGAATCGGTGCAACGTTCAGCGAGGCGATGGACCCCGCAACGGTTACAGGCGCTACCTTTACGTTGAAGGAAACGGTAGCCGGCACAGCAGTAGCAGGCGGAGTAACGTACTCCGGCGTGAGCGCTGCATTTGCGCCGTCAGCTAATCTTGCTCCAAGTACCCGCTACACCGTTACAATCAAAGGCGGGGTCAACGGAGCCAAGGATCTTGCAGGCAATCCAATGACAAGCGACTACGTCTGGAGTTGGACCACAGCTGCAACAGGCGCAGCCCTGGACACCACCAGCCCCACCGTGACTCTTACCGTCCCTGCGAATGCTGCCGTGGGAGTTTTAACCAACTCTAAAGTCAGTGCAACGTTCAGTGAGGCAATGGATCCCTTGACGATCACCAACCTGATTTTCACCGTAAAGCAGGGGGCAACTCCCGTTTCAGGCACGGTAATCTATTCAGGTGTAACTGCGGTCTTTTCACCTGCAACCGCTCTTGCAGCCAGCACGACCTATACTGCCACGATTTCAACCGTGGCCAAGGACCTGGCTGGTAATGCCCTCGCCAGCAACCATGTATGGAGCTTTACCACAGGCGCAGCTCCAGACACCACCAGGCCCACCGTGACGCTCACTGCTCCTGCTGACGCTGCCGTGGGAGTTTTAACCAACGCTACGATCAGTGCAAATTTCAGTGAGCCGATGGACCCATTGACGATTACCAACCTGGTTTTCACCGTAAAACAAGGGGTAACGCCTGTTCCAGGTGCGGTAATCTACTCCGGTTCATCAGCGGTCTTTACTCCCGCAGCCGAGCTTGCAGCCGGTACCACCTATACTGCCACAGTGTCAGCCGTGGCCGAAGATTTGGCCGGCAATGCACTGGCATCCGGACTTGTGCCGAATCCATGGACATTTACTACTGCAGCCATAGTCATACCTCCCGTCATCCCGCCGTCAGCCCTTGGTTCGGCCGCCGCATTCGGGATTATGGCAACCTCTGCCATCACCAACACCGGCGCCGCCACCAGGATCAACGGGGATGTTTCGCTGGAGCCGGGCACTTCCAATGGCTTGCTGCCGGTACAGGTGAACGGCACAATTCACATCAATGATACCGTGTCACACCAGGCCAGAGCCGACCTGCTGGCCGCGTACAACACATACAAGTCGTTGCCGCCGGGAACAACCGTAAGTGGCGGTGCGGACCTGGGCGCATTATACCCTGGCCCTGCAGGCATTCCTCCAGGCACCTATACCTCAGGCAGCACCATGCTTGTTTCGACGCCCCTTATTCTTAATGCAGGGGGCAACGCAAATGCTGTGTGGGTCTTCCAGATCGGTTCTTCTCTGACAACGTCAGCGAATGTAGTGCTTGCAAACGGTGCTCAGGCCAAGAACGTGTTTTGGGTTCCAACGCTGGACGGGACTGTTGGGGTGGGGTCAACCTTCTACGGGACCATCATCTCCGGCAGGGATGTAACTGTCAAGACCGGCGCCGTAATAAACGGCAGAATTCTGGCCGGTGCAACACTTGCCGGTACGATAGCTCTGGACACCAATACCGTTAATGTACCTGCACCATAAGGCATCCGGCAACAAGGAAGGCAAGGGGAGACAGGCAGCAACAGTTCACGTACGGTCTGTCTCCTTTTTTGCCTCCCGGCAACACACACGTACCATGACAACGAATAGCGCACCGTACTACTACGATACAAGGAGGTTTATATGAGAAAGAAATTTTCAATGGTTCCAATTATGAAAAAGATAGCGCCGGTATTGTTACTCTCCGTTTTTATGCTTCCTTTGACAGCCCGTGCTGAAATCAAGGCGGGAAGCGTTGAATTGAGTCCGTTCGCGGGTTTCAATTTCTTCGAAAAAGGGCAGAACCTGGACAATCGTCCGGTGTACGGCGGACGGCTTGGCTACAACTTTACAAATTATTTCGGTGTTGAAGCCACCGGGGAATTTATCAAAACCAGGGTTGACGACAAATCCAAGGCGTTTACCAAGGAAGGACAGTTCACCAGTCCCATCGATAACGTCAGGATCACCATGTATCACCTTGACCTCCTCTATCACTTTATGCCGGAAAGTAATTTTAACCCGTTCATAACAGCCGGTTACGGAGCCGCACACTATACTCCGCGAATCAATAACAAGAATATGTCCATTGTCGATTTTGGTGTCGGCGCAAAATACTGGGTGGCGGAAAATGTCGCGCTGAGAGTCGATTTCAGGGATAACCTGGTTTTCGACGAGCATATTCATAATCTTGAAGCGACCGCGGGACTCGTCTTTGCCTTTGGCGGAAAATCGGCCCACGAAACGGCTCCGGTTGCCAAGCCAGAACCCCCTGCGGATAGTGACAGCGATGGCGTGCCCGATACGCTCGACAAGTGCCCAGGCACCCCCGCCGGAGTTTCCGTTGACGCGAATGGCTGCCCGCTAGACTCCGACAAGGACGGCGTACCCGATTATCTCGATAAATGCCCCGGCACCCCTGCGGGAGTGGCCGTTGACAAGGATGGCTGTCCGCCTGTCGCAGCCAAGGTAGTGATCCTCGAATCCGAGCCGAAGGTTGAGGAGAAAATTCTTGTTGCCGTCGCTGAACCGAAAGTCGTTATCCTTGCTTTTGAGGACGTACACTTCGACTTCAATGAGTCAACCCTTACGCCGGAAGCAAAGAAGGTCCTGAAAAGGGATATCCTGCTTTTGAAAGAAAATCCCAAGTCCAAAATCCGTGTTGCCGGTTACACCTCCGCTTCCGGCACGGAAGAGTACAACCAGAAACTGAGCGAAAGACGAGCAAAGGCTGTTCAGGAGTACCTGGTCAGTGAGGGGGTTATCACACGGGACAGGCTTTCCACGATCGGTTATGGCGAGAGTCACCCTGCATCCCGTGAAGCGGCTCCCAAAGATCTCTACTCGGATGCAGCAAAAGCAAACATGAGGGTTCTTTTTGAAATAGTCGTGGAGTAGCCATTTCAGGCTGCAAATCTGTAAAAGTGTGGCAGAACGGGCAAGATTCAGACAGTTCGCCATTGAGCATACATGAGAGAAGCCTGCAACCGGTCGAGGTTGCAGGCTTCTCTTTTTTTGTTCCTTGCGAACTGTCGCATATAACAAAACTGTTACATGCGACGGAATTCTGTGACGGAACCATCTTCGTGTCGTCACGGGATTCCCGATATTGTCCTTCGTAATCGGTAGGTTGCTCCATAAAAGCGCGTACCGCTTCTTTGGCGCGATAGTTGTACTTGATTCTTGCCGTGACTGGTCATCAGGCCGGCATAACAATTCGTTTCACCATCAAAACAGTCCCTAAGGAGGGGACACATATGAACGCATGCAAAGGATTTTCAAAATTGTGGTTTCTGGCATTGCTACTCGTCGCGTTTGTGGCCGGGTGCGCAAGCAATGATCCGGAAGTAATCAACTCTCCACGGGGCATTACCGGATATTCGCTGGCCGGTGTAACAGGGACCATCGATCAACCGGCAAGTACGATTGCGGTAACCATGCCGTACGGCGCAAATGTGACCTCATTGGTCGCAACCTTTACAACCACCGGGAGCGTAGCGGTGGGTACTGTAGCTCAGGCGAGCGGCGTATCGGCGAATAACTTCACCGGTCCGGTGGTCTACACGGTGACTTCGCCGGACGGTACAACAACGACGTATACCGTACTGGTAACCGTGGCTCCGATTTCTGCCAAGGCTATTACGGCATATTCGCTTGCCGGTGCTGCCGGAATCATAAATGAACCGGCAAAGACCATTGCGGTGACCGTGCCGAACGGGACAAACGTATCGGCCCTGATTGCGACGTTCACATCCACAGGGAGCAGTGTAAAAGTAGGAACGACACTTCAGGCGAGCGTTGTAACGGCCAATAACTTCACCAATCCGGTGGCATATACGGTAACGGCGGCAGATGGTACAACGGCGACATACACCGTAACCGTAAGTACCGCTTCAAACTCTGCCAAGGCCATTACCGCATATTCTTTTGCCGGGTTTACCGGGGCAGCCGGAGTCATCAATGATGCGACTAAAACCATTGCGGTGACCGTACCTGCCGGGACAAGCGTTACGGCTCTGGTCGCAACATTCACCACAACGGGAACCGGCGTGAAAGTTGGCTCAGCGGTTCAGACAAGTACCGCAACGGCCAATAACTTCACCGGTCCGGTGGCCTACACGGTAACGGCGACAAACGGTACAACGGAGACATATACCGTAACCGTAACCGCTGCTTCGAACGCTGCCAAGGATATTACCGCATATTCATTTTCCGGGTCAGCCGGAGTCATCAATACTGCGACTAAAACCATTGCGGTGACCGTACCTGCCGGGACAAACGTTACTGCCCTGGTCGCAACATTTACCACAACGGGAACCGGCGTAAAAGTTGGATCAGCGGTTCAGACGAGTACTGCGACGGCCAATAACTTCACCAGTCCGGTAGTCTACACGGTAACTGCGGCAGATGGCTCAACGGCTACGTACACCGTAACGGTAACCGTGGCTTCGGCTACGAACTCTGCCAAGGCGATTACCGCATATTCGTTTACCGGTTCTGCGGGAGTTATCAATCAATCGGCTAAAACCATAGCGGTGACAGTGCCGGACGGTACAACTGTTACTGCCCTGGCAGCAACATTCACAACCACCGGGACAACCGTAAAGGTGGGAAACACGGTTCAGACAAGTGGTTCAACCACGAACAACTTCTCCAGCCCGGTGGCCTATACTGTAACCGCGGCAGACGGCACAACGGCGACATATACCGTAACCGTAAATGCTGCTGTTCTTAATGGCCCCCCCCCGGTTAACCTTGGGACCGCCGAAAATTTTGTGATTCTGGCAAAAACAGGTGTCTCAACTACTGGGACTTCTGCTGTTGTCGGCGATATTGGTGTCAGCCCTGCCGCAGCCAGTTTCATAACGGGATTTTCACTGATCGCTGATTCCACGAACACATTTTCACGGTCGTCCCTGGTGACCGGCAAAATTTACGCAGCCAACTATGCTCCGCCTACTCCTGCCAACATGACTGCAGCCATAAGCGACATGCAGACTGCCTTCACCGACGCAGCCGGAAGAACGACACCTGATTTTACAGAGCTTGGTGCCGGAAATATCAGCGGGTTGACACTTGTTCCCGGCCTCTACAAATGGGGAACCGGAGTGCTGGTTACAAACGCCGGCGTTACTCTTTCGGGTGGCCCGAATGCCGTCTGGATCTTCCAGATTGCAGGAAATCTCACCGTGAACAACAGTGCCAATATTACTCTGAGTGGCGGCGCACAAGCCAAGAACGTGTTCTGGCAGGTTGCCGGCCAGGCAACCCTCGGAACAGCAGCCCATTTCAATGGAATCATATTGAGCCAAACGCTGATTTCGCTGAATACCGGCGCTGCCATGAACGGCCGGGCACTGGCCCAGACTGCGGTAACTCTGAATGCCAATGCAGTTACACAGCCGTAATTAAAGAATGAAAAATCCGGCTTGAAAGCGGAATATTCTGGTTCTTCCCGCGGATTGCACTGCGGGAAGAACTGCCGGTTGCCAATACAAGAAGGGTATCACCCCGCGTCACATTAAAATGAAATTACATTAAAAGGAGATACCAAAAAATGAAAAAAGTATTGAAAGTTATTTTGCCAGGTTTATTGCTCGCTTCGCTCGCAACCCCCGGATTTGCCGAAAACCGTGAAGGTGCGGGGACCCTCTCCCCGTTTGTCGGTGGATATGTGCTCGATCATAAGCAACGCGAAGAAAACAGTCCGATATTCGGCCTGCGCGCCGGCTACAACTTTACCAAAAGCCTGGGGGCAGAGGCCATGTTCGGTTACAGCCTTACCGAAACCAAACAAAAATACGGATCGAGGGAGGCTGACCTGTATCGTTACGGGATCGATTTTCTGTATCATTTCATGCCGGATAACAGCTTCGTGCCGTTCATTGCAGTCGGCGGAGGAGGCACCAATGTCAATATTCCCAACACGCCAAGCGCGAAGAGCCATTATGCCGGTTTGGTTAATTATGGCGCAGGTGTGAAGTACTTCGTCGCGGACAATGTTGCCCTGAGAGGCGACGTGAGGCACGTAATTCTGATAGATGACCTTGGCGACAACAATCTGGAATATTCAGCCGGCCTTACTTTCCAGTTCGGCGGGAAAACAAAGACTTCAGCTCCGGTTGCCCAGCCTGTTGAACATGACAGCGACGGCGATGGCGTGTCCGATTCGCTTGACAAGTGCCCCGGCACTCCTGCAGGCGTGGCCGTCGGCAAAGAGGGCTGCCCTCTCGACAGCGACAGGGACGGCGTTGCCGATTACCTCGATAAGTGCCCCGGTACTCCTGCCGGCGTATCCGTTGGTGCAAACGGTTGCCCGGTTGACAGCGACAAGGACGGCGTTGCCGATTACCTCGATAAATGTCCCGCCACCCCAGCCGGTGTTGCCGTCGGTGCGGATGGCTGCCCGCTTGATTCAGACGGGGACGGCGTTGCCGATACTCTTGATAAATGTCCCGGCACACCTGCCGGGGTAAAGGTTTACACGAATGGCTGTCCGGTTGATTCCGATCAGGACGGCGTTGCCGATTATCTTGACAAATGCCCCGGCACTCCTCCCGGCGAAAAGGTTGATATGAACGGCTGCACCGTCGTGGCTGTCGTACCCGCACATGTCAAGGCTGCGGCTGCCAAGAGGTTCTGCAGCAAGCCTGCCGTGTTGGCGATCAATTTTGAATCCGACAAGACGGACATAAAACCGCAATATCATGACGAGCTGAAAACGGTTGGTGATTTCCTGTCATATTTTCCTAACGCCAAAGGTGAAATTTCCGGATATACCGACAGCACCTCCAGTCCAGCTCACAACCAGAAACTTTCCGAGCAGCGTGCGGAAAGCGTCGAGAAATACATCAGCAAAACCTTTAAAGTCAATCCCGGCCGCATAGCAACCAAAGGCTATGGCGAGGCCAAGCCGGTCGCCAGCAACAAGACCAAGGCCGGCAGAGCGAAAAACCGTCGCATCGTGGCACACTTTACCTGCGAGTAGGTGCTGCCCGGACGTTGGCTTGGCGTTGTCTGTAACGATTCACACTGAAATAATTACTGTAATGTAACCCACCAAAAGGAGAATACCCGAATGATGAAGAAAAAATTAGCACTGCTCGTCGCCATGTCACTTCTGACCATGGCATCCGCCGCCTCCGCTGCCAACAAGGCTGAGACACTGTCGTTTTCACCGGTCGTCGGCGGCTACCTGTTTGACGGCAAACAACACCTTGAAGGCAACGCGGTTTACGGGGCAAGAATCGGGTACAATTTCACTAATGTATTGGGCGTTGAAGCACTTTTTGATTATTCGCACAACAATGATTCAACCAAGGGACCGGCCGCCGGCATCTCCATGTACCGTTACGGCGGGGAATTGCTCTACCATTTCATTCCTGACGGCACGTTTGTTCCGTACGTTGCCGTTGGCTATGCCGGTGTGAATTTTGACGGCAACAGTGATGGTGTTACCAACAAGGGGTACAAACAGACGCATGGCGCTTTTGACTACGGGCTCGGCGCAAAATATTTCCTGAACGACAACATAGCCATCCGTGGTGATGTCCGTCATATTATCTACAATTATGACCGGACCTACAGCAACTATGAAACCACAGTCGGGCTCTATTTCGCCTTTGGTGGCGCAGCGCCGGCTGCAAAGCCGGTTGAGCCGATCGCCGATCCAGCTCCGGTTGACAGCGATGGTGACGGGGTGTACGATTCGCTCGACAAATGCTCCGGCACCCCCGCAGGCGTATCTGTTGACAAGGATGGCTGCCCGCTTGATTCCGACAAGGACGGCGTGGCTGATTATCTTGATAAATGCCCCGGTAGCGCTGCTGGCGTGACTGTTGACAAAGATGGCTGCCCGCCAGTTGTGGAGAAGGTTGTTATCCTCGTATCCGAGCCGAAGGTTGAGGAGAAAGTGCAGGTTGTCGTCGCTGAACCTGCGGTTGTCATATTTGCTCTTGAAGATGTGCACTTCGATTTCGATCAGTCAACCCTTAAGCCGGAAGCGAAGATTATTCTGAAAAGGAATATCCTGCTTATCAAGGAAAACCCAAGGGCTAAAATCCGTATTGCCGGGTATACCTCCGCCTCAGGCAGTGAAGAGTACAATCAGAGATTAAGCGAAAGAAGAGCAGCCTCCGTTAAAGAATACCTCGTCAGTGAAGGCGTCATCGAGTCTGACAGGCTTTCCAACGTCGGCTATGGCGAGACGCACCCGGCAGTCTATGAAGCGGCGCCCAAAGATCTTTATTCATCAGCAGCAAAAGCAAATATACGTGTTCTCTTTGAAGTAATCGTACAGTAGCAGCGTCCGGGATGAGGATGGAAGCATTGTCCGGACTCGACCAGACGTAAACCAAAGGACTGTCTGTTGCTCAAACATTGCCGGCGGTTTCGGAATCGGAAGCAGATTCCCGCCGCCGGCAATGTTTTCGAACAGAGTGGCCGAACCAATCAAACAGGAGAAGAAAAAATGAAAAAGTTCATCGTATTCGCATGCCTGGCAACAACCGTTTCCGTGACCGGAGGCACGGCCATGGCCGACAGCATCAGCGGAAGACTCGGCGTTACCGGTAAAGCAGGGTTCTCAATCCCGGCCGACAACGACTCGGATTTTTACCACAACAAAACCGATGCCGGCTTTATCGGCGGAGGCGGTTTAATCTACGGCCTCGACAATCACTTCGCCGCGGAAGTTGACCTGACCAGGAGTGTTTTCGGCTCCGAGACCGGCGATTTCGGCATTACCAACCTTTCTTTTGGCGGGCAGTATCGCGTGGCCCTTTCCGACCGAAGGATTGTTCCCTACCTGGGGCTTGGCATGGACATACTTTTTTCGGACTATGATCCGAGTAACGGCTCAAGACAAGACGTTGACACAACGGTAGGTGTCCATATAAGCGGCGGCGTTGATTACTTCCTGCAAAAAAGAGTGGCCCTGACTGTGGAGGCGAAGGGAGTCATCGCCCCCGATACTGACATTACCGACAGGAATGGCAACCACAGCGGCAATTTCGATCCGTCCGGTTTTTCCAGTACGGTCGGTATCAGGTATTTCTTCAACTAATTCCTGCGCTGCATTCCCGTTTCTTCGAACATGACCGCACACTGACCTCCGGGGCTTAAGAAACCCCGGAGGTTTTTCTTTGCAAACGGGATGTCCCTTCTCTTTTGGTTCCACCACATGTGACGGCTTTGCTAAATACGACGGCCAACCTTGACGGCTTTTATCTTTCTCCCCGCATTACATGCACTCTCTTGCCCTGCATAATCAGCGCCTTACCATAATATCTCCAACAGTGCTCCCTTGGCGCGATAGTTGTACTACCTCTACAGTGACAAACCATCAGGTTTGCATCTACTTAAAAGAGGAGCTGACAGCATGCGTGAACGTTTAAAGAATAATTTGTGGATTTTGGGGCTATTTCTGGTTGTTTCATTGACCGGATGCGGTGGAAATGGTGGAGACGGTTCGAACTCGGCGGGCTCGGTCTCGCTCGGCACTGCAGGTAATTATGCGATCCTGGCAAAAACTGCCGTTTCAACCGTGCCAAGCTCCGTGGTGACGGGTAATGTCGGCTTGAGCCCGGCTTCCAGGGCGTACCTGACCGGTTGGTCATTAATAAATGAACCTACGGATTCTTACTTTACCTCCGCTCAAGTGGTTGCTCCCGGGAAATTATATGCTGCCGACAATGTGGGAACGGGTACTGCTGCCGCCTTGACCACCGCCGTTGGCAATATGGAAACCGCATACACCGACGCTGCCGGACGGACCGCTTCATCTGCTGCAACTACCAACGTGGGGGCCGGTACGCTTACCGGATTAACGCTTGCTCCCGGCGTTTACGAATGGGGGACGGCTGTCACTATACCAACCAATCTTACCCTTAACGGCAACTCAACAGACATCTGGATCTTCAAGGTTGCCGGGACACTCTCCATGGCTGCTGCCAAGAGCGTTATCTTGAGCGGCGGCGCACTGGCCAAAAACATCTTCTGGCAGGTTTCAGGCGCTGTGACCATCGGAGCGAACTCACATTTTGAGGGAAATATTCTTGGCCGGACATCGATTACGTTCGGTAATCTCGCATCGATCAACGGCAGGCTGCTGGCCCAGTCTGCGGTCATTCTTGATGCAACCACTGTAACACAACCGTAAGGGATGGCCTCATTTGAGGCGGCAGCAATCTGAGGGCAGCTAACCTGAGTTTCACACGTTGACAATGTCCCCAGGGAGGGGGCGAACATGAAAAAAAGTAACGGATTTTCAAAATTGTGGTTTCTGGTTTTACTCCTCGTCACTTTTGTGGCCGGGTGCGCCGGCAATGATAACAATACCGGCAATAATGCCGTGGCGCCGGACTCTCCAAAGGCTATTACCGCATTTTCACTCTCCGGGTCTGGCGGAACCATGGATGAAACGGCCAAAACCATTGCGGTAACCGTGCCGAACGGCACAAATGTATCGGCTCTGGTCGCGACATTCACAACAACCGGGGCGGAGGTAAAGGTTGGAACGGCGCTCCAGACCAGCGGGGCAACGACGAATAACTTTACCAATCCGGTGGCATACACGGTAACCGCGGCAGACGGCACACCGGTGACCTATACCGTGACCGTAACCGTGGCCCCGGTCTCTGCCAAGGCTATTACGGCATATTCACTTGCGGGGGTGAGTGGAACCGTAAATGAAGCGGCAAAAACAATTGCGGTAACCATGCCCAACGGGACAAGTGTAGCGGCACTGGTTGCCACATTCACAACAACAGGTGCCGGTGTAACGGTCGGTTCAGCAGTGCAGACAAGCGGTTCCGCAGCAAATAACTTCACTGCACCCGTAGTGTACACCGTCACTGCGGCCGACGGCTCGGTTGCAACATATACCGTAACCGTAACCGTGGCGGCAAACTCCGCCAGGGCGATTACCGCGTATTCGATTGCCGGAGTTGCCGGAACGATAAATGAATCGGCAAAGACGATTGCGGTGACCATGCCGAACGGAACAAACGTAACGGCTCTGGTCGCGACGTTTACAACCACAGGTGCAGCAATGAAGGTTGGTGCCGTGGCACAGACGAGCGGTACAACAGCGAATAACTTCACCGCTCCGGTGGCATATACCGTCTCCTCTGCCGACGGAACAACGGTGACGTATGCCGTAACCGTAACGGTGGCCGCAACAGGGACAACGCAAGGTCCGGCACCGGTGCTTCTTGGTTCGGCAGCCAATTATGCGATACTGGCTAAAACAGCTGTCGCAACTGTGCCGAACTCGGTAGTGACGGGAAATGTCGGCTTGAGCCCGGCTTCAAGAGCGTATCTGACCGGTTGGTCGTTAATAAATGAACCGACCGATACCTTTTTCACCTCTGCTCAAGTGGCTGCACCCGGAAAATTGTCCGCAGCAGACAATGTAGGGGGGACGACATCTTCCGCCCTGACAACAGCCGTACACAACATGGAAACCGCGTACACCGACGCTGCCGGACGGACCGCGACTTCGGCTGCGACAACCAATGTCGGAGGCGGAACGCTTACCGGATTAACACTGACTCCCGGTGTCTACCAATGGGGTTCCGCTGTTACCATTCCGACCAATCTTACTCTTAACGGCAGTGCAACAGATGTCTGGATTTTCAAGGTGGCGGGAACTCTCACCATGGCAGCAGCCAGGAACGTTATCCTGAGTGGCGGCGCACAGGCCAGGAACATCTTCTGGCAGGTTGCCGGTGCGGTGACCGTTGGAGCAAATACGCACTTTGAAGGAATCATACTTGGTCAGACGGCTATTACGTTCGGCAATCTCGCATCGATCAACGGCAGACTGCTGGCGCAGACTGCGATCAATCTCGATGCTACAACGGTTACGCAGCCATAATAAAAGCATGACATGTTACCGGGACAGCAATCTGTCCCGGTAACATGAGAATTACTGTCAAACAAAGGAGTCGTCATGCGTACAAAATCTGTTTTTTCCATTCTGGTCCTGTCCGCCGTTGTTGTTACTTTCGGGCTCAACACGGCCTATGCCGGATTTCCCCTGCCTCCGCTACTTCCCGGACTCCCGCCTCCCAATGTGAATGTCCGCATTGATGGCTATCTGCCGGCACCGCCGGGGGTGAACGTTCAGATCGATTCAGGCCGCCCGTACTATGTCGAACGGGAGCGCCGCGTGTATATCGAAAGAGAACCGGCCCGCAGGTACTATAAAAAAAGACACTATAAAAAAGCGAAGAGGCATCACGAAGACAACGGCCGCGAGCATGGCCATGACAAGCACGGTCACTAGGATTCCAGTAGCTGATCAGGGGCGAAGTCACGATAAAAAAGTTGCTTTGACCCCAGGTTGAAAAAATAACTGCAGATTCGTTGGAGGACAACATGAAAAAAATGCGCTTTGGAATGGTTGTGATGGTGATGCTGGTGTGCCTGGCGACTTCAGCCATGGCCCAGGTGAGTATCGGTATCGGTTTTCCCAGCGTGAGCATCGGGATCAACCTGCCGTTGCTGCCGGAACTCGTTCCGGTGCCTGGCTATCCTGTCTACTACGCGCCACGGGTGGACGGCAACTACTTCTTTTACGATGGCATGTACTGGGTTTATCAGGACGATAACTGGTACACCAGTTCCTGGTACAACGGTCCCTGGGGTTTTGTCGATCCACAGGTTGTGCCGCTGTTCATCCTGCGCATCCCGGTGCGCTACTACCAGCAGCCCCCGGTGTACTTCAGCGGGTGGCAGTCGAATGCGCCGCCACGCTGGGGACAGCACTGGGGCAACGGTTGGGAACGGCGCCGAAGTGGGTGGAACCGCTGGAATCGGAGTTCTGCTCCGGTGCGCGCACCGCTTCCCGTTTACCAGCGACAGTATACCGGGGACAGGTATCCCCGGGTAGAGCAGCAGCAGACGCTCCGCACGCAGAGTTACCGTTACCAGCCGCGTGACAAGGTTGTCCGCCGGCACTTGCAGCAGGTAAGGACAAAAACATCCGCACCAGCCCAGCGGGGAAGGCAGGAACAGCCCCAGGTGAGAACCCCGGCGCAACAGAATATTCGGCGTCAGGCTCCGCCTCAACATGGCGCTCCTGCTGACCCACGCTCGCAGTCTCCGCAGAGGGGCAGTGAACACGTGCAGAGACCGGCACCAGTCCATGCCGCACCTCAGCAGCCGGCGGCTCAGCAGCAACCACGGGCTCAACAGCATCAGCAGCAACCAGCGGCGCCGCAGCGGCAGCAGGCACCTCGTGCTCAAGGGCAGGAACATAAGGATCAGGACAGGGGAGGGGGACAGGGCTCCAATCGCGGTCAAGGGCAACGGCAGGATAAAGATGAAGAACGGGGCCGGGGACGCAACAATTAGTTGATTACGGCAAATCCCCCTACCCCCTTTCAAAAGGGGGGACTTTAACGCCTCCCCCTTTTTGAAAGGGGGACTGAGGGGGATTTGTTTTTTACAGTTTACATCGGAGCATCCATGCAGACTTTGATCGACCTTTTCAATACGTTTGAGGCTCTGGGCGATAAAACCGCCTTCGTGAACCGTACCGGCGTACGACGGCTGGTGGTTTCCTATCGGGAATTCCACGATCTTGCCCTGAAGATGGCAAATCTCCTGGCGCAAAACGGCGTGGCCGCGGGAGACAATGTTGTGCTCTGGGGCCCCAACTCTTCCTGGTGGGCTGTTGCCTATTGGGGCATTATCCTTCGCGGTGCGGTTGCCGTGCCGGTGGACTTCATGTCCGACCTGGCCCGTGCAGATTCCATCCGCACCCTCACGAAAGCCGCAGTCGTTCTGCAAAGCCGTTTCAAACCCGAACGGATAACCGAAGCCACTTCGATTCTCCTGGAAGACCTTCAGTATCTGCTCGAAGACATACCCCAGATCAGCGAGCGCGGTTCCCCCGCTCCGGATGAGACTGCACAGCTTATCTACACTTCCGGAACTACCGGCAATCCTAAAGGTGTCATGCTCAGCCACAAAAACCTGGTTGCCAACATGACCCAGATAAACCTTCAAGTACCGATCATTACCCCGGAATTCAACTTTCTCTCCCTGCTCCCGTTATCCCACATGTTCGAACAGATGGGCGGCTTTTTCACCCCGCTCTACCGTGGTGCGTCCGTTGTCTACCTGCGCACCCTCAAACCGTCCGCAATCATGGAAGCGCTGGGTGAGGAAAACATCTCTGTCATCATGTCTGTTCCACGTCTCATGCAGCTGCTGAAAACGACCATCGAACGGGAACTTGAAGAAAAACACCTGGCTAGCCTGTCCCGGAAACTGATGCAGTGTGCAATCAAACTTCCACCGTGGGTGCGGCGGAGCCTCTTTTTCCCGGTGCAGAAAAAATTCGGGCGCAATTTTACCGTCTTCGTTTCAGGTGGCGCCCCGCTGGACCCGGATGTTTTCACTTTCTGGAGCAGCATGGGCTTCACTGTTCTCGAAGGGTACGGACTCACCGAAACGTCGCCGGTGCTCTGCGTCAACACCATGGAGCGCCAGGTAGCCGGTTCGGTCGGCCCGCCCCTGCCGGGGGTCCAGCTCAAGATCGTGGAGAAGGAAATCCTGACACGCGGCGACAATGTGTTTCCCGGCTACTACGAGAACGAGCAGGCAAGCCGCGATGCCTTCACTGGTGACGGCTGGTTCCGTACCGGAGATCTCGGAGAGATAGGCCCGGATGGCGGACTGATAATCAAGGGGCGAGCGAAGGAGTTAATCGTCACCGGTTCGGGGGTCAACGTGTATCCCGACGAACTTGAAGCGGTGCTGAACAAAATATCCGGAGTGAAGGAGTCGTGCGTCATCGGAGTTGACAAGGGTGCGGGGGAAGAGGTGCATGCCGTGTTGCTCCTGGACGGAAGCGGCAACGCTCCGGAAGAGATCATTGCCCAGGCAAACAAAAGCCTCGATACCATGCATCAGATTACCGGCTACACCCTCTGGAAGGAACCGGAATTTCCCAAAACCACGACTCTCAAGATCAAAAAATTTGCGGTTAAGGAAGAGGTTAAAAAAGGAGCGGACGGGGGCGATGCTGCCGTATCTCGGGACAGCCTGCTCAACATGATCGCACGAGTTACCGGAACAGGCAGCGCGCAGATTCATGAAGAGTCCCTGCTCGTCGCCGACCTTGGTCTTACCTCGATAGACCGGCTGGAACTGGTCAGCTTTCTGGAACAGGAGTACCGCCTCGACATCGAGGATTCACAGATCGGACCGCAGACGAGAGTCTCGGATCTGCGCCAGATCATCGCGAAGCGGGAAAAAGTGACCCATAGCGACCACTTCCGGTTCTGGACCAACAATCGCTTTTTCAGGGGGGTGCGGATGGCCTGGGATGCCGTAATCAACATCCCGCTGTTTCGATTCTTCGTCGCTCTCGATGTGGTGGGGCTTGATAAGCTGGAAAACCTGGATGGCCCGGTGTTCTTCGTGTCCAACCATGTAAGCTATCTGGACCAGCCGGCCATCCTGTTTGCGCTCCCGTCGAAGCTCCGCTACAGGACCGCCACTGCTGCCTGGGAAGAGTTCTTTTTCGGAGAGTACCACTGGATCGATCGGATCCTGAGGCGCTTGAGTTTCGAGTACGGCACCGTGCTGCTGAACCTCTTCCCTTTGCCGCAGTCACAGGGATTCAACGGTTCGCTTGCATTCATGGGAAAGCTCGCCGATGCCGGCGTTAACATTATGATCTTTCCGGAAGGGGAGCATTCCAGGGACGGCAAGCTGCATCGCTTCCAGTTGGGGCTCGGCGTCATGGTCAAGGAGCTGGGTATTCGGGTGGTACCGGTAAAAGTCAGCGGAACGGATCAGGTCCTGCCGCACGAGGCGTCCATTCCGAAACAGGGCAACGTGACGGTAACGTTTGGAGAACCGCTGCGATTCCGATACGAGGAGCCGGCAGAGATAGTTGAAAAGACGCGCCAGGCGGTGGAAGCACTGTGAAAACGCAGACTCTAATCTCACTTCCCTACCGCCGCTACGCCCTGGGTATCCTTCTGGCGGTTAACCTGCTTAACTACATCGACCGGCAGGTGCTTTTCGCGGTATTTCCCTTGATCAAGAGCGATCTGGGTCTCACCGATACGGCGCTGGGTTTTTTGGGGAGCGCCTTCATGCTCAGTTATCTGCTCTTTGCCCCGCTCTTTGGCTGGCTCGGCGACCAGTGGAGCCGTACCAGGCTTGCAGCCGGAGGCCTTGTTGTCTGGAGTCTGGCCACCACCCTCGCCGGTTTTGCCCCCGGATACCGGACTCTGCTGGCCGCACGTGCCACCGTCGGTGTCGGTGAGGCAAGCTTCGGCACGGTATCGCCCGGACTTGTCGCCGACTTCTTTCCGAAGGAGCGCCGCGGCCGGATCCTCTCCTGGTTTTATGTCGCCATTCCGGTCGGAAGCGCGCTCGGGTATCTCTTCGGAGGGTGGCTGGGACAACGGTACGGTTGGCATGCCGCTTTTTTACTGGTTGGGGCTCCGGGGCTGTTGCTTGCTATTCCGATTGCACTGTTGCGTACCCCTCCTCGTGGCGGAGACGACACCCCGCAACCGGCCGGAGAAAAGAAAAATGTATCCTCCGGGTATGCTGCCCTGTTCAAAAATCGCTCGTTTGTCTGCAATACGCTCGCCATGGCGGCAATGACCTTTGCCATCGGGGGGCTTGCCCAATGGATGCCATCTTTTCTGAACCGCGTCCATTCTCTTGATGTGGCGCGAGGGAATACGCTGTTCGGTGCAACCACGGTGCTGGCAGGGATTCTGGGCACGTTGGCAGGAGGCTGGCTCGGCGACCGCTGGCAAAAAAAGAGCGGCAAGGGGTATCTGCTGGTCTCCGGATGGGGATTCCTGATCGGTACCCCGTTTGCAGTCTGGGCTATTCTTGCTCCCGGCTTGACCGGCTGCATGTCTGCAATCTTCCTAGCCGAATTTTTTCTCTTTCTTAACACCGGGCCGCTCAATACCGTCATCATCAACGTCACCGGTCCGGCTGTCCGTGCCATGGCCTTTGCAGTCAACATATTCTTTATCCACGCCCTGGGCGACGCGTTTTCTCCCTCAATTCTCGGCTGGTTGTCCGACCGGTGGGGGTTGCGCAGCGCGCTTCTGATCACTCCGTGTGCCATGGTGCTGGCCGGCCTGCTCTGCTTCATCTGCGGTCGGTTCGTGGTGCAGGATATGGCACAAGCAGAGGGATTAAAGTCAGTTTGAAGGTAGAATTTGAAACATATCACCCGAAATTATGGAGTCACGTTATGAAAACTAGTCGTCTGCTCATGCTCTCCAGCACCATTTTCCTTCTCTGCTCATGCACCGTTTACAGCACAAAGCAAGTACCCTCTGATTCGGTGGTGACCCCTCAGCCTCTAGTTCACCCGGTCGGAAAAAACTGGCAGGTAATCGAGGAAGCCCCGAAGCTAAGCGATGAACGGGGACGGCTTCCTTTTCAGACAGAGCAGTCCGTTCAGCCCGCGGGGTCAAAGCCGCTGTCGTCCGAGGATAACCGCACGATTGAAACTGTACGCTGATGAGCCGGTGTAGCAATGAGGAGAAATCATCATGAAGTACCTGATACAGCTGTTCATTGCCTGTCTCATCCTGTTGCCGCTATCAGGTTTCGCGGCAGATGATGGGTATGGTTATCCGATCCCCGGTTCGTATGAAGCCACCATCATCGGGACCCCGGCAAGCCTCATGCCCGAATTTACCGGTAAGATGCACATCCGGCAACTCGTGCTCGATGTCATTCCGAATCGGCAGAAACCCCCGATTTTCTTTTACGACAAGGGCGTTTGCTCTCTCTTCGCCAATCAGAAGCAGAAGGCGCCCCTGGTCTTTCTGATTGCCGGGGCAGGAGCCAGTGACCGGTCAGCCAAACTTGTTGCCATGACAAAGGCCTTCTATCAGGCCGGCTTCCACGTAATAACCCTGCCGTCGCCATCAACCACCAATTTTATCATATCCGCCTCTCAAAACAGTATCCCGGGGGATCTTGCGGAGGACGCCACGGACCTTTACCGAACCATGGAGACGGCCTGGGATCAGGTAAAGGGCGATATCGAGGTGTCTTCCTTTCATCTGTGCGGCTATAGCCTGGGAGGCACTCAGGCCGCCTTTGTGGCAAAACTTGACGAAGACCGCCGGGTCTTCAACTTCCGCAAGGTGCTTATGATCAACCCGGCGGTAAGTCTCTACAGTTCCGCGACGCGGATCGAGGAACTGATGAAGCAAATACCCGGAGGGCCCAAGAAACAGGGGATTTTCTTTAACAGGATGTTGTCCAAATTCAGTGAATTCTACCGCTATGGCAATTTCGTCGCCATCAATGACGAATTTCTCTATGCGATCTACCGGGAAAAACTGTTCTCCCCCGAGGAAACTGCCGGATTGATCGGACTTACCTATCGCATCAACCTGGCCGGCATGATCTTTTCTTCCGACGTGATAA
>Ga0172380_10003121_pt1 | contig 23577 bp, 22 predicted proteins | sample Leawe162metaG_FD_119747 | JGI IMG/M metagenome (GOLD analysis project Ga0172380, IMG submission 119747) | Leachate microbial communities from a municipal landfill in Southern Ontario, Canada - Leachate well 162 metaG | ecosystem: Engineered > Solid waste > Landfill > Unclassified | place...
CCATGCCAGAAAATCGGCGCGCCTGGCACTTGGGCGGCGCAGAAACCGCCCTCGGTAATTTGAACTGACTGGAGACGAAATCATGCTTGTTGCCGACCTTCCACCTGTTCCGGCTCAGGAAACGACCATCGTATGGGTGCAGACGGTGCCTCGCTCCGGGGAAGATGGGGCTCGCCTGGATGGCGTGCGGAACGAGGCTACATGCGGCGCAATGCCCGTTGGTTATTGCGCCCTACGCGGGCTCACTCGTGTGGTTTCAGCACCGGCAAGCTGGGCGCGACCATAGGGCGGTTCTTGTGACCGCTGGGCATGCGGTTCAGTTCGCGCTCGATGATTTCCATGGTCAGGCGGCCGATGTATTCGCTGCTGGCATCGAGCGAATCGACCGCTTCGAGGTAAGCGCGACCGATCAGGCGTCCCAGCGGCTCCGGGTTGTAGAGCAGCTTCTTGATCAGGAAGGGGTTGAGCGAAAGCGGGTTGTAGTCCGGCTTCAGGTAGCCCTGCTTGATCAACAGTTTTTCGACTGGCGTATTGGGCTGGATGCCGATGAAGAAGATAAAAGGCAGCACGTTGTCGCGGCCGAACATCTGGTACAGCTCCTTGATTTTTTCGATGGTCATGCGCAGGGTGTGGACGGTTTCTCCCGGCGCGTTGAGCGGCATGTAGAGCTTGATTTTCTGGTCGGTATACGCACTGCTCCTGAACATGCGGAAAGCGTCCATCTGCTGTTCCAGCGAATAACCCAGGGTCAGCTTGTCGATGATCTCCTGCGAGCCGGTGAAGGACAGGTCGACGCTGCCGAGGCCGGTGGCGAGCATTTTCTGCGCCAGTTCCGGCGTCAGGTGGTTGAGGCGCAGATAGCCCGACCAGGTGATGTCCAGCTTGCGCGGCAGTAGTTCGTCGAGGATCAGGCCGACGTGTTCGGTGCTCTTTTTGGTCGAGCAGAATTGCGCGTCGGTAAACCAGATGCGCTTGACGCCGTAGTTCCGGTTCAGCGCCTCGATTTCCCTGGCGATTTCGAGCGGCTCGCGGTAGCGCTGATGCGCACCCTCGATCTTGTTGTAGAGGCAGAAATGGCACTGGAACGGGCAGCCGCGCTTGGTGTGCACGCCGATGTCGTCGTTCAGGTAGCTGTGGAATTCGGGGAAAATCGATTCGACATAGGGGAAATCCACCGCCGTCAGCTGGCGCAGGTCGAAGGTTTCGGCGCGCGGGCGATGCTCGACGCGGCCGGCGTGGTTCTTGTAGTAAATCTCACCGGCGGGCTCCTTGAAGCCATCGACGATGGAGAGCATGGCATCCTCGCCTTCACCGATCACGATCACCGTGTCGCTGGGGCATTTCTCGGCCACGTATTTACCGAAAATGGAGACCGCCGTGCCGCCCACCACGATGCGCGTTGAAGGCAGCATCTTGCGCACCAGCTTCATGTAACCGAAGTTGTTCAGGCGGCTGGCGGTGTAGTCGTAAATGATGGAAAACGCGCTCTTGGCGGCCTTGAGCTTGCGCTTCCAGTTGGGCGAGTAATCGAAATTCATCACCACGCCGAGCGCATCGTCTTCCGGATGCGGGCCGAAGGACTGCATGTTGCGCCAGGAAAAAGCCACGATGTCCGGCCGCAGCGATTCAAGGTGTTCCTTCACCACGCGCTTGCGATCGGCGGGCGCAACCAGGGCCAGGTCCAGCAGATGCTGGCGGATGCCGGGGCGCTGCTTGTGGATGTAATCCGCGACATAGATCACGCCGCCCGGATAAATCTTCCAGCACGGCAGGCGAATGTAAAGTACAGACTGTGTATCAGAGGACATGGCATTTCCAGTTTGGGTAATTGTTGTTATGAATGCCCGGACACCACTGGAATAGAACCGGAACCCCTATTGTGCTGTCGATTTATTACAAGCAGTTGATTCTGTTCACAAGGCAACGCATCACTTCATCATCTCGACCACCCATTTGGTGACCGTGCCGGTGGCGTGAGCGCACTGCTTGCCGCGCGCGTCGCTGAATGCCTGATATTCCGCCGCATTCCACATATCGTAGGTGCGGCCGGTAAACTGCTTTTGCAGATCTTCGCAGGTAATACCCCCAAACTCCTGACGAAAACGCTCGACCAGTTCCCTGGTTTTCTTGAAATTATTGATGCAACGGCCTTTATCGAGCTTGTCCCGATCCCGGCCATATTTCGCGCTCAGCGCCATCAGGCCGCCGGTCAATGCGCCGCAGGCACCCTGTGCCATCAACCCGCCACCACCGGAAAGCCCATGACTGGCCTTGATGGTGCTGTCATCGATAATGCCCACCGTCTCCTGCACCGTGGCCAGGACGCACTGTGGACAGCAGCCGTAGTCCAGTTCGTACCGGACTGCTTTTTCGTATGCCTGTTCGGCAAGGTCCGCTTTATCTTCGTTGCTCATGATCGCCTCAAATATATTAGCAAGTTCTTATATACGATCATACGCTTCATTTCGGGCAATAATTCGGCTATAAAAAAATTTGGGCTGACGCGAAGGCCAGCCCAAAGATCAAGGAAATCAATCACTGAATCGACTAATCTGATTTTTCCATCACCGTAGACAGCGCTTCCACCTTCATATTGAGCTGTACGCCCTTGCGCGCACGGCGAGCAACCTCGAAGCGCGGCATTTCCTCGATGGCCTTGCCGCGCCGCACGCCTTTGGTGGTGAGCGACTCCGCGAACACGCAGGTGAGCTTGAGGCTGTCTTTCTCCTCCAGCCCCATCAGGATCACGCCGCGGCCCTTGGGCATGGCCCTGACTTCGTTCAGCGCGTACACCAGCAGCCGGTCGCTGCCCGACACGCAGGCCACGTAGCGCTGGCCGCCGGGCGCGATGCGCGCCGGGGGCAGCACCTGCTCGCCGGGTTCGAGCGTCATGATCAGCTTGCCGCCTTTCTGGCGCGAGAGCATGTCACCGATGGTGGTCACGAAGCCGTAGCCGCCGGAGTTCGCCAGCAGCACCTGCTCCTCCGGCTGGCCGGTCAGCATGGCGACGATCCGGGTTCCCGCCTGCAGGCCCATGAGGGAAGCCGCGGGCACGCCACCGCCCTTGCCGCCGGGAATCTGCGCGGCGCTCTGCGTATAGGCGCGGCCGTCGGAGCCGAGCAGCAGCAGCGCATCGGGCGAACGGCATTCGAGCGCGGCGAACAGTTTGTCCCCTTCCTTGAAGGACAGTGCCGCCAGATCGACGCCATGCCCCTGGCGCTGGCGCAGCCAGCCCTTGTCGGAGAGGATGACGGTCACCGGCTCGTCCAGCACGGCGGCTTCGGACAGGGAAGCGCGCCTTGACGGCTCGATCAGGGTGCGGCGCTCGTCGCCGAATTTTTTGGCATCGTCGCGGATCTCGCGCGCTACCAGGGACTTCATGCGCGCCGGGCTGGCCAGCAGGGATTCCAGCTTGGTCTGCTCCTTCCTGAGCTCGGCGATTTCCTGCTCGATCTTGATGCCTTCCAGCCTTGAGAGCTGGCGCAGGCGGATTTCCAGGATATCCTCGGCCTGCCGCTCGGACAGCGCGAAACGCTCGATCAAGGCCGACTTGGGCTCGTCGGAGTGACGGATGATGCGGATCACCTCGTCGATATTGAGGAAAACGATGTGCCGCCCTTCTAGGATATGGATGCGCTCGTTGACCTTGCCGAGGCGGTGTCCCAGGCGCTTTTCGACTGTCCGGACACGGAACTGGCACCACTCGTTCAGGATGGTGAACAGCGACTTCTGCATCGGGTTGCCGTCCAGCCCGACCTGCACCAGGTTGAACGACACCGTGGTTTCCAGGCTGGTGTAGGCCATCAGGGTGCGGGCAAATTCGTCGCGGTCGATGCGCGAGCTCTTGGGCCCGAACACGATGCGCACCGACTGCTCCTTGTCGGATTCGTCGCGCGCCGTTTCCAGCAGGGACAGCAGCAGGGTCCGGGTTTGCGTCTGCCCCTGATCGATGGATTTCTTGCCCAGCTTGGGCTGCGGATTGGTGAGCGCCTCGATCTCGGACAGCACCTTCGCCGCCGAAGCGCCGGGCGGCAGCTCGGTAATCACCAGCTGCCACTGGCCGCGCGCCATCTCCTCGAACACAAAGCGCGCCCTGACTGCAATCGTGCCGCGCCCAGTGGTATAGGCATTGCGGATTTCGTGCGGGCTGGAAAGAATCTGCCCGCCGCCGGGAAAGTCCGGCCCCGGAATCATGTCGAGGAGCTGCGCCTCAGTAAAACCGGCCGACTCCACCATGCAGGCAGCCGCTTCACACACTTCGCGCAGATTGTGCGGCGGCACCTCGGTGGCGATGCCCACACCGATCCCGGAAGCGCCGTTGAGCAACAGGAAAGGCAGGCGCGCCGGCAGCACCACCGGCTCCTGGAAAGAGCCGTCGTAATTCTGGCGGAAATCCACCGTGCCCTGATCCAGTTCCGCCAGCAGCAACTGGGCAATCGGCGTCAGGCGCACCTCGGTGTAGCGCATCGCCGCCGCGGAATCGCCGTCAAGGCTGCCGAAATTGCCCTGCCCGTCGATCAGCGGGTAGCGCAGCGAAAAATCCTGCGCCATGCGCACCGCCGCCTCGTACACCGCGCTGTCGCCGTGCGGATGGTATTTACGGATCACGTCGCCGACGATGCGCGCCGATTTCTTGTGCGGCTTGTCCGGCTCGTTGCCCATCTCGCGCATGGCGTAGAGAATGCGCCGCTGCACCGGCTTCTGCCCGTCGCGCACATCGGGAATGGCGCGCGACTTGGACACCGCCATGGCATAGGCCAGATAAGCGGCTTTCGCGTAGTCCGCCAGGTCGTCCCGCGGCTCCTCGGCCAGTACATCCACGGTCGGCGGTGGTGGCTCGGGCGGCGGCAATTCAGCGTGAGGCTCTTCCATTGTTACATCCAGGTGCGGAAACAGGTCGGGGGTATTGTTGTCGATTTCATCTTTCATCTAAATACTCGTTACCTGTTCACATTATCCGATGGTGCGCCCCAGGGATTGACTATGCTCAATCCGGCTATGCCGGCAAAATCCTTGATATTGCGCGTTACCAGACGCTGATCATGAATTAACGCAATCGCGGCAATCTGCGCATCTTCAGTACTGATGGGGTGGCCTGAACGGGTGCGAGCAGCCACGAGCGCGGCATATTCATCTGCCGCCCTGTCATCAAATGGCAAACTACGTCCGGAAAAATCTTCCTGAAACATCCGTTCCGCCGCATTGGCAAGTTCATCACGCCGCCTGCCAGAAGGCAGAAGGGCGATGCCCAGCAGAATTTCCGCCCGGGCAATGACACTCACCGCAAACACCGCGTCCGGTTGGCACTCAAACCAGGCCAGTACATTGTCATCTGGTTGGGGGCGCATCAATTCCGACAGGATATTGGTATCCAGCAGGTAATGCTGGCTCACGAATCATTCCACTGTGGTGGCTGTCGTGTGGCTTGGCGTTCGGGAATCGGCAGTTCATCGACACCAAGCTCTGCAAACCTTTGATGTATGCGCTGAGCAAAGCTGCCCTCCTCCTGTGCAGGCATGACTACTCTGCGCAGGATCTGGCGGACCTCTTCTTCCATCGACCAGCCATGACGCGCCGCCTGCTGGCGCAGACTGGTTTTGAGCCTGTCATCGAGATTTCGGATCGTAATGCTGGCCATTTTTCTCACCCAATTGATTGCAACGCAATCATTGTAATCATCCGCCGATCAAATATCCAGGCAAATTGATATGCAAAGAACGGGTTGATATAAACCCTGGCCAAGGCTATTTGTCATGACAGGCGAAACACAGGTTGCTCCCCATGTTTGCAACGCGCAAAAAAGGCTGATTGGTTTTGCCGCCCATGCCGCCCATGGGGCCCAAGTTGTGCGGGTAGTGACAGCTCTGGCACTCGACCATCTGCTCGACAATGACCACGCCTCTCTGCTCGGCTTCCCATTGCGAACGATATCCGTCCCTGATCGGGTAGATCACGCCCAAGGGGTGTGAATCCCAGCGTGTAATGTCTGGCGCATGCATATTTCTTGCGGTCGAACCATCATGACATGACAGGCAGAGCGAGGATCCGGACAGGCTGGAATCCTGCTGTGATCCTTGAAAAGACCCCTGAATGGCGAATACAGGCGTAACCGCCGCACAGCACAGCAGCAGCATGTTCAGAAATACCGCACCACGTATCATGCGAGAACTCCCTAATTATTTGTCATCAAAAAATCCAGGGGCAATACTACCAGTTTTCCCTTGTTTTGAAACTCACTCGCCCAGGCTGCTGAATTCCCATGTGGGCTTGCGCGCCGGCTTGCTGTTGTCGATTTCGATTCCGGATTTACGGTCAAACCTGTGGGCAAGTTCTTTGCCGGCAGCTCACTTGCAATGCGCATTATTCAAGAAATAATTTGCCTCGCGGCCGGAGGGCTGCGAATACTTGAGTTCATCTTTGTTGAACGGATTTCTGTAAAGCAGCGCACCTGCTCCACCGCACATGTCGTCGGTGGTAATTTCCGCGAGACGGAAGCAGAACTTGTCCGGCGCAACCGTATCGCGCGACCCGACAACTTCAATCTGCGCATGAATTCCGTCATCTTCCTGACGGCCAACAAACACCACAGGAAACATATCGCTATCGACACTCACGAACGCTTTCATCGTCAACTTTGCGCCCTGCTTGACGTAACTCCCCCTTACCGTGACATGCGCTATACCTGATCCCTTCATGTCAGACCGGCCCCCGGTTGATTTTGCCTTCTCAATCCTGATAACGGGTTCGCTGCTTATCTTCCTGATAGCGGGTGCATCGAATTTCAGCTCCTCCTGGTAAACAACCCCGTTGAGCTTGAATCTGAAATCTATCCCCGCCAGGGTCGCGCAGCTCATGGGCACGTTTGAATACTCGCAGACGACGCTTCTCCCCGGCTGTATTTCCTTGGGATCGCAACGAACAGGGATATCTTCATCAATGCCCACCAGAAATCTCGCCTTCGCCGTCATTTCACTGACCTTCAGCGGATAAGCACTGTTGTTCTGTATCTGGAATTTCTCCTGCGCGGACATAAATATCAGGGAATACTCGATGTCCGTATTCAGGTTTGCATTGCGGTCCGGAACCCTTTGCGGCACGTTGGGCTGGCTGGAAGAAGTTGCTCCCTGCATGTCGTAAGAGGACACGGCTGACAAGGGAAAGCTTTGCGAAGCCACGGCCCTGTTTTCAGCCTGGCTGAACACCTCAAAGACAATGGCGGAGACATCCGGACTCTTCTGGAACTGACGCGTCAAATGGTAGGTCTTGCCCGCATTGCCAGCCGGAAGATTGATGTCGTCCCCCGAAAAAAGCACCTCTCCGCCCCGGTTCTGAAAGACGGTCCTGACCAGATATGCATTCTCGATCGACTCGGTGATTCGCAGGTCAACAGTCCAGGTACGTGAATCCCGGCCCGAATCCGGCTTCAGTTTGAAATTCGAGAACTGAAATTCCACGGCGGTCTGTTTCGGCCTGGCAATGGACTTCGGATCAAGCCTGAAATTCTTCAGCTGATCCAGAGGACCGGCATTACCCACGGCCCCCAGGAGCAAAAAAGGAAAAACCGTGACCAGAACCCATGTTTTCTTCATACATACCTCCCCATACGACTTTCAATCTTGCCAAAAAGAGACCGTCTTGCTTTGATCTTCGTTTTGAACACCCTTTAAGACACGGTGAACACACATCACTCGTCCGCCTCTACCAGATGCCCCGCCTCCTCCATCCACGCCCGCCTCGAAGCTGCCTCGGACTTGGCCATCAGCTTGTTGAACACTTCGCGCACGTAGCCGGTGAAATCGTCCGTTCGCAAGGTCAGCAAGCGGCGCGCATCGGGGTTGAGGGTGGTTTCCCACAACTGCACCGGGTTCATTTCGCCCAGGCCCTTGAAGCGCGAGACCTGCCACGCGCCCTCGCGCACCTTGTCGGCGCGCAGGCGGTCGAGCGTGCCTTCCAGTTCGCCATCGTCGAGGCAGTAGAACTTGCGCGCCGGCTTGTTCTTGCCTTGCGCCGGGACATCGACGCGGTACAGCGGCGGCTGGGCCACGCACACCCGGCCAGTGCGCACCAGCGCCGGGAAATGGCGGTAGAACAGGGTCAGCAGCAGCACCTGGATGTGGCTGCCGTCCACGTCCGCGTCGGCCAGGATGATCACCCTCGCGTAGCGCAGGCCGGTCAGGTCCGGCGTGTCGTCCGGCGCATGCGGATCGACGCCGAGCGCCACGGCGATGTTGTGGATCTCGTTGTTGGCGAAGATGCGGTCGGCCTCGTGCTCCCAGGTGTTCAGCACCTTGCCGCGCAAGGGCAGGATGGCCTGGGTATCCTTGTTGCGTCCCTGCTTGGCGGAGCCGCCGGCGGAATCGCCCTCGACCAGGAACAGCTCGCGCTCTTCCAGATTATCCGACTGGCAGTCGGCCAGCTTGCCCGGCAGCACCGCCACGCCGGAGGACTTGCGCTTCTCGATCTTCTGCCCGGCGCGCTGGCGCACCTGGGCGGCCTTGATGGCCAGATCGGCGATTCTTTTCGCCGCTTCCTGGTGCTCGTTGAGCCACAGTTCGAGCGGGTCGCGCACCATGGAGGCGACCAGGCGCAGGGCGTCGCGCGACGAGAGCTTTTCCTTGGTCTGGCCCTGGAACTGCGGGTCCAGCATCTTGGTCGAGAGCACGAAGGAAATGCGGCTGAACACGTCGTCCGCGGTGAGCTTGACGCCCTTGGGCAAGAGGCTGTGGTGGTCGATGAAGCTCTTCAGCGCATTGAACACGCCGTCGCGCAGGCCGGATTCATGCGTGCCGCCAGCGGGCGTGTGGATCAGGTTGACGTAGGACTCGCGCACGATCGGCCCTTCCTCGGTCCAGGCCAGCACCCATTCCGCGCCCTCGCCCTGGGCAAAGGACTCATGTCCGGCGGGCGCATACCGGGCGAGCTTCCAGAACAGGCCGTCGAGCAGGTAATCCGCCAGCTGCGACTTGAGATAGTCGGACAGGCCGTCCTGGTACAGCCATTCCTTCTCTTCCTTGAGAATGCCGTCCTTGTCCTCGATCGCCAGCACCACGCGCACGCCCGGCAGCAGCACCGCCTTGGCCTTCAATACCCGTTCGAGCTGGGCGGGCGGAATGTCGCCGCTATCGAAATACTGCGCATCCGGCCACACCCGCACGGAAGTTCCGGAAGCGCGCTTGGGTGCGGTGCGAATCTGCGTCAGCGGCTCCACCACGTCGCCGCCGGAAAACACGATATGGTGCACGCCGCCCTCGCGCGTCACCGACACTTCCAGGCGCTGTGACAACGCATTGGTCACGGACACGCCGACGCCATGCAGGCCGCCGGAAAACTGGTAGGCGCCGCCAGCCTTCTTGTCGAACTTGCCACCCGCATGCAGGCGGGTGTACACCACCTCGACCGTCGACACGCCCTCCTCGGGATGGATGCCGACCGGGATGCCGCGCCCGTCGTCGCTAACCGAAACCGAACCGTCGGCATGCAGGCGCATGCTGATCACTTTGGCGAACCCCGCCAGCGCCTCGTCGGCGGCGTTATCCACCACCTCGGTCAGGATATGCAGCGGATTGTCGGTGCGCGTGTACATGCCCGGCCGCTGCTTGACCGGCTCCAGCCCGCGCAGCACGCGGATGGAGGCATCGGAATAGGAATTACTCATTTGAATCCTTGGTTAGGGGTGAGGCGTGAGGGGTAAGGGGAAAAACCGGGTTCGGTGCCGATGACTTTGACTTTCCGCCTCACCTCTAACCCCTCACGCCTCACCAATCAGGTAATCACCGTCGGCTGGTCGCGCCCGGTGCGCGCCTTGAGCCCGGACAATTCGTGGGCGATGGCGATCAGGCCGGACAACGCCTCCTGCGCATCCATCCTCTGCCTGGCCGCGTCCGGCTCGAAGGCTTCGAGGTAGATGCGCAGCGTGGCGCCCTCGGTGCCGGTGCCTGAAAGGCGGAACACGATGCGCGAGCCGTCCTCGAAAATGACGCGCAGCCCCTGGCCGGTGCTCACGCTGCCGTCGATGGGATCGGTATAGCTGAAATCGTCGCACAGCTTGACCGTATAGCCGCCGAATTTCCGGCCCGGCAAACTGGCAAACTGGCTTTTCAGGTGCGCCATCAGCTCAGAAGCGGCATCCGACGGCAGGCCTTCGTAATCGTGGCGCGAGTACACGTTGCGGCCATACTCCGCCCAGTGCTGGTGCACGATGTCCTCCACCGGCAGGCCGCGCTTCGCCAGGATGTTGAGCCAGAACAGCACCGCCCACAGGCCGTCCTTCTCGCGCACATGGTCGGAGCCGGTACCGAAGCTTTCCTCGCCGCACAGGGTGACCTTGCCCGCGTCCATCAGGTTGCCGAAAAATTTCCAGCCGGTCGGCGTTTCATAGCAGGGAATGCCGAGCTTCGCGGCCACCCGGTCGGCCGCCCCGCTGGTCGGCATGGAGCGCGCCACGCCCGCCAGGCCTTTCGCATAACCCGGCGCCAGCGCCGCATTGGCGGCGATCACGGCGAGGCTGTCGGATGGGTTAACGAAAAAATGCTTGCCCAGAATCATGTTGCGGTCGCCGTCGCCATCCGATGCGGCGCCGAAATCGGGCGCATGATCGCCGTACATGATCTCGACCAGCTCGTGCGCATAGGTCAGGTTGGGGTCGGGGTGGCCCTGGCCGAAATCCGGCAGCGGCACGCCATTGATCACCGTGCCGGCAGGCGCGCCGAGGCGCTGCTCGATGATCTCCCTGGCATAGGGGCCGGTCACCGCGTGCATGGCGTCAAAACAGATACGGAAGCCGCCTTGCAGCAAGGCGCGGATGGCCGCGAAGTCGAACAGGGATTCCATCAAATCAGCGTAGTCCGCCACCGGGTCGATCACTTCCACCGCCATGGCGCCGAGGCTGAAGCTACCCGGCCGGTCCAGCGCCACGTCGGGCGCGTCGGCCAGGCGGTAGTTTTCCAGCGCCTTGCTGCGCGCGAAAATCGCGTCGGTGATCTTCTCCGGCGCCGGGCCGCCGTTGGCGGTGTTGTACTTGATGCCGAAATCGCCATCCGGGCCGCCCGGGTTATGGCTGGCGGAGAGGATGATGCCGCCGAAAGTCCGGTATTTGCGGATCACGCAGGAAGCCGCCGGGGTGGATAGAATGCCGCCCTGCCCCACCAGCACCTTGCCGAAGCCGTTGGCTGCGGCGATTTTCAGAATGACCTGGATGGCTTCGCGGTTGTAGTAGCGGCCGTCGCCGCCGACCACCAGCGTGCTGCCCGAGGGGGCGGCAATGGTGTCGAAAATGGCCTGGACGAAGTTTTCCAGATAATGCGCAGCCTGAAAAGCACTCACTTTCTTGCGCAGGCCAGAAGTGCCCGGCTTCTGGTCGTTGAATGGGGTGGTGGCGACAGTGCGGATGTTCATGAAGACCTCTAGGGGATTTATTTAACTGGCAGAACCGATTTTAACCCAGCTTGCCGATCAGGCTGCGAGATGGCTAATGGGGTAATTTATCGCGCAAGGCATTACGGTCAAACCACCAGGAGTCCCCGGCGATGGTATTCACAACCTGGCTCAAGCGGGGCAAAAACACTTGCGGATCGCGCAAGCCCAGCTTGTCCATCCAGGCATCCAGGGCCTGCTGATCCCGCACATTGCTGTGGCGCGCGGCCACGCGGGCAATAAGATTATTGGCCAGCAGGCTCAGGTTCTCGTGCTGCGCATCGTCAGCGCGAATGTCAATCACATAGCGCGTCGTAACCGCGGCAAGCGCTGCACCATCCGAATGCGCTGGCGTTTCAGTGACCACGTGTTCCAGCATGGCATAGGTAAGCTCGGGCTCGACCGGGAAGGTCACCGCCAGCCAGACGCCCATCCCCAGCGCGGGGATCGAGGCGGGCTGTTCGGTCTGGTAAAACACATTGCAGGCTTCTACGGCATCCTGCCAGGATTCATGCCGCAACGAGATATCAAAGGCTTCCCGCGCCAACTTCCAGGCTTCTTCCTTGCGTTCCAGAAAAACCAGAATTTCGGCGATGTCCAGTTGCAGGCGGGCACGTTCCATCGTGTCGGCGCCCGAAACGCGCTCCAGTTGATGCTGTTTTTCACTCAACTGCTGCTCGAACCCGGCTTTCTCGCCTTCGGATAAACCGTCCGGCAATTCGGCCATGTAGGCGAATGGATCGGAATCTGGATTATTTGTACTCATGCTGACACTTTATTGATGGGTTGATGAAAATGAACCCTCGAACTCTACCGGAGAATGCTCGTTGGGTGAAGTTAAGATATTTAGTTGTTTTTATCACTTTTTTTGTTACACTTATCACGTACAGGAGGCAAACTAAATGACAAACGCGCAAACAACAGAAGTATCTGGCACCCCGGACCGTGGCGCAATCGCGCAAATGCTGATGCAGCTCTTTGAGCATTGGGCGCTCAGCACAGAAGCGCAGTTGGACTTGCTGGGGCTGGCTCGCGATAATCGCGGGGCGTTGTCTCGGTATCGCAAAGGCGCGCCTATAGCAACAAGCCGCGACGCTACCGAGCGCGCCGGACATCTTCTGGCAATCCACAAAAACCTGCGCTTACTGTTCCCGCATAACCGGGATTTGGCGTACAAGTGGATGAGCACCCGGAACAAGGCTTTCGAGGGTGCATCCCCCGTCGAGGTAATCGGCACGTTCGGCTTCGCCGGGTTGCTCATGGTGCGCAGCTATCTGGACAGGATGCGCGGACAGTGACGACTGACGGAATTTTCGATCGGTTGAAACTTGCAGATACGCACGGCGATCTCTATCGCAATATCGTGTCGCTTCGCGTATCAGAAAATCTGTTCGATGATTTGAGCGACAGGCCGGAAGACTGGCAGGCTGCTATCGATTTGGAGTTTCAAGCCAAGCCTGCCACCTACATTTCACACACCCCAGTCATACATCGCCCATTCGAGGAGGCTGCCTGGGATGAAGCAATCGGCTTCCCTTTCAGGCGGTGGACAAGTAGCCGGTTTTCCGACGGGTCGTTTGGTGTCTGGTACGGCGCGGATTCAGTCGAAACGACCATCTACGAAACTGCTCACCATTGGCGCCATGGATTACTGGATGATGCTGGATTCATCGAGCCAGGTATCCGCATTGAACGCCGTGTGCATCTTGTGCGTTGTGACGCGGCTCTTATCGATCTGCGCAATGCGGCAAGCAAGTACCCGATGCTTGTCGACAAGGAGAACCACACGCTAACACACCAAGTAGGCGGAAGACTGCACCGTGAAGGCCATCCCGGCCTTGTGACAATCTCAGCAAGGTGCGAGGGGTTTGTATATGCGATCCTGAACTCCGCTGTACTGACCAACCCCATGCCTCACTGTTATCTAAGCTATATCACCACAGAGAACGGCGTAGACGTGGAACGGACACCCGGGCAAGTGCTGTTGAGTGTGGAACATTGACCTGCTTGCCGCGTGCCACTTGCCGCCAGCCACGGAAATTTTTCAGCCGGCAGTTCATCGGCCTTTGCGGTCATCGGAAAGATCTACGAACTAAGTCAGCTCCCGACCCAAACCAGTCGTTGCTCAAAACCATTGCGATGCTGACCCCTATCGCTTACTTGGCCAAGGAAGCTCGCTTCAAAGATTCCAGAGTTTGCCGGCGATGTCGTGGGTGGTCATTTATTGAGCGTTTTCATGAATTGATCGGCGGTAATGATGGGGCAGACAAACTGGCCGGCGAGGGCCAGCAAGTCCTGATCGCCCGTCACCAGATAATCTGCCTTGCCGGCAATTGCGAGGTGCAGAAACGGCAAGTCGAACTTGTCGCGGCAGTCAGGCGTTGCGGGTGGCTGGAGGGGCATGCGCACCGTGGTGCAGTAGGGCAGGTAGTCGGCAAGCAGCTCTTGCTGGTCTGCGGTAGTGAGTTTGAATTTTGGATAGGCCAGCACACGTATCAGTTCTGCGGCTGTAACGCTCGATAACAGCGGCTGACACTGCGCGCCTTGCCATGCCAGGTGCAGTGGCGTTAGCCGCCCTTGTGCAAATACCAGCGCGGACAACAACAAATTGGTATCGATCACTACGCGAGGGATGCGTTTTGAACGCGGCATTAGTTTGCGGGCTTTTTAGATTCAGACGATTGACGTGCCCAGTCAACCGCATCGGCGATATCCTGTTCGTTCAAGTTCAGCTCGGCGAGTTTGGCACGCACGGCGTCGCCACGCTGTATGCGCACCGGGGTGAGCACAATCTGCCCATTGCAGGCTTCCACATCGAAATATTCCGCAGGGCCAACCGCAGCGGTAATGCTCTTGGGCAGAGTAAGTTGGTTCTTGGAGGTCATTTTAGCGAGCATGGCATTTCTCCAACATGACTAAGTAAGGAATCCTTACTTTATGCTTTAAGCCAAAACAAATCAAGCTGCGGTTTGTTGCCAGATGGATTCTTGAAGGTTTCCAGCATTTGCCGGGGCTCGCCATTAAACATTTTGTCGAGCCGGGCAAAACTGCCACCTTTATCTATGCCAACTTGGTCTGCAATACGGCGCTTACCAGCCACTAATCAGAATGTGACGGTGACTGGCAGCCTTTTATCTCAGCCAATGCGTACTCCCAACCCGAAGCAGACCCCCATCTTTGGTTGCAAGCAACCCTGAAAAAAAGCAAAGTCATGTTGCCGCGAGTCTAAAGGCTACGCCGATGTCCTCCTGCTCTTGCTGAGAAATGCCCAACTCACTGGCAATTATCGGCCATTGGCTAACTATCCCTTGGAAATTCTCAATAATTTCGTTTGCATCATTATTTGATACTCTGAAATAACTCGCGACTGAGCGCGCCAGTTCAAGATCAAGTGCATTGTCGTTTTCGTTGACGTTCAACTTGAGACCTTGGCCGTATTTATCCGGATTCATATCGTAGGCATCGGAAAGATGCCAGCCCCGTCCTGGTTCTAGAATGAATCCGTGGTTGCGTAAGTGATCGTCGGTATTGGATACCAGCATATTGAAGACAATGCGGCTCCATAGTTCGCGTAGATCGGCGTTGGTGTTTGCGCCCCGGGTTATAAGAACCTCTGCCAATTCCAGATAGCTGACACCGGTAGAGGCATCTTCGCCATCGGTATGACCGGTGAGGGTCATGGCGGATGCGAAGTGAAGCCGGTTGCCGGTGTTTGTGCGGTCAAAGCGTTTGACCATGAAGCAGTGGTGTAAGCTTGCATATTTAGCTGCTGTTCCGCTAGCAACCCGAAGCTCGCATGCGTCTGCCAGTGAATTTACGACTAGCTCCCAAGCGCCCACGTCATGCGTATCGCGAACGCTTGGGAACTTGGCTATCCAAAGCTGCCCTTCATGGTCAACCACACTAGCCTTAGGGCGGGCTCCACCGAGAGAGCCTCCGGGTGCGAGCAGCATTCGCAACCAATCGTTGCCATGCGCGGCGGTATTGTCTTCGTCCTGTTCCAGAGACCGGCTCGCATGTTCCAGTTCGCGCAACCAGACCATGGGTGGCGCGGCCATACCATCGTGGTTGTCGAGAAACGGGCCTTGGTCATTAAGCTTAAAGCGCAGGGCTCCGGCGCGATAGGAGTCGTGCACACCGAGAAGAAAATCAGATTCGAATAGCCTGGCATTCTGGGCGGCATTGCCAGTTCGCTTTTCGCGTTCCAACCGTCGTTTCATGAGCATGCGTCCCCAACGGTCAGGACTCGCGTCTGCCAACATCCCGAAAGTTGTACGCCCTTGTTCGGGATACTGGGGGCCTGCAAAGAGGCCGATCCGCGGATCCAATTGAATCATATTCAGTTGCGGATCAGTCAGCGCCCCGATGTCATATTCGAACTCGAAAAGCTCCCCTCCGGCACCACGCCGAGCATGAATAAAACCCAAGCGTCGAGGGGTTGCAAGGCCGTCCCAGTCAGCATAAACGGCTATACGGGTCATCCCTTTTTATCCTCATCAGATTGCTTCTTACCAACTTTCTTGGGCTTCACGATCAGAGCAGATAGTTTCGACGTTACATGAACTGTAGGGCTTGACTGCGATTGGACCACCAACGGCTTGCTCTGGCCGGGAACCTGTGGGGGAGAGATTTTGCTCAAGCTTGTTACCGCGTGAGATTTATTGATCTTCGGAGGCAATGTTGCCCGAGAAGATATATGCCGATTCAAGAGAACTGAATCTTGCAATTTCCGGCCCATGTCATCTGCCTGAGCAATTTGGGCAATGTCTTTCTCCAAGCCAAGCACCTGTAGAACGGAAAGATAAGCCCCTATCGTAACCCCCGAGCCACCCCGTTCTAGGGCGCGAAGAGTCATTTGGGACATGCCAGCCCGTTCCGCGACTTGCTTGGCCGTGAGCTTTCGCCGTAGTCGGGCAAGGCGCAACCTTTCGCCAAGTTCGATTATCAGCTTGTTTGTCGCGGGCAACAGCGGAGCAGTCTTCTTAGCCATAGTGTAATTATTCCAGCATTAATTTTTAAATCATGAAAGAATAATAGCATTTTACTTGTTAAGCGCAAATGATAATGTGCCATTATTATGGTGCATATATTAGGATTAATGCCATAATAATTGCATTGCAATGCTAGATGCAGACAGGGGGCTTGATGATGTGACTTCACTTTGTGCCAACATTAAGAATACTCCCCATGCATGCCGAATGGCTGCAAATGGCATGGACTGCGGTTTCCAAAGTTCGACGATGGGAAAAACGGGCGGATCGGCGAAGGTCATGGATTGCCAAAGCCTGTCTAATGACAGCTCTCTGCCAATATTGGCGCTACTCGAATAGCAATCCTGGACTCACCATCTTTACGATTGACGCAGCACTTCAAAACCTTACAATCCCCTCTGGTTCCGCCCTTTGATTTTTTGGACCAACGAAGTTAGCCCGTAGCCCATTCAGGATGAAGATTAGAAAATATTGCCGGGCGGCAGATAAACGCTATTCGTTTGATTGCTTAAACTATGCTGTATTTGAAGTGTACGGCTGAAGTCCAGAAGGTTGTCGGCCTGCGCAAGGAAAACCTAGCCAATGCGGGAGCGACAGACGCCCCCCTTGGCAACTGGTACGTCAATCGCTTCGAAGCTGACAGGCGAAAGATTTATATTTTCATGAGCGAATCAACATTACTCTCTTTCACCCTATTCCAAGGCAAGAAGCCCGTCACAGTCCAAAGCTTGCCCAACATGATGCTCGCCGGCCTTCAGCAGTTGCTTGAAATGCGGGGGCTGCCAAGTGCCGCCATAGACAGGGCTTTCGCACACTATGAGTCAGGCGTCTACGCAAAGACAGACAGCCGCAGCTCCCTTGGATCGCTGAACGACCTAGTACACTGCTATCGCCAGATGATTGAATTCCAGGGCGGGTTGGCATCATGTGATTTGACGGGCATCATCATGAAGGTAAATGACATGCCACAACGCAAGCTTGACTGGAGAAAATCATGGGATGTTGCGCAGGCCAAACTTACACTGCTTTGCTAAGCTGCGGCCTAACTGGTTTCAACAGATTGAGTGCACGAAGTCGCAATTCAAATGGCTGGAGAAGTCACCACACCGGTCGTTGATCCATCTAGGCACCACCGGCAGTTCAGGCCGATTTGCCGACGACGACCAAGCTTCGATGAATGTCAGTTCCTGGCTGAAACCGACATTCATTCGCTGAGACTTTCCGCTCCGCCTATGGCGCTTCAATGGCGCACCAGCGCCATTCCCCCGCCAATTCAATTCAACGCGTTTTCAGCTTGGCAAATGCCGCCGCCATCGCGCCATCGGATTGTTGCGACTGAGGTTTGCCGGGCTGCTGCGGGCGAGGCGCCGGTCTGGGGCTGGCAGGCCGCTTCTCTTCACGCACTGCCGCCTGCCCCGGTTCATCCCCCATGCGCATGGTGAGCGCGACGCGGCGGCGCTTTTCGTCCACTTCCAGCACCTTGACCTTCACCACCTGGCCGGCCTTGACCACGCTGTGCGGGTCCTTGACGAACTTGTCGGCCAGGGCGGAAATATGCACCAGGCCATCCTGGTGCACGCCGATGTCGACGAAAGCGCCGAAGTTGGTGACGTTGGTCACCACGCCTTCCAGCAGCATGCCGGGTAGCAGGTCCTTGAGCGACTCGATGCCCTCGCGGAAGGTCGCGGTCCTGAACTCGGGGCGCGGGTCGCGGCCGGGTTTTTCCAGTTCGGCCAGGATGTCCGTCACCGTGGGCAGGCCGAATTTATCGTCGATGAAGCGGCGCGGGTCCAGGCTTTTGAGGAAGGCACTGTCGCCGACGAGCTGCCGCATCTCGCGCCCGCTGGCATCCAGTATTTTCTGCACCAGCGGATAGGCCTCGGGGTGCACGCCCGAGGCATCGAGCAGGTTGTCGCCGTTGCTGATGCGCAGGAAACCGGCGGCCTGCTCGAAGGCCTTTTCACCCAGGCGCGGCACTTTTTTCAAGGCCGCTCGGCTTTTGAATGCGCCATTCGTGTTGCGGAATTCGACGATGTTGCGCGCCAGCGTTGGACTCAGGCCGGAAACTTGCTCCAGCAGGGGCTCGGAAGCGGTGTTGAGATCGACGCCCACCTTGTTGACGCAATCCTCGACCACGGCATCCAGGGCGCGCGCCAGGTCGGACGGGTTGACGTCGTGCTGGTACTGCCCGACGCCAATCGCCTTGGGGTCGCTTTTCACCAGCTCGGCGAGCGGGTCCTGCAGGCGCCGGGCAATCGACACCGCGCCGCGCAGCGACACGTCCAGCTCCGGGAACTCCCTTGCGGCGCGCTCGGAAGCGGAATACACCGAGGCGCCAGCCTCGCTCCCCACGATTTTCTGCAATTTCAATTCGGGATGGCGCTGCATCAGCTCGGCGGCGAGGCGGTCGGTTTCGCGCGAGGCCGTGCCGTTGCCGATGCTGACCAGTTCCGCGCCATGCTTTTTGGCCAGCGCGGCGAGGATGGCGATGGATTTGTCCCACTCGCGGCGCGGCTCGTGGGGGTAGATGGTGGCGGTTTCCAGCAGCAGGCCGGTGCCGTCCACCAGCGCCACCTTGACCCCGGTGCGGATGCCGGGATCGAGCCCGAGCACCGCCTTGTGCCCGGCCGGCGCGGCCAGCAGGAGGTCGTGCAGGTTGCGGGCGAAGACCTGGATCGCCTCAGCCTCGGCGCGTTCGCGCAGGCGCGTAATCAGTTCCAGTTCGAGATGGGGGTAGATCTTGACCTTCCAGGCGAAGCGCACGGTGTCCGCCAGCCAGCGGTCGGCGGCGCGGCCCTGGGCGGCGATGCCGAAGCGCCGGGCAATCACTGCCTCGTAGGGGTGGGGCGCGCTGCGCGGCGATGCCGGGTCTTCTTCCCCCACCACCAGCGAGAGGCGCAGCACGCCTTCGTTGCGCCCCCGCAGCAGGGCCAGGGCGCGGTGCGAAGGCGCGCTTCTGACCGGCTCGCGGTGCTCGTAATAGTCGGAGAACTTGGCCCCCGCCTCGGCCTGCCCTTCCTCCAGCACGGAGGTCAGCATGCCTTCCTGCCACAGCGACTCGCGCAGGCGGCCCAGCAGTTCCGCATCCTCGGCGAATTTTTCCATCAGGATGTGGCGCGCCCCGTCGAGCGCGGCCTTGACGTCCGGCACGCCCAGTTCGGGGTTGAGGTAAGTCGCGGCGGCCGCTTCAGGCGCCAGCGCGGGGTTTTCCAGCAGGCCCAGGGCCAGCGGCTCAAGCCCCGCCTCGCGGGCGATCTGCGCCTTGGTGCGGCGCTTCTGCATGTAGGGCAGATACAGGTCTTCCAGCGCGACCTTGCTTTCCGCGCTGCTAACGGCGTTTTCCAGTTCGGGCGTCAGCTTGCCCTGCCCGGTGATGCTGGCGAGGATGGCCGCGCGCCGTTCCTCCAGCTCGCGCAGGTAGCGCAGGCGTTCGTCGAGATTGCGCAACTGGGTATCATCGAGGCCCCCGGTCGCCTCCTTGCGGTAACGCGAGATGAAGGGCACGGTGGAACCTTCGTCAAGCAAGGCCACCGCGGCGGCCACCTGGGCTTCGCGCGCGCCGAGCTCTTCGGCGATGCGCTGGTTGATGCTTTTGATCAATGCAGTGTCCTTTCCGCTCCGCAGCACTGCTTGAATTTCTTGCCGCTGCCGCAGGGGCAGGACTCGTTGCGCCCCACCTTGGGGGTATCGCGCTTCACCGGCGCATTTTTGCTCCGTGCATGCCAGAAATTGTAAATCCCGGCCACGGCGCCGGGAAGCACATCCATGCACTCCTGCTGCAATTTCGCATATTCCTCGTCCGGCATGAATTCCCCGCCATTGCGCTCGGCATCTTCCTTGAAGGCGCCGGATAGCAGCAGGATGGGGAAAGTCAGCTTTTTCAGCACCTCGTTGCCCGGCTGCAGCCACTCTTCCGTGGACAAGCCCCAGCCGAGGATATAGCCATCGCACCAGGCGGGGTAATCCGGCGCCTGATCCGGGGTCGCCTGCGGCTTCAGGATAAATCCGGGCGCCTGCCCATCCGCCAGCGCAGTGGACACGCTAGTGTAAAAGCGGGTCAGCAAATCCATGAACTCCTGAGCCTGTTCCAGCGATTCATAGGCCAGTTCGCTGCCCAGCGCATCCGGCATCCAGCGGCTGGCGGGAATGGTGTCAGGGGCGCTGATCACGGCACAAAAGAAGCCCTGCAACTGGATCACGCCCAGGGCCTTGTTATTAAAAACGGGGGATGCCAGCCACTGCTCGAGCGCGGCGCGTTCCTGTTCTGAGAATTCAATCATGGATTTGGATACCCTGGTTACGGCAGGCTAAATAGCCTGTTCCCGCGATGAGGCGGCACACGCCAAATCGGCAGTTTGCCATGCAACTCGTGTACGGCAGGAGCATCATAGCCGTTTTGCCTGGTACGGGGGGAGAGGGAATTGCGCAAAAATACCGAAGCACAAGGAGCTGGCATCAAGCGGATACCGGCATCCGCTTGTTTTCACCGGACCCGGATTTGTGTGATAATTAGTTCTGCTATGTCCATCAATTAAATTTGCGCCGTGACGCGAAATCCGTTGCAGTTAAAAGAATGCACTTGCACAAACCAGGGTTTTTGGGGGTGACGCCAATGCCACCTGATGCCACATCAACCAATTTTTTGAGCCTTGAGTTCTATGCCTGTTTCTGTACTTGTTGTTGATGACTCGGCGATGGCCCGCAAGATGCTGATCAAGTCCCTGCCCGCGCACTGGGAGATGGAAATCACCCAGGCCAGCAATGGCGTGGAAGCGGTGGAAGCCTACCGGGCAGGAAAAGCGGAGATCATGTTTCTCGACCTGACCATGCCCATCATGGATGGCTACCAGGTTCTGGAAACCCTGCGCCAGGAAGACATGAACAGCCTCGTGATTGTTGTGTCGGCCGATATTCAGCCAATTGCCCAGCAAAGGGTGAAATCGCTTGGTGCGATTGCCTTTGTGAAGAAGCCGGTCAGCCCCGAAGTAATCGAGTCGGTTCTCAAGGATTATGGATTTTATGACTTTGACTCCGCTAAGCGCTGACCAGCGCGACGCCCTGCAGGAAATCACCAACGTGGCGATGGGCCAGGCCGGCGCTTCGCTGGCGGCGATTCTCGACACTTTCGTCACCCTCTCCATCCCTCGCATCAATATCGTGGGAGTGGAGGAAGTCGCCAATTCCATGAATGAACTGATCGGCAGGAATGCCGAGGTGACGGCCGCCCGGCAATCCTTCAACGGCTATCTGCGCGGCGAGGTGCTGGTCATTTACGGCCAGGATGGCTGCAACGATCTGGCCGACCTGATGGGCTACGACGACGAACTGGACCGCGCCGCCGAGCAGGAATTGCTGCTCGATGTCAGCAACGTCCTGGTAGGCGCCTGCCTGTGCGGCATTGCCGAGCAGTTGCGCACTGAGCTCAGCTTTTCGGCGCCCTCCCTGATTGGCGAAAAAATCCCGGTCGAGACGCTGCTGATGCCGGAAAAATTGAGCTGGTCGCACGCATTGCTGATGGAAGTCAACTTCCGCCTGGAAGAGCGAAAATTCACCGCTCACCTGGTCATGCTGATGCCCGAAGAAGCAATCGAGCGCATGCGTGGCGTCATCGACGCCTTCATCGAATCCTTCTGACCTCCAGCAGCGAGCACATGCCCGAATCGACAGACACTCACGGTCTTCCCGGCTTCATTGTCAAATGGGTGGACGTAGGCATATTTGTTATCAACAGGGAGATGGAAGTCACCCTGTGGAACAACTTCATGGCCAACCACAGCGGCCAAAGCGCTGCGGACGTGGTGGGCCGAAACCTGTTCGAATCTTTTCCCGAGTTGCCAAAAAACTGGCTCAAGAAAAAAATAGACAGTGTTTTTATCCTGAAGAATTTTGCTTTCACTTCCTGGGAACAAAGACCCTACCTGTTCCGCTTCCCGCATAACCGTCCCATTACGGGCGGCGTCGATTTCATGTACCAGAACTGCACCTTCCTGCCGGTGAAAAATGAACAGGGCGAGGTTGAGGCGGTGTGCGTGACCCTGTTCGACGCCACCGACACCGGCATCTCGCAGACAATGCTGAAACAGACGATGGCCGCCCTGGAAGAAAGCAGCAGCCGGGATGGATTGACCGGCATTTTCAACCGCCGTTATCTCGAGCAGCATCTGGACAGCGAGTTCGGCCGCTGCAAGCGTTATGGCGGCATTTTCTCCCTGATTCTGTTCGATCTGGACCACTTCAAGAAAGTGAACGATACCTACGGGCATCTGGCGGGAGATCAAGTACTGTGCGAAGTCACTAGCCGCATTACGCCCATGCTGCGCAGCACGGATATCTTCGGCCGCTACGGCGGGGAAGAATTCAGCATCATGCTGGCGGCAACAGAGTTGCACGGCGCGCAAATTCTGGCAGAGCGGCTGCGCGAGGCCATTGCGCAAGCCCCCATAAAATTCAAGGATGTCGAGATTCCGGTGACGATCAGCGTGGGACTCACGCAAATACGCTCACGCAGCGAGAAATACGAGGCGCTGATTCATGAAGCCGACACCGCGCTCTATGCAAGCAAGGAAGGCGGGCGGAACCGGGTGACCACTTACACCCCGGGAATGGAACAGGAAACCGGCGGCCACTGAGCCGGCAGCCGCGCTCCTCTCAAACCACAACCGCCTCACCGCCCAGCGCCTCGACCAGATCGGGCAGAAAGCGCGCCAGTTCTCCGCTCATGATCGCGAAACCGGCGTCGAACTGTTCATCGGCGGTTTCGGCCTGCTGTTCGGATTCTTCCTTGAGCAGATCGAGAAAGCACAGGCGCTTGACCTGCATATTCTCATTCAGCACGAAGGAAATGCGGTCGTTCCAGGTCATGGCCAGCTTGGTGACCTGCTTGCCGGACGCGATATGATCGCGGATTTCGTCCGCTTCGAGCGGATGGCGCACATAGCGCACCAGCGATTTTTCCTCGCCCGGCGCAAGCAGTTCGCAGTCGCGGTCGATACTGAAACCGGCAGGTGCCTCGGTGAAATTAACCTCGCGCAGCGAGCCTGCGTCCCCCTCCCCCGCTTGCGGGGGAGGGTTAGGGGAGGGGGCAATCGCGGCCAGCCAGCCGGTCATGGCGCTCATGGGGGATAGCTGGGTCCGGACCAGGGCGGGCGTGATGTCCGGGCTGCACTTGAGCAGG
>Ga0172380_10003122_pt1 | contig 23576 bp, 19 predicted proteins | sample Leawe162metaG_FD_119747 | JGI IMG/M metagenome (GOLD analysis project Ga0172380, IMG submission 119747) | Leachate microbial communities from a municipal landfill in Southern Ontario, Canada - Leachate well 162 metaG | ecosystem: Engineered > Solid waste > Landfill > Unclassified | place...
CAGATGTTGATGCTCCAGAAGGCTGCCTGATGCGCTGAATGTAAGCATCCTTGACGCATCGATGCGTTTTTATTTATCAAAATCAATGTGTTGATAAATAAATCAAACTGAACCAGTACCGACGCGTCTGTGCGGCAAAAAAACCATTTTATCATATTGGGTTGAGGGCGGGCGCCGCGCCGAGAAATTGCCGGGGGCAACACCTTGCAATCCGCTTTGTCTATACTCCCCGCAGTCCGGCACAGTACAATGTCGGTGCGGTTTCAAGACTTGAGACATCGCAAGAATTTATCGATACAAATAGGATTACTTAAAGAATGCAAGCGAAGGCATGGAAGGGCGATCTGACGGGGGGAATTATGTCTTCCATCATGGGGTTGCCCAAAGCGATTCCCTGGGGGGTGCTGGTGTTCGCTCCTCTGGGGCCGGCCTACGCGGCCATGGGCGCTTTTGCCGGCCTGATCTCCATCATATTTCCCAACCTCGGCTCCGCCGCCACGCGGGGAGCGCCGATACTCAACAGCGGGCCTTTTTCAATCACCACGCTGATGCTCGCCTCCGCCGTTCATCTGATTATAAACCGTGCGGGCTTGGTGCAGAACGATCCGGCAACCGTCGAGCTGGTAATCGATTTGATTTTTCTTACCGTGTTCATGAGCGGGCTGTTTCAGGTGCTGTTCGGCTTGCTTAAGATCGGCTCCCTGGCCAAATATATCCCTTACCCGGTCATTGCCGGTTTGATGAATGGTGCGGGGATTTCCATTTTTATCGCCCAGGTGCGCCCGATGACGGGGCTGGGCGATGAGATACCGCTGCATGACATGGCCGCCGTCCTGCATAACCTCTCCCTCCCCAATCTGGGGTTGGGCATACTCACTCTTTTGCTTTTCTGGCGGGGCGATCTGCTCACGCGCCGCATACCCGCCGCCTTTCTGGGGATCATCATCGGCACGGTCATTTTCCACCTTGCGAAAATGTGGGGCTACGGTCAAAGCCTGGGGACGACCATAGGCGCGGTGCCGGGCGGAATACCCACGCCGGAGCATTTGATGGATTTTCTCGGCATTCTGTTTCGCGGCGAACGGATGAATCTGGTGGCAGAGCTTATCCCGATAGCGCTCAGTATAGCCATTGTCAATTCACTGCGTTCGCTTATCGTGGTGGTGGCGGTGGACAACCTCACTTACGAACGCACCGACTCGAATAAAGAACTTATCGGCCAAGGCATAGGCAACATGCTGTCCGGCGCATTCGGCGGCCTTTCCGGCGCGGGGAGCCAATCCACGACCATGGCCGGCTTCCGCAACGGCGCAAGCACCGTCGCCACCAAGTTTTACAGCGGTTTTTTTTCGTTGCTGGTGCTGGTTGTGCTCACGCCCGCAGTTTCCTTTTTGCCCGAAGTGGTACTGTCGGCTTCGCTGATGATGATGGGGATCGAGGCGCTCGATTTATGGAGCATTAAGCTGATGCTGCACGCGTTCACCAAACGGGAAAGTCCGCAGGAATATATGGTCATATTTGTCGTGTTAACCGTGGCGGGCATCTCGGTTTTTTCCGGCACCACCGAGGCGCTGGCGGTCGGCATATTCCTTTCGGTAGTCCATTTCATTTACCGGATGGGCAAGGATATTCTGGCGCGGGAATACGACGCCACCAAGATACGCTCCAATATCATACGTCCCTTATCCGAAATAAAATTCCTGGAAGCCGAAGGGGACCGGATACGGGTGCTGGAATTGCAGGGCGCACTGTTTTTCGGCACTGCCGACAAGCTGGCCGGCATTGTGGATAAAATTCTGAATCAGGATGGCGGACGGATTCAATACATCATCCTGAATTTCCGTAAAGTCAATGAAATGGACGGTTCGGGCGGGAACCTCGTGGGACAAATCCACAACCGGTGCAGAAAAAAAGGTATACAAGTATGGATCAGCACGTCCGATAGCCAAGGAATGGGGCAACGCATCAAGGCCTTGGGGGTGCATGACTTCGTCGAAGGCGAGGATTTTTTCGGCAGCCTCAATGCAGCACTGGGACGCGCCGAGGATAAACTGCTGGACGCGGCGTTTGGCGTTGAACGCAACCAGGTGGAAAAACGCCTGGAAGAAGTCACGATATTAAGCACATTCCACCGCGATGAATTGCAGATTTTATCCGCATGCATGAAGCGTGAGTGCTTCCCCGATGCAACCGTGGTGTACCGGCAAGGGGAGGCGGGGGATAGCCTTTATTGCATATTGAAGGGGCGCGCAAAAATCGTATTCTCTCCTCCCGGCTCAGCGGATCGATTTATTGTCGCCATCCTGTGCCCCGGCATGATATTCGGCGAAATGGCCATTATCGACGGCAGCCCGCGCTCCGCCGGCATCATCGCGGAAGGGGAGCTTATCTGCGTATCGATCGACGGCGCTTCGATAACATCCCTACAGGCAACGCACCCGGAAGTCATCAACAAGCTTTACCAGGGCTTTGCCCTGAACCTGACGCAACAACTCCGTATCGCCAACCGGATCAACAGCGAGTTGCAGGCATAGCGCCTGCAAATTTATGCCTTGCGCGGCCACAATTTGCGCCTCTCGTGCCCATACCCGTCAGGCTGTCGGGTATGTATCCGCATCCCGCGAGATGCGGTTGAATCGGTAAATTGTGGCGAGGCAAGGTATACAATGGCGGCTGGCTGGGTAGGTGAGCACAAAAACCGTGCCGCAAAAGTTGCCAAAAAAAAGGACAACATCATGACGCATGACCAATTGATTCACGCCGTGGACATCCTGCTGATCGAGGATAATCCCGGTGATGTGCGGCTGACCCGCGAAGCGCTGAAAGAGGCGAGAATCAACATCAACCTGAATGTCGCCAACGACGGCCTGGAAGCGATGAAAATGCTGCATCAGGAGGCGCCCTATGCCAACCAGCCGCTGCCCGACCTGGTGCTGCTGGACCTCAACATGCCCCGGATGGATGGGCGCGAGGTGCTGCGCCTAATCAAGACGGACGACAACCTGAAGCGCATTCCGGTGGTGATCCTGACCACTTCCGCCGCTGAAACGGACATTCTGCAAGCCTATGGGCTGCACGCCAATTGCTACATCACCAAGCCGGTGGAACTCGAACAGTTCATGGATATCGTTAAATCGATCGAAGGTTTCTGGCTGACCGTGGTGAAACTGCCCAAGGCAGCCCAATGACCCCTCAAGCAGCAGAAGACATTCGCGTCCTGCTGGTGGAGGACAACCCCGGCGACGTGCGCCTGATCCGCGAGGCGCTGTCCGAGGTTCCCCATTCCCACATTCGGATGGATCATGTCGATTGCCTGAAAGCCGCCCAGGAAGCCCTGGCGCGCGAAGAACACGACCTCGTGCTGCTTGATCTGTCGCTGCCCGACAGCCATGGGCTGGAAACGGTGGAAAAAACCGAGGATGCGGCGCCGGATGTGCCCATCGTCATCCTCACCGGGCTGGACGACACCAATCTTGGCATCCAGGCGGTGCGCACCGGCGCCCAGGATTACCTGATTAAGGGCGAAGTCACCGGCCACTTGCTGGTGCGCGCCATCCGCTACGCCATCGAGCGCCACCGCATGCAGGCGGCGCTACGCATCCTGTCCCTGGTCGATGAGCTTACCGGGCTTTACAACCGGCGCGGCTTCATGACCCTGGCCGAGCACCAGGCGCGCCTGTCGCGGCGCAAGCAAAGCTCCTTGTACCTGATATTCGCCGACCTCGACGGCATGAAAATCATCAACGACACCTACGGCCACAAAGAAGGCGACCAAGCATTGATCCAAACCGCGCACCTACTCAAGGAAACCTTTCGCGGCTCGGACATCATCGCGCGCATGGGCGGCGACGAATTCGCCATCGTCGCCATCGAACCGGCCCCCAGCAGCGCCGAAATGATCGCGCAACGCTTCCAGGACAACATTGCCACCCATAACGCCAAGCGCAGCAAACCCTATGCGCTGTCCATCAGCGTCGGCGTGGTGGAATGCCCCCCCGGCGAAGCGTACTCCATCGAGGATATGCTGGTGCATGCCGATGCGCTGATGTACCGGCAGAAGGCGGAACGGAAAAAGGCCAGAGAATCGTAGCCCGGATGGCGCCGGGCGCCCACGAGGCAGCCAAGCATTCATCCGTTCACAGTAAAATCAAGCGTGCTTTCTCGGAAGGAACATGGGAGGGAAGGGCAAGATGGATTTCGTGCCTGGCATCCACGGAGGCTTCAAGCTCGATGGCGTACATAATTTGGCTCCCTTTTTCAAAACTTCAGTTCCGTAGGTTCAGGGTGAATTTGCTCTCGGAAACGCATGATGAAAATCTAATGATAGACAATCTTCGCGCGACTCTTGGCAGCAACCAGTATAAGACAAAACCTTTTCCTTCGTAGAGGAAGAACATGAGGGTTTTCCTCCGTGTCCTCTGTGGTGAATAGGTTTTTTCTGTGCCGAGAACAAATCTACCCTGTCCGTAGGCTGAGGTGAGCTTGCGAACCCCAGCATTTCAAAGCTGCATGTTGCCTCGTCGGCGGACGCCCCCGGATTTCGTGTACGCTTTATCCAGGCTACCAACTGACCAACATTCTGGTTCCCAGCACCAACAGCAACGCGGCGAAAATTTTCTTCAGCAGCGCCACCGGCAGGCGGTGCGCCAGTTTGGCGCCGAACGGCGCGGTGGTGACGCTGCCCAGTACCAGCCCGGCCAATGCCGGTAGATGCACGTATCCCCAGCTATATTGCGGCAACCCTTGCGCCAGCGTTCCGTTGAGCACGAACCCCAGCGCCCCGGCGGCGGCAATCGGGAAGCCGATTGCCGCCGAAGTGCCGATGGCATGATGCAGCTTGAGGTTGCACCAGGTCATGAATGGCACCGTGAGCGTGCCGCCGCCTATGCCCACCAGGCTGGACACCCCGCCGATCACGCCGCCGGCGGCGAACAAGCCGACTGCGCCGGGCAGTTGGCGCGAAGGTTTGGGTTTGATATCAAGCAACATCTGTACTGCCACGTAGTAGATGAATACGATAAAAAACACCTTGAGGAATAATGCGGAAAGCTGCGCCGCCACCAACGACCCCAGCAATGTGCCGAATATGATGCCGGGAGAAATGCCGCGCACCACCCGCCAGTCCACCGCGCCGAGCGCGTGATGGGCGCGCAGGCTGGAAACCGAGGTGAATAGGATGCTGGCGAGCGATGTGCCGAGCGCCAGGTGCATGATGTGCGTAGCGGGAAACTGCTGGGCGGCGAAAATCAATGCCAGCACCGGCACGATCACAAGGCCACCGCCCACACCGAGCAAGCCGGCAAGAATGCCGGCAAACAGCCCGGTAGCGAGATAAGCTAGCCAAAATTCCATATTGTTTCATGATCTCCATAAGGAATTCCCTGCCCCTCGGATCAAGTGGGGCGATCGGCGGGGAAAGCGCATTAAAACAATAAAATCATTAACCTAAGTCGGACAATTGCCGGAGCCAAACAGGATGTAGGGTGGATAAGCGAAGCGCATCCACCGCGCGGCGCCCTGGAATGTTCAGGTGGATGCGCTTCGCTTATCCACCCTACCTCGTCGCGATGCCCTTCGATCCGCACCAGTGCTTGATCTACGGCATCTTCTTTTTGATCGTTCCCACGCTCCGGCGCTCATCGTTACACACAAGTGTCAGGCAAGTGCGGGCGCAGGTTTGCTCCCTTCTCCCGCAGGCGGGAGAAGGGCCGGGGATGAGGGTGTTTGCGCTTCGGTAAGCGTTGACTATGTGCAACGTCCCTCACCCCACCCCCTCTCCCGCCTGCGGGAGAGGGGCTTTTATGCTGTCTTTTCGCATAGACCTGAGCAACAGTTATTACTTGCAAAGATGTGTGTAACGATGAGCGCTCCGGCGTGGGAACGATCAGATAAAGACAAAACCTTTATTTACCGCAGAGGACGCGGAGGACGCAGAGGAAGAGCATGAGGGTTTTCCTCTGCGTCCTCCGCGTCCTCTGCGGTGAATCGGTTTTTTCCGTGCTGAGAACAAATTTACCCTGCGACACTCGCCGGCAACGTTTTGAAAATCGGCGCTAATTTTCGGATTGAACTGCGGAATTCAGGTTAATCCTTCCAATTCCACCACTTGAGTTTTTCCGGATCATGCGAGGCGTTGCCGGCGTAATAGACTGCGCAGCGCAGCACGTACAACATGCAGCGGTCGAGTTTGCCGCCGGCGTTTACGCGCAGTTCGTCGTAAAGCGCTTGCGGGTCGCGCCTGTTGAGGTCGGCGACGCGGCGAATGCCGAGTGTCCACAGGTCTTCGGCGATGGCTTTGCCGACGCCGGGGATGGTTTTCAGGTCGCGTAGCGCTGCCGCTTTGTCATCCGTCATGGCGGGCGATTTCGGCGAATTTTTCGAAATAATCCGGGAAGGTTTTGGCGACGCATTTGGGGTCGTTGATGCGCACCGGCACGTTGCCCAGAGCGACCAGCGAGAAGCACATTGCCATGCGGTGGTCGTCGTAGGTGTCGATTTGGGCGTAAGGGGTGAGGCGGGAGGCATTCGGCGGGGTGATTCTGATGAAATCCGCTCCTTCTTCCACACTTGCGCCGACTTTGCGCAGTTCCGCCGCCATGGCTGCAATGCGGTCGGTTTCCTTGACGCGCCAACTGGCGATGTTGCGTAGCGTGGTGGCGCCGTCGGCGAACAGCGCGGCGACAGCGAGGGTCATCGCGGCGTCGGGGATGTGGTTGCAATCCAGGTCTATGGCTTTGAGTTTGCCCGTACCGCAGGCGCTTATCCAGTTGTCGCCCATTTCGATTTTTGCGCCCATCAGCGCCAGTGCATCCGTGAAGCGCACGTCGCCCTGGATGCTGGCTTTGCCCACGCCCGCGACGCGCACCGGCCCCTTGCCGATGGCGCCGGCGGCGAGGAAATACGAGGCGCTGGAGGCGTCTCCCTCGACATGGATTACGTCGGGGCTGCGATAGGCTTGCCCGGCCTTGATGGTGAAGGCTTGCCAGCCGTGGCGCTCGACTTCCACGCCGAAGCGTTGCATCAGGTTGAGGGTGATTTCGATATACGGTTTGGAAATCAACTCGCCTACCACCTCTATGGTCACGTCCTGCCGCGCCAAGGGTGCGGCCATCAGCAACGCGGTGAGGAACTGGCTGGAGACGTTGCCGCGCACTTGCACAGCGCCGGGACGGATCGTCGCCGGTTGGATCGCGAGTGGCGGAAAGCCATCGTTGCCCAGATAAGCGATGTCCGCGCCGAGTTGGCGTAGCGCATCCACCAGGTCGCCGATGGGGCGCTCGTGCATGCGCGGCACGCCGGACAGATGATAAGCGCCGTTGGATAGCGCCAGCGCTGCGGTGAGCGGGCGAAACGCGGTGCCGGCGTTGCCCAGGAACAAGTCGGCCTGTTTTACCGGGAATGCACCGCCCACGCCTTCCACCCGGTAATCGCGGCTGTCGCCGTGCTGCGTCCAGGCGACGCCGAGTTTTTTAAGCGCTTCCAGCATGTGGGCGGTGTCGTCGGAGGCCAGCAGCGCTTTGACTTCGGTCACGCCTGCGGCGAGTGCGGCGAGCAGCAGGGTGCGGTTGGAGATGCTTTTCGAGCCGGGCAGCAGTACGTTGCCGGCAGCTTGGGTGAGGGGGGGGAGGTCGAGATATTCCATGTGATTTATTCGCTCAAGGGTAATACGGCAGCGCCCAGCGTTGCGGCGAAGGCGGCAATATCGACGGGCTGACCGTCGAGTTCGAAAGCCAAAACGCGCAGCACTTTACCATCCCCGCACACGGCGTAGCAACGCCCGTTTTCGCCATATAAGGCAGGATAGGCGACGCGGGGCGCGCGGTGAGCCTCAATCAGGGTGCGCAATATCCGTAGCGGTTTGCCGGCAAGCCGGGAAAACGCGCCGGGATAAGGCGGCGCCACGGCGCGCACCAGATTGTGGATGTCTCTTGCGCTTTGCCGCCAGTCGATGCGTCCGTCCTCTGCGCGGCGTCCACCGAAATAGCCGCCCTGGCTCAAATCCTGCGGAGTCAGCCTGACCGTTCCGGCGAGCAATCCCGGCAAGCAGCGGTTTAACGTGATCTCGGCGGCGCAGGCGACTTTGTGGAATACGTCCAGCGCGGTGTCGTCGGGCAGTATCGGCACGGCTTGGCTGTCAACGATGGCGCCGTTGTCCGGCTTTTCGTTCATCACATGCAGCGTCGCGCCGGTTTGTGTCTCGCCCTTGATAATCGCCCAGTTCACCGGCGCCCGCCCGCGATATTTGGGCAGCAGCGAGCCGTGCATGTTGAATGCGCCGCGCGGCGGGATGCCGAGCAATTCCTGCTTCAGCAGGTTGCGGTAATAAAACGAGAACAGGAAATCGGGGTGCGCCGCCCGGACTTGCTCAATGACTCCCGGTGCATTCGAATCGGTCGGCGTGATCACCGGAATGTCGTGCAGCGCGGCAAGCTCGGCGACACTACCGAACCAGATGTCTTCGTCGGGATTGTCGGTATGCGTCACGACGAGCGGAATCTCGACGCCATGCGCGAGCAACACGGAAAGACAGCGGATGCCTACGTTGTGGTAGGCGAATACGACGGCGCGATGCACAAATTATTCCTTTTTTCGACAAATCGGCAGCCGGGTTATGCCTTGCGCGGTGCAGTGCATCGGCTCAATGCTATTTGTAATAGTTTCCCGGCAAACACGCAGGGTAAATTTTTTTCTCAGAAATTCATGATGAAAATCAATGATTGATCGTTCCCACGCTCCAGCGTGGGAATGCCGCCCCGGACGCTCCAGCGTCGCGTAGCGTTACCCATCCAACCGGCAAAACCACAAAGCTGCTTTGATCCTAGATTCCTCTGTTGACATGGTCGTAGGTGCGAATTTATTCGCACCTACGGGTAAGGCACAACATATTGAAGTATCAACTCATTCTCTACCAACAGAGGAATCTAGGTTGATGATTCGCCTGCCGAAATATCTATGCGCTCACCGTTCCACCCGCCATATTGGGACGCTGGAGCGTCCCATGCGTGCGTTCCCACGCTGGAGCGTGGGAACGATCAAAAACGCGTTCGGAGTATAGCAGGATGCGTTGACCGGCTTCATCCGGGTTGCGTTCGGAACGAAAAAGCCGCCCAAGGGCGGCTTTTTCGTTCCGGCGTCAGCCGGATTATTTTGCTGCGGCAGCAGCAGCGGGCTTGCGCGCCACCAGTTTTTCCTTGATGCGCGCCGATTTGCCGGAGCGGCTGCGCAGGTAATACAGCTTGGCGCGGCGCACGTCGCCGCGGCGCTTTACTTCTATGCCGGCGATTAGCGGGGAATAGGTTTGGAAGGTGCGCTCGACGCCCGCGCCGGAGGAAATCTTGCGCACGATGAAGGAGGAATTGAGGCCGCGATTGCGCTTCGCAATCACCACGCCTTCGTAGGCCTGCAAACGCTCGCGCGTGCCTTCCTTGACTTTCACCTGCACGATCACCGTGTCGCCGGGGGCGAATGCGGGAATGGTGCTGCCCAGACGGGCGATTTCTTCCTGTTCCAGTTGCGCGATTATATCCATTGCAAAAACTCCTTGAACTACGTTAGTTATTGGCATCCTGTACCTGCTCCAACTGAAATTCAGCCAGCAGCCCGGATTCCTCTTTTGTCAACTGACGGGCGGCCAACAAGTCCGGTCGCCGCAGCCAGGTTCTGCCCAATGCCTGCTTTAAACGCCAGCGGCTGATTTGGGCATGGTGCCCGGACAACAATACGTCCGGCACCGCTATGCCCCGATACACCTCGGGACGGGTGTAATGGGGGTAATCCAGCAATCCATTCACGAACGAGTCCTGCGCCGCCGAATCGGCGTCGTGCAATGCGCCGGGCAATTGCCGGATGAGGCAGTCGAGCAGCACCATTGCCGCCAACTCGCCGCCGGACAGCACGAAATCGCCGAGCGAAATTTCATCATTCACTTCGCGCTGCAACAGGCGTTCGTCCACGCCTTCGTAGCGACTCGCCAGCAGCACCAGACCCGGTGACGCCAGCAATTCCATCACTATCTGGTGGGTGAGTGGTCGGCCTTGCGGCGAAAGATGCACCACTTTCGGCGTCGTCACCCCGGCTTCGCGCTGTTTCTCCCGCGCTGCGGCGAGCGCTTTTTCCAGCGGTTCCGCCAGCATTACCATGCCGGGGCCGCCCCCGTAGGGTCTATCGTCAACAGTGCGGTAATTGTTGCTGGTGAAATCGCGCGGGTTCCACAAACGCAGTTGGTACAAGCCGCATTCCAGCGCCCGCCGCGTCACCCCGTGTTGGGTAATCGCCTCGAACATCGGCGGAAACAGCGTGACTACGTCGAATTGCGGCGCCATGAGTCAGAGGACAGAGGACAGAGGACAGAAGACAGAAAATTCTCCCTCACAGTCAGTCTCTGCGATTCGTCCCTTGACCGCCGACATCAGAAATCCATTCCCCAATCGACGCGAATGGTTCCGCCTGCACGGTTCACTTCGATCACATACTGTTCTATGAAGGGAATCAGGTGTTCCTGTTCGCCCTGCACTACCAATACGTCATTGGTGCCGGTTTCGAGCAGGCCGGTGACTTTGCCTAACGGCTCGTCCTGCAGGTTCACCACCGACAGGCCGATCAGGTCGGACCAGTAATATTCGTTGTCTCCCGCGGTCGGCAATGCTTCGCGCGGAACCGCCACCAGCTTGCCTTTCAGGGCTGTGGCGGCATCGCGGCCAACGCAGCCTTCGAGCTTGGCATGTAGCGTGGCGTTATGCGCGGCGCTTTCCAGCACCACATATTCGCGCCAGCTTGCGCCGTCGTCCAGCCACCAACTGGAAAATTCGGACAGGCCATCGACTGCCTCGGTAAACGGCTGAATTTTGAGCCAGCCATGCACACCGAAAGGGGCGGCGATGCGCCCCATCACCACCAAATTATCAGGCTGCGGCACGCTTGACGATTTTAGCCACGGCGTCGCTCAATTGCGCGCCCTGGCTTTGCCAGTACGCCACGCGTTCGCCGTCGATGCGCACGGCTTCCTGGCCTTCCTTGGCCACGGGGTTGTAGAAACCCACGCGCTCAATGAACCTCCCGTCACGGCGGTTGCGCGCATCCGCCACCACCAGATTGAAAAACGGACGCTTCTTGGCGCCGCCGCGAGCAAGTCGAATAACAACCATGTGTGGACCCTCAACTAAAAATGCAATGTAAAAAGGCAACGATTTTACGACATATTCGGGCTTGCTGGCAAGGAATAACACAGGGTAAATTTGTTCTCGGCACGGAAAGAGCCTATTCACCGCAGAGACGCCGAGGCGCAGAGAAATATAACGGAGGGTGAAAGCATACCATTACGCTACAAAATCTCTGCGTCTCTGCGGTAAATATTTTTGGTTCCGGCAATTGTCCTGCTTAGTCACTTACCGGCCAAGTCATAGCAATTTGTGACAAGAATATATCGTAGATCAAGCGCTGGAGCGGCTTTCCGCAAAAAAACAATGACAGGATGAACAGGATTGACAGGATGGTTTTTTTATCCTGTTTATCCTGTAAATCCTGTCTAAAAGCCTGTTTGGTTCCTGCTTAGGTCTTCGCCATTTGTTGAGAAGAATTTCTCACGCGAAGCCGCGAAGACGCGAAGAAAAACCAAACCGGCCTTGGTTTTTCTTCGCGTCTTCGCGGCTTCGCGTGAGTACGTTTTTTTGGTTCCGGCTCGTCCGGCTTAGGATCAACGCAACGCCCGCTTTTGCCTGAACGCTCTACCCGTTACAATCCGCGACTGGCAAACCATTTCTCCCGGCAACCATGACCGCGAACGTTCAAACCGTATCCCTAGACATCGCATTACAACAGGCGCTCGCCCATCATCAAGCGGGACGGTTATACGAAGCGGAACAACTTTACCGCGCCATCCTGCAAGTCTTGCCCGATCAGCCGGACGCCAACCACAACCTGGGCGTGCTGGCGGGACAAGTGGGGCAAGATGCAGCCGGTCTGCCCTATCTGAAAACCGCGCTGGAGATCAATCCGGCACAGGAGCAATACGCGCTGTCGTATGCGGGAGCGTTATTGGCGGGCGGCCAAGCCGGGAAAGCGCGGGAGGTGCTCCAGGCGGCCATGCAGCGTGGAATCGACACCCCGGCGACTCAAGCCCTGCGGCAAAATATCGAGGCTGCCTTGCTGCATGAAACCACGCAGCAGGACAAAGCGCCGACGCCCGCCGAAATGAAGCGGCTTATCGCTCTGTTCAACGCCGGCCTTTATGAGGAACTGGAAAACCAGGCGCGCTTGCTGCTTGGGCGATATTCGGATTCCGGGTTTGCCTGGAAGGCATTAGGTGCGTCCCTATTGGCGCAAGGTAAAGACGCCCTGACGGTTTTGCTCAAGGCATCGGAACTTTTACCCAACGATGCCGAGGTGCATAACAACGTGGGCTACGCCTTGAAAGACTGCGGGCAATTCGACGGCGCTATGGCGAGCTACCGCCGGGCGCTGGCAATCAAATACGATTTCGCCGAGGCGCACAACAATCTGGGCAATGTCCTGCAAGAATGCGGGCAACTCGACGGCGCCGTGGCAAGTGTCCGGCAGGCGCTGGAGATCAAACCCGATTATGCCGATGCGCACAGCAACCTGGGCAGCGCATTGCAAGACCTCGGGCAATGCGACGCAGCGCTGGCCAGCTACCGCCGGGCGCTGGAGATAAAACCCGAGTATGCCTACGCACGCAGCAACCTGCTTTTCGCCTGCAATCTTCTGGTTGACCACTCTTCGGATGCGATGCTGGCCGAAGCCCGGCGCTTTGGCGAACTGGTGGCGCGGCAAGCCCGCCCTCATGCGAGTTGGCGCAATACACCGGACCCTGCCCGGCGCTTACGCGTGGGACTGGTGTCGGCGGACCTGCGCAATCACCCGGTAGGCTATTTTCTGGAAAACCTGCTGGCGCATATAGCTCCGGCCCGCCTGGAGCTGATTGCCTACCCAAGCAACCGCTTTGAGGACGAACTCACCGCGCGGATCAAGACCCGCTTTAGCGCATGGAAGCCGTTGACCGGGTTGGGCAACGAAGCCGCAGCCAATTCGATACACGCCGACGGCATCGACATCCTGATCGACCTCTCAGGTCACACCGCCAATAACCGCTTGCCCCTGTTCGCCTGGAAACCCGCGCCGGTGCAAGCCAGTTGGTTGGGCTATTTCGCCACCACCGGGGTGGCCGCCATAGATTATTTCATCGCCGATCCCTGGACGGCGCCGGAAACCGAAGAGACCCATTTCACCGAAACCATCCGGCGTCTGCCGGAAACCTATCTGTGCTTCACCCCGCCGGACGCAGATGCGCCCATCGCTCCGCTTCCCGCGCTCGCCAACGGCCATATCACTTTCGGCTGCTTCAACAACCTGACCAAGATGAACGACACCGTAGTGGCGCTGTGGGCGCGGGTGTTATTGGCGACGCCGGGAAGCCGCTTGTTCCTTAAAACCAAACAGCTTGGCGAGGCATCGGTGCGGCAACGCACCCTGGCGCGCTTTGCCGCCCACGGAATCGACGCGGATCGGCTGATTCTGGAGGGCGCCGCGCCGCGCGCCGAATTGCTGGCCTCCTACCGGCGGGTGGACATCGCCCTCGATCCCTTTCCCTACCCAGGCGGCGCTACCAGCGCGGAAAGCCTGTGGATGGGCGTGCCGCTGCTGACCCTGGCGGGCAGGCGCTTCCTGTCGCATATCGGGGAAAGCATCCTGCAAAATGCCGGGCTGCCCGAATGGATCGCCACTGACGCCGACGATTACGTTGCACGGGCAGCCTTGCACGCCGGCGATGTGCAACGCCTGGCGACGCTACGCGACGGGTTGCGGCAACAAGTGTTGGCTTCGCCGCTTTTCGATGCGCCACGCTTTGCCCATCATTTCGAAACCGCCTTGCGCGGCATGTGGCGGGAATGGTGTGGTTCGCGGATGGCGTAAGCAAGCTGCAATCCGTCGAACCGGGATCAACGCAATTTCCGCTTTTGCCTGGACGGCCTAGCCGCTACAATCTGCGGCTGACAAACCATCTCCCTCGTCAACCAATGACCGCCAGCAGTCAAACCTTGCCTCTCGACGTTGCATTACAACAAGCAGTCGCCCATCATCAAGCAGGACGGTTGCAAGAGGCGGAACAACTTTATCGTGCCATCCTGCAAGCCCTGCCTTCTCAACCGGACGCTAACCACAATCTGGGGGTGCTGGCGGGGCAAGTGGGGCAACACGCAGCCGGTCTGCCTTACCTGAAAATCGCATTGGAGACCAATCCCGCCCAAGGACAATACGTGCTGTCGTATGCGGGAGCGCTGCTGGCAACTGGCCAAGCCGGGGAAGCGCGGGATATGCTCCAAGCCGCCATGCAGTGCGGACTCAATACCCCAGCGGCTCAAGCGTTACGGCAAAAGATCGAAGCAGCGTTGCGCGGCGGCGCTGCGAAGAATGAGGCGCCGACATCCGCAGAAATCAACCAGCTTGCTGCCCTATTCAACGCCGGACAGCATGCCGAACTGGAATGCCGGGCGCGCCTGCTGCTCGAACGGATTCCGCATTCCGGGCTTGCCTGGAAAGTGTTGGGCGTGTCGCTTCACATGCAAGGTAAAGATGCCTTGCCCGCTTTGCAAAAGGCAGCCGAACTTTTGCCTGGCGATGCCGAAGTGCATGGCAATCTGGGCAATGTACTGCTAGGCCTCGGGCAACTTGACGGCGCAGTGGCGAGTTGTCGCCGGGCGCTGGAAATCAAACCCGATTTCGCCGAAGCGCATAACAATCTGGGCAATGCCCTGCGCGACCTCGGGCGACTCGATGACGCAGTGGCAAGCTACCGCTGGGCGCTGGAGATCAAGCCCGATTTGGCCGAGGCGCACTACAACTTGGGCAATGCCCTGCAAGACCTCTGGGAGCTTGATGGCGCGGTGGCAAGCTATGCCCGTGCGCTAAAAATCCGTCCTGATTACGCCGAGGCGCACAGCAATTTAGGCCTTGCCCTGCAAGACCTTGGGCAATTCGACCGCGCAGCCGCGTGCCATGTCCAAGCGCTGAACATCAGACCCGACTACGCCGAGGCGCATTACAATCTGGGCAATGCCCTGCAAAACCTGGGGCAATTCGAAGGCGCTGCGGCAAGTCACCGCCGGGCGCTGGAGATCGAACCCGACCATGCCAAGGCGTGCAACAACCTGGGCAATGCCCTGAAAGACCTCGACCAACTTGATAATGCAATGGCAAGCTACCGTCGGGCGCTGGAGATCAAACCCGATTACGCCCAAGCGTTCAGCAACCTGCTTTTCGCCTACAACTTTCTGGCCGGATATTCCCCCGAGGAGATGCCGACAGAAGCCCGGCGCTTCGGCGAATTGGTGTCTCGACAAGCCCGCCCTCATGCGATTTGGTGCAATACGCCGATCCCTGCCAGATGCTTACGCGTGGGCTTGGTGTCCGGGGATATGCGCAACCACCCGGTAGGTTTTTTCCTGGAAAGCTTGCTGGCGCATATAGCCCCGGCTTGCCTGGAGCTGATCGCCTACCCTGCCCACCGTTTTGAGGACGAACTCACCGCGCGGATCAAGTCCCGCTTTAGTGCATGGAAGCCGTTGACCGGACTGAGCGACGAAACCGCAGCCAATTTGATACACGCCGACGGCATCGACATCCTGATCGACCTCTCAGGCCACACCGCCAACAACCGCCTGCCCCTGTTCGCCTGGAAACCCGCGCCGGTGCAGGTCAGTTGGTTGGGCTATTTCGCCACCACCGGGGTGGCCGCCATGGATTATTTCATCGCCGATCCCTGGACGGCGCCGGAAACCGAAGAGAGCCATTTCACCGAAACCATCCGGCGTCTGCCGGAAACCTATCTGTGCTTCACCCCGCCGGACGCGGATGCGCCCATCGCTTCGCTTCCCGCGCTCGCCAACGGCCACATTACTTTCGGCTGTTTTAACAACCTGACCAAAATGAACGACACCGTGGTGGCGCTGTGGGCGCGGGTGTTATTGGCGACGCCGGGAAGCCGCCTGTACCTTAAAACCAAGCAGCTTGGCGAGGCATCGGTGCGGCAACGCACCCTGGCGCGCTTTGCCGCCCACGGAATCGACGCGGATCGGCTGATTCTGGAGGGGGCCGCGCCGCGCGCCGAATTACTGGCCTCCTACCGGCGGGTGGATATCGCTCTCGATCCCTTTCCCTACCCAGGCGGCGCCACCAGCGCTGAAGCCTTGTGGATGGGCGTGCCGGTGCTGACCCTGGCGGGCAGGCGCTTCCTGTCGCATATCGGGGAAAGCATCCTGCAAAATGCCGGGCTGCCCGAATGGATCGCCACTAACGCCGACGATTACGTTGCCCGAGCGGCCTGGCACGCCGGCGATGTACAACGCCTGGCGACGCTACGCGACGGGTTGCGGCAGCAGGTGCTGGCTTCGCCGCTCTTCGACGCGCCACGCTTTGCCCATCATTTCGAAACCGCCTTGCGCGACATGTGGCGGGAATGGTGTGGTTCGCGAATGGCGTGAGCCAAATCGCAATCCGTCGAATGTGAGGGACCAAGCTTTACTTCTGGGCGCTTGAACAAGCCTTTTATAGTGCGATAATCGCACCATGGAATATTTCAAGACTCCTGAACCCGCACTGGATTCAGGCAAACCCATGCCGGAACCAAGGCGCACCAATGTCGGGCTGCTGCCTACCGGCATGTCGGAGCGGTTTTATCTTGAAAACCTCATGAGTAGATTCGATGCAGGGTGGAATGAAACTGCTATGTTCGCGGATGTTAAAGGAATTAGGATTCCTGTGTCGCGTTCATTGTTTATGAAAAGCGATGGCAAGACCACGAAGATCAACAAGCGCAGCCGTGAACAGTTTATCCCGCTTATTGCAGAAGGGATCAAATCCCCGGATGAAATATGGCTTGAAATGGATGCCGATGTCCATAAAGTTAAACGCAGTTATCTTGCACAGTTCGAGTTGCGCAAAGGCGTTGTCCTGCAAACGTTGGTTGTTTATAGGAAGAGCATGGATGGAACAGCATGGGAAGAAGTTACTGCTTTTGCCACGTTCCAGAGGGGGGGGGTATCTTGAGCGGCAGCGTTCCGGTGAGCGCAATGTTTTGATTTACTACAGAGAATAGTGAGGGACGCCAGCTCATCCGGCGTCCGACCCAGTAGCTTCCTCGTGAAGTCGATGAGCGGCTTGGTACGGGCTACTGTTATTACAGGCTGGATTATAGGGCAAACCACAAAAATAATCAAGCGGCAGTGCGGCAGGGTAAATTTGTTCTCGTCTCGGAACTTAAATATCGATTGCTGCCAAAAGTCGCGCTGTTTTGATGGGCGCTTTCCCCTTCCACGATCAACACAATTTCCGCTTTCGCCGGAACGGCCTAGCCGTTACAATCAGCGGCTGACAAACCGTTCCCCTATTTTTCCGGATTATGACAGCACCCCAAACTTTGTCCATTGATGTCGCATTACAACAGGCTGTCGTTCATCATCAAGCGGGACGGTTACATGAGGCGGAACAACTTTACCGCGCCATCCTGCAAGTCTTGCCCGGTCAGCCGGACGCCAACCACAACCTGGGGGTGCTGGCGGGGCAAGTGGGGCAACATGCGGCTGGGCTGCCTTATCTGAAAACTGCGCTGGAGATCAATCCGGCTCAGGGGCAATATGCGCTGTCGTATGCGGAAGCGCTGCTGGCAACCGGCCAAGCAGGGGAAGCACGGGATATACTCCATGCCGCACTGCTGCACGGATTCAATACGCCGACGGCTCAAGCGCTATGGCAAAAGGCCGATGCTGCGGCAGGGGATGCGCCGACGTTTGCCGAAGTTGACCAACTTGTCGCCCTGTTCAACGCCGGGCGCTATGAGGAACTGGAAAGCCGGGCGCGCTTGCTGCTCGAACGACACCCGAACATTGGATTTGTCTGGAAGGTATTGGGAGTTTCCCTTAAGATGCAAGGAAAAGAATCCCTGCCTGCCTTGCAAAAGGCCACGGAATTTTCGCCCGGCGATGCAGAAGCGCATTGCAATCTGGGCATTGCCCAACAAGATATCGGGCAACTTGATGCTGCTGCGGGAAGCTACGCCCGTGCGGTGGAGATCAAACCCGATTTCGCCGAAGCGCACTACAATCTGGGCATTGCCCTGCAAAGCCTCGGACAACTCGATGGCGCAGTGGCGAGCTACGTCCAAGCGCTGGAGATCGAACCCGATTTTGCCGAGGCGCACAACAGCTTGGGCGCTACCCTGCGAGACCTCGGGCGACTTGAAGATGCGCGGGCGAGTTGCGCCCAGGCGCTGAAGATCAAACCTGATTATGCCGAAGCGCACGACAATCTTGGCAGGGTGCTGAATAACCTCGGGCAACCCGATGGCGCGGAGGCGAGCTTTCTCCGGGCGCTGGAGATCAAACCCGATTTTGCCGAAGCGCACAACGACCTGGGCATTGCCCTGCGGGAACTCGGGCGGCTTGATGACGCGCAGGCAAGCTGCCGCCGTGCGCTGGAGATCAAACCCGATTTTGCCGAGGCGTACAACAACCTCGGCATTGCCCTGCGGGAACTCGGGCAACTTGAGGAGGCGGCGGCGAGCTACCGCCGCGCGCTGGAGATCAAGCCCGATTATGCCGACGCGCGCTTCAATCTCGGACTTTGCCTGCTGACGATGGGACGCCATTTTGAGGGTTGGCGGGAATACGAATACCGTTGGGAGGCAGGGCAACCGAAGCCGTCATACCCCGCCACCTCCCTGCCGCAATGGGCCGGGCAGAACCTCTCCCCCGCTAACCGTCTGCTGGTTTTTGAGGAACAGGGCATGGGCGACAGGCTGCAGTTCGCCCGTTACCTGCCGCTGGCGGCAGAGCATTTTGCGGGAGGCGTAAGCTTCGTTAGCGACAGCGCTTTGTTGGCGCTGTTCCGCCGCTCATTTCCCGGCGTGGAAATCCTGGAGGTCGCGCCTGCCGATCAAAGCGCCTGGCAATGGCAGTGCCCGTTGCTCTCCCTGCCGCGGGCATTCGGAGCCGCTTTGGATGCCATTCCGAAGCAGACGCCCTATTTAATTCCCGACCCGGCGCGGGCAGCCTGCTGGCAGGCCAGGATCGCCGACCTCGGATTGCCCGCAGCCACACGCAAAATCGGCGTGGCGTGGAAAAAAGGGCGCCTCATGAAAAATGCCCCCCTATACAGCCTCACCCTGCAACAACTGGCGCCCTTGCTGGATTTGCCCGGCTGCGCCTGGTTCAGCCTGCAAAAGGAGCCGGACCCGGACAAAGCACCATGGGTAGCCTCCGGCAAACTCATCGACTGGGCTGAGGAACTCGGCGATTTCGACGAGACCGCTGCACTGGCGATAAATCTGGACTTGATTGTTTCAGTGGATACGGCGGTCGTCCACCTTGCCGGTGGATTGGGGCGACCAACATGGCTTCTCAACCGTTATGCCAGTGACTGGCGCTGGATGCGCGACCGCGAAGACAGCCCGTGGTATTCCACGATGCGCATCTTCACCCAGAAAAACGCGGGGGATTGGGATGAGGTGGTGAGGCGGATGGCTGACGTACTGACCGATATGCCGGCTCCGCCCTTACACTCATGAATTCCTCAACCGGTTGCTTATTTGGCAGCATTCATCCCAAGGAACCCGATGACTTCTCCCCCAAAAACCGTATCCCCAGACGTCGCATTGCAACAGGCTGTCGCCCATCATCAGGCAGGGCGGCTGCAAGAGGCGGAACAACTTTACCGCACCATCCGTTAATCGCCCGCAGCGAAGAAGAATATATAGATATAGCCGTAGCATTGGCTTCGGATTTGCCCAAGCTCGCGCACCTTCGCGCCGGACTGCGACAGGCAATGGAAACCGGCCCGTTGATGGACGAAGTGGGGTTCGTCCGCAAGGTGGAAACCGCATATCGGGAAATGTTCGGGAAATGGGTGCGAGGATGAATGCTCCAGTGCAGGACGAAACGCTTAACCGACTCGCCGCCCTGTTCAGCGCGGGACAATTTGCCGAAATGGAAAGCCTGGCGCGTTGGTTGCTTGAACGGCGCCCGAACTCCGGTCTTGCCTGGAAGGGGCTGGGGGTGTCCCTTCAGATGCAAGGTAAAGAAGCGCTACCGGCTTTGCGCAAGACCGCAGAGCTATTGCCCGACGATGCCGCGGCGCATTACAACCTGGGCAATGCGCTGCAACGCCTGGGACAACTTGACGGCGCGGTAGTGAGCTACCGCCGGACGCTGGAAATCAAGCCCGATTATTTTGCGGCGCATGGCAACTTGGGCGTTGTCCTGCAAGACCTCGGACAACTGGACGGCGCGGTGGCGAGTTTCCGGCGGGCGTTGGAGATCAATCCCGATTTCGCCGATGCGCATAGCAACTTGGGGCATGCCCTGCAAGAACTCGGGCAACCCGACCGCGCTGCGGCAAGCTGCCGTCGGGCGCTGGAGATTAAACCCGACTACGCCGAGGCGCACTACAATCTGGGCAATGCCCTGAAGGAACAGGGACAGTTCGCTGAGGCAGCGGCAAGCTATGCCCAAGCGCTGGAAATCCAGCCCGGTTTCGCTGAGGCACATAATAATCTGGGCATCGTCCAGCAAGACCTCGGGCAACTCGACGGCGCGCTGGCAAGCTATGTCCAAGCGCTGCAGATCCAACCCAACTATGCCGATGCGCGCAGCAACCTGTTGTTCGCCCTGAATTACCACCCGGATAAACCGGGCGAAGAAATTTATGCCGCGTACCGGGAGTATGACGAGCGCTTCGGTTTGCCCCTGCGGGGGAAATGGCGCGCCCATAGCAACAGCCGCGACATTCACCGTCGCTTGAAGGTGGGCTATGTCTCGCCGGACTTTCGCCGCCACTCGTGCCGGCATTTCCTGGAACCCTTGCTGGCGCACCACGACAAGAACGCCGTCGAAGTCTATGCCTATGCCGAACTGGCGCGGGAAGACGAAGTCACCGCCCGCTACAAGGGATATGCGGATCACTGGATGCCAACGCTGGGCATGGCTGACGATGCCTTGTCTGATCGCATCCGCGCCGACGGCATCGACATCCTGGTGGACCTGGCCGGCCATACCGCCAAAAACCGGCTGGCGGTATTCGTCCGCAAACCCGCGCCGGTGTCCCTGTCCTGGCTGGGATTCGGCTACACCACCGGCCTTACGGCGGTGGATTACCTCCTGACTGATGCGACCTGCGCCCCGGAAGGCAGCGAAGCGCTGTTCTCGGAAACCCCCTGGCGGCTGGAGACGCCCGGCTACGCTTACCGACCGGAGAAAGGCATGGGGGAGGTGAGCGCGTTGCCGGCCTTAACGCGCGGCTACGTCACCTTCGGCGCCCTGACGCGAGCGGTGCGCATCAACCCCCGAACCATACGGGTGTGGTCGGCGCTGTTAAAACGGGTGGAAGGCGCACGGTTGGCGATCAATAGCCGCGACTACCGGGACGCAACGATGCAAGACGCCCTGGCAGAAAAGTTCGCCGCCCACGGGATAAGCCGGGAGCGCTTGGAAATCGGTTTCCACACCCCGCCGTGGGATGTGCTGCGCGGCCTGGACATCGGCCTGGATTGCTTCCCCCACAATTCCGGCACGACGCTGTTCGAAACCCTGTATATGGGCGTCCCCTTCGTCACCCTGGCCGGGCGTCCCAGCGTCGGGCGGCTGGGTAGTTCCATTCTGGAAGGCGTAGGGCATCCTTCGTTAATCGCCCGCAGCGAAGAAGAATATATCGATATAGCCGTAGCCCTGGCTTCGGATTTGCCCAAGCTCGTACACCTTCGCGCCGGACTGCGGCAGACAATGGAGACCAGCCCACTGATGGACGAAGCGGGATTCGCCCGCAAGGTGGAAACCGCATATCGGGAAATGTTCGGGAAATGGGCGCGAGGATGAGCACCACGGGAAAAGCCGAATCGGTGACGCTGGAACAGGCGCTTCGGCAAGCCGTCGATCATCATCAAGCAGGACGGCTGCACGAGGCGGAACAACTTTACCGCGCCATCCTGCAAGCCTTGCCTAATCAGCCGGACGCCAACCACAATCTGGGGGTGCTGGCGGGGCAGGTCGGGCAACACGCCGCCGGGCTGCCCTATCTGAAAACCGCGCTGGAAGTTAATCCCGCCCAGGGGCAATACGCGCTGTCCTATGCGGAAGCGCTGCTGGCGACCGGCCAAGCCGGGGAAGCGCAGAGCATCATACATGCCGCCATGCAGCGCGGATTTAACACCCCGGCGGCTCAGGCGTTGTTGCACAAGACCGGGATTGCCGTAAAGACCGAAGCGCCGACGTTTGATGAAATCAACCAACTGGTCGCCCTGTTCAATACCGGTCGTCATGCCGAGCTGGAAAGCCGGGCGTGCGGGCTGGCTGAGCGGTGTCCGCAATCCGGGTTCGCCTGGAAAGCGTTGGGAGCGTCTTTGCAGGCGCAAGGTAAAGACGCGCTGCCGGCTTTGCACAAGGCCGCAGCGCTATTGCCCGACGATGCCGAGGCGCACAACAACCTGGGCGACGCCCTGCGCTGCATAGAGCAGCCCGCCGACGCGATGGCTTGCTGCAAGCGCGCGCTGGAGATCAACCCCGGTTTCGCGGAGGCGCACTGCAACTTGGGACTCGCGCTGCAAGACCTCGGGCGACTCGACGAGGCGCTGGTAAGCTACGCCCGTGCGCTGGAGATCAACCCCGGTCTCGCCAAAGCCCACAACAACCTGGGCAATGCCCTGCGCGACCTCGGGCGACTCGACGACGCTGTGGCAAGCTACACTCAAGCGCTGAAGATCAACCCCGATTACGTCAAAGCACTGAGCAACCTGCTGTTTATCCACAACCACCTGGACAACCAGCCGGACGCCAGACTGTTGGCGCGGCGATTCGACGAATTAGTGACGCGGCAAGCCCGCCCTTATACAAATTGGCGCAATGTTCCCGACCCTGCGCGCGGTTTACGCATAGGCATGGTGTCCGGGGATTTGCGCAATCACCCGGTGGGCTATTTTTTGGAAAGCCTGTTGGCGGCGTTGGCGAACGATGCTTCCCGCCGGCTGGAATTCATTGCCTACCCCTGCGGCGTCGGCGCCGACGCACTGACCGAACGGATTAAGCGCTGTTGCCACGGCTGGCATCCAGCGGCGGGAATATCCGACGAGCACCTTGCTCAGGCGATACGCGACGACGGCATCGATATTTTGATCGACCTTTCCGGCCACACCGCCAATAACCGCCTGCCCCTGTTCGCCTGGAAACCCGCGCCGGTGCAGGTCAGTTGGTTGGGCTATTTCGCCACCACCGGGATGACTGCCATGGACTACCTCATCGCCGACCCGTGGACGCTGCCGGAAAGCGAGGAAGCTTATTTCACCGAGAAAATCCGGCGTCTGCCCGAAACCCGGCTATGTTTTACCCCGCCGGATGTGGCGGTGAGCGTATCCCCACTGCCCGCTTTGACTAATGGCTATGTGACTTTCGGCTGTTTTAACAACCTGGCGAAAATAAACGATGACGTAGTGGCGCTGTGGGCAAGGGTGTTACAGGCGACGCCGGGAAGCCGCTTATTTCTTAAAACCAAACAACTGGGCGAGGCGACAATGCGGCAAC
>Ga0172380_10003123_pt1 | contig 23569 bp, 27 predicted proteins | sample Leawe162metaG_FD_119747 | JGI IMG/M metagenome (GOLD analysis project Ga0172380, IMG submission 119747) | Leachate microbial communities from a municipal landfill in Southern Ontario, Canada - Leachate well 162 metaG | ecosystem: Engineered > Solid waste > Landfill > Unclassified | place...
TAGGTTGGTGAGTTCTCGGTAGCCTTTTTGTGATTTGGATCACTTTGATAGATAGAATAATTGTTGCCCTTTGGTTCATCTTCAAGGAGCATATTAAGCCCTTTGACGTTCCAAGTAGTATTTGGATTCGCCATAGCAGCATCGCGGATTTTGCGAACGCGAGTCTTGGTGAGGTTCGCAATTGCATAAAAGTGTCCGGCTTCATTGAAGTCCTGAATACCCGGTTCTGGATCAAGGTCGGCATAGTGAAGCACGCGCATAGTCGTACCGAACTCATCGAACATCGAACCAGTAGCGGTCATCGCCGGTGCGTACCCATGAGTCAGAGCTTGCTGAGCTGCAATTTGTGCAGTAGAGAGCAAACCCTTACCAAAGGTGTCTTGGTTAAAAACACCCTTACGGAGTACCCAACTAGCGAAATACGCCTGAACAGTAGTTTTGCTACCATTTACGATAGCGGCAAAGATAGGTAATTGCTGAAGAGAATCACGCGGAATAGCCCGAACCAATCCGGCAATTGTAGTGTCGCCAACATAGGCAGCACCCGGCGTATGATTAATTGGCACGCCATCAGCCAAGTTATCCAAACTTACAAAGTCGTTAGTGTAATTCTCGCGCCATTGTTTTGCGATCTTCCAATCACCGATCATCTCGGTCATATCGACATCTGGATACATTTTTGTGGCTAGTGCGTTATTTTCTTCCATAATTTTATACCTTTACCCCTTGTGTTTATTCTACCTCAAATCGGGTTTAACTCCTAGATTCTCGCCTTCATAGGATACGACTCTTAGCATAAATTTGTTATAACCATCTGTGGTTTCTAACCACCATTGTACCTCAGAAACAAGGTCATTTATTGGAACTGGTACGCGTTTAACAATTCCCTCGACCGCTGCGGCGAGGATATCTATTAATGCTGGCTGAGTCCAAGACAAGGCAGGGTAGCCGCCATAAGTATATTGAGGGTCTGACCAACCACCTGAGAATGACAAAACATACTCTGGTCCTTCAACATCTTCATAGACTGTTTGGATATCACCATTCTGGTCGCGATAGTTTACACCAAGGCGAATATTGCCAATGAAGTCTACGAGGTAGAACATAGCTTGGACCATCGCTTGATAGCCATTTCGAGCTTCATTTATACCGATAAGTGCGCCCTTGGCATAGGTGCTGAAAGTTTCTGGACCACTTGCAAGATAATCAACTGTGCCGAAAGATTCAAACAATTTGAATGTCTTTTTACCTTGACGGATATATACGAAGGCAGGGGTGCTTGGAGGTGATACTGTGCCAATCCAACTCGCAGGAATCTGAAGCGGAGGGTTCCACGCACCATTATTATTCAGGTCGCGGATAAGAATCTCGTTCGGAGTGTCAAAGCCGTATGAAGGCACGATCCATAGAACTCGGTTATTCCAACCAGTACCAACGATTTCATCAAGTGCTTCGGTTTTAATTCGTTCTGAATAAGGTGAGATGTCTTTGTCAATCTCTTTCGTGGCAATCACGTTCTGAAGCTGTGGCGCGGTGTCCATCGAGGTAAAGCCGTCAACGCTAGGGAAGCTCAGCTGCCCTTTATAATTGACTACGCCTAGGCTCGAAGCTACGCCTGAAGCACCGTAGTTCTGCTCGGTTACGCCCCAAACTACGAACGACTGGTTGCCGTAGTTGATGGTCTGCTGTTCGAGCGTTGCCTGCTTCGACAAGCCCTGAGTGTTCGAGAATAGAATAGTAAGTGAAGGGATACCCTGACCGTTTCGGAAGCCAATAACAGAGGCAGGGTAGTAGTTCGTACCCTTCGATGGTTCGGATCGGAAGCCACCGTTCGCGCTTGAGAAGTCAAGTGCATATTCACCATCACCACCGATCCATACGTTGTGAGGGTTATCGACATCGCCGAATAGGACCGGGCGACCGTTGGTTTCGATTGCATATTTTACTCGTGGTCCGTCAGTCGAGTTGACTGAAGGTGGATTACCCCGACCAATATCGATTGATAGGGTGCCATTATCTATAACTGAAACGGTTGCAAGATCGAGTCCACCGGCGAGAAGCAACATATCCGTATCTTGAATAGTACCGCCTGTTGAGGCGAGTGCAATGTATAAATTCCATTTCGTAGCGTTGGCAGGGATACCGGCAGGGCGAGTGATCGTCAAATACTCAGTACCGTCAGTTTTCCAAGTGTCGCGAGTTTTGTTGATAGTATAGGTAATAATATCTGACAAAAGAGTTTCACCAGTAGCGGAGCTGAAAGTGTAGCCATAGTATATTTTGTAAGCACCTGAGTTCGTCAATACAGTTGGCGAAATAGTCAATGCAGTCGTTGGATCAGCTACTAGAGAATATTTTACGACTGTCTTATCTGACAGGCGAACGTAACAAAGCTTGTCGCCGTTGCCACCATTAAGCACTAACAGGTTGTCGAGAATACGAATAAAGATTGGCTTGCCGCCTGCGCCGGTCGTGATTGTGTTATCACCGATTGCATCGGTCCAGTCATCATCACCGTCTACGCAGTAGCGAATCTTGCCATCATCAGCAGTAAAGTTCAAAACCTCACCTTCCCATATTGCAGGGTAGATTTGGTAGCCATCTTCGATAGTATCGGGCAACCAAGGAGTCAAAGATTTGCGAGGGACGATGTACCCATCGATAGTCATTTCAACATCGTGTCCATCGACAATCTGGTTGCCTTTGGCATTTTGTTCGCCGTTCAAATACATACCACCAGAGAAGCCGGTAACGTCTACGCTACCGATATTCTTTTTTGGAATCTTCGCTGGATTTCGTACTGCCATCTTAGTAAACTCCCCCTATACCGCTGTAATCATCGTAAACAGCAGAGTCAGCGGTAGTTGTCGCATTATTCTCGGCGATGGCTTTATCAAGCTCATCTGCATACTGTTCGATGAATGACGGAGCTAAGCCACCCTGAACAATATCAGGGCGAACTGAGTTCTTGGTGGTGCCGAGTACCATTAATTGATACGGCACTTGGTCGAGAACACTCACGTCATCAACGGATAGGGGGATAAGCTTATCTATGATGTCTGTCATCACTGTGGCACCAATCTCGTGATCCTTGAATTGGCGTGAGAAAACTAGATTGCTTCTAACTGTCGCGACTCGATCCTCTATTGAAGGGTCTAGTCGGCGGCGAGTAATTTGGTTAGGTTCAACAACCTCAAATCGGCTGATAATCGAGTTGTCGTACATAAGAACCAGCGGTCGGTCCTCGTCAGCAACTATGCGGCGAACTGTTGCAGGAAGAGTGAAAACTTGTCCAGCAGTGGCGATAATCCCTAGGTCGCTATCGTTAGTGCGCGCCCACGACCAGTTGATCGGAGTGCCGTCAGGGTTTTTCTCTGACTCAATTTCGAGAATGAACATACGAGCAAAGCTCAAAGTTTTTGCAATTTCAGTAATACCACCAGAGGTAGTCAGGTCAAGAACTCGGTTGAAGCGCACCAAATAAACGTCCTTTACAAACTGGTGTACTCTTTCTTCGTCTGTCATGTCCGACCTCCCTTTCTAACGGTGATTTTCTTTTTCTTCGACTGGTCATTATTCGCAACTTTTTGGAGTGTAGGGATAACTGATTTTGGTTCTGCAAAATCTGCCGACAGATATTTTTGCTTGCCACCATCACCGCCTTCAAACTTTTGTAATGCAATACTGGTTGTGAATCCTTTTTTCGATCCGCCACTACCGCCACCACGACCCTTGCCAACTGCGAATTTAGCTTTGTCGCCACCCTTTGAACTCTTACTCACGCCCTTGTCGGTCAGCTGACTATCGTACTTGTAAAGCAGCTGATAAGTTTCAGGATCGTAATCTTCGCTTTCAGGATTACCCATTGCTCGCCATTCACTCTGGCTTGTATCTGAGTATAAAGCAATTATGCTTGCAGGGTAAGAGCCTCCGGCAGTAATTTGTAGCCGGGTGATTTCATCACGCATAGTCTGCTTTTTGCTTTCAGGCACATCTTCACTATTACCAAGCTTTTGTAGTTGGTACTGATACCCTGCAATAGCCTCTATGAAGTCGCCTGATTCAGTGCGAGCCTTGATACCCTCTTCGGTAACTGGAACGCCCTGCTCGCGCAGCTGAGCTTGCAGGAGGTCATCTTTAGCACTCTTGATTTGGCTGTTGGTAGCATCTGGATCATTTTCAGTTTTGAGAACTTTATACTGAAGCCCCTTGATAGCATCTTCGTAATCACCAGAATCAAGAGCATCTTCGATCTCAGTTTCTTTCAACGGCACCTTAGCACCCTTCAACTCTTTTTCCATGTCCTTGAGGGACTTCTGAATATTACGTTCGCCTTCAGCTTCATTGGTTGCATCTGTGGCACGAGTACCGCCAGTGATTCTTTCGAGGATACCCTGACTAGATTTGCCTTCATCACGTTCGAGTAGCGCACCCAAACCAAGCTTATCGATTGTGCGATTCGCTTCAGTCTTGAGGTAATCAGTAGTGCCATCTTCATTAATAGCTTTTGTGAGTGGCTTGTCCTGACCAGTAATGGTATTGCCAAGTGCATTAATATCGCCAAGGAATGAAGGGATTGGTCGGCGTAAAGTATCGCCAGCAGCTTTCACTGCGCGATCGCCAAAATCGCCCTGACCGCTGATTAACTCCTGAACAGGAGTGTTACCACCGAGGCTACCTTCAATGTTCATAAAGCCAAGTGCCTGTTTTGCGAAATCATTTACGAACGCATCAGGATCACGAGAGTCAGCAAACTTCTCAATGTTATGCCCGACTATCATATTGATGCCAGTCGGTCCGAAGAAGCCAACAGGAATATCGCCAAACGGCGTTTGCAAGTATGGACCAGACCAATCCTCACCGTTGTCGTTTGTATCCTTGAGCAAACCAGCTTGACTCAATATCGCACCAAGCACGAGAGTTTCACCAGTGTTGACTGTTGCCTTACCAAGAGCATCAACAACGCCCTGAGTGTCGCCACGCCTTGCTGATTGCACTAAGGTGAAAGCGTTACCAAGCACCGTTTTGTCGGTAAATAGACGGTTCAAGTTACCGGCAGTATAGCTTTTGAATGGTACCGTCAAAGCGGTAATGATTGGACCAGCTTGAGGGAACTGCTTTTCGATAACTGATGCAACACTACGGAAGGCAGTATTAAGCTTGTTATCGTGCAAGTTGTTCGTGCGAAGGTGGTACTGTGAAGCCTCATGCTTCTGGACTTCATTTGGAATCTTCTCAGTGATTTGAGTATAAAGATCAAGGTCATCACCATTCAAGCCAAGCTTCTGACCTTCCTGACGTGCAAGCTCGCGCAATCGCTGATCTCGCTGACCCTGAGTGGCATTGGTTGCCGATTCGGTCATATCACCAACAAAGCGACCAAAGCGTGTCCTACCTGCATTATTTGCATCGGAGCGAGTATTTTTCTGCAACTCACCCATAATGTCATCAACTTTTCGCTTATCAGTACGCAGAGAATCGAAGCTATCTTTTATTCCACTGACATTACCCTCAGCTAACACACCATAATCGCCAGCGCGTGTTTCGCGGAGCTTGCCAGCCTGTCCGGGTAGTTTGTTCAAAGCACGACCAATAAGACCACTAATGGCGTTGGAAGCGGTGTCTGATGCGGAAGTTATGCCTGTGGTGATAACGTCAGCGGCTCGGCGGAGTGGGTCCGAAAGCATAGCCGTCTTGGTGGCTTGCGCCACTTTTGCGCCGCCGGTGCCGGATTGCAGCAAGTCTTGTGAATACTGGAAGGCATCGCCCTGTTGGTATTCATGAACAACTGTCAGCTTGTCGAGGTTATCAATATCGGCTTTGACGACCGCTGGATCGACTGGCGCGCCAAGTTCGATATTCTTCTGAGCCTCTTCGAGTCGGGCAGCAACATCGTTGATCTTGGTTTGGGTATCGTCAGCAGTTGTGATTTTTCCTAGCAACTCAGTACGTTGGTTGTCTGGAAGCTCAACCCCTAGTTTGCTTTCGATGCGATCAACAAGGTACTCCTTACGCATAGCAGGTGGTAGGTTGGCAAATAATTCTTTCACCATTCGGAGGTCGCGACCGGCGCGGCTAGAGAATGAGGAAAGCCCATCGAGTGCGTTCGTCAATGCGCGTACTGAAGCAGGATCGGAAGAATCGAGCTTACCAAGGCGTTCAACGGCAGCAACCGTTTCAAAGAACTGCTGAGGTGTTTTGATTTCAGGTTCAGCGCGGAACACTGAAACTAACTGAGCATCATCGATATCGCGGATTGCAGTGGTGGCAGCAGCTTGAGTTTCAGCAATATTAGTAGTGTCTTTGCCTTTGAATGTTTCAGCTACATCGAGTCGAGCAGCATCATTATCTATAAGACTAACTGCCTCAGCACGAGTTCGAGGTGCAGCCATATCAACTTCTTGGTCGGCGGCTTTAGCGGCAGCCATTTGCATTGCCTCTTCTGAGGTGGCAACTGGACTTGATTGACGTTGTGGCGCGATACCTGCATCGAGTGCATCATTAACGACCTCTGCATCTGTTCGCAGTGCTTGGTTGCCCTGTGCATCAACCTCAGAATCAACCCTAGTGGATTGACGAAGATCGCCAGCTTGTGCGGCTTCAGCGAGGTCGGAAGTAGTTGGTGCGACTTGCGGAGTAACGGCAGTAGCCTCTGGTGCTTTTTGCAATGGAACATTAATAGCCTTGCTGAAATCAGCCATAGGTGCTTCTGCGCCTTGGGCTGTTGGAACATTAGTAACAGGTGGCAATCCATCGCCAGCTTTAGCAAGCGCGATCGGGTTTGTTACATCAGGGATTTGTGGTTGCCTATTTGGAACAGGTAGCTGTTCAAGCGTAGCAAGCTCAGGGAAGTTTGGTTCTGGTAATGGTTCAAGCAATTTCGGACCGCGAACTTCTGGTTTTGGTACGTCAATAGGTGTTTTCTCTGGACTCTTCAAACCCGGAGCGATTTCAGTGCCATTGCCATCGGAAGTAGTTGCACCGGGAATCTTTGGCGTGTCGATATCTTCACCAGCTTTTTCGAGTGCTTGTTCAACATTGAATGAAGCACCAGCTTTTACGTTGGTAGGAACAGGAATCTCATCTGCGCCCTGTGGAATATCAAGATTACCCTTAGCTGCGTTCTTTGACTGGAATGGTAAGATTTTTGAAGCACCAGCGGTAAGTAGTCCAGTTTTGAATACCTCTAGTGGATCGATATTTTCAGCACCACCGAGGTATGCCTGACCACCAGCACTTGCACCAGCACCTACCAATGCAGGGACAATAGCCGATTTACCCTCAGCGATGAGAGCTTTTTTAAGTGCTTGCTTGGTTGCGAGATCAACTGCGCCATCTTTTACAAATTCAGTAACACCTTTTTTGCCGGCTGCGACAACACCAGATTTTGCCAGTCCACCGACACCTAAGAAGTCGAGTGGCGATAATGCCAAGCCAAGCCCCTGCAAATTGCGGAGCTTTTGCTGTGTTTCGGGATCGAGCTGATCAAATTGTTCTTTATCCATACCTACATCGAGGCGAAGGCGTTGATCTTCGATATCTTCAGCATACGCATCATTGCCAGTTGCTTTAGCTAGTTTCTCTGTACCAGCAAGCCCAAGGTTCAAAACTGAACCAGTAATAGGGACATAGCCAGCGACTTCGCCAACTTTGTCCATGCCCTTTGAAAAATCATCAAGACTCTTCATATCTTTGCGGAGGCGTTCGCTTTCAATCTCGTTACGAGCGCGAGTACCCTTATTAAAAGCAAGCACTTCAGGGTCAGCGTTCCAACCATATTTATCTTGATACTTGGTGGTTGCGCGGTTTCGAGCCTGAGAAACAGCACGTTCCTCGATAGCTTTTTTATTCAAGAAGTTGCGACCGAACCAGCCTTCACCTCTGTTAGCTTCTTCGCGAGCAGTGTCAAGTTCATCAGCTGCCATCGAATCAAGTTCTTTTATTTTATCAGTGCGAGTGTCTTTAGGCTGTTCAGGGATAACTGGCTTGTTCTTCAGTGTGAAATCGGATTGGCTACCGATGACAGGATTAACTAAACCGAGAGGATCGGCAGTATCTTTTTTCAATGGCTGACCAAAATCAAATGGCTGACGATTGAGCGCATTATTAGAAACTGGTTTCGGCATGGCAACAGAAACAGCAGCGGTATTTTTCCGCTTCCGATCTTCTTCGTCCTCGCGAGCTACACGCTGGTTGTCAGTATCGTCCCAAAATGTTGCCTTAGATAGGAGCTTGCTGAAAATGTTTGCCATCGAAACGACCCCTTTACTTTTTTATTTAGGCGGTCGCTAGAGCTAACTCTTTATCTTCCTTTTTGCGGCGACCAGCTACAATTGAAGGACTTGCATCACCACCTAGACCGCCAGCTGCGACATCGACTGTCATATCACCAGCACCAGCTAAGTAGCTTTCCAAATCACCCGGAGTAAATGCAGCAGATCGTGGGTTAAACTGAGTTGCAACAACGCGACTCTTGCTTGCAATCTCGTTATTGAGATCACCAGCAGCCTGAAGGTTAGCGTTAGCTTCACCTGTTCGATCAGCTTGACCAAAGATTTCAGCAAGCTTCTGGAAGTAGTTTTGTCGCTTTGAGGCGATTCCACCTTCAAGTGCAGTACGCTGGTTGGTGCGAGTTGTTTCTGCTTCAGCCCGGCGATCAGCATCTTCCTCACGAGATTTCTTGATTGACTTATCAAGAGTCTGAGCATTAGTAGCGAAAGTATCGCCAGCTTCGCCGATGTCTTGATTGGCACCGGTTGTTACTGCGCGGTCGGCTAGAACGCTACCATCACCTGATAGTGCGCCGATTGCAGATAGAGTACCGCGTAATCCTCGGCGACCCTGAGCGGCAGCAAGCAATGCGTTCTGCTTGTTTTTTTGCAAGTTGTTAGTGTTTGTTTCACCCTGTTCGGTGTAGTCAGCTTCATTTGCTGCGGATTCTTTGTCATAGCGAGAGAGGAGGGAACTGAAGGAGTCGTCAATGTTTTTGTAACCAGTGTCGCGCTCGACATCGAGAGAACTAATAGCTTGATTAGTTGCATCGACAGCAGCTTGGTTTAACTGTGGTTTTGCTGGACCAGATTCAGCAACAGTGCTTGCCCCTTGGACCTGTCCTGCGTTTGGATCAGACCAGCCATTTAGTTCAGCGATCTTTCGACCGGCTGCAATTGTTTCTGCGTTGAAAGGTGTGCCAGCACCTCCCGACATAATCATCTCAGCAGCTTGGTAAGCTGATGGTGAGTATGGACCTACATATTGTGCTTTAGCTGCCATAATAATTTACTCCCTCGTTAATCCCTTATTCATATCTAAATAATAGCATAAACAATAGCATTACAACATACTTTCCAGTTGCGAAATCACTTCGTCTATGTTATCAGGGTGTACCACTGTTGCCATCGACCAATCATCAAGCTTTGCGATGGTTTCTTTTTGCAATGGTTGGAATGGGGACTTCACTGAAGCCTTGCACTCGAACGCGCCCCACCACCCCTCATAAAGTGCAATTACATCTGGACAGCCAACAGGAGTGCCGGGACCCGGCTTCGTTTTTATAACGTAGCACTTTTTCTTTTTCAAGAATTTTATAAGCCGGTCTTGAACCTTTTTTTCCATTAGTTCCTCTTATTCGATAATTTCTGCGCCCAAAGATCAGTAACGATTGGTTGCTCGATCTGATAGATGCCCTTTGAATTTTTCACTGCATTATACGGTGCTTCGAGTGCGAAACTCGTCAAGTGTATATCACCCATGAGTTTAATTGTTTCGACAAGCTTGCCATCGATCTGGTCGAAAATCTCAGTGATAGCCTCGAAATTATGCTTCTCATTTGCAAGGATCAAGAGGTGCGCGCAGATTACTGACTTGACCATCGGCACCTTCGCATCGCCAAGGTATTCGTTCCTCTCGACCTTCTTGCGCTGGTCATCAATCAATAGTGGAATCTTGCGAGGGGCATCTGCCATCTTTTCAAGAGTTTCGCGAAGTGTCAGCGTGGCGAGTGATTCCTGTGGTTCTTCCATTTCAGGGTATGACTCAGCTTCTTCTTTTAATGAAATAGGCTCAGGGTCGGTGAGTAGCGCGACAGCCTGCGAGCCAGCCGGGGGCAGCGCGAGCTTTTCGGCGTAGGGGAACGTGAGGTAGGCGGTCGGGTATTCGACCTTGATCGGCGTTTTTACCTGACCATCGATTCGGGCAATCGCTAATTTGATAGCTGACAGTTTTTGCTCGGCGGCAGCACGCACCAAAGCAAAGACCGAAGATTGATAGCCGGAATACGACTCATCTTTTTCAGCCTCAACGAATTGGTCCCAATCCCAATCAATAACTTCGCGAAGGAAGTTGCCTAATTTACCTCTGTCAGATTCCCCAATCATCGTCTTTTGTTTTCCCTTCGTCATCTTCGACTTTATCAGCGACCACGCTTGTGCTAATTTTAACACGCTCGACATCGATGCGCTTCCAAAGTTCTACCCTCGTGGTGGCACTGCCATCTTGAGCGTGAACGGTCGATTCGCGAAACTCGTATTCCTCTTGGTATTTTGGATTATCGAGTCCGGCTTTTTTCCGCATCTCACCCTTGACTTTAGCAATAGCCTGCTGTTTTTGGTAGCGGTAATTATTCAACATTGTTCCGAATGGTGTTTTTTTCATTCCCAAACCTCGTTGCTGTGATTAATCGGATTGATATTATTCTTACGGCAATTTTCCTCGAAGCTCAGCCATTGCAGATTGCCATCGACATATCCAAGTTCGGGGTTTATCCGGTCCACCGATGGCGCGAGGTGTAGTGGGAAATCCTCAGCAGCCCAATCGAAATATATTGAAATAAATATATTCAAATTGTCGAAGTGCTTGCACCATACAAAAAACTCTTCGCGTTCCATAATCCCCTTGGCTTGAGCGTTCGATGAATTAGTTGCCCGACCATCGTGGCGCGCGAGCATATGATTATACCTGCGCTGCCAGATGCGAATGAAACTGTATCGGCGCATATCTTTTTCCCACGCCTGTTTTTTTTCTTCAGTAGTCATTACCAGTTCCCCAATGCAGCTTGGCGTTCTTCTTCGCCAATTTTATCGATCGTCATATCGCTACCCTTGAGCTGGTATAGACCAAGCCGACCAGCAACAATCTCGGTTTCATAGTCGCCCGGCATTGCGTACATTTTGCCGACCTTGCCATTTTCATCGCGGACTGATTTGCGTTCGTAGCCTTTTTCGTCCATTGCGCGGCGAAGGATATTGATGCTCGATGGTTTGTAGCCATGATCCATACACCAATTCTCGTAATCCATGCGAAGCTGATTGTAGCCGGCAAACGCCTTGATGTCCTGACCGAATAATTCATCGGCATAGGTTTGCGCGGTGTTGGCATCGGTATCGTATTTCTCTTTCATAGCCAAAGTGGTTGGTGAGAAATTGTACTCGTAATTCTGCCCCTTCAAAACGTGAGCGTATTTGATTAGCTCGGCGATGAATCGTTCGACAAATTTGTTGGTGAAGGTTTTTTCCTCGAACATTTCGTCCGGCTTGAATTGGTTGGCAAATGGTATGACTAGCGTTCGCCTTCGCGCACCGTAGGACTTATCCCCGAAGGTTGGGATATTGTTTGCACTGAATATGTGATGGACGTTTCCTTCGATCTGAACCATGTCTTGACTGTGAAATTTATGGACTCCGAAGTTCTCGTGTGTACCGATACTCTTATAAGTCCGGGTATCTTCAACAAACCCTTCGCTGGATTCCTTACAAATGTTCGCAAGTTTGCCATTGAGCTGAGGGGTATCGCGTTCATCTTCGAGCTGCTTAACCGTAATCTCGGTAAGGTACGGTCCGAATATTTTATATAAAAGATGCACAAGTGTCGATTTGCCATTTGCTCCTCCTCCTAAATACCAGATCACTCCGGTAGGTTTTTTATCCATAATTATTGGCGCGCACGATTGCATGATGTCGGCATATACACCTTCATCACCCTTCGCCAAATCCATAATAAACGGTATCGGTTTCGCATCACCGACCGGTTGCCAGTCCACGCGGTAGACACATTCAGCCGGATCAACCTCTTGGTCCCAATCAAGCTTCTTGGTGTTCCATACCGCGCCGCCAAAGTCAATCAGGTGCGCTCGGTCCGATAAGTCCTGAGCTGTCGTGCGGAAGAGGTGTTCAAGATCCGCGATCCGACTCTTATTGATGCCGAACCCGAACTGCAAATAGCAAGCCTCTGAGAATAAGTCGCTTGACATTTCGTGCCACTTGCCATCACGTTCGATAATAACTGAGCCTTTGAATCGAGCGATGCGAGTCTGGCGTTGCAATGCGTTTGCCATCTTCGCTTTGATCGGCAAATTCTCATCGTCCGGTGGTGGCATTAATTCTGCTGATGGTTTCCTGCTCATAAGCCAACCACCTTGCGAATCTTCTGCAAATTCTCTTCAGTAATCGGCGACTTACCCGATCGTACCCGACTCAAATATGCAACATCGATTCCAGTTTGGCGCGACAATTCACGAAGAGGCATATCGCCAAACACATCTTTGCTCACTTTTTCGTGAACGATTTTTTTGACAGTTATAGACCCTTTTCGTTTCATGCGGTACCCTCGCTTTTTAGTTGCCTCTGCTTTGCCTGTTGTTTCAATATACAACAATGCTAATGCAAAAAACAAGCCCCTATATATAGCGTGTGTAAAACTTTTTAGGCACTATCATCTGGAAAGTCCTGCGGAGGCTGTTCCATTAATGAGCGAAAGTCGGGGTCGTCCCGAAGCGGTGTTGGCAAGATGTGGATCAGCGCAGGTCCGAGGGCTGGTCGCCCTAGGCGGCGGAGCCGACAGCGTTCGGTGAGGTGCGGATACTCATCGAGATATGCGACATTTTCTGTATTTGGTATTTCCATAAATTTATAATAGCACAACGAAAAAAAGGCGGTGTCGAGTATGAGTCGTCCTTGCCTTTTTTCGAGTAGTCCCTTTGTTCAACGGTGAACTGCCGCCAGAACTTCCATATTCAGAATACCATACTCAGACTAAGTTTGAGTAAAGGTAATTGCATCTTCATCGTTGCAAAGACCCTGTGCGTACCAGTAGGTACCATCGGACACAACACGAATCCGGTCGCCGATTGCTGCTTGACCATCAACCAATGTGATAGTGTCGGCAGGTGTACCAGCAGTTGTATCAACTGAACCACCGGCATCAGCGGCACTTACTGCCATACCATGAATGATATTTGACGCGTCATGGGTAACGATCGTATAGCTTGCGCCTGATGGTGCTGCTGCTACGATGAACTCAAACTCAAGACCGGCTAGTGGTGCTGGTAGAGTTGAAACGAACTCAGTGGTTGCGCTCAAGAACAAAGTCTTGCCACTTTCAGTCTTAGTTAATCCATTTGTTACGCCGACTGTTTCGACTGCTGTTTTACGAGTGCTTGACTCGGCTGTTGATCCAGCGGTTACTGCTGCTGCATCTGCGGCTGCGTTAGTTACTGCTAGTGCTTGTGCATCTGTGATTACTGACATAAAAAACTCCTATCTTAATTGTCTTATATTCCCAAGCTAATCATACCAAAAAAGTCAAGAATAATAAATAAGTTTGTGCTTATTAAAATCGTGGTCGAGGGTACACGTCAGCCGTTATTATAGCCGGTCAAAAGTCGTTACTGCGTAGCCCACGCATCGGTACTAATGTACACGATAAAACCCCGACTAATTTTACTGTTACGTTCGGTGAAAGGAGGAAAACCCATACCCTCGGAGGCGAACGGCACTCGCATAGTCGCGACTTATCGTAATGATTCCGCTTACCGTCCTCATTGTATCAGGCGGTAGCTTTTTGAGTAAGGGATATTATGACATAAAATAGGGGAAAAGCAAGATGGTAATAAATGAAAAATTTTTGGTCGGGGATGTATAAGGCTACTGAGGGACTACTCCATACCCCCACCCCCCCCGGTCTTTTTTATATTTGCGCGCTCCGCCCTTGCCCTACCTACCCCCACCCTCCGCCCTACCATGCACCTACCCACTCACTCAAGCCATTGTTATATATGCACCCATGATCCAACAGCCCACCCCTGTTAGCCCTGCATCTTGTGTCGCACAACATATATTGTGCGACGTTAACAACCCCTGTTAATACATAAGCGCATACACGTTATGGCATAATATGCTTTTTATTTGTAGACACTTAGGTACTTAGTTTTAATAAAATTAATTACACACACACTATTAATTAATTTTTAGAATAGGTAATAGCAAAGTGTCTACAAGTGCTTATCTGTTACGATCATGATTTGTAGACAACCACCCAACAGATAAGCATTTGACCTCACGCCCTTTTATGTCTTAATAAAAATGTAGACACTTACAAATGTCTACAAACCGCCTATATATATAAGTGTATTAATTATTATAAATAGGTATTGACAATTAATAATCCATTTGCTATACTGTGTACAGGATCGATTGACAACCGAACCCCACCAGCTAAACCAATAACTAGCGAACCGGGTCAACAGTCAACCAATCCAACCATATAATAATCAATGGTGTACACCTTCGGCATCGGTCCCTAGATAATCGGGCTACTACCGGCAGGTAAACGGGCTACTATCAATATACCGGTCCCGAAAGTGTACATCATAGAAAAGGACTATAAAAAATCTATGAGTAAATCAAACTCGCGTTACAATGGACTATCCATTGAATCAATCAACAAACACGCAAAAGTTGAATTAAAGAAAGTTGCAACCGTTAATGGTCGCGATTACTACGAAGGCGAAAGCCGCCCCGGATATTACCGCCCGATCTTAATCACTCGCGATGGTATTGTCAAACAAGGCTTTTGGTTCTCTGAAAGCGAAAGTGTACAGGCGTACATTGACCGGATCGCGAACCGTAAGGCGGACCGCCAAAACGCACGCAAGGAAATGCTGGCATCTGACTCAGGTGTACAGGTTGGCGATATCTTTATGGCAAATTGGGGATATGATGAAACGCATATCGATTATGTGAAAGTCGTATCGATCAAAAACCGCCGCGCCGTACTTGAGGACCTAACAGGCACACCGGGCTTCGAGGGCGTTGGCGATCGCCGCACAAAGTTGATCCAAGGCACCGGCGATAACGCATATATAAGCCTTACCAGTTATTGCAACGGCTACAAAACCACGCTTGAATATGCCGAACGCCGCCGCCACGCCGATGATGTTGCATATACAGGAAATTACCGATAATGATTAAAGTAACATTTACAGACGGTAGCGCAAAAAACTACCGTCTAGGCTGCAAGCGGTTCGGGTACCGATCATGGCACCATATGGATTACCGCCCAATGTTTCAGCCGATCGCGGATATTATAAAGGTAGACGTAAGCACAATAGAAAGTTGGAAGGTCATATAATGGAAAAAATACAATTCTACGGAATAGATCGATTCAACCGCCCGGTGTTCAAATCACTAGACGGTGGCAAGGGCAAGTATTACGGCGATGTAAATACATTGTTCGGATACGATGCAACAGAGGCGGAAGTTTTGGCGAAAGTAACAGTAAACGATCTGTGTTACTTCGGTAGCCGGTTCGATTGCGAACCATACGGCACGCCGGTCGAAAATCTTGAAATAGTAGTCGGCAAATCATCAGATGTCGATCTGCTAACCGCCAAGCTAATAAATGCCGGTGCGGACCGGGCGAAAGTGATCGCGATTGTTGATGGTTATGGTGATCCGGTTGATTGGTCCCACCATTCACTAGATACAATAATCAGTGAGGTATGGCAATCTGACACCAATAGCGGCGATGATGCCGATGGTTGGATCATCAACGAAATATGCCGCCAGTTCAATATCGAAGAGGTCAAAGAGTAAATAAACCGGGGGACGGTAAACGCGTCAAAGCACCCCCAAGTCCAAGTTATTAAATACTGGTGGCAATAATCGCAATGATATAATTGCTGCAACGGTCAAACGGATTGCCGCCAGTACCAAATAACTAAATAAAGGAGGGTATATGTCATCAACACTAGCGGATTATAAACTAGAGTTTGAAGATGTACCTTTCATAAAAACCCCGAAAATTCGGGTGGGAAAGGACAGTAAAATGTCAAAGCAAGCAAAAACAGTTGAGGCTACCGAAGCCAAAAGCTATAACAAAACGCGTGGCGAACATATCAAGGATATGGTTATCGTTGCCCTAGTAGTTGGAATCGTAGCCTTCGGACTCGGTTTCAAGTTCAATGCGGACCGTAACAGCGAAATGCAAAACGCGGTCAAAGCAGCACAAACTCAGGTTTCACAATCTGAAGTAAAAAAATAGAGGGGGCTGCACCATTAGCGGTTGCAAGTGAAATGCCCCCAAGCACACCAGTTCAAACGCTTACGCCTTGCGAACAGATGCAAGCCGAGATCGTCAAATATGGCGATTGGGATCACAACATCATGCAAGCAATAGGACAAGCCGAGAACCGGACTTGCAACCCTCTCAATCACAACCTAAGTACCAGCGAAACACACCGCCGGGCTGATGGTTCAATAATCTGTATCGGGTCATATGGCGTGATGCAAGTCGGGTGCCTACACTACGGACCAGACGACAATCGCGATGATATGGCTACAAATATCAAAATTGCACACCGCCTATGGCAAAACCGCCAGCAATGGGGAAACGGTTACGAAGCATGGACGATGTACACAAACGGAACTTATAGGGGGTTTCTGAAATGAGTATGGCACCAGCAAAAGCCGACAAGGGTATACCGCGCAAAGGTATGCGAATACAACTACGAGGCGAACGCAAAAAAATTAAAAAAGTCAAGATCAATAAACGCCGAGTGAAGCGATGAAAATCATTAGCGGTATCATAACCGCGCTCGCGATAGCAGGCTGGACCATTTTGGCACTGATATTGATCGACACAATATTTTTCAATAACCAATTAATGCTAAGGACAATGTAATGATTAATCTGTACGACTACCAGAAGAAATACCTCGCCGACTTTCCGGCTCGTGGCATCATGGCTGCTGATACTGGTACAGGTAAAACATTTATGGCGTTAGCTCACTACGAGCAGCACGCCTCCGGCGCACCGCTGTTGATAGTCGCGCCTGCATCGAAGATTCGCACCGAGGATTGGGAACGCGATATAACTGAATGGTTCGGTGCTGGTAATGAGCCTGCTTATGAAATATATAGTTATGAGCGATTCAGCCGTAACCCTAGTGCAAAGCAATTTCTAGCCGGCAAGCGTGCAATATGGCACAAGTTCGCGCCGAAATATGGCGGAACCGAACACGCAATTATTCTTGATGAAGTACACCGCGCCAAAAATCCACAAAGCGGAATTGGCAAATCAGTATATTGGGCTGCAAAAGATGCAAGCTTTATGGTCGGACTATCTGCAACACCACTGCCAAACGGCTGGATCGACTTCGCGAACTACTCAAAGATATGGGGATTCACCAAAGGCATCACCGACTTCAAGCAACGATTCTGCGATATAGTAACCTACAAAGGGTTTCCAGAGATCAAAGGCTATTGGCGCGAAGATGAACTAATGCGACAGTGGCAATCGATAAGCAAAAAACTCACTAAGGCGGAAGCCTTGGACTTGCCTGATCGAACATTCATCGGCGTGGACTTCAAGCGCGCACCTGAATATATGAAAACGATGCTGGACCGCAAGAACGCCGCAGGCGATCTGCTCGACTCCGCGCCGGCACTGGCGCACGCGCTACGCCAAACCCTCACACAGCCGAAACTGGATTACCTCGCCGACCTGATCGAAGGCACTGACGAAAACATCGTGATCTTCTACAACTACATCACCGAGCGCGAAGCAATCCTCGATCTATTAAAAAGAAAATTCAAGGACCGCCCACTAATCAGGCAGGACGGTCAAAAGCACGAAGTACCGCGCAAAGCTGACTGGCACAAGATTAAGCGATCGGTTACTGTTTCACATTATAAGAGTGGTTCAACCGGCGTTGAAATGACATATGCTACGCAGGTAATATACTTCAGCCCGACATACAGCTATGCCGAGTACCTTCAGTCAATCGGTCGAGTGTATCGAAATGGTCAAGAGTCAAAGACGACCTTCTACAATTTTCGCACGCCGAACTCAATCGAAGCAGACATATATACCGTCCTGAAAACCAAGAACGATTTTCAGGTAGCACAATGGATTAAAAAAGTCGAGGAGGAATAATATGAAAATAATCAAAAAAATCAGACAACACTGGCGATGGGCTACCAATTATACGGTCGTGTTTGTTGCCCCTAATGGCAAATATGTCAAGCAATATATCGTCCACCACCGTATTTTTCGCAAGCCGATCATGCGAACCGAAGAACGGCGCGAAGGCTTGCGAGGTCAATCGATAAGTATGCTTATTTTTGACGAATTTTCAAACGAACCATATAAGGAGGAAAAATAATGGGAGCAAACGAAAAACTAGGATTGCCTCGTGGCGATCGAATGGACAAAGTGTTAGTGGCTTTTGATGTCGATGGTACGATCATCAATGGTAATGAGCAAGTATATGCAATCATGCTCAACATACTGCATTTGTTCCTTCAGCAAAAATGGAAGAATGTTGATGTGATCGTCTGGTCCGGTGGCGGTGCAGATTATGCTCGCACTCAACTTGAACGATTGCACGATGACTTCAGGGGTCGCAATATTTGGTACTCGAAATTGCAATACCAAGAACTCCGAAAGCGTTATGATAAGGTTATCGCATTTGACGATATCCAAGATACCCGACTTGGTGATATTAACCTAATAGTGAGGAACAAGTAATGAAAGATTGGAAAAAATTTTTAGCACAAAGGATCAATACCGAGGAGTATTACATTGCAATTCCAACGCAATATGATATGTTCCAGTTCCGCGTGCGCTACGTTAAGCATAATGGCTATACGCTGATACTGCCTATTGACCACGAGGAGGGCGAATTGAGCGTGTTTGGCAAGATGTTCATAGATTGGTTTAAGTTCCGCCAAGACCTCAACACACGCTACGACAAGCCCCACTGGTGGCACCCAATCCGGTTCAATCGTAAGAAAAAGATTACGATTTGGTCGGTCAACGCTGTCAACAAAGCATATTCAGTTTTCAAGGCTGAAATGGTTGACAAAACTATTAACCAGTAGTAAACTTTAATAACAATGCAAAGCAAAGGCAGGGTAACAATATGGAACGAAAAATACTAAGAACAGCTGTTTCTAAGTTTGGCTATGAAGCCAGAGAAGAGTCGGTAACTATCAGTGAAGGCGAAGAGCCAATAGTCTTGGTTTCTATATACTCACCAAAAGGTGATTACATCGGGGACAGGGATACAGTAAAAATGCTGATATCCAAATATAAGATTAGGCACTTTGAGGCTCACGAAGGATCAACATCTCGTGTAGTCGCGATGGGTTATTCACCAACAGCAATGCGCTGGTATGGTTGGTCGCATCGTGCAATCGCCGGTTTCGGCATTGGCGATAAAATATTCCAAGAAAACTTCGGTGATGACAAAACGCCATTCATAGAGCATGGCGAAGTAACGATCGAAACACTTGAGCAGGCTTTTCAAGCTGCTAAGGCTTTCGCGGAGTACGTTTCATGACACAAGCAGAAGCACTCGAATTGATGCACTCAGGGGCAAACGTATTCCTCACCGGTGAACCCGGTGCCGGCAAAACATATACGCTCAATAAGTTCATCGAAGAGGCACAACTAAAACACAAGCGGATTGCTATTACTGCTTCAACAGGTATTGCAGCAAGCCATATCGGTGGCACCACGATTCATTCATGGAGTGGACTTGGTATTGCTGATTCGATCAGTGATGCCGAGCTGGACCGCATGGGTTACAAAATGCAATTAGTAGAACGATACAGCCGTTGCGACATTCTTATAATCGATGAGATCAGTATGTTGCATGGAAGCCGCCTCGATATGGTAGATCGTGCCTGCCGATGGATTCGCCGTAAAGAGGACGTTCCGTTCGGTGGCTTGCAGGTAATCTTCGTAGGTGATATGTTCCAGCTTCCGCCGGTAACGCGTGGTAGCGACATCACTGACTACGCCCACCACTCAAACGCGTGGCGCGTGGCAGAACTCAAGCCTGCATACCTTACCGAGCAACACCGCCAAGGCGCGGACGATGAACTGCTTGACATATTAAGAGAAATGCGAAACGGTGGCATATCACCAGAACATATCGAACTGCTTAATACGAGAATGGGTTTGCAGGTTGATGACTCGATCACCAAACTGTATACGCACAATGTCGATGTCGATACGCTGAATAACAATAAGCTTGCCGAACTCGATGGACCGATGCACACTTACACGATGACCGGCAAGGGCAAGGATTGGATCGTTGATAAGTTGATGAAGAACCTACTTTGTCCTGATAAATTACAGCTCAAGATCGATGCCGAAGTAATGTTCGTTGCAAATGACTTTGAAGCTGGATTCGTCAACGGTACTCGCGGTCGAGTAGTTGCCTTTGAAATGGGCGATCCAGTGGTCGAAACTACTGATGGTCTGCGTATCCAAGTTGAAGAACATACTTGGAGGCAGTTCAACGAAACCGGTGAGTATGTCGTTGCCGAGGTATCACAAACACCGCTGCGCCTAGCGTGGGCGGTTACAATCCACAAGTCGCAGGGAATGAGCCTAGATGCCGCCGAGATTGATCTGAGTAAGGCGTTTGTACCGGGAATGGGTTATGTTGCCCTTTCACGAGTACGGAGCCTTGACGGTCTATTCTTAGGGGGATTGGGACCACAAGCCCTGCTGTTGGATCGTGATATATACGAGTTCGACAAAGCATTAAAAGAAGGAAGGAGTTAATATGCGAGATAGTGAAACAACAGTAAATATGGCGTTCACACTGGACCAGTCAATCGCCAGCTGGATTGAGCGAACCGCGCTCAGTAAAGATATGAATAAAAGTCAGCTGGCACGAAAGATTTTTCGTGAAGCGATGGCAGCCGAGAACAAAACTAAGTTGGTGAAATCACCAAAGAAGGGAGCAAAGTAATGGTTGAAGTAGTCAAAGCAACACCGCAGGCACCTAGCAAGTTCTTGATTATCGGTGAACCATTCAGCGGTAAAACCACGATCGCCAGTAAAGCACCGGCACCACTCTTTATGAGTACGGACGGCAACGCTGCAAAGTCGGGACTCACCGCAGTGAACGTCAATAGCGTTCAGGATATTCGCGAAACTCTGCAATTATTTGTAGAGAGCAAGGAATATAAAACACTTGTCATCGACACCATCGAAGGCGTGAGCGATATCTTCGCTGATGAAACCCTCAAAGAGTTTCAGGCAATGGGTATGCGTGCCGAAGGTGGCGCACCACTCAAGTCCCTTACTGATATGGCATGGGGTAAAGGTACCGGCGCACTCAATAAGAAGATTGATGCGTTTGCCGATGCACTCGCAGGCATCAAGAAAAATGTCATCGTACTAAGCTATACCAAGCGACAGATGGACGATGTTTCTGGTTCGATCATACTCGCTAGTGAATTGAAAAACATTCGCTATGTTACTCGCTTCATGGACGCGCAAGTTATTGCCGCCTTTGATGGCGAGAAGCACTCTGCTAACCTGATTCACAAGCGTGAGATCATGGCTGGCAAGGTCGAGTACGGTGAGATCGAGGACTTTTTGACAGCTATCGGTTGGGAGCTGCCAAAGAAAAAAGTCAAGGTCGGGAAGGCGCAAGGTAGGTAATCATGGCTAGGCAAATTATCGAAATAGATGTTACATTTGAGAGCAGCTACGATAAGTTGACCACCAAAGAGATATTGAAATTGTTAGCCGAAAAATCTGTCAAAAATTTAGTAATCAAGAACGTAAATAAGAAGAAGGAGTCATAATCATGGCACAACGAGCAACATTCAGCGACACCGAGAAGGAAGAAAAATCATTTAATTACTTCGAGCAAGGTGTCCACAAAGTCCAAATTTCATCACTTGAGTTCGGTTTCACCGAGGACAAAGATGAAAAAGAATACTGCGAAATTACAGTAGTCGATCCAGAGAACGGCGAAAAAACCGATAAGGTCCGTCTATGGTTCCACTCTGAAGGCGCACGAGGCTTCAGCTTCAGCACCCTACGAGCAATCTTCGTTCACAATGCACCTGAAGATAAAAAAGATGGCGTGCGCGAGAAATTCAATGCTATCAAAGGCACTGAAGAACTCGAAAAAGCTTGCCAGAAAATGCTACCCGGCAAAGAAGCTTGGTTTTCAATCTACGAGTCCGATACTCGCACCTACACTGACGACAATGGCAATGTTCGCAAGAGCTTTGACAAAAACCTTACTGGTTATGAGCCAAAGGCAAAACCTGTCGCAGCAAAAACAGTAACAGTCGGCAACGGTGATGCTAAGATCGAAGGCACCGTTGACGAAAGCGGTGAGCAACCGTTCGGATTCTAATATGAAAACATTAAGCTATATCGTAATGTGTGCAGCCCTAGTATTCCTAGGGTTCACACTCGGAAGGGTTACTACTATGAGCCAAGAAGTCAAGCCAGCAATCTCAACCGAGATAAAGCACACGCTCACGCCATACACCGGCGTTGGATCGGGCGTATACAAGCATGGAACTATTGTCAAAGTAATAAACGGCAATCCTGTTGTGGTCGGTCATTTCGATGACGACAGCGGTGCGGAATATCCCGGCACTGTCGAGATTAAGGCGGTCCAGTAATGAAGTTTGAATATTTCGCTGGCGAACAGCGCACCGAGCCTTGGTTCCAGCTACGCCTCGGCAAGCCTACGGCTTCGCGGCTCGTGGACTGGTTGGCGGTCAGCAAAGCAAAAACTGGTGCCGGCAAACCACTGAAAGCTCGCCTCGATTATGAGAAGGAGCTGATCTTCGAGCGCAAGTTCGGCGTTGCCTTCGAGCATTATGTGAACAGCGCAATGCAGGACGGCATCGATTTTGAAGATTTCCTACTTCGCCAATATGAGAAGGAAAAAGGTGTTACAGTGGTACCAGTCGGCGCGTGGTACAATGATGCGTTCCTAGCCTCACCTGATGGTGGCGTGAATGACGAAGGTATCGTTGAAGCTAAGGTGTTGAAGGACAATTCGTTTGCCGATGTTTTGGTGGACGGAGTGCCAGACAAGCACTGGAAACAGATGCAAGGGCAACTGTTCGCCTCTGGTCGCAAATGGTGTGATTACATCGCTGGCAACCTAGCAACCAAAAAGTTCAAGGTCATTCGTGTCCTACCCGATCCCGAATTTTTCGAGTACCTTGAGCTGGCACTACAAGAAAAGCTTGTAACTGCCGAATTTAGTGATGATGCGTTATACGACTTTGCTGATGTTGTGCCGGAAGGCGAACACCCGAAGGTCGATGGCGATCGTAGTGATAGTAACTTTGGATTCTAAAGGAGGAACCATGAATAAACCAGCACTCGAAGGCAAAGTCCTTCACGACATGATGCGAGTGGTATTTGTTGCCAACGAAGGCAAGTTCAAATATCTCGATGACGAATTTGATGGTACCAACCTTCAAAACCTCGCAAAGACATTCACCAATATGGGA
>Ga0172380_10003124_pt1 | contig 23565 bp, 41 predicted proteins | sample Leawe162metaG_FD_119747 | JGI IMG/M metagenome (GOLD analysis project Ga0172380, IMG submission 119747) | Leachate microbial communities from a municipal landfill in Southern Ontario, Canada - Leachate well 162 metaG | ecosystem: Engineered > Solid waste > Landfill > Unclassified | place...
CTCCCCCGGCCTCTTTCGCCGGAAGGACCCACCCGCCGGGGTGGGTTGTCCTCTCCCTCGCGTCCCCCGGTCGGCCAACGCACGGGGCGGCCTGCCATCACCTCACCTCCCCCTCCACCACCCCAACCCTCTCCCGCGTCGCCACATCCCCGCGCGCCCAGCCGAGCCGCTGGCAGGATCGTCCTTGTCGCCGGCTGTTGAGGCGTCGTGCCTTTGCTGCTTCGGCTGAGCGTTAGCGGAGTAGCTCATATTCAGACAGACGTCTCGTTGGCATGGACTCCGGTATGGATCACTGCAACACCCGGCAGCAACTGGCTCATTTTCTCACGCAGTGCATTTAGCCGATCGCGCTCCGCATCACGCGACTGCTCAGTCTCGATAAGCCGTGTTCTGAGTCGATGATTGTCAGTCATCAATTGCCTGGCTTGTGATTCCCTTACCCAATACTCTGCTATCGCTCCATTCAACCGCACCACCAGCCTCTCGATCTCCTCCTGCGCTCGCCTCATGTCCCTGCCGTAAAGCCAGACGGTGATGGCAAACACACCAATCCAAAACGGGCTAAGCAGGCAGCCGATGACAAACATTGTACATTCCCCTAGCTAAGGCTTGGCCGATCACTCGTCTCTCCCGCCGCCGGACGTGAGGGCGACAGGACTCGTGGCATCCGCTGCAATCGTCACGCTCACCCACGGCCGCGAGGTCAGGGTCGCAGGCCCGCGGCTCCATTTGTAGGTGGCTCCAGGCATCAGGTTGATGAACGACACTAGGCCGGTAGCGTCTGAGGTTTCTGTGCGGTAGGCCGTGTCGTAGGCTTCTCCGGTCGAGGATGCGTACCCTGTCCTCTGGAGCAACACAACGACATCCTTCTCGGCTGCATCCTCTTCGTCGTAGCAGTAGAGGTAGCCTGTCACCGCGCCCGGGTCGGATTCAGGGAACGTCTCCTGGGCCATCGCGTAGGTCGCCGTCTTGTCGTCGTCCACAACGAGCGTTGTTGCATCGAATGTGTAGCCCGGCCGCTTGGTAATCACGACATCCCAGGTGGCGTCGTCGAGGTAGAACGTCACGACGCCAGAGGCATTGGTGAGCCCCAGAAGGGAATCCGCACCGGCGGTCATCCGCACGCGGGCATTCTCCAGCGGGTCAGTGCCGTCAGTCACGGTCACCGTGACTGTGCGGGCCCCTGTGCCGGTTCCCAGCAAATCAATCTCATCGCTCAGCGTCTTCAGCGTGTCCGAGTCCGCTCCCGTGCGAGCAACCGCTGTTGCCCCCGTGTCGGCTGCTTGCAAGAGATGGGCCGTGTTGCCTGATCCCACATCGCCGACGGCGCGGCCCTTGGCGGTCTGCACGTCCGCTGGCAAGTTTCCGCTCACGTCGCCCGCAGCCAGTGTTGCCGGGCTCTTCGCCACCGCAGCCCCGGAGGCATGGCGGCTTGAGATTTTCGCGTCGATGTTGTCCTTGATGAGCTTTCCGAAACTCGATGCCGTGTTGAAGTCTGCACTCGAAAGCAAGTCGGTCAGGAGGGCCGTCACAATCGCCGCGGCGGTTGGGTTGTCTGTAGTCTGATTCACGCTCGCGGCCGTCATCACGGGCGTCTCCACGTCGAACAGCTTTTTGAATGCCGCAGCGATGTAGCCCGCCACCGTCTCATCAAACGCGGTTCCGAGAATCTGCGTCAGGTCCGCTTGCAGGATGTCGGTTCCGGAGACGAGGGAATCGTAGACGCCTTCGGGCACGACCTCGAACGTCTTCGGCTGCATGGCGTTCGTGGTGCTGTCGAGCGAGAACGTCACCTCGCCTAGCGTGTCGAAGTCCCCGGCGTCGGCGACGAAAAGGTAGTGGCCGGTGTGATCGTGGGTCAGAGTCGAGGATGCGTTTGCGGCACCGACCACGCCGTTCTTCGCTACCTTGATGGAGCCGACAACCTCATCGGTTTTCGCAACGCCGTCTGCGTCGAGGATGGGGCCGAGAAGGAACGTCTTGGTGGTGGACTGTCTGGCTTTCATTATGCTGCGGCTCCGCAGATTAGTAGGCGTCGGCGGCGGTTGCCGGTCTTTAGCAGCGGCCCCTCAGCGGTGAGGAGGTTGGCGGCGGTCAGGGTGACGTTGTCAAAGTAGTGTGATCGGTTTGTTTGCACACCACCGCCACGTCGCATTAGCAGCGTCCCGCCGGACGCATAATCGGTCACAGTCCATTGATGATACGACTCATCGGCTGCAAAGTAAGTGCCACGTGTCCCAAGAAAAATACCAAACGTCGATGCACCGATAGTGCATTTGTGGTAACACGAAACGGTATACGTCTTTCCTGATGTGAGAACATCTTGAGAGATGCCAACATACGCCCCGAACTCATCCACGTCCATCCTGCACGCATAGGCACCGGCGTAGGGAGTGACCGCCTCTTGATTGATCGTGCTGCTACCGCTGACACTCTCCGTCCAGTTTGCGGCATTCGTCGGTGTCGTCCACGTCTCAAACCCGCCATTCAGCGTCGTCGCGTCGATGATATTCGCCGCGGTGAAGGACAGGTGATTCGACCCGTGCAAGTCCATCGCCTGCTGCGTGGACGACCACGGGCCATCCTGCATATCCCATGCGGAGACGAGTCCTACCTTCTCGGCGGCGTTCAGGTTGGCGTAGGGGCGGGCGTGCGGTACGCCGTCGGCCATGTTCGCCCGGCGGGCAATCTCGGCGGGGGTGAAAAGACGGGACAGGAAGCAGCCGTATCCCAAGCGTCCTGCATAGTAAGACGTTCCAACTGCCCCCAGGGTGAACGCCCCTGTTGAATTGATGCTCGCCTGCTGTGCCGAGATGTCCGCCGTTCCGTCGCTCGCACCATTCAGATAGAGCGTTGCGTTGCCATCCCGGTCAAGCGTCAGCACCAAGCTATTCCAGGCGTTCAGCGTCAGTGCCGTGTTGAACGTCTTCGTGATGAGTGCAGCTCCCGAGCCGTCGCCAAACGTCAATGTCACCTTGCGGCTCGAATCCAACGCCAGTTGAAAGCCTCCATCGGCCGTCCCGGTCGCACCCTTTCCAAGCAAACCTCCGGCGGTTGAAGCAGTCGGATACGCCATGAGCGACACGGAGCCGTCATTGCTTCCGAGGTCGAGCCCGGACTGGTCCCCATCTGCAATTTGCAGTGAGGACTTATCGGCGGCAATGAAGCTCGCAGCGTAGCTCACGGACTCACTCCCACAACAAGCTGAAGGCTTCCCGCGCGTCCGCTAGGTCCGTCACGACAGTCTCAGCCGTCGAGACAGCCAACCGCTCCACCGCCGCACGCAACGCCACCGCAGACGCAACTAGGCCCTCCTGGGTGTACTTGCCAGGATAGGTCGCCAGCACGGCAGCGATGGCCGCCGTCTGTTGCTCCACGGTTCCGACCGAGGCATTGATGGTGACGAGGATCTGCGTCCAGGTGTCCTGCCAGTGGTAGGCAGCCATCTCCAGCCTGCCATCGGCCGCGAGTGCCTCCTGGGCGGGCACCATGTCCCGGATGGTCCGCTTGATTCGAGCCGCAAGCTCCAGCGTCGCGTCGGCAAGTGCGACCGTCTCGTCGGCCGCGTGTGCCACGTCGAGTGCGGCTTTCTGCTCGGGGGTCAGGAGAGCCATCGTGTCACCTCGTCTTCTGTCGCCGCGAGAGCGGCGGTTGGGGGTGCTCGCTATCGTCCGCGTCTCTTGCTACCGCAATTCCCGTTCGGGCAGGTGTCGCACTTGCCATCGGGGCACACGTCCACCGACACCGGCACTTCGATGATCGCGCGGATGCTCTTGCCGAGGGGCTCCAGGGAGGCACCGTCCGAACCGGCGGTCATCATCAGCATGGCCTGGGCGTCGTTCGGCGTGCCCTGGTTGCTCCGCGTGCCTTCAGGGAGCACGAAGTAGCCCTTGTCACCGCCGTCCCATGAGTCACCCCAGGAGTTACGGAGGATCAGTCCCCAGCGCCCGTCGGAAAACGTTGCACCGACGGAGAGAATTTGATACTGGGGCCACTTAAAAGGTTGGTCAGGGTGCTTAGTCGTGGCACCAGTACGTCCACTGGCGTTCAAGAGCGTGAGGCCCACGGCCACCACCTCATGGCCCCACCAGTCGTAGCCAACAGGCACGGGAGCGCCCAAGAGAACGCACGTGGCCACCTCGTCGAACATCTTGCCGGTGGCCCCCAGGTCCAGGTTGGCTGACAGCAGCTTGTGACGCGGGTAGTCAGCCTTGACTTCGGGCTTTGAAGCGTAGGCCCGATTGATCGCGGCGTTGGGCCACAGAGAGTCGCGCACGCATCCTGTCGAGACGAGGAACTTCACCGCGTCGAGCCCCCAGCCGCCTTCGTTGCGGTAGTTCGAGAGCGGCCCGGCAACCGAGGCAGCGGACAGGTAGATGGGAGACTCCCCTTGGGCATACCGAAGGTGCATCGCCCCGGACACCGGCCCGTTGGCCCAGCAATAGTTTGTGCTCGACTGGTCGTTGTCGGGCACGTGGCCGTAGCAGAGGGCCATGAGCCCAGCGTTCGCATCCTTCAAGGCCGCGACGCGAGTGGGCCATTCACTGCGCGGAATCAGAGCAATACCCGCCTCTCTCAATCCAGCTCCTCGTGGCCGCGTCTTCAGGTCGCGGGCCCTTGTTCCTCGCGGCCCGGCGGCGAATTGCTGGATCGTCGGCACCTTCAACACGGGAGCGAATCGCACCGGCTTGAATGCGGCTGGCTTGCCTACGAACTCCGAGAGCACCTTCAGGGTTTTGGCGGCGTTGGCCGGCAAGTCCAAGACTTGCACTTTGTCACCCATCTTGTTGACGAGGCTCACCTTGTCAGCCGGGGCGAGAGCAACCATTGCTGCCCAGCGGGGCGACAGACCAGTCGTGCCCTTCGCCAGAATCCGAAAAGCGGGCAAGCCACTCTCGTCCTTCTCACACGAGCCCTCCAACCAATCACGCAAGGTCCGGCTCGTGAGAATCGCCACCTGGTCAGGAGTCAAATCGTGTACCGCCTTAGGGCCGGGCCCGCAGATCAGGACGTTCAGGCCCTTGGTGGGAGTCGGCGGCAACGGAGGCAAAGGCGGAACCGGAGGCACCGGCGGCGTTGCTACCTTCAGCGTCGAGGTATCCTGCACCGCCCACCTGTCGCGCCACCTGCGACCGACGCCATTGATAATCAGCGTGTACTCGGTCGTCTCTTTCGGCGAAACGTCCACCGTGTACGGAAGCTCGATTTCCTTCGGATCACCAGTACCATCGCTCAGCGTCGCGTAGCCGGGATCGCCCGTGCACGTCAGCACCGCTTTGCTGCCTGGGGCAATTTCGCTGGGCGTAACTGTGACATCGCAGTTGTGGCCAACCCACGGCCAGCCCTCCGCTTGCACCGCCATTCCAAACACGGCCGCAAGTAGCGTCAGGTACAGGCACCACTCGAATCTACTCAGTCGTCGCATTGGTCGCTCCTTGTCACTTTGCACTCGTCCCCTCAACCCCGCGGGCCACGCGGTCGCGTGTCCGTTTCTGTAGCCACATCATGGCCTCTTGGATCTTCGTCAAGGCCAAGGCGTTCTCGCGGCAAGCATACTGACCCGACTGGAAGCCCATGAGGCGATCTTCGACGATCGCAAGAAGGGCTTCGTTGCTGATCCCATTGACTCCGACTTCCTGGATCGGGCCGTTCTGAAACCGAACTGGAAGTGTTACGGCAGGAGCGGTGTCTGCCCGCCGCGGTTCCGTGCTGGTAATGCCATAGACGTGGCAGGCATTTCCCGGCCCTGGCTCATCCAGCACTTCAATCCGCAGGGCTTCATTCAGCCCGTTGACCTTGTGGCTCGTTAGCTCTCGCATCAGTCGCTCCCTGTGTTTCAAGGATTAACAGTTCGTCTTCATCAAACGCCCAATCGCATACATGCCCGCAGGCAATACAAGTCCAGAAGGTCACGTCCGAACGCCTGTCTGGAATCGCCACTACGGTCTCACGGCAGACTGGGCAGTATTCGTAGACGGCATTCGGGTCGCTCACGGCCTCACCTCCACCTCGAACTCCAGAATGACCGCCCGCCGCCACCCTTCTTCGCGTCCGTTGCCATTCAGGTTGCCAAGCCTCCGCGTCGCCATCATCCGCGTCGTGAACGTCCCCACCTCCCTCGGCGTGTGCGTGTAGCTGCCCTGCGTCGGGATCACAATCCCGTCGCTGCGCCCGATGAACGGCCGCAACTGCGTCCAGTCCCGGAGGCAGCCGGTCGCGTTCTTCGTGCTGTAGGCGACGTGGATGCTCTCGCCGAGCCAGATGCTCGTGCTGGAGATCGTGGCCGTCAGCGCCGGCCGCCAGGGACGCAAAGGGCTGCGGACCTGCTTAGTCAGCGGTTCGCCACCACAGAGCAGGCCGGCCGCGAAGAACACGAGAGCGAGCACGAAGACCGCGACGGCGATGTGGAGGCCGTGGCGCTTCATGTCACCACCTTTCCGGCGAGTAAAGCCGCGATCGTCGGGCCGAACGTCTCCAGCAACTTGATCAATTCCTCCTTGTCGATGTCGGGCAGTTTCAGAAACGCCCGCGATGACTCCAGATCCTCCAGGAAGTCTTGCGTATCCAAGCCAGGCATGGTCTGGATCGCCCGGAAGGTCTTCCGCGCGAACACGCACAAGAACTTCGACGCCTCGGGACCGAGGCCAGCAAGATGCCCGCTGACGATGCCGGCGAACTTGTCGGCGATGGCCAGTTGTTGTTTCCGCGTCAGTTTCCGCATTCTCTTCGCCATGGCTCACGCCTCCAATGTGTAGAGGTAATTCACCCACCCGGGATCGGCCAGCGTGCCCGGGTAAACGTCACAGTCGAATTCTCGGATCGGAGCCATGCCCGCAACTCGCAGGCAGGCGTGGATCATTTCGGAGCACACACGGCGGGTCGTCGGACAGTCGCTGTTTGGCCGGTCGTTATCGACGCCCAGAACGATTTCCCTCCAGTCGGCCAGGATTTCGGACTCCGGGTAGTCGATCCCGGCCGCACGCTTGGCCCACGCCCACGCCCGATTCTCGTCGACGCAGGCCGCGACCTCGGGCCTCAGCCGGTAGATGTCGATCCGGCCGGGGGCGTCGGCCACGCGGCTGGAGAGCGTCACGATCCGAGACTCGGGCCGCGTGGACTCGGCCGCCATCAGCACCGATCCGCACCACCCGCACTTGAGCGCATGGGAGTAATCGGATTCGGTGAGCCGCTGGATCTCTCGTGCAATCGGGTTGGTGCCACAGACCAAGCCGATGTCGAGCGTTTGAATCCACGCCCTGGCAGTGTCGTAAGGCACCCGATTGAGGCGGTCCGGTCTGCATGTTTTCACGGTGGCACCCTCCGTGCAGTTAATGCCGGCAGACGGCCGCGTCCGTGCCTCCGGTCCCTGGTTTGGCGGGCCGCGTGCCGGCGGGGCGTAGTCTACCACGACACCCCGGGTAATTTACTAGCCTAAGCGGCGAAGAGGACGGCGTCAAGGGCCTGCTTGCGGGCCTGGTCGGCTGGCTGAAGTTCGAGTTCCAGCGTCCCGCCTGCATCGCCGTACCGTATGAGCAGGTTGCCCATCACGGCCTTCTCGACGCAGATCCGGCACGCGACGCAGACGCCCTCCGGATCGCCTCTGGGCAGCATGAGCACGCGGTGGCAGAGCCGGCACGGTTCGGGCCGCTGCTTTCGCGGTCGGGTGTTGCCCCGCCTGGTTGGCGGCTGCGGAATCGTGCTGGATGGCTTGGCGGCGTTTCGCATGGCGTCCGTTCCTAGAACAGCGTCTTGACTTCCTTGGGCTTCGGTTGCTCGAACAGCGGGTGGCGGTCGAACTCGGCTTCGATGCGCCGGACGGCGATGTCGAAGTAGTTGGGGTCGATCTCGATTCCAATGAAGCGCCGACCGGTGCGGACGCACGCGACTCCCGTGGTACCGGAGCCCATGAAGGGGTCGAGAACGCAGCTGCTTGGCTCAGACCACCAATGCACCAGCCAAGTAACATGCTGCGGTTTCCTTGGACATGGATGTTCGGTTTTCTCGCCATTGATTTCTGTTGGCATGTATCTACCCGGAATCACTCGATGTCCAGGTCTTGAGGTCGGAGCATCTCCAAACAGATAGGCTACGTCTGAGGTATATAGCAGCCGCCCCTTGTAGTGCGGACGAACGTATTCAAGCCAGCACACGCGGAAGAAGTTCCACCGAATTCCCATGCCAGCAATCATCGCCGAAGGATTCGTATCGCATCCCATTTGAACGGCAACTCGTTTCGCGTCGCGGAACAAATTCCACGCATTTCTCCATAAGGTCACTGGATTATCTGCGCCCGCGAGTGGAACACTTGCACCAGGCCACACCGGGTCCGTCACGACGGCATCGACGCTCCCCGCCTCCACCTCCGGCAGCACCTCCAGGCAGTCCCCGCAGTAGAGCGTCACGCCTTCGCGCTCGTAGTCCGGCTTCCGTGTCACTCGAATAGCCTCCGTTCTCGCTGGTTGTCCTACTCCACGTCCTTCGTAGCCTTCGTCGCCTTCACCGCCTCCAGCGCCGCGAGGCAGATGGCCTCAGCGCGAGTCGCGGAAATGGCTTCATATTCCCTGATCCCTTTACGGAACACGCCTCTCCATCTTACTGTGCTTGGGCGAACGCCACATTGCTCAAGCTTGAAGCACCAGCCTCCCTGCTCCAATTCGTCCACCACGTCAAAGGCGTCGCGGATGTTGGCTGACGGACTCCATTCACGCAGTCGCACGCACTCCGTAACGTAGCACGTGCCTCGTAGCACTACATTCGGGCCGTGGTACTCCGGACACTCGTCGAGTGATGGCCAGCACATCACCTCGGTCGCAACGCGAATGTCGAGGTCAGTGCTCATCAGTCCCCTCCGCTTGTTGGGCCTCCGTGGCGTCCAGACGCCTTAGATGTTCACAGCTTCGCGACACGGCCTGGACCGTAACCGACTGCCTCGCCAGTTCTGAAAGGTTGTCGAACTTCTCCCCCTGGCAAAGCATCTGGATTCCGTCTAGGACCAACCGGGTGTTGTCGCGAAGCCGCTCGTTCTCCTGAATCAAAGCCAGCAGCCACGCGGGACTGACGGTCACGCCCGTTCCGATGCGTTGCCGTTCTCGACAGAGTTGCTCCACCTGGTCAAGTGTCGCGGCCTTCCAGTTCATGGCTTCACCTCCACCTTCTTGGTCTTCTTGTTCCAGCGGCCGATGCGCCGCCAGTCTTTCTTGGTTAGGGTTCGATCCGTCTCGTACTCGTAATCAGCATAGTTATTGCCATACATGCGGACTGACAAGACGATGCTCTCCCCGATCGCGGTCAGCCGGATTCGCTGACCATCCCTAGCCTGGAGCACGTCACCGGCCTCCCATCCGTTATGTCGGCATCTATCAGCACTGGTCATCATGGGTTTGGTCCCTCGTCTTGCTCTTGCAGCATCTTGGCCAGCCGTCCCTCGGCAGGCACACCGTGAACACGCCACCCGCGGGCGAACCTGTAGTCGTAAGCCTTTCCCCACGCCTCGGCTTCGCGGCGGTCGAGCCAGACGCCGATGGTCTTCCAGCGAAATCTCTTCCCAGGACCAACCCTCACCCGCTCTTGAAACAGAAAGGTCACGTCGCGGGTGGACTCGTGCTCGCATCGCTCGCTGTGAGTCGTACACGCCTTACGGTGTGGATCGTTCTGGCTTCCACCTCCGGGGTCATCGTCGCAATCGTCATCCGGGTAATCCGTGTAGTCGTCTCCGTTGTTTGGCTCGCTCATGGTTTCACCTCCATCATGCGCATTGCCCTCTTGACTCGCTCTTCCACCTCGGTCGCACGATAGAACAGCCCCTCGCCCATCGCCCCCCTGGCAAGCACAGATTCACTCTCGGGGTCGTGTTGCTTCCGGGTGCCGAACCATAACCCGTCCCTACCCGCGATCGCGTAGAGTTTGCGACCCGAGACAAACGGGAGGTGTAGCCGTTCAGCAGCCGGGCACTTGTAGCGAGGTTCCTCCATAAGGGCACCGCAGGCCGGGCAGTGGTCGCTCATGTCTTCGTCCCCCTTCGCTTTCGCTTGGCCATCTCCCTCAAAAGCCTCTCCCGGTTCTCCAACAACGCCACGTAGTGCGTCTGCATCAGCTTCGTGTAGTGCGGCCCCGCCGACTCCTCCTCGTCGCCGCGCTCGCGGTACGCGATGGCCAGCTTGGCCAGCGTGGCGTCGAGCGTGTTGAGGCAGGTGGTGATGGCCCGCGCGGCGTCGGCTATTGGTGCTTGCGCGTCCTTCACTTGGACTCCTCTTCCATCAAGCGTCTGACCGCCTTGTGTAGTCCGGCGGCCGACATCGCCTCGGCGGCAGAGCTATAGCCCTGCGGCCTTGAAATCAGTCTGCCATTCAGAAAGACCTGCCACACCCACTTGCTGTTCTCACGCTTCCATGGAGCTACTACTAGCGGCCCACTTCTCCAGCCGTCGTCAGTCTCGGTCCAGAGAATTGTGCGAGTCGTGCGCGTTGTCATTTTCCATCGGAGCGTGGCGTCGGCGGCCGGGGCGTGGTCGGTGGTCATGCGAATAACCTCCCCATGCAAGAGCAGGTAGATTCGCGCCACGTGTCTGGCAACTTCCTTCCTGCCTCGATTTCTTCTCGGAGTTGTCGCAGGGACAGGTTGTTCACCTCACCGCCCCGCCGATCCTTGAGGATGGTGATTTCGGTACGGCCTCGCTCCCGAAGCATTGCAAGGAATCGCTGTTCATTCTCCTCGCTCTGCCGGTAGAGCGACGGATTGTCCACCAGGAGCCCGGCCCACTGTTTGATACCAGCGAGGATGCAAGCCCCCGCGCAGTTGTTGTGCGAGTACCCGTCGCCGTAGAGGCGTGGTGGTTCAATACCGCGCCCCCGCAAATCCTCCATCAAATCGCATCGGTGGAGAATCGCAGGCTGCCACGCAAGCGGAAAGTCGAACTGCCACTCCGGCAATGCGTCTCGCAGTCGCCTCTTCCGGTTCTCCTCGTCCCAACCGAATCCGATGTGGATGGTCGCTTCACCGGGCCTGGCGTGCTCAGCGTGAAACCGGCGCAGCGGGATCTTCTTGAGGTCCCACGATGCCGTGCAACCATTGCCAATCGTGGTGAACATCACATGCCCGAAGAACACGTCCCAAATCGTCCGGCCTCCATTGGCCAAGCGATGGATCGGGACGCCAGCCGTCCGCTCCACGTCATCCAGAAAGCGGTAGGTGTCAGCATCCTCGCTGTTGGTGTCGGCGAAGACGGATAGCGTATCGTCGTGGCCAAACCGTTCCAGGACGCGGAATAGACAGACAGCCGAGGCCATGCCGCCGGAGACGTTCACGAAATGTTTGGCGTGGTCGCTGGGCTCGCTCATCAATTCTCTCCATCGCGTGACGTCAGCCGAACTTTGTACACAGTTTCGACGTCCGTGATTTCTGCTTCGTGCCCGCATTCCGGGCACTCGACAATGCTGCCGACACCGAGGCCGTCAGCCTCAAGTTCCCATTCGTGCCCACAATAGGGGCACTCCACATCCGGGTATTCGTTGTCAGTATCGCTCACCGCTTCCCCTTCGCCGCCTCGGCAGCATGTGGTCCAAGATCAATCACTTCGCCACATGTGGCGAAACAATCTTCCGTGCCATCCTCTTCGTTCACGGCAACAGCGCAGCCCGACTTGTGCCATCGCTTGAGCCTCCACGTCTCGCCGTTGCAGTCGCGAAACTTCGCGCCGATAGGCAGAGCGTCAATTCTCGTTGGGTTCATCGCTCCCCCTCCGCCGCCTCGCACATCCGCGATTCAAACTGACCGACACGACGATTCAGGTCGGCTAGCTCGGCACGGAATTCCTCCACAGTCGTCGGGCCGTCAACGTCAATCCCGTTCGTGGCCTCAACGAGAAGATCCAGGATGGCCCGTGCGTTCGTCAAGAGCTTGCCCGTCTCGATCTTTCGCTGTTGCCGATAGGCCGCGAGCCGTTCGTACAGCCACATCGGAATAGCCAGTCGAAGTGTGTAGTTATTCATGATTCACCTTCTTTCTTCCCCTTCGCCGCCTCAGCGGCCATTGCCTTCTCGCACGCTTCCAGAGCAGTTGCCGCGATGAAGACGGCTTCATCCTGCCCAGACGTATGGTATTCGCTGTCACTTGCACAGACGACGCCGTAGTGCGACTACCACTCCAGTGCAGCCGCGAGCCGGTCGCGCTCGGCACGCAGCCTCACGACCTCGACACCCGCTGCGGCCAGCTTGACCTGCGCCTCGTCGAGCCGGCGATCCATCTCCTGTTTCAGGAGCGTGTTCTGGGCCTGGAGTCTCTGAATCTCCGCCTCCATCGCATCACACCGGAACACCAACGCCTCATAACTACGCAATTCGTTTTCGCTCATCGCTCCCCCTTCGCTCGGTAGAAGTCCTTGACGGCCTGTGCGGTCGGGAACACCTGCGACGTCGGGCATGTCCCACGCCGCCGAAAGCGGTCTTTGATTTTGCATACCAGCGCGCGATCTGGTAACGCCTCTACAAGCGCAGCGCCCAATGGCGTCAGCACGTACTCGCAGCGGTCGCTCATCGCTCCCCCTTCGCCGCCTCGGCGGCCTTGAGTGCCCCGCGAATCGCCGTGGTAATATGCACCAAAGCGGAGAACGCGGTGTTCATCTCTCCAGCAAAGACTTCCATGTCCGCGTAGTGGCCCCACTGGGCGTCGATCGCCTTGACCGCGGCCAGCAGCCTCACGACCTCGGCGTCCGACTTGGCCAGCTTGACCTGCGCCTCGTCGAGCCGACGGTCTATCTCCTGTTTTAGGAGTGCGTTCTGGGAACGCAACCGCTTCACCTCGTCGCACAACTCCAACAGGCATGGGGCTGACACACGCAGGTCACGCCGGGCTACGGCAATGATCGCGTCGATTGGCTGAGTTGGTTGGTTGCTCATCGTTTCGCCCTCACGCTCGGGAACTCTCGGACCTGTAGGTCGGCGGGCCATTCGTCGGGACGTCCACCTCTTGCGTCGCCCAGCCGGATCACATGCGAGTCGCCGGCACCGTCGTGAAAATCTCCCATCCCAAGCAGATGGCTCGTCTGGGTCAGATATTGGAAATCGTCGTAATTTCCGCGCACATCGAACCCAAGCTGCTTTACGAAGCGGGCAACACAAGCGGCCGTACATTGGGCCATGACCGACCGAATCCAGTCTACGTGGCAGGGGCGCGCACGCGGGCCGCTCTCCCCGCCGACGATGACCCAGTCGATCGAAGGAGCCGATGTCGCCTCTTCTCCTCGCCAACCGCAGCCGAGGTTGCCGTCCACGATGGCGACACACTGCCATGTCCCATCCGAGTTCGCGCCGGCATCGCCTCCACACTCCGGACAGACTTCCTCGCCGCGAAGCCCCCCCGGCAATTCGATCGCCTCCAGTAGCGGCTCCAGGCTCAGAAACCGCACCGCCGCCGGAATCCGAAGCAGGTGCGGTACGTTGCGGTCCACGTCTTCCTGGGTCGAGCAACTGACGCCGAGCCAGACATTCTTAGGAAACCCCTCGACATACCGCCACCATGCCGCCATGCCATCATTCAATGAATGCGCCATCGTGCAGAGAATGCTCATAACCTTCTCGGCTCGTTTCGTGAGAAGCAGCCAATCAAGATGAGGCGTGGCGTCAATGAGACGAATGAGCCGTGCGCGGGGTTCATGTAGATCGTTCCGATCCTCGAACACGTCACACATCGAACCACAAAACACCCGCGGCCGCGCCTTGTCCACCTCGGATGGCAAACCCAGACAGCCTGGCCGCCCGCAACACCCGTTGGACGGCCCCACGTTTCCTCGCCACCCACAGACCGAGCACTGACCCCAGAACTCAGCAGCCGCGTTCCACCTGACGGGCTGTCGCCAGTAGGCGTCGGACGCGACGACGCGGCTTCCATCGGGGCCCCAGGTGCCAAACACCTTGGGGTTCCGTTTCGCCATCGCCTCGGAAAAGCAATGTTGGCAGCCGGCCGCGACCTTCGCACAGCCTCGCCACGGACTGAAGGTCATGTCACACCACTGGATCTTGGTCTTCTCGCCCATCACTTCACCTCCGCGCCCGCATCGACCAACGGCCGCTCCTCGGTAATCTCGTGCGTCCCGTCGTCCTCCTCGGGTCGTACAAGAATCTGCTCGTACTTTGCCCGGATCGTCCCGAGCGCATCGGCGATCATCTGCCCGTACTCCGCACCGATCCCCGTGCCCTTGTGCCACCAGGTGCTCTCCTGGTCCATCTTGTCGGCCAGTTCCCCAAGGGTGTCGAGCTTCGCTGCATGGAGGTTCCCGATCTTGGCGTCAGTGATCTTGGGATTCTCCGCATGGAGCCACTCCACACCGTGATCGCGCCACGCCATCGCGGCCGCGCCGACCCTTGCGACGGCGTCGGCGTCGGCGTCGGCCTTCTTCGCGCCGTTCAGGAGCGGTTGCCGTTTGGCCTCTTCCGCCCATCGCTTGCGGGTGCGCACCAACTCCCGGAGTTCCGAGACCTTCAAAAGCCAGACGCCCTTCGCCGTCTTCAGTTCCTCCCGCTTCGATTCCAGTTCGATTTCAGCGAACTCGATTTCCTCCTCCTTCGCTTCGATCGCCGTCAACAGTTCGGTGATCTCCTGGAGGCTCTCGGTCTTCGTGGGCTTCTTGGATGCCTTCACCTTCTTCGCCGACTTCTGTCTCTTCGCCATGGTCCACACGCCTTTCATTCCAGGGTTTCGATCCACACGTCACAGTATCCGCATCCGCGGGATATCGCCCCGCGGCGGAAATGCAAGTCGTCAATTTGCGAGTCGTCTTCCCACGCACCCGCGGCCGTCAAGGCATCCTCGAGCGCCTTGATTCGATTCGACACGTCCGCCACCCTCGCGGTTGGGAAGCACACCTCGACGCAGAGGCGGATCCGCCCAGTCAACGGTTCGGGCGGCCACCCGTTCCAGTGTGCGATCCAGAATTGCTTGACGGCAGCATGGTATTCACGGCCTTCCGCGCTTGTGATGAGCCGGCCGCGGACCACTGCACGATAGTTGTTCACGGTCGGCGACAACGGAAGTCGAATCGCGTACTCCACCTGGTCGTGCCGCTCGAAGAGCGCCCGCTGACGTGCAAGCTCCTCGTCTGTTGTGTCCGGCAGCGGCTTGGCGAATCGCTCGCGCGCCTTCACGCTGGCCGCGCCTCGCGGCTTTCGCTTCGCGGACGGCAGCGCCCACCGCGGTGTTGCTTGTGTGCCGGCCATCAGATTGCATCCATGGAAAGCGGCTTGCGGAACGTCGGCCAGTTGCACGATATCGCTATGGCACCGTGACGGAGCCGATCCACAATCGCCACGCCGATTCGGTCGTCGGCCTCTTGCCCATCGCGCACGTTCAACGTCATCCATACCGCACGGCGTTGTCGGTACCGCGCGTCGACAATTCGATAAAGCGTATCCTGCTGATACGAGGTGAGTGGCCCGCTTGGAGGCAAGGGGTCACTGATCGCTAGTACGTCAGGTTCCATGAGAGGCGAAAGCAATCCGCCCTCTGACTCGTCGGAATCCATGGCGTCCCGAAAGCGTCCGAACAACTCGCGGCCGTTGCGCCACAGAACCGAGACATCGGCATCGATCGCTCTCTTAGCCACGGCGACAAGCAAATGATCCTTCCCGGTACCACTGGGGCCGAAAAAGATCAGGCCTGCACCGGCTTGCACCCTGGACGCAACAACGGAAGCGTATGCAACGAGCACACTGAGTACCTTTTTCTGCATCGCGTGACTCGTCACGAAGTTCTCCAGGCTGCAATCCTCGTAGCGCGGCCCCACCGCCCTGCGGAATGCACCAAGGGCAGCATCACGTTGGCGTTTCGCCTGGACCTCCCGGACATACGACGTCGCCTTGCCGATTCGCTCCTCCGATGCAGGCGCGAACCCACAGTAATCGAGCCTCGAATTGACCTCGCCCACGATATCAATCGGCGCATCATCAGCACGCCGAGGGAACCCTCCGAACAACACGTCGTGAATGGCTCGGCAGAGTTCTTGCCCCGGAGCTACCTGAGGCTTAGAACTCTCTTCGCTCGTCAACCGTGGAGGCATCGAAGCGCTGTCCAGGACCGATCCGATTTTGTCTTCCATTGTCGCCGCCTTTCTCTTGCCAGGTCTGCGGATCGTCGTCGTACCGACCCTGATGGAGCCAGGTCGATGGATGGGGGCAGTATTGGCCGGCTTGCCCCTTGGGCGTCGGCGCAAACTCGGCAGCCTTTGCAACCAGGTACTCGGCCGGGTCTGCGTCCTGAAAGCGGAGGTCGCTCTTGAGGAGCTTCACGACGCGGGCGAACTCCTCACGGGCTTTGGCCTTCCCCGTTTTCTTGGGGTAGGCTTCCCAGAACCGATCAAAAACATCATGCGAAACACGCGCGCTCACACGAGAGTGTTCCTGTTCCTGTTCCTGTTCCTGTTCCTGTTCCTGTTCCTGTTCCTGGGAGGACACCGTGTCCAACACGGTGTGGTACACGGTGTGAAGTGACGACGGTAAATCACCGGAAGCTCTTTGTAAATGAGCCTTTAGGGCATTCGCAGGGACGTCGTGCAAATCAGTCAGCGAACCCTTGAGGTGTGACTCGTTGTCGGGCCTGTTGTAGCGCCACCAATGCGGGAAAAACAGGGTCTGGGACACCGTGTCGTACACCCAATCCATGGTGTGGGACACGGTGTCCAACACCGTGTCGATCCTATTCCGTGGGATCTTCGTTTCCTCGCTGGCGAGTCCAGGCGACCACAGTACGATCCCGCAACGATTTAGACGGCTAGTGGTCAATAGCCACAACGCGAGGTGCTGGCCTTCAAGGGATAGCCTCCGAAACTTCTCATCCGTCCAGATCCTGGGATCGACCTTGCGGTACTTCTGCGCCATAGGTCACTCCTCATCCACCGTGGCCTGCGCATGTGCCCCCAACCACTCCCGCCGCAGCCGCCTCCACTTCTCCTCCACGGCCTCCGACCGCCATCCCGCAAGCGCAGCATCGACCCGCCCGTAGAACTCCAGCACCGGAGCACGCAGCCCGTGCAACTCCGCACGGAGCGAGGCCACCAGGGCGGGCGCCATCCCGTCCCGGCGTGCCTCGACCAAAAGGGCATCCGTCGCCTCGCAAAACGCGACAGCCTCATGCGTCAGTTGCATCGTGCGTTCCTCCCCATCGTGGGTTCGTTCCATCGGTAGGAGTCCTCTCTATGCGTCAATGGGGAATCCTGTCAGTCCGCAAAACTCTTCTGTGTGCCGCGCTTCGGGGCAGCGTTGCTCCGGCTTCCGCGGCTGGCACGCTTCTTGCCGTGCTCCTCGATCGCCTTCTTGTGGGCGTCACTGAGCGTCGCGTCGGCGTCGGCCTCCGTGACCTTTCGCGCGATGTCGGCGGGGTCGTCGAGAGCGTCGATCGCGTCGCGGTACTCCTGGGCCCGGACCTCGGAAACGCTCGGGGTGGATTCCGGAGGGGCAGCCATGACCTCGCCGGGCTTCGCCGGCTCAAGGCCAGTCGGCGGCGGCCCCGTACAGATATGGTCGGCCAACTCGTCTGCGTGCGATTCCACAAGGGGCGGCTCGACTACGCCGATCGCAACATCCTGGAGTGACTGAGACCCGACATCCAGAACGGAGTCGTCCTCGTCGGACGTGAAGGCCATTCGCCGATCGTCAAGGCTCACCGGAGCCTCACCGCGATTGATGACGGACCTTAGGACCGTCTTCATGCACATCACCGGAAACGCTCCGTTCTTTTCGTGCCACAAATGATCCACGGCGTTCGGGCCGCCCTTCTTCTTCCATCCGATGCTGTAACGATCCCGGTGTGCAAGAATCGTTTCGATCGGCCACCAGAACGTCTTGCACGATCGCGTGGCGAAGTAGTGGACCACGACGTAGGCCCCCAGCACTGGCCGTGAGGTCCTATCACCCGGCCCCTTGATGTGTTCCGGCTCGGCGAACATCCCGCGGAAGGTAAACCGATCGCCTTCGTGGACGCATTCCATCGCGGTATCGGCCTGCCCGGACCTGCGGACCAGGTCACGCAGACCCTTGTAGCCCGCGATGAGCGTCGCCTCGCCCTTGAACGGGACAAGGTAGCCCTGACCGAGAATCCCATCGCAGACCCAGCCGTACAGTCCCGCGCGGACGATCGCGCGAAACACGCTTGCGGGGCTACAATTCAGGAGCACCGGGTTCGCCTCGATTTGCTCGCACGCAATAAGGACATGCCGCTTGTCGATGATCCCGCTGATCCGCTCTTTCTGAGTCTCAATCGCCCGCAGCAAGCTCGCCCGCAAGTGCTGCATGGGCGTCAGTTGGCCACCCTGCGGGGCCTGTCGTTGTGCTACGTCCGTCGTCGCCATTAGCATTCTCCTCGTAAAATGGGGTGCCCGCAGCGAGCCATTCCTGAAAAGCTCGCACAAAACGTTCGATATTGCGGAGTAAAGCGGCCCGAAAGCGTGCCTCCAAATCGGAACGGAGTTTGGCGGCAACGGCTTTTGGGTCATCGTAGGCATGCGACAAGGTGAATGCCTCACATGCCCAGCGGTGCATTCCCCCAGGCTTTCCACAGACACAAACCACGGGGCGCGTGTCGAGATTCTCGACGGGCCCCAGGCACCAGCGGCATCGGTCCGGTGGAGGGTTGCCCGGTAGGGTGCGCGTTTCATGGTGGCATTTTCTACAGTAATGAATCATGTCCACGTCAATCTCACTCGCTCTCATCTTCCTCGCCCGCCTGCGGAATCTCCGACTCCGGAAGCGGCAACAACTCGTCGCGCTTGATTTGCACTTCCGCGGGTGCGCGGAATCCGAGCCGCACGGTGCCGCGGCTCACTTCCAGCACTTGGACTTCAATGCCGCCGGTACGGTGGACGATCTGTCCCGTCCGTCCTGAAAGTACCAGCATGGTTCCCTCCTATGCTATCCGTTGAAAAAGCCACCCCACCACAAAAGCAACACCGTGACTACCGTGTCACAAACGGCACTTAGCCCGCTTATCTTGTGCGTCTCGTCGTCATGCGCACAACAGAAGATGGCAGGGACAACCAGCCAGATGAGCAGGATTGCCTGCGGAAGACCGACGTGCATGGTTCACCTCCGTGTGGTTAGTGGTCCCTGTCAAACGCCAAGCTCCGGAACACCTCGAACATCGCAAGAGCGGCGAATGCGAGGAGAACGTGGAGAAGGTAGTCGGCCATGGCGATCCCTCGCTGTCGTCGTGTTCAAAACTCCCTCCCCGCCCCGCACACGCGGAGAACCGGGGAGGGCGGAAGTTGGCCGCCCCACGCAAGTAAAGCGGCCAAGCTGGGCGGTTGGACTCGAACCTGCGCGGCACTTCTCCGGTATTGCTGATTGCACCGGCCGGGCCAGAGGGCCCAAGAGGGTGCTAAGTCTTACTTCCGGCCGATTGCCGTTGTCACGCGGCAATCAGTCGTCACGGCCCCTAGTATAACGATATCGCTAGTGGTGTCAACCACAAAATCGGAATCGGGAAAAGAATTTTCCCTAGATGCTCACGACGCCTTGCGAGACGCCATATCCTCTTTCCTGCGTTCGATTTCGGAACGAGGAATGGCCCAAGCGCGGTCGTTGAGCTTTCGGCCAGCAATGCTTTTCTTGAGGAGAAGTTGCCGAATCCGGCCTACCGAGACCTGGAGTTCGGAGGCGGCTTCGTTCACGCTGAGGAATTCCATCGGCAGGCTCATCGTTGACATGCCCCCATACTATCGTTATCGTTATGGTTTGTCAAGCTGGAGTGCTGACAACCTCGGACTTAGCGGACGAGGCCCCGGCCTTGCGGTTGCGGGTCACTCCAGCTTGACGGTGTAAGCAGTTCTTTCTTCAAGGAGTCTAGATATGGTTCTTCCCGACGACTGCGACCTCAGGATTAAGGCTCTCAAACTGGCCTTAGATGCGACGGGTGGCTGCGATATCAGCGACACCCTCGACGTTGCCTCCAAATTCCTCGCGTTCCTGACCAACGCTACCCCCGCGGCTTCCGGGCCAAAGACGCGGCCGTCTGGGCCCCGCCGGCGCCGAGCCTCTTGAACAGGCCGCCCGGCTCCTTCTCGGCCAACTCCAGCAGCGCGGCGTGAAGCGGACGGAGTTGGTCGAGGGAGACGGTCGATCGGCCGGACACGAATGCCCGGAAGATGTTGACCGTCGAATCGATGACCGGGTTCCCTGTGTCCTGGCATCCTTCGGTATTCATCGCATGTCCTTTCCTGGTCGGAACAAACAAAGCGCCCCGCGTGGTTCTTTCCTCACGGAGATTCGGTCGTGTTGAACCAAATGGTCTGCATGGTTCGCCCTGGTTTCGCGATGACGGACGAGGAGTTCACTCTCCTCCACAAGGAGTGGCTTCGCCGCGGCCGGCCCTTGCTCTCCGAACGCCAAGTCAACGCCATTCTCCGCAGGCGCCCCCAATCGGGTCGCGCCCGCCGATCGACGTCACGATCTCCAGCGAGCCGCCCTTCCGGAAGGCCGCGCGACCTTGCTTTGTCCCCATCAAAAAAGCGACCATCCTCCGCAACTCCGCATCATCCAACCTCCGGTAAGCGAGGTAGTTGATCCTGAGCGGCTTCTTTCCGGGGCCGCGCTCCAACTGCACTAAATTGCTGACGCTTGGCATGTTCATCTTGCCCATCCGTGAAAACCGAACCGTCGATCTCGACCCAAGTCCTTATGCAGCCCAATGCCGAAGCGGGGACTTGAACCCCGACTCCCTTAACGGGAACTAGGTCCTGAATTGATCCATCCGTAACAGATGTACATCTAGTGTGTACACCCCACCCAGCACAACCGGAGAACCCGGCATGACGAGAACAACCAGCATCGTGATCCCGCTCACCGACCGGGAATTGACGGCGATTCGAGACGCGGCCAAGGCAAGCTCGCCCCGGATTAGTACGGAGACCTGGGCGAGGTGCGTCTTGTTGGATGCCGCGGGGCAGCAACAGCGGGAGGACTCAGCATGACCCCAGAGCGCCTGGAAGAAATCGAGGCATGCGAGACGACGCTTTCCAAGTCGGGCCACCCGCAACCGTTCGTCGGCGAACTACTCACGGCGATCCGCGAGCTGCGACGGCAGGCGGGGATCGACAGCGTGGTTCCAGCAGGCGCGACGGCGTGGAAAGACGACCTTGGATCCGGCCGGTGGGCCACGCCACGCACCGTCAACTGCACCGTCCTGGACAGCGTGAGAATCGAGACGGTCGGAGTGGGGACCGTGACGATCGCCGCGAGTCGAATCGTGGAACTCTACGAGGAGTGGAAGCGTCGCGCCCCGCCCCCGCAGTTGCCCATCACGGAGCAAGACGGGCTGCCAGCAATCCACGGGTGAGCGCACGAAGAAAGCCACGGTCTCCCGGGGCTGGAATCGGGGACACATCCTGATAAGATGGGCAAGATAGGTGGCGGTGCGATGGAAAGTGCTTGGCTGATTCCGAACGCCGAAAGATTGACAGGGCCGCGGCGAAGGACTATAGGAGAGTCGTCAAACGAAACCGGGAGGTGTACCATGGTCGGAGGATTGATTCGGTTAGCTGGCATCCTGATGTGCATCGTCTGCATGATCTGCGTCGGAGGCGGCTTCTTGGACGGGCCCGGCCTCGGCACCGCACTAGCCGCGATGGGCGTGCTGGTGGGGCTCGTGCTGTTTGCCGTGGGGCGGATCGTCGCGGATCTATTCACGCCGCGACGGGAGTAAGTCTGAGTAGTCCCCTCGGCACCGCACCGCCACCTCGCGCCACAGTCCAGGCGGCCAGTCCAGCTACACCCACTCAGTCTCGCTGGTGTAGTGCCGGCATGCAGCGCTGGCGACGAGGTACACTTGCCGTCGCATGCCATCGACCGCGATCGGCGAATCGCGTAGTCCCAAGCACCATGCCCAATCGTGAGCGGGTACGCCGTGGCAGTACCCGGTGAATCGGTGTGGGGCCATCACCCTATCCCACAGCAGGCATCCTGTGCCGGTCATGTCGCACCACAAATCCTTGTCGAGTCCCTCGCGTCGCCACTTAATCGTGTGCCGATCAGGCGGTCGATTCCAGTCAGTGGCCAACATCCGTCCGTGTTCGCGCCGCGAGCGATACGGACCACCAACGGCAAACCGAGAAGGATGGTGTCTCCACAGTGCCTCCGTCAAATCCGTGAGCGCGTTGGGCGGGACAATCACGTCATCCTCCACGGACCACACCGCCTCTGCCGGCGCCGCCTCAACGATTCGGTTGTAACCGTCCGCGAGCTTAGTGCAGACCTTGTGTTTCCGCTCCTGCTCATCCATGTGGCTCATGTCCCAGGATTCGCAGAGTAGAGAGACGGCCCGAAAGTGGCCAGCGTACCGATCGAGAAGTCGCCAAAGCCCACGATCGTTGACCGTGGTTAGGATTCGCAACTCCGGCAGTTGAAACGTGGCGGCAAGGTGCTCTGGTGCAGGGGCCACGGAATAGACGTGCTCGCGCCACGCATCCACGGAAGCGGCAACAGCATCCAGCCACCGCTCCATGATGTTGAGCCGGCCCCCGTGAATGCAGACAATCGCCAGGCGTGCAAGCATTGTGCGGAAAAGGTAGTTGACCAGGAGGCCGTCTTTCGGGCGACGCGAGAAGGACCAGCTATCCGAGTGCCTACGATACCCGAGTGTCTCCGATCGTTCCACCGCTCCCCGCTTGCCAGCCAGGACCATTCGGAAAGCAAGATCCCAATCCCAGCACGTGTTGATCGGAACATCACGCCAGCCTCCCAGCGACCGCAGGTCACGAGCCCGATAGAGTGCTGACGTGTTGACGTAATTGGCCGCCCATAGTCTAGGCACATTCCAGTCGGGCGCCTCATAGAGCCGGTCCAAGTCGCCAAAGCACTTGGCGGGCGAGTAGACAAAATCGACTCCGCTCGTTTGCAAGCTGGAGAGTTTTGTCGCCAAGTATCGTGGAGGCAAGACATCATCGGCATCTAGGAAGAGAACGTGCTCTGTCAAGACCTCGGCAAGGCCAGCATTGCGGGCCACGGCCACGCCGCGGTGTGGATTGGCAACGACGCGAATCGGGTACCGCTGGGCGACTGATACGCTTTCGTCCGTGCTTCCGTCGTCAGAGTAGATCACCTCCGGACGCACAGTTTGTCCGAGAGCCGATTCGATTGCCTCGCTTAGATACTGCGCGTAGTTGCGCCCGGCGATCACAACCGACACACTTGCCTGGGAATCGGATGCAGCAATGATCGCAGGTGCGTTGGCCTGCCGTACACATGGGGCCCGCTCCCCGAAGGCACGGGCGGCGAACATCGCCTTTGCCTTGCCGCGGCAACCGCTGCACTCAGGGTTGTTGAGGTCAAGCCGACATATCTCCGAACCACCCATGCCGCTGCCGGGAACGTAGTCGGGACACCCGCCACGGCAGACTGCAAGGAGGTCTTCTCGCAGATGCTTCGGTGCGAGCGCCGGCCTTGCAACCCGTTGGACTGCCGGCCGGCTGGGTGCCGTGACTCTCGCAAGTGCAGCCTGCCTCGTCTTCGCGTACTCCGCTTCCGCCCAATCACGCCCCGGGTCGTGCCCGATTCGTTTGGCTTCGGCGCGGCGGAGGGCCACGATCGC
>Ga0172380_10003125_pt1 | contig 23562 bp, 19 predicted proteins | sample Leawe162metaG_FD_119747 | JGI IMG/M metagenome (GOLD analysis project Ga0172380, IMG submission 119747) | Leachate microbial communities from a municipal landfill in Southern Ontario, Canada - Leachate well 162 metaG | ecosystem: Engineered > Solid waste > Landfill > Unclassified | place...
AACGATAGAATGCCCGTGTTGTTATGCGCGGACGGAACAACCATTAAGCCAGAGGTATTTCCATTGTTTAACTTGTAATTATTACGAGCTAAGCAGAGATGTAAAAGGCGCCAAGGTGACAAAGGCTTATGGCGAGTATGAGTTAAATAATAGTAAGTCTATTACCAATGCGGAACGTATTGGTCTGCCAGTGGAGGCATTAACCGCTGTATACGATGGCTATGATTTCAATCGAGATCGTAGTGGCCGAGTATATAAGTTGGCGCCATTGAAACTGGATGCCCAGCTGCTTGCGGCGGGGTAGTTCACGTTTTTTGCATGGCAAATATATATATCTTGCGGCTATTGAACTGTGGTGCTAGATGGTGATATAATCGTTTATTATGGATATTGAATTAGAGCAAGATGTAAGCGACAGACTTAAAACAAAAACAGGCGAGCCTTTGGTTGTGATTAGCGAAAAGTCGCCAAAAACTGTGCAGGATTTGGTAGCTGGGGTAGCTAGTAACAAGACTTTGCAGGATGGTGCTGTTGTGCTGACACAAGCTCAATTACGTGAGGCTGAAGAGATTGCAGATAAGCTAGATCTTGGCGATACCAACGAAATTATAACTTTTGGGATAAAGGCCCAAGAACAATTGTCTAAGACCGCAGAGCAACTAATCGGACATACTAGGACTAAAGATGCTGGTGAGCCTGTATCTGAGGCGCTTACAAGTCTAGTTGGCGTTGTACGTGGATTTCCCTCAAAGCAATTTGGTGGAGCTAATAACCCAGTAGGATGGCTGGTAGCAAAGTTTGTAGATCCGGCGCAAAAGATGCTGGACAAGTTTGATCGTTCGGCTAAACAGATAGATACTATTATTACTACGCTTGATCAACAGCGTGGAGCACTGGCACAAGATGTGCAAGGTCTTGATAATCTGTTTCTGGACTCCGTAGGGCAATATAAGGATCTTTCGGTATACGTTGTAGCAGGAAAATTAAGGATATTGAAGGAAAGAGAAGCGTTGGATAAGGAGAAAGAGGTAGACACTAAGCTGGCTGATCCATTGAAAATGCAGGAACGTGATGAAAAGAACAAAAGGGTTGAGATGTTGGAGCGTAAAGTTAACGACTTGGAATTAACTAGGACTATCACGCTTCAAACATTGCCTCAAATTCGGATGATACAAGAGGTCAATAAGATGCTGCTTCAAAAGATTGATGGTTCTATAGTAACTACGGTTCCTGTCTGGAAAACTCAGGTCGCAATGTCGATTGCTGCTTACAGACAAAAACAGGCTATTGAGGTACAAAACGCTCTGGCCGACGCTACTAACAAATTGCTTGTAGATAACGCCACTTTAGTTAAGGATAATGTCGTCGGCGGTAAAAAAGCGCTCGAGCGTGGAGTGGTGGATGTTGAAACATTGGAAACTGTGTCTTCTACTTTAATTAGTGCAGTTACAGAGTCTATTGAGATAACTAAGGAGGCTAGAAAGCGCAGGGAAGAAACCAGTGAAAAGCTAGAGCTTCTGGAGGGAAATCTTACCAAGGCTCTTAGCTCTGGTATGCAACCGCAACAGCAACAGCTCCATCCAGCTGATCTTGCTGAGCGCGCTAGACTACAAGATAGTAAATAAGTTTCACAATGGACCTTGAGCTTTCAACTGGTGATGAGATACCCGAGCATGATACTAGGCTGTTAGTTAGGAATATTTCTAACTACCTTCCAGAATATACTAGCTTGGTGAAAGTCATACCTGATCCAAATAAGGTTGATAGTATGATAGCTCAGGCTATGGGTGGCTCGGCTGTAAGGTATACTGGCGTAAAATCTGAGGTAACGGTAAAAGAAGAGAAAGCTACACTAATGTCCAAAGTCTTTGGCGCCAAAAAGACAGAGGAGGTAATAAGAACTGATGTGGAGGGGCTATTGTGGTGTCGTCCTACAGAGGTAAACAATGTTGGAGTTGGGAGAAACCAATTATGCAATCTTGAGTTTGATGCAAGTCAGCATACGGCATTAGACATCTTTTGTGACGTACCTGGAATAAATGCTTTTTTGACTCATCCACAAGTTTCAATCGATTACATTAAAGAATGTGTTACAACCTTTGGCAAGCAGGAGCTGGAATTTCTTACTAGGGTTGTTGGGGTTGAGGCGGAAATCGAAGCGATTGCTCCTGAGGTGGCTGGGATGAAAGTATCGAAGCGTAGGGATACATCCCTACTTGTGGAATTTCCTGAACTAAATAGGGCTGCCATATTTTCGTACATCAGCCAACATTTGTGTGAAGCTAGAAATCTAGACAGTGGTGATGGTGTAAGTATTGGAGTTGAGCCAACAAGCAGGCAATATCTAGTGAAGGGTGATAATGGGTACAGTATATATTCAGTAGATATTTCACCGTTGGTAGAAACCTTTGGGGCAGGGTGCGCTTCGCTGTCTGGGGCTGGCAAACTTTCGGATTTTGCCTTGAAGCTTGCAGAGCTTGAAAAGGTTAGAGTTAATGGCTTTGGCTATATCCGTGATAATTTTTGTGTTGTTGTTCCCAGCGAGAAAACTCAGTTAATGGAGGCCCCATTACCAAGTACCTTCGGCAAGACTGATGTAGAACTGTTAATTAGTTCTGTCCCTAAGCTTGTTGAGCTTTTACAACTACCTGAGCTGAAAGGTATAGAGCAAAATGTTTTTGACTCTATTGTAAAAAAACCACAGAATGTGCCGTTAGTTACCGGCATACTCAAGCTTTTGGCTTTGCCGGTAAACGACAGAAGTGTGCTTGAGGAAAAGGCTAGGAGCATGGATGCTGAAAGGCGTGACGCTATAGCAAGGAGCTCCAGCATGCAGGAGTCGTGGCTTCACAACAACAAATCGAAAAGTGTACCTCAGACCACTCACTCCCCAGCTTTTTGGCGGTATTTGGCGGCTAAAGACTTGGCTGAGACTGCTTATAATATATGCAAATCCGATAAAAAAGCTGTCGGCGTTACAATTCGGCAAGGAGGTAAAACTAAAAATAGGCGCTATTTGCGGTGGGAAAATGGTGAATTTAGTGTTACTAATCTGATAGCATCAGTATCTGCGAAGGTACCAACTTCTATTTCACAGCAACAGTCCACTACAATTTGGGAAAAATATAAGCCTAATGGGGCGTTTATGGCGTGCCCTAGCTTTATAGCCTCTGCTGATCCTCTTGTAGTTGCTAAGTTGTTTTCTATACTTGGTGTAGGTAATTATGCTAGGCCTGGACTGGCTGTACCTGGTAGAAAGTCTGCCCCGCTTGGCAAACTCTCTCAAATATGCGAGCTTAAGAAGAACCAGAAGGTACTAATTGCAGATGCGGATAAGCGGTCGGATAAGATTTATGCACTTAGAGACAGTAACGGTGATTTTATGCTCCGTAAATTTTATAATACCAGACCTAATGTAGATTTGGGAACAGTTGAGTATATGCAGACGGGCGTTGCGGAAGCTGGGTCCTTGCCGTCGTATGAGAAAAGTCTGGAAAATATACAAATATATCTAGGGAAAACTGAATCGACACCACAAAGCATACAATCCCCTGAAAAGTCTATTGAGCTGACGTTTAAAACCGATTATCCAAAGGAGTTAACAAGGTCTACTGATTCTTCAATGCAGTTGGCAGAAACTGCTGGCATGGAGTTAACTAGACTTATGAAATCTGGGTTATCATTAAATAAGGCGGTGACTGCGCTGTTAACTGATGCGCGTTTTAAACCTAAAGGATTAATTGCTACATTAGCTGCAAAAGATGAAGCTTTTGCTGGTCTAGTTTTTGAGTAAGTTCTAATCAACTAATTTATCAATTTGCTTCTCGAACGTAAGCACTGCGTATACAAAGGTCTTCATTCCCACCCCTAAAACAATATATCCGTACCACGGTGCCATAAAGTGGATGCAGAATAATAGTGCAACAATACCCCATATAATGGGCAGGTACCATATCTTTTGAAAAATCGCCGTTAGCAGCAGAAGGAACAAAAGTACAATTTGCATGCTTTTGTGTTTTACCTTAGTTCCGCTCCATGAGCCTTTCGACATCGACGGTGTCAAATTCAAGCCCTTTCCGTCCTTTGAAGACGGCGTCCAGAATGCCTTCTTCACAAAGATATTTCCGAATAGCTTCATGCTTTTTGCCGTTACTTCCGCATCCGACAATTTCGATGGTGTAAGCTCCATCGCTCTCGAATATGGAAATGACTGCGCCGTTGACCGTGAATCTTTTTGCTAGGATCATACAGTTTGATGTTTTGTTAGTTGTTTTCGCGTGGTGTTAGGAATTTGTCGGTTGTAAACTGGTATATACGTGCTTCTGGCTTCCAAGAATCTATGCCGTAAAACTCTTCAGCTGGTACCTGGCTTTCTTCTCTTGGCTTGCTCCCATAATGGATAAGAGTCTCCTTGATGTCTGGTAAAACCTCCAACACTTCTCTATTGGAAACTGCATTCCAGAACTCTGGGCTTCCGCAACATGTTCCTCCGGTATTGTTACCGATGTATATAATCTCTTTGTATGGTTGCAACACCTGTTCCCACGCCGGACCGCCTGAGAAGACTAATCTGTTGATTGGCCATGAGACAAAGGCAATATCACCGATCGTGGTTGGGGTTGTTTTACTCATATCCATCTCGACGAATTCGATGCTTTTTGGAATATGAGCTGGCTTACGCTGGTCGACGGCAACTACCTTGGACGGCTTGGTGGCCTCCAGTATTTTAGTGGTTCTTTCAAGATTCCCACATCCAAAATCATAAATGGTCTTGCCGTTTACAACTTTTGCGAGGTATTGCAGGTGTTCTGTTATCACACGCTTGTAGGGTTCGCGTTATGTCCGAGCAAGACTGCTCCGTCGGTTACTCTGTTTTTCCACCATTCTTCGGTTTGTGGTGTTGTATACTGCAAGAACCTTAACTTACCTTTTGGAGTAGTTCTGATGTGAGCCTCGAATGTTTTTCGTGCGTAGTCTTCCCAGAGGTTTGGATCTGTGGCGGCAGCTCGTAGCAACTTCGCTGTTGGCTGAAATCCAGCGGCTTCTAGTGCCCCGCATGTTCTTTCCATTGACTCGCCTCTTACATTGATGACTTCTCCCCATACATGCTCACATACTTCTGCGCGGATTGCCGTGTTGAGTTTTTCAGACATCTCATCGTACTCGGCGTCCGAGTCGTAAGGTAGACTTGGGCAGAGCATGCCATATGTCCTGTAACCGTTATCTTGTAGCCACAACAACGATTGGATGCGTTTGCTTACAAGGGGTGTTCCGCCTTCGAATGCCTTGGCAAGTGCGTTATCCGGGGTTCCAGTAGAAACACCATAAATTACACGGTCTTTGTAATCGGCGAGTTGCTTAGCAACGAATGGTAGCAAGTTCGATTTGGAGAGCAACCTAATGTGCCAGTTTGTATTAGTAAGAATAAACCTGCAGATCTCGATGGTTTCTTTGCTCAGCTCGATGTTGGCGGCCACGTCTACAAGAGGGCTTGCAAAAATGACTCTTTTGTCGTTTGGGTCTAGGTACTTCGGTTTGCCATTTGGGTGCAACAGTTGGTTGGCCAGCACCTTGAGTGGGTTCCTACGCCTGACGATGCTGTCGTAGTGACTGTCTGTTACGGCTTTGGTGGTTCCCATTGATTCGACATAGCAAAATGCGCAGCTGTAAACACATGCATCCCCAGCGGTGAATGTTGGACCATCGCAAAGCAGTTTTGCGGCAAACCCGCTTTGGAGGTTGATGATCTTGCGATCTACAAAGAATGTGTTCTTCATTTGGACTGTGTGTGAATAATGTTTTTTGCTAGAAACTCAGCCATATGTTCTGTCCCGACAACGCCTAATCCTACTAGCATAAGTATTGCGGCTGTTGCTGCAACCTTTGCTGCTTTTGTCTTTTTGATTGGCTTTGTCTTATAAGCTTTGGGTGCGTCTTTCTCCCATGGCAGTACTGGTGACATAGTTACCCTTGAAGAGTACGGCGAATGTTTGTCAACGATTGCTGTCTTCCATCCTTTAACTTTTACTACAGTATCTTTGGTTCCGTCTGCAGCTGTAAGATATTTGACCCAGATTTTGCTCCAGAGCCACTTGATAAGGGGATTGTATCCGGCGTTCTTTAGGATTTTCATTCGTATTTTTGGGCTAGTTCTGCCAACCGTAGGCAACCCTCTTTGGTTTTGGCTCCGCAGATAAATCCATCTTTGTGTGTGAATACTGCGTCCTCGACTCCTGTGATGTCTACTAGTTCTTGATTGTTTTTTGCCCACCATTCCCTTGGGAGATATTTCCTTGATACAAACCCGCTTTTGATGCTTTTGGGCGCGCATTGGCAGAGCCACTTGCCGTCTGACTCGAAGATCACATATTCGATGTTGGTCCTGATAGCTGCAAATTCTGACCATGGGACGTAATGTTCGAGAATCAGCAAGCCTGGGTACTCACTCTGTCCGGCCCATTTTTCCAGCAGTCGCCTTCCAAGGTGTTTGGCAGTGGCGTTGATGATAACTCTTTTCAGGGTATTTACGGCCAATTCCATTGCTGTCTGGAATGCTTGCTCTTGGTTCTTTCCCTCCAAAAATTCAACGGGGTTATAGTCGGAAATGATGTGAGAGATGGACATAATGTCCACAACTTCCTCATTTGGGATTTTTGTAGTGGTGCTGCAGACTCCGTTATCCAATGCGTCAATTCCTTGAAATAGGATACGATCAACATGCTCTTGGATAATCTGTGCTTCTGAGCCGTCTGGCACCTCTTGACAGTTGAATAGTGCCTTTTGACCGAAAGCCTTCCATAGGAGTCCAGCTGCGGCGTAAGGGCAACCATTGTAGCGTGCCCCTGCACCACCATGCTGGTGGTGGTCAAAGGTTGCCTCACCGTCGTATTTCAGGCCTACGTCGAAGATGATTGCTCCATCATCCTCTGCTTTTTCGATGATGTCTTTGTCCCTAGTTCGAACTACTGGAGTGGCCCCCATAGCAAGTTGGATGATTGCTGCTCCGAATACATCGTCCGCATGGAAGAAACCTGAATGTGTGACGCAATATGTCATTGACTTTGGAATTAATGTATTAAGCGTAGCTTAATCTTCCTCTCTGGCTTCAAATTGTGTTTCTTGATCTCTGATCCTTTCGAGCTTGCGCTTTTTGTCCAGACTTAGCCCCCATTCGTCAAGGCTTCTTCCGCTCAGTTTAGCCCAGCCGTGGTTGGTATCCATGAATGTATATAGCTTCTGAAGTTCACCTTCAAGATCGCCGTTTGTGTCTGTGAACTCCTTAATGTATGCCGGCTTGAAGCCATAGTCCAGCATATGCTTTGGGATTTTAGGAAAATAAGTCACTCTCGGAATGTTCTTTGTTCCGGCTTTGATGTATCTTGTAACTGTTTCGAACCATTTCTTCTTGAAGAACTCTGGCAGACCGGATTTTTCCCATCTTTCTTCAGAGAGCGGTAGCAATCCTTGCCCATTCTCATAGCCACTGAGTTCTGAATTGTAGCGAATCTCTGTTGAACATTTGTAGGATTTTGGCTCCTTCTTCTTGCCTAGTACCCAATGGTTACAGTTATCTACAACCTGCTGTACCTGGCTCCCTATTGATGATCTTAGTACGTCTGCACGAACTGTTATGAACCTCCAGTGGCCTGCAAAGATTTTCTTTGGCAGGGGCTGCGGCTTGATTTGTCCTAGCAGGTGCTGTATTTCCCTGATTCTTTCTGCAGCTTTTCTGATATCCCTGAGCTGGACATCTTTTTTGTGTGGCGTTTTCATGCTAATTTTTCAGTTTTGATAATCTGTAATATGTTTTCTACGGCTGGTACAAGCAGCTCAATTAGTTCGGGGTCCATAGGCTTGATAGGAGAATAAGAAATCCTACACGGGCAGCGCCTAAATATTGCCCTCAAAATTTAAATGGATGATGCTCTTGGTCAGCCCTAGTTTTGGGCTCATCCAATATAAATCATAATTCATTGTGAGAGTGTCGTTAAAATAGAACCAATCAAACACCTTTCGTATCATGTTGAATGAACCTTGTAGGTCGGCATGCACCGACTTCTTCCAGTTCTTTGGCTTGTTTTCGATATTCTCGTTTATATACACATTCCGGTTTGCACTGCTGCGATAGCCACCATTCTCTTTCTTAATGCTCCCACTTCGGGGAAGATTGGTATCTACACCATCCTGTGTATCCTCTTCTCTAGTTGTTGTTTTAGTTATTTCGTTGCTTGCTTTATTGTTTAATTCTTCTTTCTCTTCAAACTTCCTTAATGGTACATTGTTTAGAAACGATATCTTGCTGGTGTAGCTTTCCTCGGTTGATAATACCAATATTCCTACCTTCTCACCGTGTGCCTTCAACATCGAATAAATCAACGTATGTGGTATGTTATGAAATTCGCGGTTGTTAGACCTGCCCATATTACACCCGTTCTTCCAGCCTTTGTTCTTTCCAACAATAAGGCATTCTATGTCGCGCTTTTGTAGTTCGCGCATTATGTTGCCTGACAACTTCTTGAATATGTCGTTCTTCCATCTTGCTAACTTGCCAGTCAACTTCCTGTACTTTGGTATGGCGTAGATTGCCTTCAACAATGTTGCCATCCTATTCTTGTCCTTTCTAGCAAACTTAATCCTGTAATCATTGTTCTTCTCGTTCTCGACTACAAGCAATTTAAGTGACTGTAGCTCCCTTAGCTCGTCGCATGTATTATCAGATAGGAACTGGTCGATTTCTTGCTGCGTCTTGTTAATTTTACGCCTGATCCTGTCTGATGCTACAACCATCCCGCGTGACCCGTTTGCAAACCCAATCGCGCACGCATTGTTTAACCCGAAGTCGGCTCCTGCTATCTTCTTGCTTGGGGGTAATGATTGTAGTGCTTTCATCAACATCTCGTTGGTTGGTTCATTTTGGCTTACTCTTCCAAGCCTGTCCTTCTTTGTGCCTGCTACCTTATTTGCTATGGTGTAAGCTTGTGCAAATATTGATGAGTCGTCTATTTCAACATTGATATTGAATACAACTTCCATCTTTGGTCTACCATTGTTGAAAGTGATACGGAATAATACCGGAACGGCACCTTCTGGTAACCGCTTTTCCGCCTTCCTGATTTCCCTACCTAGATAGAATTTGTCCCATGTTGCCTTTTGCTTGGCTGATAGAAATTTACTACATTGCTTGTCTATTCCAATCCTCTTTTTTCCTAGTGCTGGGAGATGTCCGTTACATGTATTGCCCAGTGGTATTTCAAATGAACATTCCTCATCCTTCGAATAGTCAGGCATTTTTGGTCTGACTGTAAATTTACTTGGGGCTTTAGCGTATGCGGTGCAGGACTTGTGGAAGCTTTTGAAATCTTCTATTACCTGACGGATTATCGCCTGAGCTGCTGTGGCAGGCATTGATTTGTATGGATGTTCCTTCGCTATGTCCTGTTCGTTTCGAACAATATTATCCAATAATGTGATGTCCAGTATTTTCCATCTGTTCTTGTATATTTCTTCTATAAACTTTGGGTTACTCTTGGATGGCTTCTTTGCCTTTGCCATTCTCGCCTTGTTAATGATCTTTCGGTGCTTTTCGGCTGCTTTTAGCGTATTTGTTTGGTGTTCGTGCAGATCAGCCTTGAGTACATGGTTGTCATCAAATGATGAGATGACATTTCGAATCGTAAATATAGCTCGCTGCTTGACGCTTCTCGCGTGACGACCAACAGCACAAAACACCTCTCTCAACATGGGAGATGGCGCTTTTAAATGTGCTGTTCGCTGTATGGTTCTTATCATTAATTTCCCCTTAAATTATACTTTGATTTGAACTCAGATGTAAGGTAATAGCTAGATGAATAATCCTAGAAGTATGAAGGCTGCAACCGGCTTAACCAGTGAATTTGGTAATCTGTTTTGTGATACTTGGTTTAGACATGAACTATCTCGTAAATTTACACTGGCTGGTGCTGGAAAGATGAAGTACATTTGGTGGGTAGAAGAAGTAAGTTAAAACTACTGGTGGCAAATTGTTCTTCATTCTCTTCTGGTTTAAAGTTTGCCCAACCCTGGATTCCAAGAAACGAATTGTAGTGGAGCATGCTATTTCTGGCATCAAACGATCAAGAATAGCAACAGATATTTTAATGGTAAGAACAACCACAATTGTCGGACAAAAAATAAAGTTGTGTAATCCGCAAGCAACGAGCCTTAGAACACAATTAAGATCGGCATGAGTAGATCAAAATAAGATGCGTGACTTGTACTTTGACTCCATGACTAAAACTATATCTGTCCAGTCCAAGTCTGCTCGTGTAACCTGCTTTCTACTGGATGGACTAACTCCTGCTGACCTGACAGATAATCTCTGGTCTGATTTAAACACTTGCTCTGCAGTAAGGCTGCGCCTTTTGTTTCTTCCGCAGATGAATAGGACTTTAGTCCTCATCTGTTAATTGCTAAGTCGCGCTAGTACTTCTGCTACGGTTGCAGGGAGCGTGTTGAATATTTGGGTGGATTTCAGCCCACCACCATAGTAGGTGTTATCATGATTCCACATCAGGTCAATGTACTTCATTCGAAATGCATTGTCTGGTCTACCATATGTGATTTTGCCCCTATCTCGAGCCATCCAATACCCAAATTCGAAGTTTGTTGTTAGCCCGATTAGCTCCCTTGTTCTTGGAATCCACATAAGGATGTGGTCGCACCTGATGAGCCCGTTATATTCCCAAAGGGGGATCCATTCCTTACCTTTGTCAGTTTCTGTCTTTGTCGAGAATTCTGGAATGATCAGTGTGCCTTTGAATCCCGCCTGCTCAAATAATGCTGTTGCCTCAATTCTCCACGATGTTAGGTGTGTTTGATTGCCACGAACCGTTGGTCCTGCGAGAAATACCCAAGGTCTTGGTGCCGACTCTGCGGCGATGATTGGTGTCTCGTACTTGATTATTGTCATGTAATTATGTTTTTCACTGCCTTGACTTTGGTGCGTGATGAACTATACCATACTGGATGGATAAAAATGCAGAACTGCGAGTACTTGAGCGCCTTCTAAAGAGCACTGATGCCGAGGATCGGGAGTTTGCTAAACTTAGATTGGAAGAGCTGCAGGCAGTTCCTAAATCTGTGGTTGATTTACATAAGCATGCTAAGGATGGAACTTTAGACAAACTTCCTGCTGGCTGCCTAACTCATGTCAACATACTTTCCCGTCGTGCTGATGGTCTCACCGTTCTCCATACTGCTGTTGAATATGGTACATTGGATCAGCTACCTAGCGAGTGTTTAACACGTGAAAATATGCTGCTGACTGCTGCTCCACTTGGTACTGTGTTCCACTGGGCAGCAGCCTTTGGCAACTTGTTGGGAACAGTTAACGGTTTAATGACTAAAGATGACCTATTATTGCCTCTTGAAGATACCGGATGGCGGTGGGCGAAGAAGAAGACGTTTGTAGTTTCTAAATCAAAGCCTGTCAATGCGGCGTGTCAAGCTACTGTGCTCCATCTGGCTGCCTTAAATCGCTGTTTGGGGCAGGTCAACAAAGATATTCTGACCAAGGAAGCCTTGAGTCTGACTTGCGCCACTGGAGAAAATGAGAACGTGTATGATATTGCTGCTAGGACTGGGTTTCTTCGTCAGATACCAGATCATTTGTTCACAAGGGAGTGTTTGTCCTCAATGTTGCACCTTGCTGCGAAACATGGTAATCTTGATCAGGTTCCTACTGGTTTGCTTACGGAGGATAACCTTTTGGGCTGTTGCAATGATGGGTATAATGTCTATCATGCTGCTGCCATACACGTGAATTTAGCACAATTGCCGAAATCTTTGCTAACTGAATCCGCAATGTTGACTTTGAGCTCGAGTGGTAGTTCGGTGTTGCAGTATGCCGCAGCTCATGGTGAACTTGATCAGATTCCTAGGTCGCTGCTAACAGAAGTAAATCTAATGGCGGCCAATGAGTTCCCATCGTCCCTAAGGCTTGCCGTAACTAATGGATTTGTTGATCAATTACTCGGGATTGAGTTTTCAGCTGCAGTAGAACCAATCGTAGGTACTAAATGGTTTAAAGATAATCTAGCACTGCGTGAATCTTTTAGTCATCTCTCACCGTCGGTAGAAACTCCGGAAGTTGAGCTGTTCTGAGCGGTTTATCGCTTAAACTCAGCGACACACATAAGTGGCACTGCAATAACAAAGGTGATTGGCGTTAAGCCTGCTAGCACCCACCACTTGGAGCGTTTTTCCTGCTTACAGAGCCAGAGGAGCAGTCCTGAGAATATAACGACCTGTAATACTGCCAGCGTTATAACTAACGTCGTCACTTCTTGATTTGGGCCAGAAGCTTTTCGTCTGACATTGCAGCCCACTTATCGAGTGTTTCGATGGCTTTTGGGCGGTACCAGCTTATTACCCAGTTGGATTCGTCAGCTTGATCCACCAAGAGGACGGTGTATCCATTTAGCGGTGCTTTGGCAAATTTTAGTACTTCATCGATCTCGTATGTATCCTCTCGACAAAGGGTCTGTACGCTCCCAAGCTGTTTTTCCAAGAGTTCCACAAGCGGGTCGTAGATGCCATAATAGATGTCATCGTCAATCTCGTCTTCTCCCTTGACTTTAATTTTGGCTTTGGACTCAGCAATGGCTTCAACCCGCTCCAGCAACTTGGAGTAACGTTTACTGATGTCGGCGAACTTAAGATTTTTTGGCAGTGCGATGGGTAGGGTTTTCATAACTTGTTAAATGTTTTCTTTAATCCAATAGATCGGAGCAGTGCATCCTGCTCGGTCGTAGTTCCTGCTTCTGAGAAGTAGCCCGCAAAAGCTGCCACAATTTCCGATGCTCGGTTGGCTTCGTTTTGTTCGGCGGTGCGCTCATGTGATTGGAGCGTGTCATTGGCTCCCGCCTTAATCCATAATGCTTCTGCTAGGCGGTTGGATAGTGATTCAATACTTTCTGGCACGGTATAGTATTTATGTAGTTAAAGCGTAGCTTTTAACTAAGGAGGTGTAGTTCTTCTGGCATCACTCCGAATGTTTCTTTCCACCATTGTGGTGGTTGATGGGAGTGTCTTTTCCAGTGTTTCTTTCCTGTGGTTATGCATCTGCTGCGTTTTTCTGATTCTTGGATAATCCATTCCTGTAGTTCATTGGGAATGTGCGTGGGCTGTTCCAGCAAACAACGTCGTAATAATCGACGACAAATGTAATCTCGTCCTTTGTTACCTGGAGTGATGTTGTTATTTTTGAGCGTGACGAGCGTTCTGAAATGGTCTCGACAGATTGGAGAAAGCCTCATGTCAAATAATTCAGTTTCGTCTACTCTGTTTGTTCCGGAAATAACCTGTAATAATCTTTCCCAGCCAAATCCTACATCTGTTGAGTGTTCGAGAGGATTAACAAGGTTTCCTATTTCTAGACCTTTATAGTATAGTTCACAGCAGAAACCACCGATGTTTCCGTCGCTCCATTCGCACTCTAGGTCGGGTGTTGTCTGGTAGCCTAGCTTTTTCCAGAATTGTCTGTGTAGCTGCTGTGTTGGGTGAACGTGCACTATAACATCACGCTTTAGCTTTAGGTCGGAAATGATACTATCCCAAAGGTTAACGCTGTTGCTGTAATCGTTATTGCCAAAGCTGAAGTTACCGACCATTTGGAAGGATGTTAGATGGCTACCATCCCCCACCTCCACTATGTCATTTGTACGGATGCATGTTTGCAGAGTTCCAAAACGTTCTTTGGTTTCTTGGGAGAATTTCTCTTTCCATCTTTGCATTCCAGAACATATGAATAACGTAGATTCATCATCAACTGGAATGACATCGGTTAATTCCTTGAGTGGGAGGTCGTGCTCGGAGAACCGGTGTAGCACGACCTCATTTAGGCGTCCAGCAATTTGATGGTATTCATAATGAGATTGTAGTTGTATTTATGTTTTCCGCAATACAATTTGTGTGGTAGTTAAAGCGTAGCTTTAAGGTCTGCGTAGTTATACAAATGATTCGGAAATAAACCCCTCCCATTTCGAATGGTGGTCCGCAGTAGCAAGGAGGCAGGCCTCAGGAAAGTTACTTTTCTTCGCAGTTCTTAGATATGCCTTTGAGGTGTTTCTGTAGTATTCTGGGGCTGGTGCGGCCTTTTGGTTGCAGCGCTTTTGCAAGTGCCCATAAAATAGGCTTAAACTTAGTAGTGCTTTAGCAGAGAATTGTAATCCTCTCTCGTAGATGAGGCTTGGAATTATTGGATGCCAGTGCGGGTTGTCTTGTATTATCTTACATCTGAGCATGAACCAAAGTATAATTTAAAGGTAATTAATGATAAGAAGCATCCAGCGAACAGCCCATTTAAAAGCCCCATCTACATTGTTGGGAGATGTGTTCTGTGCCGTTGGTTGTCACGCAAAAAGTATTAGGCATAGAACCATATTTATAATTCGTAATGTCATCGCTTCATTTGATGCCGCGCATGTACTCAAGGCTAATTTGCATGACCACCAAAGGAATGCTCTAAAGTCGGCTGAAAAGCACCGCAAGATTATTAACGAGGCACGGGAGGCCAAGGCAAATAAGCAACCTAAACTAAAGCTCCTAGAAGCTATTAGCAAGAACAGGTGGAAAATATTGGATATTACATTATTAGACAATATTGTAAGAAACGAACCAGATATAGCGAAGGAACACCCATACAAAGCAATGCCTGCCACGGCAGCCCAAGCGGTAATTCGTCAGGTAATCGAGGATTTCAGAAGCTTCCACAAGTCGATGGACGCATATGATAAGGCTACAAGTAAATTTACAGGCAAACCAAGCATGCCAAATTATACAAAGGATGAAGCATGTTCATTTGAGATACCATTGGTGAATACGCGTAACGGACATCTACCAGCAATTGGAAATCGGAAGATTGGAATAGACCGACAATGTAGTAAATTCCTAACAGCAGGGCAAAAGTCTACATGGGACGAGTATGATCTTGGTAAGGAACTCAGAGATGTTGAAGAGCGGTTACCAAAAGGAGCTGTTCCGGTATTGTTTCGCGTCACATTCAACAGTGGTAGACCAAAAATGGAAGTCGTATTCAATATTGATGTTGAAATAGATGATGCATCAATCTTCGCGCAAGTGTATACCATGGCAAACAAGCTGGCAGGCACGAAGAAGAATCGGGCGGGGAATGTAAACCAAAAGGAACCCACCAACGAGATGCTAATGAAGGCGCTGCAATCGTTACCGCCAAGCAAGAAGATAGCAGGTGCGGATTTAGGGTTAAACAATGCGTGCGCGATTGGGTTTGCAAACGGTTCACGCGGGATGGTTGTGTCGTCTGAACGCATAAGGCGTAAAATTAACAAGGCACAGCAGGAGATAGATCAGTTCCTATCGGATAATACATACGATGAATTAAAGGAATTGCAAGCTAAGAAACTACTTGTGGTTGAGAAGAACAAGGATTACACGATTAAGTTTACTAGAAAGGATAAAGTCAGAATGGCAACATTGTTGAAGGTAATTTACGCCTTGCCGAAGTATAGGAAACTGACTGGCAAGTTAGCTAGATGGAAGAACGACATATTCAAGAAGTTGTCTGGCGACATAATGCGAGAACTACAAAGGCGAGGGGTTCAATGTTTTATAGTTGGGAAGAACAAAGAATGGAAGAACGGATGTAACATGGGAAGATCAAACAACAGAGAATTCCACAACATCCCACATGCTTTGATCTATTCGATGCTGAAGGCACATGGTGAAAAGGTAGGAATACTTGTGGTATCAACCGAAGAAAGCTATACCAGCAAGATATCATTCCTGAATAATGTGCCGTTGAGAAAATTTGAAGAGAAAGATACCAACAAAGAAGAAACAAACAATGAAGTAATAACCAAAACAGAAGAGGATACACAAGAAGGTGTAGGCGCCAATCTTCCCCGAAGTGGGAGAATTAAGAAAGAGAATGGTGGCTATCGCAGTAGTGCAAACCGTAATGTGTATATAAACGAGGATATCGAAAATAAGCCAAAGAACTGGAAGAAGTCGGTGCATGCCGACTTACAAGGTTCATTTAATATAGTACGAAAGGTGTTTGATTGGTTTTGCTTTAACGATACTCTAACAATGAAATATGATTTATACTGGATGAGCCCAAAACTAGGGCTGACCAAGAGTAAGTTTTGAGGGCAATTTTAGGCGCTGCCCGGGTGGAAATAAGTATTCTTATTTTTATCAAGCCTAAGGACTCGATGATCGAAATGAATTTTCCGTCATTGTGTACTTCTATTGAAGGTGACTTTCTGCTCCTTCAAGTTGCAAGGATGTGATTAATTGCAAGATGCGCAACGTAGTAGCGCATGTAGGATTAGGATTCCGTGTAGGATTAGGATTCCGCATGTAGGATTAGGACTCCAGCTGTGTAGTTGGGCAGTGCGATTTAGTTTACTGTTGCCCCCAGTGTAAATTACTTTAACAATAAAAAGCAAATACCACCAACCGGTTTCGGTTGGTGGTATGCGTTGAATGTTTTGGTTCTGGGTTACTTCTTGGCGGCGTCCATGTACTTGGCTACCTCGTCATCGACTGGGCTGCCAGACACGTCGTATTTCTCTTCGAGCTTCTGGGCGGGATGTAGGGAGTCACGTGTGGCTTCCCAGGCATCTGCGCTGGCCTTGGCTCCGTCTGCTGCTGTCTGGAGCTCATCCAAGCTGTTGAAGGTTGTCTGTGACTGTCCGAGCACATCTGCTTTTGCGCTCTCCTCGCGGAGCTTGTCGCTGGCCAAGCTTGCTTCCAAGCGTGCCAGGTTGCTGCGTCCTGCTTCCTTCTTGACCTCAAGTGAGCTGATCTGATCCACAAGCACCTGTTTGGTTGCTTCGTTTTTCTTGACTACATCGGTGTATGTAGCCACCAGCGCTTCGGCGTTTTTCTTGGCTTGGACGGCCTGCTTGACATCTTCCATATTGCCTGCCTTGGCGGCAGCTGTGGCAATGCGGTCGAACTTGTCGACGTCCTTTTTGGCATCTGCCAGCTTGGTGTTGGTGAGGTTTGTGTTTTTCCCGATCTCAGCGACCTTTGCGGCCAAGCTGTTGATTTGGGCTTCGGCGTCCTCGATGGCGAGGCGGCCGTTGCGGATTGGATCGGTGAGTTTATCTGCCACTTGGTTTTTGCCGTCGCGGAAGATGTTGACGAGGTTGTTTAGTAGTTTGCCCATGGTATTTGTTTGGTTTGGTTTGTTGCTGTTTTGTGTTTCTGCGGTGATTTTTTAGTTACTTGCCCTTAGCGCGTTTACTTCGCTGGACCTGATGTTGACCCCGATGTAGATTGTGATGAAGGACTTTGATTCGTCGTTCTTGGATCCAACCTCGAGTACCATCAGCTCTGGGTTCTGTGTTTGTGTTGTTGCCCCATATTCTGTCACAAGAGCCCTTTTCACTTGCTCGCTCCCAGATTTGGCTGGGCTTTCTGTGACCTCGGCCTGGTATGTGTCGTCCTTCTTGACGTAGGTGATGGTTTCACCGTCGGTCGTCTGGACAATTTCTGCTGTGAGCAGAAGATTTTCTGGCTTGTAGTTGTCTGGGTCCTCAGGAGCCTGGAACAACCAGTCGTTCCCGTCCGCGATGTATTTCTTGCGTGATCCTGCGGCGATATCGGGGCTGGGGTAGTAAACCCTTAGAGAGAGGTCAGAATCTGTGATTTTTGCAACCAGCAGCAGCTCCCCTTGTGTTCCGTCAAGGGAGAAAGCGAGCCATTGTCCCAATCCTCGTGCCTCTTTGATTGTTTGGACTGATTTGACGACGTAGCTCTGCGGTGTTGCGCCGTTGCCATTCTTGATGTTGTCTTGGATCGATTCCTCATCAGAGAGTAGTACTGTACTTCCGGGGGTGACTCCCTTCCAGAAGTCCACTACCGAGTCATCCGTTGTTTTGCTGGTTGTATCTGGCGCAGGTGTTGGCTTGCGGTATGAAGGGGTGCTTGGCTCATACTCCTTTTCAGACTTGTCTGTCATGTATTTGTAGTATGCATAGATAGCGGCTACGACCACAACGATGACGAGTAGTACTAGGAGGAAAGTGAAGAATCCGCTGCCGCTGTTACTGGGTTGCTGCTTTGATTGCATGTACTTATCCACGCCTGGTTGCAAGTCTTGAGGGGCTTGTGTGGTATACCCATTGTTGTTTCCGTTGGGGTAAACGTAGGTAACGTTGCGATTGTTGTTGTTCATGATCGAACTGATAAGAATCCACTGCCCGTAGTTATCCCAGAATCCATTACCACCACGATTGGAATCGTAGTACACGTTCCTGTACCCGCCTTGGTAATTGACGCCGGTGGGGACTCGTGTTTGTGCTGCTGCCGCACTTGCTGCACTTGCGCTCGTATTGGGCTGTGCTACGTTGGATTTGGCAACTGGCACTGGGTATGCTGTCGTTGCTGATTTCTGGGCCAGGTTCTTATCTGCCTGTGAAATTGGGATGGCAGGCTGTGCTGTGGTGGTTGACTTTCCCCAAGTTGGTGCAGGCTTTGAAGGTGCCGCAGGTGCTGGTGCTGCCGGAGCTGCAGGTTTGGACCAGCCAGATGAGCTGGAACTGGAGCTTGAGCTTTTTGAGCTGTAGGAACTTTTTGAACCGGAGCTGTAGGAGCTTTTGGATCCCGAACTAAAGGAACTTCGCGATCCGGATGAGCCACCTGAGCCTGGTCGCGCGTAGACTTGACTTGAGAACAATGCTGTTGCCAGCAATACGATGGACAGAATAGTGGGTTTTGATTTCATGCTTTTATTTTTGTAGATTAATTAAGCGTAGCTTTTTTGGAAATTTATGTTTTCACGAGAGACTTAGATACTTGGTGGACATGGTTTTCATCGAAAAGTTCCTGCTGACGTGCAACTTAGCTGCTTTACCGAAGCGATTTATATCGCGGGCATTCCGACTTAGCTTAGTTATGGCCTTTGCTAGTGAGGCGTTATCGCGACGTGGGGTGAGGTAGCCATTTACGCCGTTGATAACTTGTTCGCTAGCTCCACCGACATTTGTAGCTATTACTGGTATTCCGGCGGCCAGTGCTTCCAGTGATGCATTTGGGCATCCTGCCGGCTCGGATATCATAACAAAGATATCGGTTGTAGCGAGGAGTTTTGCGCTGCTTGGCAATTCTCCTAACCATTTTATTGGAAGCCCTGAAGCTTGCTCTTTTAGCTTGTTGTAATACTCCTGCGCTCCGTTTTCTATTCGTCCTGCTATATGTAATTCATATTCAGGGAGAGTGGAATGAGCTATCTTAAAACCTTCAATAAGGTCTTCTATACGTTTATCTGGGGATATTCTAGCGGCGGTGCTAAAGATGAGCTTCTTGCCTTTCCTTTTGTGGTGCGGCGTTAGCGGTATTCCATTTCTAATTACCTCTACTGGGCAAGCTAGGGAATCTTGGGCTTTGCTGACTTCACCAGAGAATTTTACAACGCACTTATAGAGTGCTTCTCCGAATTCTTTTGTAGTCCGGTATGGCAGTTCTCTCCTAGGGTTTTGAAAATACTGTAATAGCGATTTGAATGACATCTCCCCGGGGCTGACATCGATAACTTTTGTGCTCGAATTTCTGAAGGCGTCAGATATTAATAGTTTGTAGCTTGTGATCAGATTCCAGAAAAATATGGCTTTTGGTTTATGTTGTATTGCTAGTTCGAGGATTCTGTGAACATGCTCGTCAGTATCCTTATTTGGTTCTGGAATTATTTGGCTGAGTGGTACGCCGGCCTGCTCCAAGGCTGTAGCTCCCTTTGATTTTAATACTTCTTGGATTGTTATGGCTCTTACTTTGCGGCCCTCATTATGCCACTTTGTTAATAGCCTTCTTGCACTTGATTGGGCTCCACCCATGGAAAAATTATTGGTCACAATCCAAATCTCTTGGGCGTCTTTAGTCGCTTTATTGGCGACAGCTGATTTGTATACTTGCTCCATCCGTTTTGCCATAGTTCTTCTTGTAAAGGCCTTTGGCAGTTGAGAGTTCTGCGATGGTTTAGGGCAGGTCAAAATAGCTTGGGCGAACTTAGTTGCTGGCGCTGATTTTGATAGTAATTTGTAATAGCTTTTGTCGGAGAGTTCTTGCGCTATTTCTTTTGCCCCGCCTACATTGGTTGCTATTACTGGTATGCCTGCTGCTAGTGCCTCTAGGTGAGCTAGGCTAAGTCCTTCGTATCTGCTAACAGATAGTAGGACATCAAAGGCGTGTAACGCGTCTTTGGTGTTCGTTGTGGTGCCTACAAGTGTTATCGGGCTCTTATACTTTGATGCCTGCCTGTTTAATCTGGCCAATGACTGCGTGGCGTCCTTATTGGTTCCACCGCCTACAACTACACACCTGAAGTTTTTATTCTTTGGTAGTGCAGCTAGTATTCTAGGTATGAAGTCTAGTCGCTTTTGCCTTCTTGGATTTGCGATGACCCCAATAACAGTCTCATTTGGTTTGATGCTGTGTGATGCTCTCCATGCCTTGCCTTGCTCCTTTGCTAATTGTGATGGTTGTAGTGGTACCTCATCAATGCCATTCCAAACGGTTTTGCATGCAATGCCCTTAGCCTTTGCTAGTGTACCTACCAGCTTGGAGCAGCTGATAATAGAGTCGACAGGCGTTTCGCTAATAAATCCTGCTGGCCATGCTTCTGGGACGTTGTGCATGGTAGTTATCAGCGGTGTATTTGGGCACAGATTCCTGATTTCTTTACAGACTTGTGCACTGATCAAATGCGCGTGTATTATATCTATCTGTAGGGCTGTGACAATTTGTAGGATAAGATTTGGGTGATGCTCCCTTGAGTATTTTGATATGTCGATCTGGTTACTTGGCAGCTGGAATGTTTCTCGCCCTGGCTTACTAGTGGTGGCTACCCAGACTCGCTGGCCGCGTTGCTGGAGACCTGTTGAAATATCCAAAACTACCCTCTCTGCTCCACCTAGCTGAAGTGATGTGATTAATTGGAGGATACGAAGCTTTGGGTCATAGGTGTGATTTAACCCATGAATTTGAACCGTACGCAACTTTTGGTTAGGAGTAATAATAGCTTTGATCATCTCTTCCCAATGGAGTTTGAAGCTATTCTTCCCTAAAATCCTAACTGCCGCTTTTTCTAGATAGACGCAGGTTGGGGTTAGGTTTTCTTCAAATTTGCCGTTTCGTCCATATCCGACTAGAGGGAGCCCCGTTGAGCTGGGTAGGATTGTTATTAGTTTTGGGAGTATGGTTCCAGCACGTACCAATAAGACAGAAGTTCCTGCCTGCTTTATGGCGTTGTTCAGATTGTCTGCTACGATAATGTTGCGTATGCCAAGGCGCTCTAGGGCCAAGCGTGTCCTTGGAATAGCAAACTTATCTCCTATTGCTGAACTAACTATGATGCCTGTTGGCACGTTGCTATGTGTAATCACAAGTGACTTACTTCAATGGCTCAAAGATAACCCATGCCCCGCATACAGCTGACGAAGAGTTACTACCTGCGCTAGTCGGAGCCAGAAGCGAAACAATAGCTAATACCTTTCTGTTTGGAAATTTGAGTAGTACGTTATTGATGGCAATATCGCCTTTTTCTCCGAATGCTATAATCTTATCGGACCCCCATATGTCTAGGAATGCTGTTCCTGCCTTTTTTGGTCTCCATCCGACGAGAATCGTATTTTCGCTGGTTTCCTGGACTGGGATTACGATGTTATCTTCGGCCAGCAACGGCGTTGCCACTAGTAGTAGGCAAAGCAATAATAGTTTCATAGGTTAGTAAGCGTTTGGTTCAGATGCGTCAGACTGGGCGGCTGCGGCTTCTGGCGCTTCAAATTGGATTGGAGAGCTAGCTGGCTCTGGTGCCTCGAACTGAATGGGCGTGCTGGCTGCCGTGGGCTCTGGCGCTTCGAACTGAATGGGCGTGCTGGCTGGTGCTGGCTCCTCAAACTGCATACCCACGAACGGGGCTTGACTTGAATCGGGTGAAGCGGATTCGCCCTGGAAGTCAACCTGCTCATCTTGAGGCTGATTTTGGTTCTTGTCTTGATCCCAGATGATACTGGCTCCTGCCCCGCCAAAGCTTCCACCTCCTGCACCAAAGGTTGCCATACTGCCTGAGGCTGTCGAGTTGGATAGGAACATGTTCAAGAGCACCATGTCCATCACGAAGGTGTCTGAATCATCATATATGGAGACGGGCTGGCTGTCGTACCATTTGCTGTAGCTTTTGTACATGGATGGAGGCTTCACTTGGTCTTCGGCCAGTTTCACCATAATGGTATCCGGCCTGCTGCCGGTATATACAAACATGGTGTATTTGGACTTCATGAATGGCACGTATGGTTCCGGTTCGAAAGGAAGGGTCTGCGCTTCCCACTTTCCGTCCACTTTGTATTGCACCCTGATCAGTTTGCCTCTGACAATTGACTTACTTGTGTCTCTGACTCTGAAGCCATCAGAGCAGATTAGGATGGTGAATTGCTTTTTAGCCATAGAATTATGTTTTTTGGATTTTGATTGATGCTCTCTAAGTGTTGATAGACTGCTACTAGGTTTTCTTCCTTTTCCAAGGAGATGACCTTATCCAGCATTAAGGCTGTGATGAAGCTCGCTGGGAAGATTTATACAAACCATCCAACCCAGACAAATAGTATCCAAGTTGGAATCGGCTGATTTGCGTAACGAGAGGTAAGAAGGGAGAGTGCGCAAACTAGTACAATTTCAAACCCTGCAAACGCGGATAGTTTTCTCCAAAGAATAACACTTTGCTTCATCTGATTATGTTTTTCTTGGATTTGGCGTAGCCATCTCCTAGTAAACATCTATTTCTGGAGAGTCATCAGTTGGTTCGATGAGTTTATCAGCGAAGCGAGTGGGTTTAAAACCTTGAGGCTTGCCTCGACTTTTGGTGTGTATTCTAGCATAAATTTGTGTTTTAATTGGTATAAGTTGGATTATACTTTAGTAATGACCTATGACCTGACCAAGCAAGCCAAGATTGTAGCAAGGACAAAAGCGTTGCTGGCTAGTAAAGCCGCAAACAAGGCCAGAAGGGTAAATATGGAACGCAGGGTAATCGAACTAAAGGTTGATGCCTCCAAATTAAACAGGTGTAAAAAGGAGGCTATTACAAGGATATTCTTGGAGAGCAAATGGATAAAGAATGCAGCTTTAGCATTTGGTGCATTTGATTACAAGCTCAACGATAAAGTAACCGTAATGGTATTTAACCAAGAAACCAATAAGTGTGATAGCCCAGAAGAACGCGAATTAACAATAGGTAGCCAATTACGGCAACAATCTGTCATGCAAGTCCAGAAAGATATTGTAAACTTATCTCGGTCTAAGAAAAAAGGTCGTAAAGTAGGCAAGGTGAAGTTTTATAAATCAGTTGATTCTGTAACTCTACCCCAATACGGAGTAACATATACGCAATGTTCAAATCCAAATTTCTTCAAATTGCAAAAGGTAGGCAAAGTTCGAGTGCATGGAATCGATCAATTGGATAAGTATAAAGGAATTTATGAGTTTGCTGAGGCGAAGTTGGTTAGCAAGCCGTCTGGGTATTACTTAAAGGTGCTAATTTAT
>Ga0172380_10003126_pt1 | contig 23548 bp, 19 predicted proteins | sample Leawe162metaG_FD_119747 | JGI IMG/M metagenome (GOLD analysis project Ga0172380, IMG submission 119747) | Leachate microbial communities from a municipal landfill in Southern Ontario, Canada - Leachate well 162 metaG | ecosystem: Engineered > Solid waste > Landfill > Unclassified | place...
GCCAGCGACCTGCTCGGCGAATTGCTCGACAAGCTGGCGGGCACCGCGCTGGCCACGCAGCTCAAACCCGTTGCCGCCGCCATCGAAGGCTTCGACTACGACGCGGCACTGGTCAGGCTGGCTACCTTGACAAGCGGATGACCGCCAACGCTCTCCTCGTCGCTGGCGTCGGCGCTTCGGCAGGCGGGTTGGAGGCCATGTTGCCGATGTTCGCGTTCATGCGCCCCACAGGACGCATCGCCTACGTGGTTGCCCAGCACATGGCCAAGAATGGCCACGACGAACTGGTGGTACGCCTGATCGGCCGCGAATCGGCACTGCCGGTCAAGCTGGCCGAGGAGGGTGTCCGCCTGGTGGCGGACACGGTCTATGTCATCCCCTCCGGCAAGGATGGCCTCGTCCAGGGGGAAATGCTGCGCCTGCAGGCGCCGGATGACAGTCATATCTCCACGCCCTCGGTCAACGCCCTTTTTTCTTCGATTGCCTGTTCGTGCCGCGATCATGGCATCGGCATCATACTGTCCGGCACCGGCATGGACGGGGTGCAGGGTTGCCGTGCCATCCGTAGTAGCGGCGGACTGACGCTGGCGCAGGAACCCGGCGAGGCGAAGTTCGATGGCATGCCGGTTGCGGCCATCGAGGCGAAGGTGGTGGATCAGGTATTGTCAGCATCGCAGATCGGCCCGGCCCTGGCGCTGCGCTTTCCCGGCAGTCCGCGGCCGGACTGGCGCGCCCCCGAACATGTCCACGAAAACCTGTCGCGCACCCTGGCCGAGAATGCTCCGGATTATGCCGACCCGGCACTCTTCGACCCGGGGCTCCGGGAACTGCAACAACTGCTGCCGCAGATCCTGAAGGCCACCGGCATCGACTTTTCCAGCTACAAGGAAGACACGCTGCTGCGTCGCCTGGAGAAACGCAAGGCGACGCTCGGCATCGAATCGGCCGGGGATTACCAGCAACTGATCCGCCGCCAGCCGGAAGAGTTGCACGTGTTGCAGCATATTTTCCTCGTTTCCGTCTCGTCATTTTTCCGTGACCGCGAGTCGTTCAACATACTGAAGGTGTCGCTGGCGAAGCTGATTTCCGGCAAGCGTCCAGATGAGCCGATTCGCGTCTGGGTGCCGGGTTGCGCCTCGGGCGAAGAGCCGCTGACGCTGGCGATCATCCTCAAGGAACTGACGGATCGCTGCCCCATCGAGATTGTCGGCACCGACCTCAATCCGGAGGCGCTGGCCATGGCGCGCGAGGCCGTCTATCGCCAGACCGCTTTCAAGGAAATGGATGTCGCGTTACGCGACCGCTATTTCACGGCAAAAGGCCAGCACTACCAGGCAGCCCCGGAACTTGTCGACTGCATCCGCTACGAGCAGCGCGATGTATTCGGCGGTGCGCCGCCGCACAACCTCGATCTGGTGAGTTGCCGCAATCTGCTGATTTATATGAAGTCGCACTTGCAGGACAGGCTCATCAAAAATTTTCACCAGGTGCTGCGCTCGCAGGGCCTGCTGTTCATCGGCCAGGCCGAGTCGCTGAGCTTCATCGGCAATTCGCTGTTCGTCCCGATCGACCATTACCACCGCCTGTTCCGCAGGCGTCATTGATTCGCGCGGAGATCTCCGTCCATGTATATCCAGAAAACCAATCGCAACGTGATTGCCGCCTACATGGCGATTCCCGTGTTGAATCTGGGCAGATTCATCCAGTTCGATCGTATGCGCGGCATCCAGCAGCAGGCTATCGAAAAACAGCGCACGGCCACCATCAATGACTACAGCAAGGCCCTGGCGACCATCTATACCCCGGTCGAGCAATTCCGCACGCCTGATGGCAGTGGCGGATGTATATGGTGCGTTGATCAGTCGGCGCGTTTACAATGACGGCATGCCTCACGAAAAGGCCGTTTCGATCATCTCCGAGGGAAAGGGAACACACTTTGCTCCGGATATGGTGGATGCCTTTATCGAGATACAGGAGAATTTTCGAGCAGTTTCCAAGCACTATGCCGATTCGGATATCGACATGGAAAAGAAAAAAGAACAACTTGAACGCCTTGCCGGCAGCGGAGCCTGAATCATGAATTTTCCCATGGTGAAACAAAGTGCCGGTAACGGCCTTGAGTTTGGTGCGCGCATGATGAGCGGTACCTTTCTTGTCGTCGATGACTTCGATTCGATGCGCAAGGTGACCATCAACCAGCTCAAGCAACTGGGGGCGGTGAAAATAGTCGAAGCCGCAAATGGGGCTGAAGCGCTGAAGATTCTCTCGCGTCAACAGATCACTATGGTGCTCTCCGACTGGAACATGCCGGTGATGAGCGGTCTGGACTTGCTGTTGTCGGTGCGTGCCGACCCCAAGCTGTTCGCCATGCCCTTCCTGATGATCACCGCCGAGGCTGAACGGGATCGTGTCATGCTGGCTATCCAGTCCGGGGTGTCCGAACTGCTGGTGAAGCCCTATACCTCGGCCCGCTTGGCGGAACGTGTGCAAAAAGCGATCGACTGGAAACCACGCCACAAGAAGACGATTAATCCATCTGCCGCGATCGCCGGTGCCGACACGACAACAACGTTCAATGGCACACCGGTGGCCCCTGCCGAACCTCGGGCGGCCATTCAATCCGCTCCCGTGGCCACCCCACGTCCACCGGTCGAAATAACCGAGAAACCGACAATTCTGGTCGTCGATGACACGCCGGATAACCTGCACCTGCTCTCCGCTATTTTCAAGGACGAGTATCGCGTCAAGATTGCGCACAACGGTGACAAGGCTCTGGCGATTGCGCAGTCAGACACGCCGCCGGACCTGATTTTGCTCGATATCATGATGCCGGGAATGGACGGCTTCGAAGTCGCCCGGCATCTGCGCGGCCATCCTTCCTCCGAACACATCCCGGTGATTTTCGTCACCGCGATGACCGGCGAAGACGCCCGACTCAAGGGTATGGAACTGGGGGCCGTCGATTTCGTTACCAAGCCGATCGACCCGGATTCGCTGAAAATTCGCGTCAAGAACTTCATGCGCTATATCGAGCTGCATCGCCAGCTGCAGGCCGATTACGACGAGATGATGGCGCTGGAACAGCTCAAGGAAGATGTTGAGCGCATCACGCGCCATGACATGAAGGGGCCGCTCGCTGGCGTAATTGGCTTGGTCCAGGGCTTGTCTGAAGCTAGCAACCTGACCGCCGATCAGCGCGAACAGATTCAGATGATCGAGGAAACGGCGTTGCAGGTTCTCGACATGATCAACCTGTCAAACGAGCTGTTCAAGATCGAGACCGGGCGCTTTGTCCTCAAGCCTCAAGTCGTCAAGGTTGCGCAAATCATTCGTCGCATCGCCGAGATTTCACGCAAAATCTTTGCCGTCAAAAACCTGACCATTGCCGTTGCCAAACCACATGGTGTTGAAGACGACCAGTTGCTAGCGCTCGGTGACCCGATGCTGTGCTATTCACTGTTCCAAAATCTGATCAAGAACGCCTGCGAAGCCGCTCCCGACGGAACGGTTGTCACCATCACGATCTACCCCGGCGCACCGATGCGCATCACTCTCGACAACAAGGGTGTTGTGCCGGCCGCCATTCGCGACTCTTTCTTCGAAAAATTCGCCACCGCCGGGAAACCGGGTGGCACGGGTCTCGGCACTTACTCGGCCAAGCTGCTTGTCGAGGCACAGAAAGGATCAATCTCAATGGAAACCAGCGACGAGGAAATCCAGACCCGGATTACCCTGAAGCTTCCGGCGGACTAGCCGTAGCGCTGGCGGCAGCGAACAACGTACTTTCCTGAGGAGTATTCATGGATTCACTAGATTTCACCGAGAAAGCCACCATTCTGGTGGTGGACGACACGCCGGACAACCTGTCGCTGATGAGCAGCCTGCTCAAGGACATCTACAGGGTGAAGGTCGCCAATAGCGGCGAAAAGGCTTTGAAAGTTGCACAGTCGGACAATCCACCGGATCTGATCCTGCTCGACATCATGATGCCCGAGATGGACGGCTACGAGGTGCTTCAGCATCTCAAGCGCGATCCGCGGACGCTGGATATTCCGGTGATTTTTCTGACTGCCAAGTCCGAAGTCGAGGACGAAAAACGCGGTCTGGAACTGGGGGCGGTTGATTACATCACCAAGCCGATCAGCCCGCCGATCGTTATGGCGCGCGTGGCGACGCAGTTGCACGTCAAGGCCTCCGCCGACTTCCTGCGCTCGAAGGCGGATTTCCTGGAGAGCGAAGTCGCCAAGCGGACACGCGAGGTAATGGCGATCCAGGACGTGACCATCCTGGCTATGGCTTCGCTGGCCGAGACGCGCGATTCGGACACCGGCAACCACATCCGGCGGACGCAGTTCTACGTCAAGGCGCTGGCCGAAAACCTGAAATCCCATCCGCGCTTTGCGTGGTATCTGACCGATCAGACGATCAACATGCTGTTCAAGTCGGCGCCGCTGCACGACATCGGCAAGGTCGGCATCCCCGATCGCATCCTGCTCAAGCCGGGGCGCTTCACGCCGGAAGAATTCGAGATCATGAAGACGCATACGACGCTTGGTTGCGATGCGATCACGCATGCGGAGAACTCGCTTGGTACCGAGGTCGAGTTCCTGAAGATGGCCAAGGAGATCGCGCTGTCGCACCAGGAGAAGTGGGATGGCTCCGGTTATCCGCAGGGGCTGTCCGGCGACGACATCCCGATCTGTGCACGCCTGATGGCGGTGGCCGACGTCTACGACGCGCTGATCAGCCGCCGCGTGTACAAGGACGGCATGCCGCACGAGAAGGCCTACGGCATCATGATCGAAGGCAAGGCTACGCATTTCGACCCCGATATGGTCGACGCCTTTGCGGCGATTCATGAGGAATTTCGCGCCATCTCGAAGCGTTTCGCCGACAGCGATCAGGATCTCGATAAGAAGGCCGAGTATCTGGCAGCGGCCATTTCCAGCGAACCCTGAGCGACAGGAAGCGACGCCATGATCCGGAGAAACACCACCATTCTCGTCGTCGACGATTTCGAGTCGATGCGCACCGTGACGACGACGCAGCTGCGCTCGCTCTGGCTTGACCGGATCGTTGCCGCGGTCAACGGCGCGGAGGCCTTGCGCATTCTCCGGACGCAACGCATCGATGTGATCCTGTCGGACTGAAACATGCCGGTGATGTCGGGCTGGATCTGCTCAAGGCGGTGCGCGCCGATTCCGCTCTGTTCCGCCTGGACGTTCTCGGCGTATCAAGAGCGCCGGGCTGTGCCATTCGAAATATTCACAAGATCAATGCGTTGAAAACTCTTTCGCAAGACGCCTGTTTCTCCGGTGCAAGCTTCCTTCGTCCGGACTGAGCCATGTACGCCAACTCAAGTGTGCCCACGAGCGCGCAGACCGGTATTCATGATCGCCTCGGCGAACTGCTGGATCGCCACCTGCGCGAGCCTTTCCGCAAGCCGGTTCTCGATTACAACCGCGCTGCCTTCGCTCAGAGCATGGCCGCCTGGGCTGCATGGGGAAGCGAGCGGCCGCTGATCCTCGATACCGGCTGCGGCACCGGTGCCAGCAGCATTGGCCTGGCACTTCGCCATCCGGACAGTTTTGTCATCGGTGTCGATCAATCGTCGGACCGGCTGGCCACGGTGAAAGGCGAGTTGCCCGCCAACCTGTGTCTGGTGCGTGCCGATCTGGTGGACTACTGGCGGCTGCTGGCCGAGCAGAAGGTCCGCTCATCACGACACTTCCTGCTCTATCCGAACCCCTGGCCGAAGATCGGGCACCTGTCGCGACGCTGGCATGGTCATGCGGTGTTCCCGGTGCTGCCGGCCCTTGGCGGCATCATCGAGTGCCGCAGCAACTGGCAGATCTACGTCGAGGAATTCGCCTTTGCCCTGGGGCGTGTCATCGGGCGCGAGGTGCCATGGGGATCGTTCGTTGCCGATGAGCCGGTCTCCCCGTTCGAGCGCAAGTATCGCGACTCCGGCCAGGCGCTTTACCGTTGCGTGGTCGATCTCGATGAGCAGTGATCACAACAATCCCTGCGCGGCCTGTGGCGCCTGCTGTGCATCGTTCCGGGTCGATTTTCACCCGGTCGAGCTGGCCGGCGGCGCGTTTGCCTGGGGGGAGGGGGTGCCGCTGGTGATGAGCGTGCCGGTCACCGCGCAGATCGTCCGCATGCGCGGCACCGATGCTGCTGCGCCACGCTGCGAGGCACTTTCCGGCGAAATCGGGTGCAGTGTCAGTTGCACCATCTACGATGCACGGCCTTCGCCCTGTCGCGAGTTTGATATCAGCCACGATGCCTGCGCTCGGGCAAGGGCACGTCACAATTTGGCGCCGCTGCTGAACGTTCCTGCTTGATCGTCAGTCTGACTGACTCTGTAGTTACCCACAGCCGTTGGGTACAAGTCTGTGGATAAGCTGGGGGTAACTTCTGCATCTGCCAGAAATGAATGAGGAATTTCCGGCTGCCAATAAATTGGGCTTATCCGCTGCCAACTTCAGGGGGGTTTTAGCCATTTTTCAGTTCACAGATTCCAGCATAACTTATATCATATATAAGACTTGAGAATGGTCTGCCGGAAGGCTGGTCTGGATAGCCTGCCAAACGCCGCGCCTTCTCTGTTGCAGTAAAATATTCGTTTTTTCTGATGTCGCTTTTGCTTGGCGTTTTTGCCTAGCGTATTTACCTAGTTTTCTGAGCAACCTTTCTGAAAGGAAGTCGCCGTGCTTGAAGCCTATCGCGCCCACGTCGCTGAACGTGCTGCCCTCGGTATCCCCCCGCTGCCGCTGTCCAAGCAACAGACCACCGAGCTGGTCGGCCTGCTGAAGAACCCGCCGAAGGGTGAGGAAGCCGCCCTGGTCGAACTGATCACCTACCGCGTTCCGGCCGGTGTGGATGATGCCGCCAAGGTCAAGGCCGAGTTCCTGGCCAAGGTTGCCAAGGGTGAAGAGAGCTGTGCGCTGATCTCCAAGGAAAAGGCCACCGAACTGCTGGGCACCATGCTCGGCGGTTTCAACGTCAAGCCGCTGATCGACCTGCTCGCCGATGGCGCGGTCGGTGCCGTGGCTGCTGCCGGCCTGAAGAAGACCCTGCTGGTCTTCGACTTCTTCCACGACGTCAAGGAACTCGCCGACAAGGGCAACGCCAACGCCAAGGCCGTGCTGCAGAGCTGGGCCGACGCCGAGTGGTTCACCTCGCGTCCGGAAGTGCCGGCCTCGCAGAAGCTGACCGTGTTCAAGGTCACCGGCGAAACCAACACCGACGACCTGTCGCCGGCCCCGGATGCCTGGTCGCGTCCGGACATCCCGCTGCACGCGCTGGCCATGCTGAAGAATCCGCGTCCGGGTATCGAAGCTGACGAAGCCGGTGCCCGCGGCCCGGTCAAGCAACTCGAAGCGCTGGCCAAGAAGGGCAACCTGATCGCCTACGTCGGCGACGTGGTCGGTACCGGTTCCTCGCGCAAGTCCGCCACCAACTCGGTGCTGTGGTTCACCGGCGAAGACATCCCGTTCGTGCCGAACAAGCGCTTCGGTGGCGTCTGCCTCGGCTCCAAGATCGCCCCGATCTTCTTCAACACCATGGAAGATGCCGGCGCGCTGCCGATCGAGTTGCCGGTCGAGCAGATGAACATGGGCGACGAGATCGAGCTGAAGATCGATCACGCCACCGCCAAGGTCACCGCGCTCAAGAACGGCGCCGTGATCGCCGAATCGCAACTGAAGACCCCGGTGATCCTCGACGAAGTCCGCGCTGGTGGCCGTATCCCGCTGATCGTTGGCCGTGGCCTGACGACCAAGGCGCGTGAAGCGCTGGGCCTGCCGGTGTCGACGCTGTTCCGCCTGCCGGCACAGCCGAACGACCCGGGCAAGGGCTACTCGCTGGCCCAGAAGATGGTTGGCCGCGCCTGTGGCCTGCCGGAAGAAAATGGCAACCAGCGGGGCATCCTCCCCGGCACCTATTGCGAGCCAAAGATGACCACCGTCGGTTCGCAAGACACCACCGGCCCGATGACCCGCGACGAGCTCAAGGATCTGGCCTGCCTCGGCTTCTCGGCCGACATGGTGATGCAGTCCTTCTGCCACACCGCTGCCTATCCGAAGCTGGTCGACGTCAAGATGCACCGCGAACTGCCGTCCTTCATCTCGACCCGTGGCGGTGTCGCGCTGCGTCCGGGTGACGGCGTCATCCACTCCTGGCTGAACCGCCTGCTGCTGCCGGATACCGTAGGTACCGGTGGTGACTCGCACACCCGTTTCCCGATCGGCATCTCCTTCCCGGCCGGTTCCGGCCTGGTCGCCTTTGCCGCCGCCACCGGCGTCATGCCGCTGGATATGCCGGAATCGGTGCTGGTCCGCTTCAAGGGCAAGCTGCAGGAAGGCGTCACGCTGCGTGACCTGGTCAACGCCATCCCGTACTACGCCATCAAGCAGGGTCTCTTGACCGTCGCCAAGCAGGGCAAGAAGAACATCTTCTCCGGCCGCATCCTCGAAATCGAAGGCTTGCCGGATCTGAAGGTCGAGCAGGCGTTCGAACTCTCCGACGCTGCTGCCGAACGTTCTGCTGCCGCCTGTGCCGTGCAGCTCGACAAGGCCCCGATCATTGAATACATGCGTTCGAACATCACGCTGATGAAGTGGATGATCGCCAACGGCTACGAAGACAAGCGCACCCTCGGCCGCCGCATCAAGGCCATGGAAGCCTGGATCGCCAAGCCCGAACTGCTCAAGGCCGACGCCGGCGCCGAATACGCCGCCGTGATCGAGATCGATCTGGCCGACGTCAAGGAGCCGATCGTCGCCTGCCCGAACGACCCGGATGACGTGAAGCTGCTGTCCGAAGTGTCCGGCACCAAGATCGACGAAGTCTTCATCGGCTCGTGCATGACCAACATCGGCCACTTCCGTGCTGCCGGCAAAGTGCTCGAAGGCAAGTCGGACATCCCGACCCGCCTGTGGGTGGCCCCGCCGACCAAGATGGACGCCATGATCCTGAACGAAGAGGGCTACTACGCCATCCTCGGCAAATCCGGCGCCCGCATGGAAATGCCCGGCTGCTCGCTGTGCATGGGCAACCAGGCGCAGATCCGCAAGGGCAGCACGGCGATGTCGACCTCGACGCGCAATTTCCCGAACCGCCTCGGCATCGACACCCAGGTCTTCCTCGGTTCCGCCGAACTGGCCTCGATCTGCGCCCTGATGGGCAAGATCCCGACCGTCGCCGAGTACATGGAAGGCGTCAAGGCGGTGAACGCCAAGGCCGCCGACGTGTATCGCTATATGAACTTCGACCAGATCAAGGAGTTCAGTGAAGTGGCGGCGACCGTTACGGTCTGATCGTTACCGCAGGCTGAAACAAAACGCCCCGGTCGGGAAACTGACCGGGGCGTTTTTTTGCATTGGTTTGTGCGGTTTGTTCCCAGCGTTTACCGGAAAAGTTGGCCATACACGGGTTGCCGCCCAATTTCCGGGCGTCGACCGTAGGGCTAGTCGACTGCCGCCAGTAGATCCCAGTTGCCAACTTGGACATTGTCGGTCTGGTGGAACTGGCGCACCCAACTGATGAAATCGCGGAAATCGGTGTTTTCCAGCGTCAGCCGGTTGCAGGCGTCCCAGTCGATGTCAGGGCGCTCACGGGCCGGGATCAGAATTTCGCTTTCGCTCGGGTCCTCGACATTCAACCGGATCAGGCCGATACCGTAGGAAGCAGCGAGTAGGCGCAACTCCTTCATCGCCGATTCCTGGATGTCGGCGGCCACCAGGTAGCCGAAATTGGCCCACGACGAATTGGACACCGCCTGGAACCAAACTTCCCGCACGTTGGAGCGGTTGACCAGCAGTTTGACCTCAAACGACCACAGCCGCGCGCGCTGGGCGCCGGCCTGCTGCACGCAAGCGCGGATTTCTCGGTCCCAGTCGGCGCCGATGTCCTCCATCGCCACCAGGTCGGGATACAACCATTTGTTGCCGTTCGGACCGTGCCGGTTGGTCGAGCGTTTCTCGTTTATTCGTTTAGGGTAAAGGGTGTGCTCAATGTGCAGGAAGCGGCAGAGCAGCGGGTAGAGCTGGTGCTCGCTGCATGCCTTGCCGGGTATCTTGTCCGGTGTTCCCGCCGTCGCCTCTTCCACCTTGGCTACTTCGGCCGCTTCGCTGGCCGTCGTCCAGTAATAGCGGCGGGGACGAGTTTCGGTAGTGCGTACCTGCGGAAAACGTTTCTGGATTCCCGGTCGGTTAACCCCGATTTCCGCGACCAATTGCTGCATCAGCGCCGCGTCGTCAGAAAGGTCCTGCTGGCTGTTGCGCCGCTTCTCCTCGCAGGCTTCGCGCAGGTTTTCGAACATCCAGCAAGCCAGCTCACGGGCGGTAAAGCGCTCTTCGGGGTGGGCCTTGAGGAAATCGGTCACGGTCTGGCGAAGGTTCAGTGCCATAGGTCAGTCTCCCAATTAAAGGGGCAGCTTCGCATTGAATTAAAGCTGCTATTTTGCTCGTTGGTTTTGCAGCTCAAGCATTGCTCACTTCTCGCTGGCAGCTCCGGCAATAAGCTCGACCGCCAAACTGCTCCCGCTTGCCAAAGCAGTAGTCGGCGACATTCTGCGGAATGTCGGTTTTGCATTTGTAGCAGTATGTTTTTCCCGCTTGCCGTCGCTGCGGTTTCTTGGCGATTGCTGCCGTGCTTTCCACGGTGCCGGCTTCCGCTTGCGGCGTGTCCAGTGCCTTGGTCACCAGCGCGAAAATCTGCTGGCAATCTTTAGGGTGGCCGGCGCAGGCAAGGAAGTCGGTTTCCGTTCCGTCTGCGCGTTTGACGGATTTGCGCACCAGCTTTCGCGTTGCGCATTTCGGGCAGGGTGCGCCGACGCGGGGAACGCAGCCCTGCGCTGTGCTGGCCGGTGCTGCCAATTCCTTTGCTACGGGCAGGGCGTCCGGTTTGGGCGAATGTTTCGGTGCGTGGGCGCTGTTGAGAAAGGCGGCGACTCGCGCGGCTTCGTCTGCGGTCATTTCCCAGCCGGTTTCGAGAGACAGGTTGAGGAGCTTCGCCTTCTTCCTGAGTGTGGTGAGCTGCCGGGCGATCTCTGGAGCGATTTCGTCGGCTTTCAGAACGCTTTTGTGCAACGTGCCCGATTCGACATCGATGACGCCGGTGCGCGAGATGGCGACCAGCGGAATGATCGGGCAGTAGAAAAATCCCTTTTGCACGAGGCCGATCAACTTGCCCAGCATCAGCTCGGCGTTGGCGCGCATGAAGGTCTTGAGCAGGCGTCCCTGTTCTTCTGCCTGCAATACTGGCGAGTCGAAGCCTTCGATCTTGCCGTCAAAGTTGCGCGACCAGTGCTCGCGTTTCTCGTCCCAGACCTTGATCGTCACCGGGCAGTGCACGCTCTTCGATTCGACGATGAACAGGCCGACAGGCGTGACGAGCAGATGGTCGATCTGGAAGGCGTTGCCCTCATGCTCGATACGCAGGTCGTTGATGACGTGGACGTCCGTCTCGCCACCGAAACGGCGCGCCAGCCGGTAGGCCATGTCTTTTTCCGCTTCCTCACCGGCGCGGATGCGCGGATCTGTGGAGGTCGAAAATTGCTTTGATTTGACGATCATCGTGGCCGGAACATCTTCTTCTGAATTGGTTATGCCAAATCGCTTGAACTGAAGATTGTAGCCGCGTCGCGGGTTATGACGGGATTATTTCTGTGGATGAATCCGTAGCGGTCATGCACGTCATCGCGAGCCGGGTTACTGACGTGATGCGCTGTAGGCCGGGCAGCCTATTAGCCGGTGTGCGCTTCGGCCCAGGCCACAACCTGCGTCAGCTCTTCGGCTCTTAGGAGTTCAGCGACCTGGCAGCGACGGTGACGATATAAGCGCTTCGCCGTCAGGCAAGCTCGAAACGGCGCCTCCCGGGGCGCCGTTTTTTCGTCCGTGCCGCGCCATCGCGGCCAATTTCGCCGGGCCGGACTGGCAGAAAGCGGCGGCGCCGGATGATAATAGGCGCTCCAAGAGCAACAGCGGATAAAGGCATGCCCACCATTGCAATCGACCAACTCCAGCCAGGGGTCTTCATCTCGCTGGAAAATGTTGGCTGGATGGAACACCCGTTTCTGCTGAACCACTTCCGTATTACCTCGGACCAGCAGATTGGTGCCCTGCGTCGCATGGGGCTGACTGAAGTTACCTGGGATCCCGCCAAAAGCACTGCCGAGCCGTTGCCCAAACATTCACCGCAGGAAGAAGAAGTCGATTTCGGTGCAGGTGCCCTCAAAGCACTGATGAACAGCAAGCGAGACCGGGTTGAGCGCGTGCGCGAGCAGCGCGAAACACTGGCGCGCAGTGCTCGTGTTTTTGAACAGGAAACGAATTCGATCCGCCAGATTTTCGGAACACTGTCGTCACGTCCTGCCGAGGCATTCACCAGTGCCAAGTCCATTACCGGTCGGCTGGTCGGTGGCCTGATCAATGTCAACAGCGTGGCGGTACATCTGGTCAATCTGAAAACGCCGGAAACCGGTTTGCCGAACCACGCCATGAACGTCATGGTGCTGTCGCTGCTCATCGGCAAGACCATGGGGATCACCGAGGAGGAAATGAAAGACCTTGGCCTCGGTGCGATGCTGCACGATGTCGGCAAGGCCGACGTGCCCTCGCGTGTACTACGCAATCCGAACCGGAATACTGCGGAGGAACAGTTCTATCGCGGGCATACCGGTTTCGGCATCAAGATCGTTGCGGCGATCAAGGATATCGCCACCAGCGTCAGGAACGTCATTGCCTGCCACCACGAACGCTGGGACGGCAAGGGCTTCCCGAATGGCCTGGTGCAAAGCAAGATTCCCAAGCTGGCACGCATCGTCGCCATCGCCAACCGTTACGACAACCTGTGCAATCCGATCGACCCGAAAACCGCCAAGACACCGGCCGAAGCGGTGGCGCTGATGTTCAAGGAAGAAGGCGCCTTCGACCCGGACATGCTGCGTGCCTTCGTCAAGGCCCTGGGGGTGTACCCGCCCGGAACTTTTGTTTCACTGAACGACGGCAGCGTCGGTCTGGTGGTCGAAACAAACAGCGGTGACCTGCTGCGTCCGCTGCTGATGATCTATGACGAAACCGTTCCACGCAACGAGGCGCTGCTGCTTGATTTGCGCGAAACCGAAGCGAAAATTGAAGGGCCGGTCAATCCACAAACCCTGCCGGCAGAAATTGTCAGTTATCTCGCACCGCAGGGTCGGGTCGATCTCTATATCGCGCCAGTGAAATAAAGTTTCGCTGTCAGCGCCAGAGGCTGAGTGGCGGGTCGGTGACGACGGCGCGTAGCACGTCGCCACGCGAGACGAAGCCGACCAGGGTTTCGCTGGCGTCGACGATCGGCACGCCGTCAACGTCATGATCGAGCATGGCGCGGGCAATCCGGCGGATGTCGGTGAGCGGGTCGGCGGCAACGACCGGCGAGGTCATCACGTCGGCCACGCGGCGTGCCAGGGCATCGCGTACTTCGTCGTGATCAATGTTGATCGAGGTCAGCAGGTCGCGCTCGCTGACGATGCCGACGAGTTGCTGACGGGTGTCAAGAACCGGCGCCTGGTGAATCTGGTTGGCAACCAGGGTGCGCCATGCCCTGGCGACGTCGTCGTTGCTAGCAACCACGACAACCTTGGTGCGCATGAGCTGTCTGGCGTGGATGAGCGGGCCGCGTTCCTGATCGACCCGCAGCATTTTCCGGTAGGCAGCGATGGCGGCACTATCACTGCCAGCCGCCTCGCGAAGCTCGGCACCGTCGGTGCCAATGGGAACGACTGGCTGGGTGCGTGGAACCGGACGTATGCCCGGCAATTCTTCCAGTCGCCCCTGATAGGTCAAGCCACCAACACCGAATACAGAGAACATCGCTTTTTCTCCTTTGCTCCGATTCTAGTTGCCGGGGCGGTGGCTGGATAGTGCCGGGTCGTGCTGGATAGCGGGCCGTGTCCCCGTCGTTTCAGGTAGACAGTGGTGAGGGTTTTGCGTTTCCTGCCTGGCCGGCGGGCACCGGCTCGGCTTCTGACCAGCGGCCCTTCCGCCAGCTGGCCCGCTCGGCTTTCGACAGGAAAGTCCATGCTACCAGCCGGCTCTGCTTCTGCCCCTGGCTCATGGGGATGATGCGTACGTCACAGGGCTTGAGTTTGCCGAGCGCCGCTTCGACATAGCGCAGGTTGTCGGCCTTCGATACGAGGCTGGTAAACCACAGGCAGCGCTTGCCAATAGGGGCGCTCTGTTCAATCAGGCGTTCGAGGAAGGCCCATTCACCGCCGGGGTACCAGAGTTCGTTGCTCTGGCCGCCGAAGTTGTTGCGTGGCGTCGGGTTTCCCTTGTGCGCCTTGCCGAGGTTCTTCCACTTGCGTTGCGAGGCGGCCATGGCCTCGGCGGCGGAAGCATGGAAGGGCGGGTTGCAGAGCGTCAGGTCAAATTTTTCGGCCGATTTCAGGAGGCCGGTGAACACGTTGTCGGCTACCGGCTGATGACGAACCGCAATGGCATTGGCCAATGCAGGATTCGCGGCAACGATGCGTTTGACGTTCTCCAGCGCCTTCGGGTCGGTATCGACACCGAGAAAGTGCCAGCCATACTCGGCGTGACCGATCAGTGGATAGATAGCGTTGGCACCGATGCCGATGTCCAGCGCCTGGATGCAGTCGCCGCGTGGAATCTGGCCGCCATTCCCTTCGGCCAGAAGGTCGGCCAGGCAATGCAGCACGTCGGCGCGGCCCGGAATCGGCGGGCACAGATAGTTCGCCGGAATATCCCAGCCCGTCACCCCGTAATCCACTTCCAGCAGGGCGCAGTTGAGCGCCTTGACCGCTGCAGGCTTGGAGAAGTCGATACTTGGTGTGCCGGCCGGCGTGGTGACGAGGTAGCGGGCAAGGTCGGGTACGGCTTCAGTCAGTCTCGTGAAGTCATAGCCGGTGAGGTGTCGGTTGCGTGGGTGCAGGCCGGGTTTGTTGATGGCGGATATTTTTGCAGGCAGGGTCATGAGGCGTTGGTGGCTTGTTGGTGGCTGATTGGTGGCAGGGCTGATGCCGGGTAAGCGCCGGAATGGCCAGGCAGCGAGTATCCCATGCCCGGCGGCGAACGGCTGCAGGGGTTTGCTGTCGATTCTTCGGGGCTACAATGAAACGGTTCCGGAATCGATCAAAGGAGGGGCTTCGATGCGTATTCAGCGCTTTCAATCAAGCCTGCTGTCAGCATGCATTGCCCTGCTAGTTTCGGCCTGCGCCGGGTACGCCGGACATGGCCTGCAGCCGGGTGTGGCCGACCTGGTCGATATCAAGGCGACCATGGGCGAGCCGGCGATGCAATGGCAAGGTGCCGATGGTTCCTTGCAGCTGTCGTATCCACGCGGGCCGGAAGGGCCGCATTCCTTCATGGCCTACCTTGGCCCGGACGGTCGGCTGACGCACATCGAGAACGTGCTCAACGAGCAGCAATTTGCCCGCATCGTGCCGGGGGAAACGACGCAGGCCGAGGTGCTTCGCCTGCTTGGCCCGCCAACACCGCAGTGGACCAGCTATTTCAAGGCGCGCGATGAGCTCGTCTGGGAGTGGCTTTACTGCGACTACGGTAATCAGAACGCCCGCCTGGACGTGCTTTTTGATGGCCGGGAGGGCGTTGTCCGGACAACGTTTTCACGGCCGGACTATCGTGGCCCTGACGGTGCAGTGCCGCCCTGCGGGCGACTGCCGTAGGCGGCCTCTATTTGCCGGCGGTGCCCATGGCCTCGCCCAAGCGCAGGGCGCGGGCTGGTGCCCAGTCGGGATTGAAACTCAGGGTGTTTTTCGGGAAGAGCATGACAACGGTTGAGCCGAGCAGGAAGCGGCCCATTTCGTCGCCTTGCTTGAGCTCGATCTGCTGGTCATCGTAACGCCACTCACGCAGCACGCCGGGGCGCGGTGGATTGACGATGCCGTGCCATACCGTTGCCATGCTGCCGACGATGGTGGCGCCGACCAGGGTCAGCACGAACGGCCCGAATGCCGACTCGAAGACGCAGACCACGCGTTCGTTGCGGGCAAACAGGCCAGCGACGCCGCGTGCCGTGGTCGGGTTCACCGAGAAAAGATCGCCGGGGACGTGAATCATGCGCGTCAGCCGGCCGTCGCAGGGCATGTGGATGCGGTGGTAGTCGCGCGGGCTGAGGTAGAGGGTGGCGAAGCTGCCGTCCTGGAATCTTGCCGCCAGCTCGCGGTCACCGCCGACCAGCGCCGTGGTCGAGTAGCTGTGGCCCTTGGCCTGGAAAATCTGGTCGCGCTCGATCGGCCCGAACTGGCTGATCGCGCCATCGACCGGGCACAGGAAATCGGCGGCAGCCAGCGGCCGGGCGCCTTCCTGCAGCGGTCGGGTAAAGAACTCGTTGAAGCTCTTGTAGCTGGCGATATCCGGGTTGGCGGCTTCGGCCATGTTTACCCCGTAACGCCCGACAAACCAGCGGATGACGCTGGTGGTCAGCCCGCCGGCTTCGGCACTGGCAAACTTGCCGGCGAGCGCGGTCAGGGCTTGTTTGGGCAGCAGGTACTGGGACAACACGGCAAGGCGATCGGACACGGTGGCAGCCTGATAAATGACAGCCGGCAATTATACCGGCCCTTATCCGTGCCAAGCCGCGCTAAGATCAAGCCCTGTGGACAACGTGAGCGCAGGCATCGCCCGCACCTGCCCGGTTTTCTGATCCGGCGGGCGCTATCCCTTGCTTGCGTTCAGTTCCCCTGCGGAGAAATCTCATGTTTTGTCGAAGCTTTCTGCTGGTCGTGAGCCTTGCCCTTGCCGGCTGCGCCGCCATGCAGCCGGTCGAATTCCAGCACCTGCAGCAAAGCCGCTACGCCGAGCTGCGCGATGTCATGGAGCAGAAAGTGCCGGTGGTCACGCAGGGGAAAACGGCCGACCTGGTCTACCTCTGCCTCGCCTATTCCCGGATCCGGCAGTACGACCGCCTCTTTCCTTGCATCGAGCAGATGGAAGCGAATATCCGCAAGGGCGACAAGCAACTGTTCGTCTGGGATTTCTCGGCCACGCCGCCGCTGTTGCGCGCCGTGGCGGCCATGGAATTTGCCGACTACCCGATGGCCATTGCCCAGGCCGAGGTCGCCGTCAGCCTGACCGAGCCAAAGGACGCCTATCAGCAGCTGCGCATCTACGCGCTGTCGGCCGCCGGTCTGGCGCATGCGCTGGCCGGCCATCGCGAGCAGGCGACGAGCTTCCACGGCAAGCTGGAAGCAACGACGGCGCGGGGGATGGAGGTTTCGGACAAATATCTCGGTCTGGCCCGCATCGACATGGCGCTCGGCAACTATGCCCGTGCTTACGATTTCCTGCGCCGGGAGGATGAGGAGACCGCCTTCTTCAAGGGCATGAGCAATTTGGTCACCGGCAGCGCGCTGAGCGGCGAAAGCATCTTCACCTACTGGGAACTGCCGGTCCGCTTCATGAAGAGCCACGCGCTGCTGCAGCTCGGTAGGAATGGCGAGGCCAAGGCAGGCTACGACGCCTTGCTCAAGGAAGCCGGCGCCATGCAGTCGGCCGATCTGTACTGGCTGCTGCTCTTCGATCGCGGCCGCATCGCCGAAGCGGAGGGCGATCTGGCGACGGCCGTTGCGCTGTATCGGCGCAGCATCGAGGAGATCGAGCTGCAGCGGGCATCGATCAAGGCCGAAGGCGCCAAGATCGGTTTTGTCGGCGACAAGCAGGGCGTCTACCGCCATCTGGTCGGGGTGCTGGTATCCCAGGGCAAGTGGGAAGAAGCCTTCGATGCGGTCGAGCGGGCCAAAGCCCGGGCGCTGGTGGACATGCTGGCGGCCCGGCAGCAATTCTCCGCCGAGCGGATGTCGGCCGAGGCCGGCCGGTTGATCGCCCAGTTGAGCAAGGCTGAAGCCAACCCGGCGCTGCAGGATTCGGCGCTGCCGGAAACTTCCCGCATGCAGTTGCGCGGCCTGAAGAACGATCTGCGCAGCCAGCTGCAGGCGGCATCACCCGAAATTGCCTCGCTGGTGACGGTATCCACGATGGAGTTGCGCGATATCCGTTCCCGTCTGGCGGCGGACGAAACGCTGGTGGAATATTTCGGCGGCGAAGACAAATGGTTTGCCTTTGTCGTCCAGCGCGATAGCGTCAAGGTCTTTCCCATCGACGGCAAGGGCCTGTATCAGGCCGTCGAAGACCTGCGCAACCGGCTGCTGGCCAACCCCGGCCAGGGCGACCCCCTGCCGGCCGCGCAGGCGCTCTACCGGCGCCTGACCCTGCCGCTGCAGCCGGCCTTGACGAGTGAACGACTGGTCATTGTTGCCCACGGGCCATTGCACTACCTGCCTTTTGCCGTGCTGCACGATGGCAACGGCTACCTGATCCAGCGCCACACCCTGCGCATGCTGCCCTCGGCCTCGGTCATGCGTTTTCTCTCAACGAAAGGCGGACAGGGTGAAAAGCTCCTGCTGCTCGGTAACCCCGACCTGAAGGATGCCGCACTGGATCTGGCGCATGCGCAGGCAGAAGCCGAGGCTATCGCCCGCAATTCGCCAAAATCCACCCTGCTGATGCGCAAGGCGGCGACGGAAACCTCGGTCAAGCGCCAGGGCAAGCAGTACGACCGCCTGCATTTCGCCTCGCACGGCATCTTCGATGCAGCCAGGCCGATGCACTCCGGGCTGTTGCTGGCGGCCGACACGGAAAACGACGGACGCCTGACCGTCGATGAGCTGTACTCGCTCGGCATCGATGCCGAGCTGGTCGTACTTTCCGCCTGCGAGACGGCGCTGGGGCGGGTATCGAGCGGCGACGACGTGGTCGGCTTTACGCGCGGCTTCCTGTTTGCCGGCGCGCGCAGCATCGTTTCATCGCTGTGGAGCGTCGAAGATCTGTCGACCAAGGAACTCATGCTTGCCTTCTATTCAAGGCTGGGCAAAAAAGACAAGGCCACGGCATTGCGCGAGGCGCAACTGGCGATGATGAAAAAATATGGGAACCCCTTCTTCTGGGGCGCCTTCCAATTGACCGGCGAAGGGCGCTGACGCCACTTCAACCATTGATGAGCGACATGATCATGCACAAGCGAAACGAACTGTATATCGACGGCCAGTGGGTCGCACCGCAGGGGCGAGGCCATATCGAAGTGTTCTGCCCGACCGACGGCAGCCTGCTGGCAAGCATTCCGGAAGGCAATGCACAGGATGCCGAGGTCGCCGTACAGGCAGCCCGCCGGGCCTTTGACGCCTGGGCGGCAACACCGGCCACCGAACGGGCAGGGCTGCTGAAGAAAATTCAGGAGGTGCTGAAGGCGCGCAGCGACGACATCGCCCGCGTCATCAGCCTTGAAATGGGCATGCCCTACAAACTCTCGCAGCGCGTGCAGGTCGGCTCGCCGATTGCCTCCTTCGGTTTGTATGCCCGCTTGCTCGCCGATTTCCCGTTCGAGGAACGGGTCGTCAATTCCAAGGTGCTGCGCGAACCGGTCGGCGTGGTGGTTGCGATCACCCCGTGGAATTACCCGCTGCACCAGATCGCCGCGAAGGTGGCGGCGGCCATGGCTGCCGGCTGCACGGTCGTGCTCAAGCCTTCCGAAGTGGCGCCGCTCAATGCCTTCCTGCTGGCCGACATCATGCACGAGGTGGGCGTGCCGGCCGGCGTCTTCAATCTTGTCACCGGCTACGGGCCGGTGGTCGGCGAAGCGCTGGTCACCCATCCGGAAGTCGACATGGTTTCCTTCACCGGTTCGACCGGGGCCGGCAAGCGCGTTTCGGCACTGGCCTCGGCCTCGGTCAAGCGGGTGACGCTGGAACTCGGCGGCAAGTCGGCCGGTATCGTGCTCGACGATGCCGATTTCAGCCTTGCCGTTCGCAGCGTGGTCGGCAACTGCTACCTCAACGCCGGCCAGACCTGCACGGCGCAGACACGCCTGCTGGTGCCGGAATCGCGTTATGACGAAGCCGCCAGACTGGCGGTGGAAGCTGCCCAGGCCTATCGCGTTGGCGACCCGCTGGCGCCGGAAACGACACTCGGGCCGCTGGCCTCGCAGATGCAGCAGCAGCGTGTGCGCGAATTCATTGCCAGGGGAATTGCCGAAGGGGCCGAATTGCTGACCGGTGGTACCGATTTCCCGCCGGGAGTCGATGCCGGCGGCTACTACGTGGCGCCGACCGTCTTCGGCCGTGTAAAACCGGAGAGCACGATTGCGCAGGAGGAAATCTTCGGGCCGGTGCTGTCCATCATCACCTACGCCGACGAGGATGACGCCGTGCGCATTGCCAACGGCACGGCCTACGGGTTGGCTGGCGGTGTCTGGTCGGCGACGGACGAACACGCGGAGCAGGTGGCGCGCCGCCTGCGCACCGGGCAGGTCGAGATCAACGGCGGCCCGTTCAACATCTCTGCGCCCTTCGGCGGCTACAAGCAGTCGGGCAACGGCCGCGAGTTGGGCAGGTACGGGCTGGAAGAATTTCTGGAGTACAAGGCCCTGCAGTTCCGGCCGGCGCCGAAAGCTTGATCAACCTGGAAAAAGCAGTTAACCACGAAGTGCACGAAGTTCACGAAGAGAAACAATACGTTAAAACAGTTTTCACCCTCACCTCCGGGCTGATTACCGGCACCTCGTCTATTTGCCTGAATTTCTTCGTGCGCTTCGTGGTTTGAATTGAGGCTTTAAGGATCAATGCTCCTTGCCATCCACCCTTGGCTGCATCAGCCGTGGAATGTAGCGCCAGGCGAGCAGTCCGAAGCAGATGAACCAGCAGGTGGCCGCCGCGTGCACCCAGACGGTGTAGGCCTCCGGCCAGAACTGCGGCGCGATCACCCGCAGCACGAAGCCGGCGATCATGATCTTCAGCAGCAGCTTGTCGAGGCGGTCGAAGACCACCTTGCGGCCGGTGTGGCCGTTCGAAATGCGGATGATCATCGCCGGGATGATCAGGCCCATGACGCCGAAGGTGAAGATGTGCACCGGCAGCGTGCCGATCCAGTGCAGGGTGGCGAAATGCCCAAAGCCATCGAGCAGCAGCTGGGCGACGATGGCAAGGTAGCCGAGGTGCATGATGCCGATATCGATGCGCTTCATCGCTACCAGCGGTTTCCAGAAGACGAATCGGCCAAGCAGTGCCGACGCCAGTGTCAGACTGATGGCGCCCGATAGCGGGCGCGGCAGCAGGCTCTCAAAGACCAGCGCCAGCGCCAGCAGCTTGATCGCGTTGTCCAGCGGCGGTTTTCTCAGGATCGTCACCTGGAAGACGCCCTTCATGAACTGCGACAGCGTTCGTTCGAGCATGACCAGGAAGGCCAGGCGGAAGAGCCCCAGCGTCATGCTCCAGCCGATGGCGAAGGTGTCGGTGTTGAGCAGCAGATTTTTGGCAATGATGAAAAGCGGCAGGGCGATGAGGAAGAAGGCGTTGTCGATGCGGTAGCTGTCATCCTTGCGGTGGGCGATCAGCGTCCACAGCAGCATGGCGACGATGGTGCACAGGAACAGGTTGGCGCTGAGCAGGAAGAGGGCTGTCGGCAGGCTGCCGGCGAACCAGAGGCCCAGTCGTTCGAGCAGCCAGGCGGCAACGAGGAGCATCAGGGCTGGCCCGTGATAGCCACGGATGTTCACCCAGTTCTTGGTCGAGGTCAGCAGGAAACCGCCGATCACGGCCCAGCCAAAGCCGAAGAACATTTCGTGGGCGTGCCACTGGTTGGGCGACAGTGGCGAGGCCGGGGCTATCAGCACACCGGTGAACATCAGCGCCCAGAGAATAGGCAGGCTCATGCCGGAAAGGCAGGCGAGGGTAAAAAAGGGGCGGAAGCCGACCAGCCAGAGGGGGTGTTGGACAAAGCGCATTGATGATTCCTTGCAACGGCGGAAAGCCGTCGTACCGAGAAAGCAAAATTATAACGTTTAGCTGCCGTCATACCTTGATTGAACCCGGTATCTGCATGGCATTCAGTGGCAGGAAACGGTTGAAACGAACGAGCGCGGCGGGGAACATTCGCGTAAAATCACCGGCTTGTCTTGACGCGCGCCAACCTCGGGCTGCGCTCGGGCAACGACCCGGAAGGAAAACGATGAAGCGTGTGGATGATTTCCGCTTGCAGTTCGGCAAGCACGAACTCGTGCCGATCATGATCGGCGGCATGGGCGTAGATATTTCGACAACCGATCTGGCGCTTGAGGCTGCACGCCTTGGCGGTGTCGGCCATATCTCCGACGCAATGATCAATACCGTTTCCGACCGGCGCTACAAGACCAAGTTCGTCAAGGACAAGCTCAAGCAGTACAAATTCAACGTCGAAAACACCGACAAGGCGGTTGTCCAGTTTGACCTGGATACGGTCGAGGAAGCGACCCGCCTGCACGTCCGCAGCGCCATGGACCGCAAGCAGGGCAGCGGCATGATCTTCATCAACTGCATGGAAAAGTTGACGATGAATGCGCCGAAGGAGACGCTGCGGCGGCGCCTGACAGCTGCACTGGATGCTGGCATCGACGGCGTTACGCTGGCTGCCGGCCTGCACCTGGGCTCCTTTGCGCTGATCGAGGAGCACCCGCGTTTCCGTGATGCCAAGCTCGGCATCATCGTTTCCTCCGTACGTGCGCTGCAGCTTTTTCTGAAAAAGAATAGCCGCATCGGCCGCCTGCCTGACTATATCGTCGTCGAAGGCCCGCTCGCCGGCGGCCACCTCGGTTTCGGCCTGGACTGGGCCGAATACGATCTGGCGACGATTGTTGCCGAAGTGCTGCAGTATCTGCGTGACGAAAAGCTGGCTATTCCGGTGATTCCCGCCGGCGGCATCTTTACTGGCAGCGATGCGACCGGCTTCCTTGAAAACGGCGCTGCGGCCGTTCAGGTGGCCACACGCTTTACCGTGGCCAAGGAATGCGGTCTGCCGGAGAAGGTTCAGCAGGAGTATTTCAAGGCCAGCGAAGGCGACATCGAGGTCAACCAGATTTCGCCGACCGGCTATCCGATGCGCATGCTCAAGAACAGCCCGGCCATTGGCAGCGGTATCCGCCCGAACTGCGAAGCCTACGGCTACCTGCTCGATTCCACCGGCAAGTGCGCCTATGTCACCGCGTACAACCGCGAGGTCGATGCACATCCCGGTGCGCGCAAGGTGTCGGTGATGGACAAGACCTGTCTGTGCACACACATGCGCAACTTCGATTGCTGGACCTGTGGTCAGCTGACCTATCGCCTCAAGGACACCACCGTGCAGCGGCCGGATGGCAGCTACCAGATTCTCAGCGCCGAGCACATCTTCCACGACTACCAGTTCAGCACCGACAACAAGGTGGTGCTACCGTCCCCCGACGCTGCTTGAGTGGGTCAGTCCAAACAGAAAAGCCCGTCCGCAACCGGACGGGCTTTTCTGTTTAGGGGCGCCGGTTCAGAGCAGGGACTCAATGGCTTTCGTCAGTTCTTCAGGCTTGCTGGCCGGAGCGTAGCGTTCGACCACATTGCCGTTGCGATCGACCAGGAATTTCGTGAAATTCCATTTGATCGCCTCGGTGCCGAGCAGCCCTGGCTTTGCTTCCTTGAGGAAACGGTAGAGCGGGTGCGTGCCTTCGCCATTGACCTCGA
>Ga0172380_10003127_pt1 | contig 23548 bp, 19 predicted proteins | sample Leawe162metaG_FD_119747 | JGI IMG/M metagenome (GOLD analysis project Ga0172380, IMG submission 119747) | Leachate microbial communities from a municipal landfill in Southern Ontario, Canada - Leachate well 162 metaG | ecosystem: Engineered > Solid waste > Landfill > Unclassified | place...
AACAAAGAATAAAAAACTGATGTATCGTTTGCCGCATCAGAATCATTTGAATGCAAAACAAACCGGCGATGAAAAAAGAGCAAAACGGCATTCAAAACGAGTCGAAACCGAAACCAATATGGTAAGGAATATTATTGAGTTTAAAAATATGTAAAAAATTATGCCAAGAGTTAAACGTGGCGTTCATAAACGCGCCAGAAAAAAGAAAATTATAAAATTAGCCAAGGGTTTTAAATGGCGAAGAAAAACTAATTACCGGGCAGCAAAAGAGGCTTTGCGCCATGCCTGGACTTATGCTTATCGCGATCGTAGAAACAAAAAAAGGAGTTTTAGGAATCTTTGGAATATAAAAATCAATGCCATCTGCAGAGAAAACGGAATTTCTTACAGCCGTTTTATCAATGTGATTAAGAAAGATAAAATAGAAATTGATAGAAAAATTTTATCGCAGCTGGCCGAAAAATACCCCGAAACATTCAAAAAGATATTAGAGGAAATTAAAAAATAGACTTGGATTATAAAAGGGGCCTCGCAGCTGCGGGGCTCTTTTAAATTAAGCTAAATTGGGTTAAAATAAAGGTAATGACAATTCAATCTCAGGTTAAAGAAATAATCTCTAAAGTAGTGGGAAATGAAGATTTTACGGTTGAAATTCCGGAAAACGAAGAATATGGCGACTATGCCACAAATGTGGCATTGATTTTGGCTAAAAAAGAAAAGCGCAATCCGATCGAAGTTGCAGATGAAATCAAAGCGAAAATAGACAATGGAATTTTTGAAAAAATTGATGTTGTAAACGGCTTTATAAATTTTTATTTCAAGTCGGAATTCTTACAGCAGCAAATTAAAGAAATTATTGAAGAAAACAAGAATTATGGAAAAACCGATATTGGCAAAGGCAAAAAAATACAAGTGGAATTTATTTCTTCTAATCCCACCGGTCCTCTTACAGTTGCTAATGGCAGGGGTGGTCCAATGGGGGATGTTTTGGCAAATGTACTGTCTTTTGCTGGATATAAGGCGAAAAAAGAATTTTATGTGAATAATGCCGGTAATCAAATAACTGTTTTAGGGCATTCATTATTAAAAGATGCCGAAGCGCAGTATAAAGGAGAATATGTAGATTTATTAGCCAAGAGAATCGAAGAAAATGATCCGCATAAAGCAGGCCAGAAAGCAGCGGAAATTATTGTAGATGAAATGATAAAAAAAACGACTGATAAATTCGGGATTAAATATGACAAATGGTTTTGCGAATCCGACTTGCATAAAAAGAATTTACCGGAGAAAATCATTAAATTATTAAAAAATAAGGATTTATTGTACGAAAAGGATGGCGCAACTTGGTTTAAAAGTTCTAATTTTGGTGATACAAGAGACAGGGTTTTGATTAAAAAAGACGGCTTAAAAACATATTTAGCCGGAGATATTGCTTATCATTACAATAAATTTAAAGAAAGGAAATTCGATAAAGTGATAAATATCTGGGGAGCTGACCACCATGGCGATGTGCCTGGCTTGATGGCTGGAGTTGAGGCAATAGGATATAAAGGGAAATTAGAGATAATTTTACAGCAATTCGTTGTAGTAATAGAAAAGGGAAAGAAAATAAAAATGTCTAAGCGCCTAGGTACTTTTATTCCTATGGATGACTTGCTTGATGCAGTTGGTTCTGATGTGGTTAGGTTTTTCTTTTTGATGCATTCAGCTGATAAGCAAATGGATTTTGATCTGGATTTAGCTAAGGAAAAATCAGACAAAAACCCAGTTTATTATGTGCAATACGCATATGCGCGCATTAATAGCATTTTAAGGAAGACCAGTGGGCATAATTTGAATGTAAAATTGGAATTATTGAATCATCATACGGAGATAGAGCTAATTAAAAATTTAATCGCGTTTCCGGAAATTATTGAACAAACAGCAAAAGATTACCAAGTTCATCGTTTGCCAGCATATGCAATGAAGGTTGCGGCGTTATTCCATAGATTTTATACTGAATGCCATATTTTAGGAGAGAAAAAAGATTTGGAAAAAGCGCGTTTGGCATTGATCATGGTCACAAAAATCGTCTTGGAGAACATTTTGAATTTAATGGGCATCAGTAAGCCCGAAAAAATGTAGGAAAATTATCAGATAATAATATTTAAAATCAGGTTTGTAAAGATAATTTTTTTAATGGCTTTTATTAATAGGTATAAAATTTTATTTGTTGATAGGTGTGATGGTAGATATATTTCATCAGAGGGTATAGGAAGGTGGTTGAATTCATCTTGGCATATTTGTCGTTTTTTTAGAAAGAATAAATATCAAACAGCAATTCTTTCTTCGGGAAATAATTCTAATTATTCTGGTGGTATTAAATTAATTCATGCCACTTCTAACGATCCAGAGAATATAGCGATACAAATTAAGAAATTACATTATAATATTCTAATTATCTCCTCGTGGCCAGAGCTTTTATATTTTTTAAAAGATCACAATAGTAAAAAAATAATCGTTTTCCGAGGTATGCGTAATAGGGATAGAGTTTTGCAGTTTAGAAATGTTATTAATAAACATGCCGATGCCGTAGTAGCTGTATCAAGTATACAGGCTAGCTTACTAAGGAAATGTAGAATTGAAGAACGTCTCATTGAAATTATACCCAATGGTATAGATCATAAGATTTTTAAACCTAAGAAACATAAAATTAATAATTTATTTATATATATTGGGGCATTATCTAAAGACAAAGGAAGCGATTTACTTTTTAAATGTTTTTATTTATTACATAAACAAGGCATACGGATTAAATTAATTATTTGTGGATCAGAAAAGATATATGGCCTTAAAGGAAATTTCTTTTCTGATCGATTCAAAAAATTACCCAATATTACTCTTAAAGGATTAGTTAGTCAGCGAGTTGTTGCCAATATTATGAAAAAGGCATCTTTTTGTATTTTGCCAACTAATCCCAGTTTAATATTTGAGACATTTAGTAAAAGCATTCATGAAGCAATGTATATGGGTTGTTTGCCCATAGTTTCAACCAGTGGTAATTTGCCTGACGTAATTAAAGATGGTATAAATGGATTTGTTTTTAAGAATTATACAGAAAAAGGATTGGTTAAAAAAATAAGAGAAATATTATACATGGATAAATCACAAATTAATAAAATAAAAAGCAACATGATAAAAATCGCAAAAAAAGAAATCATTGATTGGTCAGTTGTTGCTAAAAAATTTCTGAAAATAATTGATAAAATCTCAAAGTAAAATATTTTTATTAAAATTATCAACAATGCTAGACTTTATTAAAAAAATGCAATATTTTAAAGATAAAATCAATGCCGCAATTGATGGCAGGGTTAGATTTTCATTATCAACGGTATTTATTGATTTAATAAGTAATATATGTACACATAATTGCATTTTTTGCGATGGTCAAAGATATTACACAAAACCAAATCAGTTTTCGCGTAGTAGATTATTTAAAATGGTTGATGAGTTTAAAAAATTAAATGTAAATTCGGTTATAATAGTAGGTGAGGGCGGAGAGTCATTGCTTAATAAAAATTTTGTCGAGTTTGCTCAAAAATTAATATCTTATAATATACATTTAGGTTTGTATACAAATGGTAGTGTTTATAATAAAAAAATAGAAAATGTAATTTCCAAATTTGACTTTATTAGATTTTCTCTTGATTCTGGTTGCGCAAAAACCCATCAAAAAATTCATGGTTACAGAAATAGAAACGATTTTAAGAATATTTTTAAATTTATATCGAATCTTAGAAAAATTAATAAAAATTTAAAAATAGGAACCTCTTTCACCCTCTTAAAAGAAAATGTTGACGAAATATATAAGGCTGCAAAACTTGTAAAATTATATGGTGGAAATTATCTTGAAATTAAGCCAATGTATTATAAAAATTATTTTTTAAATACAGAGGAAATTAAGAACAATTTAATTAAATTAAAACAACAAATTAAAAAATGCAAAAAAATAACAACTCCTCAATTTAAAATTGTATTAAATAATGAATTGAAGATGTTTTTGACCAACCCGGATAAATTTATCACAATGCTTCATTCTAAAATTTCTACACCATGTTTAACATCTAGATTGAGAATGGTTGTTAGTCCATCAGGTTGTTATCTATGCCCTCCAAAGAGGGGTCAAAAAGAATATTGTTTTGGTGATCCTCAAAAAAAATCCTTAATCAATATTTGGAATAGTAAGCAACATTTTAAAATTATGAACAAATCATGTAATTTAAAGTGTCCTTATTATAATCAGAATGTATTTATGTTAAATTTGAAAAATCAAAAGTTAAAATTTAATCCTAATAATTACGTATTTAAAAATCGAATTCCGGAACAAAAATATTTTTTATAATAATTTAATATGATAAAATTTATTGATTTTGCCAAAATTTATAAAAAAAAGATTCCCCAATTAAAAAGAATTTTTGGTAAATTTATTATAAATGGAGAATATATTGGTGGTAGATTCGTTAAAGAGTTTGAAGATAAAATTAAAAAAATTATTAATGCTAAATATGTTATTGCATGTAAAAGCGGAACACACGCTCTTCAACTTGCTTTAATAGCTGCGGGAATTAAAAATGGAGATGAGGTTATTACCGTAGGAAATACATATTATGCGACAGTTTATGCTATAAAATCCATTGGCGCAAAACCTATATTTTGTGATATTTTGATTAATAACGGTTTAATGGATGAAACCAAAATAGAAGACAAAATAACAAACAAAACAAAAGCCATTTTACCGGTACATCTTTATGGCATCCCTGTTAATCTGAAGAAAATTCGTAATATTTGTAAAAAACACAAATTAATTTTAATAGAAGATTGCGCCCATGCCTTTGGATCAAAATATTGCGGAAAATACATTGGTTCTGATTCTGATTTTGCATGTTTTAGTTTATATCCCACAAAAAATTTAGGTGCATTCGGCGACGGAGGAATGGTTATTACAAAATCCAAAAAAAACGAAATGCGTATACGCAGGGTCATTTATTTGACAAATAAAAAAAGAAACAAATTTAATTCTCGTGCCATTCATGCCATGCTAGACCCTATTCAGGCAATATTGACTTCTTTAATTTTAAATGATTTTTTAAAAAATAAAAAACACAGACAAAAAATTGCTAAAATTTACAGAAAAGAACTTAAAAATTATGTAAGGATTATACCTGATAATAAAATATGTGATGTTAATCCCTATGTATTCCCTATATTTTTAAATAATAGAAATCACTTTATTAACTATATGAAAAGCAATTCAATAGAATTACAGATACATTATAATATTAATCTTCACCATTTGAATTTGTTTGGAGGTCTGCCAGTGGGTTCGCTTCCCATTACAGAAAAACACAATAAAGAAGTTGTGAGTTTATCGGTTCATCCATCTTTTTCGATGTCGAATGCTAAAATTGTATGTAATTTAATAAAAAAATATGTCAATCAAAAAAAATAAAGTCGTAATTTTTGTGCTTGGATATAGAGCAATAGATTTTTTAAAAAACGGGTCCCTGGACTCTATTATTTTAGCCTCTCGAAAAATAGATAATTCTAAAGTTGATATAGTATATTTAGATAATTATTCGAGAGATGGATCGATACAATATTTATTGAAAGAGTATCCAAATATCGATTTATTACTTTCTCCTAAAAACTACCTTTATTGCAAAGGAATAAATGTGGGTATTCAATATGCTTATCAAAAATATAAACCAAATTATTTTATTCTTGCCGACGCAGATAACCCATGCGAACCCAATGCTTATAAAGAATTGGTTGATTTTGCTAATAAAAACACTTCTATCGGTATAATTCAACCACAAGTAAGAAGTTTGGAAAATCATAGTATAATATATTCATGCGGGCATTTTTATCAAAGAGGTATTTTTTGTAAACCATTCAGAATTATTCCAATAAATAGAAAACGTTTATTGAACCTGCCAAGCTGTTCTATTTCTTCTACCCTAATCAAAACAAAAGTTTTTGAAGTTTGTGGATTATTAGATCCGATATTTGAAATATACTATGAAAGTAGTGATATTTCTTTTAGGGCACGAAAAGCAGGATTCAGATGTGCATGCCATCTAAAAGCTATTTCTTATAATAAAAGAACGATGATAGATTATGATAATTTCCATAAATGTTTTTATAGAAATAGAAATAGTTTAATATTTTGGAAAAAGCATGATGAAAATAATTATAGAAAATTATTAAACATACAACTCAAAAAGTATAATACTTTGAACAAAAAATTATCCCAACAGAAATATGTAACCAATATTATTGATGAGAGTACACGTAAAGGAATAGAAGAAGGCTTAGAAATAACCCGGAAAAAGAATTTTAATAAAAATCATATAGTACATATTAAGGATTTCAGTAAAACAGATATCATACTTTTGCAAAAAGCTAAACGAAATTTATAATTAAATTAATTTTATAAATAATAACATGGATATACCAGATATAGAGAAAAGAATACTAAAATTTTGGCGTGAGAATAAAATATTTGAGAAGACGCTTGAAAAAACCAAAAAGGGCAAACCCTATGTTTTTTATGATGGACCGCCATTTGCAACAGGGCTTCCTCATTATGGGCATATTCTAGCTTCTGCGATAAAAGATATTGTCCCAAGATTTTGGACCATGAGAGGTCGTTATGTTAAAAGGGTTTGGGGTTGGGATTGTCATGGTTTACCCATAGAGAATATTGCAGAAAGAGAACTTGGTATTAAAACCAAAGACGAGATTGAAAAGATGGGTATTAAAAAATTTAATACATTCTGTAGGGACAGAGTTCTTACATATGCCGAAGAATGGAGTAAAATCGTTGAAAGAATTGGTAGGTGGGTTGATTTTGATAATTCTTACAAGACTATGGATAATTCTTACATTGAAAGTGTTTGGTGGGCATTTAAGCAACTTTATGACAAGGGATTTATATATAAGGGAGAGAAGGTTCTTATGTATTGTACTCGTTGCGGGACCCCTATTGCTAGTTCGGAAATAGCCATGGATCGATCGTATAAAACAATCGAAGAAGATACGGTAACGGTAAAATTTAAACTTAAAGATGAAGATATATATATTCTTGCATGGACAACTACGCCTTGGACTTTACCTGCAAATCTGGCCTTGACAGTAAATCCAAATTTAACTTACGTTTATCTTCAAGATCTTATAGATAATAAAATTTATATCTTAGGCCGAACGACTATTGCAAGATATTTCAAAAATGAAAATGAATATAAAATAATAAAAGAAATAATCGGAAATGAGCTTATAGGAAAGAAGTACGAACCACTTTTTCCGTATTTTAATAATTTTAAAAATTCATTTAGAATAATTTCTGGAGATTTTGTTACTGCTGATGATGGAACAGGAATTGTTCATACTGCTCCTGCTTTTGGAGAAGAAGATTATCTTATATGCAAAGAAAACGGAATAGATTTTATACAACCAATTGATAAACAAGGGAGATTTATAAATGAAGTGATTGATTTTGCTGGAATGTATATTAAGGATGCCGACGTCAAAATTATTGAATTTTTAAAAAAACGAGAAAAAGTTATAAAAATTGAAAAAAAAGCGCATGAATATCCATTTTGTTATAGATGCGAGACTCCATTGATATATCGTGCAATACCTTCATGGTTCGTTAATATACAAAAAGCTAAGCAGAAAATGCTTAAATTAAATGAAAAAATTAATTGGTACCCTGAATTATTAAAACATGGAAGATTTAGAAATAATGTCGAAATAGCTCCGGACTGGACAATATCAAGAAATAGGTATTGGGCTTCTGCTATGCCAGTTTGGCAGTGCGATAAATGCGAGAAAATAAAAATAATCGGCAGTATTAAAGAATTAGAACAAAATGCGATTAATCTTTCTGGTAATATAGACTTACATAAAGATTATTTGGATACTGTTAAATTAAAATGTGAATGCGGAGAAGAAATGACAAGAATTCCCGAAGTTTTGGATTGCTGGTTTGAATCGGGAAGCATGCCTTTTGCGCAATTTCATTATCCATTTGAGAATAAAGAATATTTCAAGAAAAATTTTCCAGCAGAATTTGTGGCAGAATACATTGCACAAACTAGGGCATGGTTTTATTATTGTTTGGTAATGTCAACAATATTATTTGATGATATTCCTTATAAGAATATTGTTGTGACTGGAACAATTTTGGCTGAAAATGGCGAGAAAATGTCTAAAAGTAAAAATAATTTTCCAGACCCGACAGAATTATTTGAGAAATATGGGGTTGATGCCTTAAGATTTTATCTAATTACATCTCCGGTAATGAAAGCGGATGATTTATGTTTTTCAGAAAAAGGGGTTGATGAGGTGGTAAAGAAAGTTCTCTTAATTTTGCTGAATGTGCTGTCATTTTATAAAATGTTTGGCGATGAAACAGAAGCTAGTACGAAAAGCAGAAATGTTTTGGATAAATGGATTCTTTCGAAAATTGAATCTTTGAAAAAACAGATTACTGATGGATATGATAAATATGATTTAAATGAAGCCACGCGGCCGATTGCTGGATTTATTGATGAATTATCAACTTGGTATTTAAGGCGTTCAAGAGAAAGATTTAAGTCTGAAGACAAAAAAGAAGCAGTGCAAACTCTGAAGTATGTTTTATTGGAACTATCCAAAATAATCGCGCCAGTAATGCCGTTTGTTGCGGATTATATATATAAAGAAATAGGTGGTAGCGAAGAAAGCGTCCATTTGGAAGATTGGCCGGAAGTTGAGAAAAAATTGATTGATGAAAAACTTGAAGAAAAAATGAAGCAAGTCAGGGAAATTTGCAGTTTAGCTTTGCAAAAAAGAATGGAAGCGGGAATAAAAATCCGCCAGCCATTAAATAAATTACAGATTCCGAAATATAAAATAGAAGATGAATTACTCGATTTAATAAAAGATGAAATCAATGTAAAACAAGTTGAGCAAAGTTCTGATATTAAAGAAGGAGTTGTTTTAGATACAAATATTACAGATGAGCTGAAAGAAGAAGGATTAGTACGGGATTTTGTAAGAAGCATCCAGGCATTGCGCAAAGAAGCAAGTTTAACGCCAAAAGATAGAATCAAAGTTTATTATTCCGAAAACAAAGAAATTATCGAAAAATACGCCGAACAAATCAAAAAACAAGTAATTGCAGAAGAGATTATATTTTCCGGAGATAGCGGATTAACCATTGACAAAATTTGAATAGTTTGCTATACTATAACCGGTACTCTAAAATACAAGAAAAAAAGGAGTTAATCGTGAAAAAAAACAGAATGATTAGGAAAATGCCGTGGACGAAAGTTCTAGGCACGGTTAAAGATTTTATCTGTATGCTTCGGCGCAACAAAATTATGCGAGATTGGGAAAAGTTTTACAAGAACAATTTCAATCTCAATGCGGATTTCTCAAAAATTTACATTCCGAGATGTCCGAACATTGGTTGGCGTTTGTTGATTATCCTTCAAGGCATTGGTCCGGAACTGGCATTCCGAAAATCACAAAAAATTCTTGGAAGCGTCACAAAGTTCTACGATGCATCTCTTGATGATGTCATCGTTGAGAATGAACGCGATTCTAAGAATGGTTCTTACGCTATCTGGGTCAGGAATGGCAAGGAAGCGGATAGAATTCACAAGAATAAGTCCGCCAACCAAGTGAAAGCCGAAAAGCTTCTCACCGAAACCTGCTTGGAGCGTCTGATTCACGGTCTCAAGTACTTCCGAGAAACCGGAAAACACCTGGACGTGAAAACTGCTACTTTTTGTTCTGGTTCGTGGGACAGTGATGGTCGCGTACCTTGTGTGTGCCAGATTTATTCTTTTGATCAGGATTCTATCTTAGTGACTTGGCACCGCAGAGATTCTGACGATAGTAATGTACGTGCTCGCGAAGTAGTTTCCTGTTAACTCTTGTTTTTCGTAACGTGTGGGGGGTCGGCTTCGGTCGACCCCATTTATTTTCTTAAATTATGAAAGACATGGTAAACTTTAATTATGATTAAAACCGAGGCGATTATATTGAAATCAGCCGACTCAAACGAAGTTGACCGGCTTTTGACCATTTATAGCGAAAAATTGGGGAAGATTAATATTTCTGCCAAAGGAGTTAAGAGATTAGAAAGCAAGTTACGCTATTCTATTGAGCCGATTTCATATGTGCAGATGATTCTTGTTGAAGGCAAGAATTTTTTAATTCTCAAAGACGCCGTAGTTCTTAACCAGTTTTTAAATATCAAAAAAGATTTGGAAAAAGTGAAAATCGCCCAAAAACTGGCGGATTTAATTGACGAGGCGATTGTCGGGGAGGAGAAGGACGAAGATATTTGGAAACTGGTTTTGCACGTTTTAAAAACCATAGAAGATGATAAAGCGAATCTAAAATCAATCATTTCTGATTTCCAGCGCCATTTAATCAAGCTTTTGGGCTATAATCCCGAGGAGATGAAAGAAATAGGAAACCTGTATTAAAAGTGATATAATTATTTTATATGGCTAATAACGATTTTCAATACAAGCCGATAAATACCCAGTATCAGCCGGTTCAATCTGAACAGCAGTCAGCGAAAAAAGGAGACGGATTGATGAATTTATTTAATAAAAGAAATTTGCCAAAAACTTCGGCAATTTTGATTGTTGTCGGAATTTTAATTATTATTGCAGCAATTATCTGGGGCAGGAGCTCTTTCAGCAAATCCAGGGTTGATTTGAGCATAACAGCGCCTGATAATATTTCATCCGGAGAAGAGACAATTTTGACAGTGAAATATAAAAATAACAACCGCGTTTCTTTAAATGATGTTCATATAATAATAAACTATCCTCAAGGCAGTTTTTCCTCCGAAGGCAAGGAAGCTTTTCAGGATGATAGGAATCTTGGGACAATCGGCAAAAAAGCCGAAGGAGAAGAAAATTTTAAAATTAGACTTCTTGGCGAAAAAGGTAATATTAAAAATATTACTGTTAAATTGAATTATAAGCCGCAAAATATTAATTCCCGATTTGAAAATGTGGTTTCCCTTAAAGCCGAAATTAATACAATTTTAATCGGAATCCATATCGAGGGTTCGGAAAAAGCGGTTGCGGGCCAGCAGGCGAATTATGCCATTGAATACGAAAATAAAACAGAAGAAATTATTGATAATTTAAGAATAAAACTTGAATATCCAGATGATTTCCAATTTAAAAACTCTGAACCAGCGCCAAAGTCAAAAGACGAGAATGATATTTGGGAAGTCGGTTCTTTGAGGTCAGGAGGAAAAAAGACAATTAATTTGGTCGGGATTCTGAGCGGACAAGAAATGGAAAATAAAGTTATGAAAGGATTCATCGGCAGAATAGAAGATGATAATTTTATCCAATACAGCCAATCGGAATTTATTACCCAGATATCTCCTGCGCCGATTGTGCTGGTTTCAAGCATAGACGGCATAGAAGATGAATGCAAAGTTGATGCAGGCCAACAGTTAAGATACAGGATAAAATTTAAAAACAATACGGACGTAGCTCTGAGAGAATTAATTTTAAAGGCCTATTTAAAGGACAGCATTTTTGATGTCAAGGAGATTAAGCTTGATGATAAAGGTTTTTTCGACAGCAGGAATAATATGATTACTTGGAGCGGAGCAGATATTCCGCAATTAAACCTACTTGAACCCAGCCACTCCGGAGAAGTAAGTTTTAGTATAAAAATTAAAGAAAGTATGCCGATTTTAAGTTTTAATGACAAGAATTTTAAAGCAGATATAATTGCTGAAATCCAAACTTTGACTGTGCCGGCAAAATTCGCGGGAACAGAGTTGAAATTCGAAAATGAATTAAGCTGCAAAATTAACAGTCAGCTCAATCTACAGACAAAAGTTTATTATTATGAACCATCACAGGGAATTTATAATAATGGCCCGATTCCTCCGAAAGTCAATGCATTGACTACCTATACTATACATTGGCAGATAACCAATACTTCTAATGACTTGGATAATATTAGAGTCAAAACAACCTTGCCGCAGGGAATCAGCTGGACTAATTACCAGATTAATAAATTAAATAAGGGCCAAGTTTCTTATAACGAAAGGACAAAAGAGGTTATCTGGGATATCGGCAGAATTTCGGCTGGAGCAGGAATAACAATGCCAATGTACGAATTAATTTTCCAAATAGGACTTACGCCGTCCATAAATCAGGTTGGCCAGACGCCAGTTTTAATCAACGAATCTTCAATTGAGGGGAAGGATTTATTTACAGGTTTAATCTTAACTAAATCCACTTCCTCTATTAATACTGCTTTACCCGATGATTCAAAAGTAGGATATAATAATGGTAAAGTAGTGGAATAATATGGATAATTTAATGGAAAAAATTGTAAGTTTGTGCAAAAGGCGAGGATTTATTTATCCTGGTTCTGAAATTTACGGCGGACTCCGCGGGACCTGGGATTATGGCCCGCTTGGAAATGAATTGAAATTCAATCTTAAACAGGAATGGTGGAAAACAATGGTCAGGGAGCGCGAAGACGTTGTTGGCGTCAGTGCCTCAATTTTAATGAATTCAAAAGTTTGGGAAGCTTCCGGTCATACGCAGAATTTTGTTGATCCGCTGGTTGAATGTAAAATCTGTCATCAAAGATTCAGAATTGATGAAAAAGAACAAATCAAAAATCATGAAGAACTGCATGAGAAAAAGAAAGAAAAGGCAGAATGGACAGAACCAAAAAAGTTTAATATTCTCGTAGAGACAAAACTCGGAGTAGTTGAGGGAGAAAAAAATATTACTTATCTGCGCGGAGAGATTACTCAGGGTGTTCACGTCAATTTTAAAAACATTTTGAACTCTTCCCGTTTAAAAATTCCTTTTGGCGTTGCCCAAATTGGCAAAGCATTTAGAAATGAAATCACCCCGGGAAATTTTACTTACCGCTCGATAGAGTTTGAGCAGATGGAGCTTCAATATTATGTTAGGCCGGATGAAAAAGAATCTATGAAGCAATATGATTTCTGGAAAAAAACAAGGATGGAATGGTATAAAAATCTGGGAATCAAGAAAGACAAATTAAGATTCAGGGAACATGCTAAGGATGAATTGGCGCATTACGCGTGCGCTGCCTGGGATATTGAATATGAAACTCCTTTTGGATGGAAGGAATGCGAAGGAATCCATCATCGTGGAGACTGGGATTTATCCCGCCATGAGCAGTATTCCGGCCAGGATATGTCTTATTTTGACGAGGAAACTAAGGAAAAATTCATTCCCTGGGTCATTGAAACGTCAGGAGGAGTGGACAGGGCAGCTTTATTCTTTTTAATAGATGCTTATCACGAGGAAGCAGGCCGTGTTGTTTTAAAATTGCATCCTAAATTGGCGCCGTATAAAGCAGCAGTGTTTCCATTGTTGAAAAATAAGCCGGAATTGGTCAAAAAAGCATGGAAGATTTACCAGGAATTAAAAAAGAGCTTCGAAATTGCCTGGGATGACCGCGGAAATATCGGCAAAAGGTATTTTTCTCAAGATGAAATCGGTACGCCTTTCTGTATCACAATTGATTTTGATACCTTAGAAAAAGATGATGTGACAGTTCGCGACCGGGACACAATGAAACAAAAAAGAATAAAGATTAGCGAATTAAAAGATTATTTAGAAGAAAAAATAAATGCTTAAACCTTATCAGAAATTTACATTTAAGAATGGGCTAAGACTAGTCACTGTTCCGATGAAAAATACTCAGGCAGTGACTGTTTTAGTTTTGGTTGGCACTGGCTCAAAATATGAAACCAAGGAAATCAACGGTGTTTCTCATTTTTTGGAGCACATGTTTTTTAAAGGGACCAAAAAGAGGCCAAATACTCTGGCAATAGCAGAAACACTTGATAAAATCGGAGGGGAATACAATGCCTTTACAAGCAAAGAAATAACCGGTTATTGGGCCAAAGTTGACGGTAAACATTTGGATTTAGCACTGGATTGGGTTTCGGATATATTTTTAAACTCCAAATTAGAACAGAAAGAAATAAACAGAGAAAGAAATGTGATTATTGAAGAAATAAATATGTACCTTGACGATCCGAGAAGATATATTTGGGATTTATGGGACCAATTACTTTACGGCGACCAACCAGCTGGGTGGCTCGTTATCGGAGAAAAAGAAATAATTAAAAAATTGGAGCAAAAAAATCTTTCAGATTATTTAAAAAACCATTATTCTGCCAAAAATACGTTAATCACTATAGCTGGGAATATCGAAAAAATTAAAAATTTAAATTCTAAGATTGAAAATTATTTTTCCGGCATAAAAATTGGCGAACCTCAAACCAAAAAAAGAGTTGTTGAAAACCAAAAAAAGCCTCGAATTCTACTTCGTTATAAAAAGACAGATCAAACTCATTTATTTCTGGGCGTGAGAGGCTATAATAGTTTTCATCCGGACAAATATGCGCTTGGCATTCTAGGGACGATTCTCGGCGGCAATATGAGTTCCCGTTTATGGATAGAAATAAGAGAGAAAAACGGATTGGGTTATTACGTGAGAACTTCAATAGATAACAATACGGATAACGGTTCTTTATTTACGCGTGTCGGAGCGGATAACAATAAAGTGAATAAAGCAATAAAAATAATACTTAAAAATTATAATTTAATTAAGAACAAAAGAGTTGCCGAATCGGAACTTAGAAAAGCAAAGGATTATATCAAAGGGAGAACAATTTTGGACATGGAAGAATCAGACGAACAAGCGATGTTTTATGCAGAACAGGAGCTTCTTGAAAATAAGGTTTTGACGCTTGAGGAAAAATTTGCTAAAATAGAGGCAGTGACAGCAAATGATATCCAAAGAGTGGCAAAGGATATATTTAAGCCGGAAAAATTAAATTTAGCATTAATTGGTCCTTTTAAGGACAAGGCAGAATTCGAGCGCCTATTAAAGCTATGAATGAATCGAAAACAATAAATATTTCTACAAATACTATTTTAAAGATTGTATTTATAATCTTGCTTTTGGTGTTTATTTATCTGATTAAGAATATAATCATTATTTTTCTTTTTGCATTGATTATCGCGTCAGCTATTGTCCCAATGGTAGGATTCTTTGAAAAAATAAAAATACCCCGGGTAATCGGGACATTATTGGTTTATATTATCGTTGTTGGTATTTTAGCTTTAATAGTTTATCTGATAATTCCGAGCGTTGCTCACGATATTAAAAACTTGGCTTCAACCTTGCCGCAATATATTGAAAAAATATCGGATAAATTTGACGCATTAAAAGATGTTTCGTCAAGATATCAAGGCGTAGTTAATCGTATTCAGGATTCTTTGTCAGAATTAGGGGATTATTTAAAAGGGAAAAGCGCCAGTTTGCTTTCAACCGCATTTGGTATTTTTGGCGGAGTATTTTCCTTTTTAATGATTTTAATTATATCTTTTTATATTTCAGTATTAGAAAAAGGCGTCCAGAGAACTCTGACCGCCGTTATTCCAATTCATTACCGCGACCGCGTACTGGATTTATGGGAAAGAGCTCAGCAAAAATTCGGTAAGTGGATGCAGGGACAGGTAATTTTAGGAGTGATTATCGGTGTTTTGTCCTATATTGGGCTTTCTTTGCTAAATATTAAATTTGCGCTTTTATTGGCTGTTTTAGCCGGTGTTCTGGAGATTTTCCCGTATATTGGACCAGTTATAGCAGGCATACCAGCGGTATTAATAGGTTTTTTACAGGCACCGATTATCGGTCTTTGGGTTTTTATTTTATACGTGGTTATTCAACAGCTTGAAAATTATGTAATTACTCCATTGGTTATCGGCAAAGTGGTTGGCTTAAATCCGATAGTTGTAATCATGGCATTGCTTATTGGTGGGCAGTTGGGCGGAATTTTGGGGATGATTCTAGCTGTTCCCTTGGTCGCAGTTTTCGCAGAATTTTTGAGAGACATGATTAAAGAAAGAAACCACTCAGAGCAAAAATAATCACAGCGATTTGCGTGAAAATTCCAAGGAAGGTGATTTTACCTTCCTTTTCAGTTTTTTTAGAATGGGCAAAATCATGAAATTTAGCAAATATATTTAGAAGATTGTTATGCATAATTTCCGATAATATTCCCAAAAGATCCGGCAAAACAGAGGCGAAGATGCCAAAAAGGATGAATAATAAATAATCAGAATTAAACATATCTCTCTGCCAGAGGGTTAAAGACACAATCAGCAAGCCAATTAATCCATCAATACCTATTTTGATTAAAGTCATTACAAGTTTTTTAAAATTTCTGGTTCCGCGAAAATCTTTTACTCCCTTGATAGAATAATCCCAGTGCGGGATTTTGTCCAAAATAAAATGACTTAGAAAGCTCAAAATTATAATAAGGCCAAGATTTTTTGTCTTGGCCCCAATCATAGCTCCGGTAATAATATGAGGCAGTAGAATCATGTTATAATATAATTATATGGCAAAACTATATATAGTGGCAACTCCGATAGGGAATTTAAAAGATATAACTTTGCATGCCTTGGAGGTTTTGAAAGAAGTTGACTTGATTTTGTGCGAAGATACGAGAGTGACCAAAAGATTATTAGAACATTATGATATCAAAACCAGAGTAGAGAGCTATCATCAGCACAGCAAAATCAGTAAAATTAATCATATTATTGATTTATTAAAGCAGGGCAAAAATCTGGCCTTGGTTTCTGATTCCGGCACCCCGGGGATCAGCGATCCAGGGAATAAGTTGATTAGTGTATTAGTAAATGAGTCAATGGGTGACTTAGAAATTATTCCGATTTCTGGTCCAAGTGCCATTACTGCAATTGCTGGTATATCAGGATTCCCTATGGATAAATTCGTTTTTTTGGGCTTTCCTCCACATAAAAAGGGCAGGCAGAAATTTTTTAAAGAGCTTGCGGAATATAAATACCCCGTGATAATATACGAATCGCCGTATAGAGTCATAAAAACTTTAAATGAATTGGTTCAAATTAATGATTTTGAAATAGTTATCGGCAGGGAATTAAGCAAAAAATTTGAAACAATTTATAGGGGGAAAATTAAAGATATAATTGGAAAAATAGAATTACGGGGTGAATTCGTGATAGTGCTATGGAAAAAATCTTAATTACAACGCCAATATACTACGTAAATGACAAACCGCACATAGGTCATGCTTATACGACCTTAGCTGCGGATGTTTTGGCGCGTTTTTTTAGAGCGCAAAATAAAGAAGTTTTCTTTTTAACCGGTACTGACGAACATGGTGCAAAAGTAGCAGAAGCTGCTGAAAAAAATAGAAAAACGCCAAAGCAAATTTGTGATGAAAATAGCGAGATATTTAAAAATGCCTGGGAAAATTTAGGCATAAAATACGATTATTTTATCCGTACAACAGATAAGCAACACGAAGAGACTGTTAAAGATTTTATTACCAGACTAAAAGGAAAAAACGCTGTTTATGAAAAAGAATATACAGGATTATATTGCAAAGGTTGCGAGAAATTTTTAACGGATAAGGATTTAGTCGATGGTTTATGCTCGGACCATAAAAAAGAACCCGAAAAAATCTCAGAAAAGAATTATTTTTTCAAACTTACTGATTATTTGCAGGAAGTCGAAAAACTAATTAAAAAAGGTAAATTAAAAATTGAACCGGAACGGGCAAAGAACGAGGTATTGGGATTATTAAATCAAGGATTAGAGGATTTCTCTATTTCGCGCCAGAAAGAACGGCTGAAATGGGGCATAGATTTGCCGTTTGATGAAAATCAGGTTGTTTATGTCTGGGTTGATGCTTTATTAAATTATAAAACAGGAGACGGAAGCGACAGGTTTAAAGATTACTGGAAGCATGGCAGAGTCATTCATTTATTAGCAAAAGATATTCTGAAATTCCATGCTATCTATTGGCCAGCGATGCTTTTGGCAGGAGGAGAAAGCTTGCCTGATACGGAATTTATTCATGGATTTTTCACAATTAATGGTCAGAAGATGAGCAAGACATTGGGCAATGTTATAGATCCGAATAATCTGGTTGAAAAATTCGGGTCTGATGCAGCCCGTTATATCCTGCTTTCGCAATTCCCGCTTACGCAGGATGGCGATGTTAAGGAAGAAAAATTTATTGAAAAATATAATTCCGATTTAGCAAACGGACTCGGTAATTTAGTGGCGAGGATTCTAACTTTATCTATAAAAAACGGAATTGAAAAAGCAAATGCCGATAAAGAAATTGAAAAGATAATTAAAAAAACAAGAGAAAATTATAAGAAAAACCTGGAAGAAATCAAGCTTTATGAAACACTGGAAGAAATATGGAAATTTATCTCATTCTGCGATAAATATATTGAAAATAATAAGCCATGGGAATTAGTTAAAACAGATAAGAAAAAATTAGAACAAGTTTTATCTAATCTTCTATATTGTATTTCCGAAATTGCCGATTTAATTGCGCCATTTCTGCCTGAAACGGGCAAAAAAATAAAAAATCAGATAAAAACCGGAAAAATGGAAATTCTATTTCCAAGAATTTAATGTTAATTGATACGCATGCGCATTTGAATTTTAAAGATTTTGATATTGACCGAGATAAAGTCATCGGGCAATGTTTAAGTAATGATATTTGGATAATTAATGTTGGCGCTGATTTAGAAACTTCAAAAAAAGCGATTGAAATTGCGGAAAAATATGATAAGGAGGTTTACGCGACGGTCGCTATTCATCCGCATAATATTGGTATTGAAAAATTTGATTACAAAAAATATAAAGAATTAGCTAAAAATAAAAAAGTCGTGGCGATTGGCGAAGCTGGCTTGGATTACCAATTTTGCGAGAACGATGAAGAAAATCAAGAATTACAGAAAAAAGTTTTTATCCAGCACTTAGAATTGGCAAAAGAATTGAATAAGCCAATAATTATTCATTCCCGCAGATTATTTCCGGAGATTTTAGAAATAGTTAAAAAATATTCTGGATTAAAAGGCGTACTACATTGTTATATGGGCCGCTGGTCTTATGCTGAAGAGTATTTAAAATTGGGATTTTATATCAGTTTTACTGGTTTGATTACTTATGCGCGGGATTACGATAAAGTGATAAAAAATTGCCCGCCGGAAAGAATCTTAATTGAGACCGATTCGCCGTATTTAATCCCGGAACCTTTGCGCAAAAAAGACGAAATAGTCAGGAATACCCCTGAAAACGTCAAATATGTCGCCCAAAAAATTGCTGAAATAAAAGGAATCAGTTTTGAGCAAGTTGCAAAACAAACCACCCAAAACGCAAAAAAAATGTTTAATCTGATATAATATAAGCATGGATTACAACCCACAGAAAATTGAGAAAAAATGGCAGGAGAAATGGGAAAAGGATAAGATTGATGTTTGTGACTTGAACGACAATAAAAAAACCAAATTTTATAATTTGGTAATGTTTTATTATCCATCGGGCGATAAAATTCACATTGGGCACGGATACAATTATACAGGCGCAGATGTTTTTGGAAGATACAAAAAAATGATGGAGTTTAATGTTTTACAGCCGATTGGCGCAGATGCTTTCGGCCTGCCAGCGGAAAACTATGCTATAAAAACAGGGGTGCATCCAGCTCAAAGCACTAAGCAAAACATTGACTTTGGTAGAAAACAGCTTAAATCTTTAGGTATAATGTTTGATTGGGATAAAGAGATAAATACTTCTGACCCAGAATATTATAAATGGACACAGTGGTTGTTTGGAGTTCTATACAAAAAAGGATTGGCTTATCGTGCTGAAGCGCCGGTTAATTGGTGTCCTTCATGCAAGACAGTTCTTGCAAACGAACAGGTAATTGACGGGAAATGTGAGCGTTGTGAAAGTGAAGTTATTCAGAAAAATTTGAAGCAGTGGTTTTTTAAAATTACTGATTACGCAGAAAGATTATTAGAAGATCATAAAAAACTGGATTGGCCGGAAAGAACAATTACGATACAGAAGAATTGGATTGGGAAATCAGAAGGCACAAATATAAAATTTAAAATCAATGACGATGAAATTGAAGTTTTTACAACCAGAATTGATACGATTTTCGGCGTTACAGCACTGGTTCTAGCACCCGAACACAAATTAATTCAAAAAATTACCACTCCAGAATACAAAAAACAAGTTGAGGAATATATTTTAGCAAGCAAGAAAAAATCCGAACTGGAAAGAACAGACTTGGAAAAAGAAAAAACAGGAGTTTTCACAGGGGCTTACGCGATTAATCCTTTAAATAACGAAAAAGTCCCGGTTTGGATTGGCGATTATGTAATTGCCACCTATGGCGGTGGGGCAGTGATGTTTGTATCTGCGCATGATGAAAGAGATTATGATTTCGCCAAGAAATATAATATTGAAATCAAAGAAGTAATTTCGGGAGGGAGTATTTCGAAACAGGCTTTTACAGATTATGGGAAACTGGTTAATTCGGGAGAATTTAATGGATTAAAATCAGAAGACGCGATTAAAAAGATTACTCAATGGTTGGAGAAAAACAAATTAGGCAAGAAAAAAATCAATTACCGTTTGCGCGACTGGCTGATTTCTCGCCAGAGATACTGGGGCGCTCCGATTCCGATAATTTATTGCGATAAATGCGGAGATGTATTGGACGAAGAACTGGTTAAATTGCTGGATTTAGAAGATTTCAAGCCAACTGATGAAGGCGAATCACCATTAGCCCGTTCAAAAGAATTTGTTAATGTAAAATGCCCAAAATGCGGAGGCCCGGCAAAAAGAAGCACAGAAACAATGGATACGTTTGTCTGTTCGTCTTGGTATTTTCTCCGCTATTTAAGTCCGCATTTGGATAAAAGTGCATTTGATAAAAAACTGGCTGAAAAATGGCTGCCTGTTGACCAATATACAGGAGGTGCGGAACATGCTTGCTTACACCTGCTTTATGCGCGATTTATTACTAAAGTTCTTTTTGATCAGAAATTTATAAAATTCGACGAACCATTTACAAAACTTAATCATCAAGGAATGATTTTAGCAGCTGACGGTAGTAAAATGTCAAAATCAAAAGGTAATGTAGTAATTCCCGATGATTATGTTAAAAAATACGGGGCTGATACATTTAGAATGTATGTGTTGTTTATTGCTGCGTTTGAAGACGGCGGAACATGGAGTGATAAAAGTATCATTGGTGTATATAAATTTTTGAACAGAGTTTGGAATTATTCTCAGAATATAATTCCTTCTGCAAAAGATTATAGTGATATTGAGGCATGTAGTTTATTAAATACAACGATTAAAAAAGTTGGCAACGACATAGAAAATATGAAATTTAATACTGCAATCGCTTCAATGATGAAGTTTATAAATTTTGTTTATAATCCAAGCGTTGTCAGTATGCTGAACGTAAATGATTGGGAAAATTTCCTGAAAATTTTAGCGCCATTCGCTCCGCATATTGTAGAGGAATTATGGGAAAAACTTGGACATAAAAAATCCATTTTTGAGGAAAAGTGGCCGAAATATGCCGAGAAATTGATTAAGAAAGATACAATTGATTTGATAATTCAGGTTAACGGGAAAGTAAGAGATAAAATTGAAGTAAAAAGCGATATTTCAGAAAATGAAGCAAAGAAAATGGTTTTATCAAATGACAAAATAAAGTCCTGGTTAAATAACCAGGAACCAAAGAAAATAATTTTTGTGAAAGGTAAATTGATAAATATAGTCATATGAAAAACATAGCAGTGTTAATTTCAGGCAACGGAACGAATTTGCAGGCGATTATTGATGAGGTAAAAGCAGGAAACATAAATGGCAAAATTGTTGCTGTGATTTCGAATAAAGCAGATGCTTTTGGATTAGAGCGGGCGAAAAAAGCAGGAATTCCAACATACTTTATTGACCATAAAGGCATTACACGCGAGGAACATGAGCAAAAAATAATTGAGACTTTAGAAAAGAATAATGTTGATTTAGTGGTTTTAGCAGGATATATGCGTGTTCTAACCTCTTTTTTCGTAAATAAATACAAATACAGGTTAATCAATATCCATCCTGCTTTACTTCCGGCGTTTCCGGGAACAGACGGCTATGGCGATACGTTTAATTACGGGTGTAAGGTTGGCGGATGCACAGTACATTTTGTTGATGAAGGAGTTGATACTGGTCCGATAATTATCCAAAAGACAAATGAAATCAGGGAGGACGATACTTTAGAATCTTTTAAAGAACGCGGATTGGAAATTGAACACCAGGCGCTTCCCGAAGCAGTTAAACTATTCTGCGAAGATAAGTTGAAAATTGAGGGGAGAAGAGTGAGGATTGAAAAATAAAATTTTAAAGAATAAAAATAACCCCGTTGCGCGGGGTATTTTGGTGCCCGGGGAGGGAGTCGAACCCTCATGGACTTGCGTCCACACGATTTTGAGTCGTGCGCGTCTGCCAATTCCGCCACCTGGGCTTTACTTGTCCCGCCTTAGGCGGGTTCTTTTGTAAAATCGCAATCTTTATTACTGCATTTTACCTTATCCTTTTGTGTTTTGACAAGAGGATATCCGCAATTCGGGCATTTCTCGCCAGTAGGTTTGCCCCAAAAAGCGAAGTCGCATTTTGGATACTGGTCGCAGCCATAAAATATTCCTTTCCTGCTTCTTTTTATGGTTATTTTTCCGGTCTCGCATTTCGGGCATTTGAGATTTAAATCTTGCTGCGCTTCTTTTTTAATATATTTGCAAGCAGGATATTTGGAACAGCCTTTGAATGAACCATATCTTCCGTGCCGTATAACTAAATTCGCTCCGCAATCCGGGCATTTCTCATCCAATAACTGGGGCTTTTCTTTTATTATTTCTTCTCCATTAGCATCCAGTTTTTTGGTGTTTCTACATTCTGGATAATTAGAACAAGCCAGAAACTTTCCGAACTTTCCGATTTTGATTATCATTGGCTTTCCGCATTTCTCGCATATCTTATCTGTTTTTTCCTCGGTAATCTCTTTCTTGCTTAATTCTTTTTGTTTTATTTCTAGATTTTGATTAAAGGGTTTGTAGAAAGCTTTTAAAGTCTTTTGCCATTGTTGTTTGCCGTCAGCGATTTCATCTAAATCATTTTCCATCTTGGCAGTGAAGTCATAATCAACTATATTAGAAAAATGTTCCATGAGAAGATCATTAACAACAAAAGCAATGTCAGTCGGTTTTAGGCGTTTGTTTTCGGTTCTCATAGCGTATCCGCGTTCAATAACCGTGGAAATAGTCGGCGCGTAGGTCGATGGACGGCCAATGCCTTTTTCTTCTAAGGTTTTTACCAGAGTAGCGTCAGAATAACGCGCCGGCGGCTGGGTAAATTTTTGTATAGGATTCAATTTGATGCAATTTACATTTTCTCCTTTTTTTATTTCTGGCAGGATTTCTTCTTTGGCAGAGGCAGGATAAAATTTCAAAAATCCATCGAATTTTATAGTTTGTCCGCTTATTTTAAAAGTGTATTTATCGTCTTTGCTGTTAATATCGACTGAGGTGGCATCAATTTTTGCCGCACTCATCTG
>Ga0172380_10003128_pt1 | contig 23546 bp, 22 predicted proteins | sample Leawe162metaG_FD_119747 | JGI IMG/M metagenome (GOLD analysis project Ga0172380, IMG submission 119747) | Leachate microbial communities from a municipal landfill in Southern Ontario, Canada - Leachate well 162 metaG | ecosystem: Engineered > Solid waste > Landfill > Unclassified | place...
ACTCCCCAACACTAAGCCGACTTTAGGGCGTTTTTCATCTTTCATAATAGTAATCCTTTTTACGTATAGATTTTTTTATATTACCAGTCAAAATTGACGCTCTATTTTTTGCAATAGAGATAACCCAATTTACTATTTTATTTAATTCATCATTAATATATTTCATATTATTGTACTGCGATGGATAGCCAACTAATTCCATAAAGCCAACACCCACCACTTTTTTCCCACCAAACAAACCACTTACCTTTAGTGGTCCTTCCCAATAATTTATTGATCCAAACAGCAATTCTTGATTTTCGATTTGTGCCGACAAATTTAAATCAATATCTCTTTCCGGTATTATAATTTTCCAAGACATAGGGTAAACCGCCTTGCTTTTTGGACTTTTCCATTTTTTTTGCAAAGGAATAACCTCAATCACTTTGTAATGCTCCTGGAAATTATCTGAATAAGAAATATCTGCAAAACAAGTTTTTATCTTTCCGTCATCATACACACAACATACTAATTCCGTATCATTATCCAATTGCACTGAAAACCAATCCCACTTATCTTTTGAATAACTTGCATTAGCCCATTGATGATCCATCCATGACTTACCTGCAACACAAACCCATTTATTATTAATTTTGATTTTACCTTCGGTTCTCAGATTAGTTAATGAATAATAATAGGTTGTTTTAGAATTAAGATCTAAAAATCCATTTCCACCCACTAATAGAGGTTTTTTTGTAGAAACTAATTTCAAATCTATGCTCTCGTTTTTTATGTGATAAACTGACTCATCTAGCTTTTCTATTGAACAGTTTATATATTTTGTCACAATTGCTGGATTGATGTAATTAATAAATAGCAATGGTTTTGAGAAACTATCACCTGAAATAAGAGAAAAAGGAGTTATTAAATGACTGAAGCTTTTATTACTCAAATCAGATATAAGCCAGTGGGAAAAATAAGAAATTTTCAGCGGTATTTGACTTAAAAATGATATTTTGACTTTTTTTACATTCACTCTAAAGAAACAATTCATAAAAGAATATTCATTGCCAAATATATCTTTTAAATGACCATTAAAATACCACCATTCGACTATATGGTTATGAACCAATTCGTCTTCCGGGAATTTTATTGGTTTATAATCTTTTTGCATAAAAATATTTTAAATGTATATTAAGAAGCGTTTCATTGCTTTGTCACAAATTTATTTTTAATTTGAGAATTAGAAAAATATTATGTTATTAAATATTTTTGAATCTAAATGTCCTTTATTGATAGTTTATGAAATTTCGATTTATGATTAACATTAAACAATCCATTTATGAATATGTACATTGTTGTATTTATGACATCAAAATCTCTCAATAATGAATCTTTAAATTTATTACTTATAAAACTTTGCAATATCAGAAAATAGGATTTCATATATACTTCTGGTGATAATTTGACTATCAATCTTTCACGTTGGCATCTTTTAATTATCCGAACTATTAACGATTCCACATTGTTTTGATGTGGTATAAATATTTCGTTATATATTTGAGGATACTTTACTCTTAAGTCTGGAATAAAATATTTCTGATACTTTATGTAACCATATGTTACATAATTAATTATACGAATAAATTTATTATAGCTATCTAATTTACTTTCAGATATTGTCGTAGTTTCTTTATTACTTAATTCCAGTATGTCGTTTACTATCTGATACACTAACTCATCTTTGGATTTAAAATATTTATAAATGGTTTTCTTACTTATATGCAATTCTCTAGCAATTGTATCTATAGAAGTAATCTTGATACCCTCTTTTATAAACTTCTTAGTTGAATATAATATTATCGTTCTCTTAACCGACTTAAAATGCTCGTGTTTCATTGTATGTTTATTAATTCAAATGAGATATTAATTCATATCCCATAGCGCTCCTTAAAGTATTCTTCAATTTCATTTGTTGAATAAATAAATCATGTTCTGGTATAATATTCTCATAGTGCATAGGACTTTTAAAGTAAAACGAAAGCCAATCTTGTATTCCTTTATAACCCATTCTTTTCGCAAAATCCATAAATAGCACAAGGTCTAAAACAAGCGGTGCCGCTAATATGGAATCCTTACATAAGAAATCAACTTTGATTTGCATAGGGTAACCTAACCATCCGAATATATCTATATTGTCCCACCCTTCTTTATCGTCGCCTTTAGGTGGATAATAATTGATTCTTACTTTATGATAGTAATTGGAGTAAAGGTCTGGATATAATGAAGGTTGTAGTATATAATTGAGAACAGATAGTTTACTTTCCTCCTTAGTTTTAAAAGAATCTGGATCTTCAAGAACTTCTCCATCTCTGTTACCGAGTATATTAGTTGAAAACCAACCGTTAAGACCAAGCATTTTTGCTTTAAGCATTGGTGCAATAACGGTTTTCATTAATGTTTGCCCTGTTTTAAAATCTTTGCCTGCTATTGGAACATTATTTTCTAACGCATAATCTATAATAGCAGGAACATCACAAGTAAGATTTGGTGCACCATTTATAAAAGGAACATCTTCTGATATAGCTGCATAAGCATACAACATACTCGGGGAAATATCAGGATCATTATTTATCATTGCGTCAATAAAATCGTCAAGGACTTGATGTATTTCATTAACAGGGATGTATATTTCTGTGCTTGCACACCATATTACTACTAATCTATCAACGTCATTTATTATTTTGAAATTTCTGATATCCTCTTTAATCATCATCATTTTATCGAATTTGTTGTTTCCTTCCTTTATATATTCACCCTTGAGTCTTTTAACATATTCTTGTTCGAAAACACCCTTCATTGGTCTAATAATCATCAATTCATTTTTCACTATTTCAATATCCTCTTTTTTGAGAACGTTAGCATACAGAGCTGATTCATAGCAGTTTTCATCTCTAATATCCCAACCACCGAAAACAAGGTCACTTAAATCAGCAAGCGGAACAATATCTTTGATTAGCGGTGAATTATTATACTCTCTTCTTCCTAATCTAATAGTTCCCATTTGAGAAATTGAGCCCACAGGAGATGAATGTCCTTTAATGATAGAAAAAACACCGGAAAGAAATGTTGTAGAGACAGCACCGTTAAGACCGACAATAAGAATTCCCAATTTTCCAACAGGTTTTTCGTTTGTAATATTTTTTGTGTCCATAATATTAATTGTTTAATTATTTATTTTTAGAATGTCGTTTAAATATTTGAGGCCACTTATAATAGAATCAGCAGAACTTGTATCCATGTATTTGTTAATACCCTTACTATACAGCCAAATTGTTTTACATCCAATTATTTTTGCAGGTATAATATCTCTTTTGTAAGAATCGCCAACAACGATAGTTGTGTTAGGATTTGCTTCTAATTTTTTCAAGGCAAGTGAAAATATTCCGGGGTGGGGTTTAGCAATTCCTACCTTTTTTGAATCAATGATTATATCGAAATAATCTTTAATATTGAGACTAGTACAAATATCTTCTAGATTACCATAAAAATTTGAAACAAGACCGAGTTTATAATTTCCTTTTAATGAAGAAAGCAATTTTTCTGAATCGAGAATACATATAGAAACATCATACCAGATTTCATTTAATATCTTATTTAATATTTTGTTTAATAATATGGTATGGATTTTCTCGTTCCCTACTGATAATTCATATATAATAAAGTTTATCTGTTCTTCTAAAAGTGATTTGTAATCTTTGTATTTATTATTGTTCAAACATAAATGTTCATCGGATTTAACAAATGCTTCGTTGAACTTATCCGTATCTATTGTCAGACCATTGTTTTCAAATGTTCGTTTAAATTTGCGACTCCAATGTACACCGTTAGTATCAAGAGTTCCTCCAAAATCGAATATTATTGTTTTATCTTGTTTCATACTTCATTTTTATTATGTTTTAATTGTGGTTTTGATTTTTTTGATTTATTTAATTTGATTAGTATCATACCTATTATTATCCAAAAGAATTCTCTTATGCGACTTATAAGAGAAACATATATACCGATTTGAGATGAAATTCCTAACGTACCTACAATGTAATATAGACTTGCTTCTTTTGAACCGGTTTCCATCGGTATAAAGAATAGTAAATTTAGAAATAAGGACATCGCACCATAAATGTAAATTGCCTGAAAAGGAGACACAACTATGTTTAAAGAATAAAGAATAAAATATATTTCGGAAGAAGCAGCAATTCTTGCGAGCAGTTCTGACAATATTACTAAATAGAAATATTTACGTTTATTTGAATAAAAACCCCTAATTGTTTTATCAATGATTAAGATTTTTGCTTCCTTTTTTTCAATATAATTATTGAGCTTTTTAAAGATTAATCTTCCTTTAAATACTTTCATAATAATATCTAAAAACCCTTTTTTGAAGCCGATAATGAATAAGAATATAACAACAGATAGAACGACAAAGACAATAAGTGATAAAATAAACATAGTTACATCACGAAATATCAGAAGAGAGATTAGACAACAGATACTCCAGAAAATTAAATGCGAAAGAACGTGAAAAATATTGTAGAGCAAAGTTGATGAAACCGCATTTTCTTCATCCATATATTCAGAAGCATTTAATATTCTGTAAGGCTCACCTCCCAGACTTACAATGGGAGTCAAATAATTAATTGCACTGCTGCTTATATGAATTGATAGTAAAGTACTATATTTTATTTTGGACTTCGCATGTTTCTGGGCAACAAACCATGTAAAAGTATTCAATAAGTATATTATAAACCAAACGAGAATAATAGGAATAAACCAGACACCTGTTTTAGAAATGTTTTCAATAATATTCTTCAACCCCAAATTGATTATAAGAAAAATAAAGACTATACTGCCTATTACAAGAAATATCAGTTTATAATTTTTCTTTAACTTATTTTTCAAAATTTAACGTTTTTTTGGCTTTAGCAGATTTGTAACAATAATCAAGCATCTTGATTACATTAAGAGATTCATTTACCATTTTCTTATTAGTACTTTTCGAATTTATTTCTTTAATGAAATCTGTTAATAATTCTTCGTATAGTGTTATGTATGTATTCTTGTCAGCCACATTTGGAACTTCGATATTTTTAGATTCTCCATTTTCGGTAAGTTCCAATTTGCTGCCATCATAATACAGACTTTTTGTTCCGTCACTCATATAAGCCGTGTTCATTCTTTTATCAGCCGCCCAGGTCAAATTAATTTCTGCAATTCCTTTTCGGGAGTTTATTATTGTCATTGATGTGTCTTCAACTTTGTAAGGTGTTTTCTTAAGCCTATAATTTAATGATGTAATATTTGTTGGATTGCCCAGTAACCAATTTACCAAGTACAAGTAATGTGAACCCGTATCTGCAAGAATTCCGCCGCCACTAATATTTTTGTTTGTTCTCCATGAAGGAAGATTATTATCAAAACCCAAATCTGCCGACATTCTATATACATTAAATTGCAGTAATATTCTATTCGCATTTAAAGAGTTCATTATTACTTTCTTGAATAATTTCCATACAGGAGAGTATTTGTATTGATGTACCGGATAATAAACGATATCCGAACTTAATAAGAGATTTTTTAGGTATTTCGCTTCGCTGAGTTTAGAAGTAAATGGTTTTTCACATATAATATTGATATTCTTTTTAACCGCATATTTTATGAATTTTCCATGAAGCCATGGAGGGACACATACATCAATGAAGTCTATATAGTTTTCAGAGTACATTTCGTCAATTGTTGAATATACCATGGCTTTCGGGAAAGAATTCTTGAATAGATTACGGTTAGTTTCGGAAATATCCACGCCAGCAGAAATACGGATTTTATCTTTGAATCTGGCGTTTAAATATGCAGGAACATGCGCTGTTTGTGCAATTTTACCAAGTCCGATGATTGCTCCTTTTAGCATTTTTCAATTTCAGTTTTAATTGTGACTTTTGAAGTCAAATCCCGGAATTTAATTCTGTGGCAGTTTAATACATAAGCGAAAATTATGTTCATAAATACGATTTCAAATACAAAATAATACAAAGGTCTATTTATCAAGATGAATATTGAAAGTGCAGCAATTCGTGAATTGATAGTCAAGAAATTATAATATTTTATCATAGGTCTGAAACTAATTTTAAAATTTTTTTTAATGTATTTCGGAATTGACTGATATTCTGATCTCAAATAATTATTGAATTTTAAAAAATCTCTTGAAAGAAATTCCTGTTGCTTTGTATAAGAGTAATAAAGTTGAAGTAAGAGTTTTTTTAAAAAAGATTCTTTCCATGACATATTGTTTAAATTAGAACGTATATCTTTTGAAAATTCAAGTTCTGATTTCCCGTCTTGTGAAGTATAATACATAAATATATTTCTATAATAATCTGCGATTGAAGATTGAAAACTATGACATACTATAGAAATCAAAGCAATTATAAATATAGTTATTCCGAATCCATCGTTCATAAGACGCAAGCATAACACTATATAAATCGCTAAAAAAACAAGATCCCCTCCTAATCCATCAAGTATTCTTCCGAATTTTGAAGATTTGTTACTCAAACGGGCAAGTTGTCCATCGGCACTATCGAGAATATCCGAAAATATAAGAAACAAAATGCCCGTAATATTAAAATAAATGTTAACTGGTAGAAAAAATATACTTCCTATTATACCTGTTATTACACTAAAAGAAGTAATAATATTTGGAGTCAAACCTATTTTTCTCGATAGCAGAGCAATAAGATATCCTACCGGTCTATAAAATGTCTTATCAAGATATTCTTCAGTATCTTTTGATTTATATGTTAATTCTGTCGGAGACAATATTTAATGATTCTTCAAAAATATTAATACCTTCCTCAGCTATTTCTATATTAATTATAAGCGGAGGGTTAATTCTAATGTCTGGATTATATCCCATCATAAGTAATCCACGATTCAAAGCTTCTTTAAACAACATTTGCGAATACTTCTTATCAAGTTTTTCTTTTGTTTCCCTATTCTTCACTAATTCTATACCTATCATAAGTCCTTTTCCACGGACTTCACCAACAATAGGATATTTTTTCTGAAGTTCTCTGAATTTCTCAATCATAAACTCACCAATAATTCTTGAATTATCGACAAGATTTTCTTCTATAATTATTTTCAAAGCACAAAGTGCACCGGTTGAAGCAATGGGATTACCTCCATAACTTGAAGAGCTGCCACTTGGATTGGCAAAGGGTTTTGAATTAATGATTTCATCTCTTGACATCAGACCCGTCATCGGAAATCCTCCACCAAATCCTTTTCCTATTGTGATAATATCAGGGATTATACCATCATGCTGACAACCAAATAATTTCCCTGTTCTTCCAAAACCTGTTATCATCTCATCGGCAATCAACACTGCTCCGATATCTTCGGTTACTTTCTTAAGTTGCAGTAAAAATCCTGCCGGCGGTACTATGTTACCGGCTGTTCCCTGAATGGGTTCGACAATAATTGCGGCGACATCTCCCGTGGTTTCGTATTTGATTTTCTTTTTGATAAATTCAACACATGCCCAATTGCATGATGGATATTTCAAAAAAAATGGACAACGTCTGCAAGTAGCGTACGGAGCCAAATGCCTGCCAACGGGGAGAGGACCAAGATTATTCTTAAAGGTATCACCCAGCAGCCCCACAACTCCCAAAGTTTTTCCATGAAATCCTTCCCAGAAGCCGACGAATTCCGTTTTCTTTGTATAAGATTTTGCAAGTCGTAAAGCCGCTTCCACAGCTTCAGCACCACTGCTGTAATATTGGGTTCTCTTTAAATCGCCAACTGCAATTTCAGAAAGCAACTTCGAAAGTTCTGCTCTGTTTTTTGATGTAAAACTTCCAACGTGAATTTTCGAATATTGTTCCGACATCATCTTTACATATTTAGGATGATTATATCCAATAGAGGCAACTCCTACTCCTGCAAAAAAATCTATAAATTTGTTACCATCAGCATCTTCAATAATACATCCGTTTCCTTTTTCTACTACAATTTTAGATAAAGTAGCTATAGTCTGAATACCCGGAGAAATATATTTCTCTTCCATCTCATAATATTTTTGAGATTCAGGTCCCGGAATTTGTGTTTTAATTTGTGAGTACATTTTAACTTTGGTTTTGATATTTATAAACTTTATTAATAATTAATTTTGCAATTTCTTTACTTGCCTTTTCTCTAACAGGGGCAAAACTTGGCCAATCATTCATATCTACTATAATAATCTCCGAATCCTCAGTAATTATTGCATCGCCTCCGAATACTTCTAACCCAAGAGCTCTTGCCGCTTTGTTAGCAATATTCTTTAGTCTTTCCTCGTTGAAGTTTACACAATATTTTAAGTCAGTCGTGTAGAAATAAAATAAATCACTTCCATATACAGAATAGAATTTTACAGTATTTCCCTCGATATGATTTTGGATTACACAATCTTGTAAACCCCTATTCCGGAATTCATTAAAGATGTATTTTACTTTTACTAAACTGTCTAAATAGACTACATCCTCTTTTTGAACGGCGTGCGCATCAGACCTCTTTATCCACACTTTATTTTTAAAATTTCCCACAAATACAAAATCTTTTGTGCCGGTATCTATAATACTATTTTTGGGAAAAGGGATATTATTTTCTTCCATAATCCTGTTCATATTATATCTGTAGCAATTTATTACACTCTCCGGAGTATTGAGAACAAATATTTTATTTTTTGCTATATCTAAAAGTTTATTTGAACCCTCCGGACTTTGCACCATAGAGAAAATATAATCTTCTCTTATTTCTACATCGAATAAATCTTCTTCGTTGTAGATTGTAACTTTTACCCCGAATTTTCTAAGTTCTTCTGCTGTTTCCTGCATTATTAGAAAATCATTAGAAACATGATGTGGAGAAAACTCCACCTTCCTCTTAATTCCTGCTATTTCTATCATATCTTATTATTTAAAATATTGAAAAATTTATGTATTTTTTTGGATTCTTTCTAACGTTTATTAGTAAATTGTTAAACTCTTTTATTATTACTATAAATTTCTTATACATTTCATCATCATTAAGTAATTTTCCTACAGTAGAATTTCCGTTTACATTCGTCATTATTGTGTCAAGTTTTTCTGAAATTGATTTTACGTTGTAATAAACTGAATCCGAAGTCAATAACTTTCCTATTGTTCCCTTTCCTGATTTTAAATCCTCTGTTATTGTTTTTATATTTTCAGTTGTAAGTTGTAGATTATTATATAATTCATCGTCGTAAATCGTTTTTCCAAGTGTACCCCTTTTTTCAATTATAGCATCAGTAATCTTACTGAATTTTCCTGATACAGAATTTAAATTGTTGTAAAGCGAAGAAGAACTAATTAGTTTCCCGACAGTACCTTCACCGCTGTTTATTTTCGAAGTGATAATTTTGAATTCCGATAAGACTGAATCAACATTATTAAGAGTAACGGTAACTTTATCTTCTAAATTTTTCACTCCTCTCTCTATACTAAAAGAGGGAGCTACATTTATAAAATGCCCATCCTCCAATACTTTTTCTGTCGGCATTCCCATTGTAATATCCACGTATTTATCACCAAGTATTCCAATTCCCTTTATTGATGCAAAGGATTTTTCGGAAATCATCGTTTGATATTCTTTTGACATAGAAATTGTGATAGTAATCCCGTTCGTCCCGTTCAACTGTGTAAATTCAAATTTCTTAACCTGTCCTATTTTCATTCCCCCAAGTGTTACCATAGAACCATCCGCCAATCCTTCTAAATCGGTTACGAATAAATTAAGTGTATATGTTTTTGTAAATAAATTACTTTCCGTACCAACGACAAACACAAAAAATATAAATATTGCAATTCCAATTAATACGGTGAATCCAACTTTTAACTTTGATAACTTTCCTAAAATCATAAATAATTATTGTTTATATTTCAATTTATACGAATACATTGATTGTCGGGCTTAAAAAGTTATTCATTCCAGCAAAAAATTCTTTTATAAATTCATTGTCAGATTTTAAAATCTCGCTTATTGTTCCCTTTTGTATAATCTTCCCTTCATCTATTACAGCAAAATAATCCCCGACTTGCAAAGCACTATGAACATCGTGAGTAACCACAATTGAAGTTGCACCATCCAACTGTATTTTTTTCATCAATTCAATAACTGCCCTTGAATTTATCGGATCTATTCCTGTTGTCGGTTCATCATAAAGTATTATATTCGGTTTAAATGCTAATGCCCTTGCTATCGCAACCCGTTTCTTCATACCGCCGCTTAACTCCGAAGGAAATAAGTCTTCCGTATTTTCGAGGTTTACAAATGAGAGACATTCTTTTACTCTTTCCTTAATTTGTTTTTCACTTGTAGAATTTCTTTCTTCCAAAAAATAAGATATATTTTCCTCAACCGTAAGCGAATCAAACAATGCATTACCCTGAAAAACTACTCCCATTCTCTTTCTTAACGGCAATAATTCTCTTTCTTTAAGTTGAGTAATATCATTCCCATCAACAAAAATTTTTCCTTCATCAGGATTCCATAAACCAAGCAGTACTCTTAAGATTGAACTCTTGCCTGCACCGCTTGGTCCAAGAATAACTAAGGTAATTCCTTTATTAACAGAAAAACTTACGTCTTCTAAAATATTTCTTCCGCTAAGACCGATTGATACATTTTCAACTCGTATTATTTCTTTTACATTATTTCCCATACTACCTTTGTGAATATAAAATCAAGAATTAAAACAACAATTGACGAAACAACAACCGAATTAATTACTGCCCTTCCGAGCCCGGTTGTCCCGCCGTTAGTTTTTAATCCGTAATAACAACTTATCGTTGCTATAAAAAAACCAAAAACTATAGGTTTTGTAAACCCAACAAATAAATCTTTCATTTGTAACCCATAAAATGCTTCCTTCCAAAAAATGGAAGGATCTATTCCCAACGACATTTTAGATATTATCATTCCTCCAACTATTGCAACAAAATCCGAAATTAAAGTTAATGGTAGAAACATAATTAGTGATGCCAATGTTCTCGGCAATACTAATTTTTCAATCGGGCTAGTTCCAAATGCCCTTAATGCATCTACCTGTTCACTCAATACCATTCCACCAATTTCGGATGTGTTTTTTGAACCTGTCCTCGATCCAAGTAATATGCCAGTTATTACCGGACCTAACTCCCGCACCATTCCAAGTGATACTGTTCTGCCAACCATCGTCTTTGCTCCAAACGATGCAAAACTATATCCAACTTCAAGAGATAATATTATTCCCATAAAAAGCCCGCTCAAGAAAACCAGCATAAAAGATTGTGCCCCTATTAAATACATCTCTTGAGTTATGCTTGGAATGTTTTTGTTTATCCTGAAAAAACTTTTAAATAAATCAACAAGCATCAAAACATAATCCTGTAATTTTTCGACACTTTCTATGAACTTGTTTCGGGACACTATTTCTTGTGTTTGGCTCAAGATGATTTTTCCATTTCTTTTAAAAATCTAACTGCTTCTACTAAATCATTTTTATGGTCGAGGTCAATTATCTTACTAAAAGACATGGCTTTAAGTCTTATTCCGGATTCTACTAAATATTGTAAGAAATTTCTTAGTTTGCTTATATTATTTAGTAGTGCTTCATCTGTATAGTCAATTATTCCCTTTCTAAAATAATATATACCACCCGTTACAAAATTCGCATCGTCTTTAATACTACTAAATTCGGTTATTATATTGTCCTTATCTGTATTTACCCAGAGTGGTTTTTCGTCATCAACATATCCGGTTACTGCAATTAAACCATCGTATTCCGCTTCATCCCTTGCTGTTTTAATAAAAGAAGCAAATTCAGATTCGCTATAAATGCTATCTATTGTCATAAGACAAAAAGAATCATTAGAAAGAAATAAATCCAACTCATTTAGACTATGTAAAGAACTTAGTGTCGATTTGTAAATACAGTTTATTATTAGATTTTTGTAATTATCAAATATTCTTGAATTTATTACATCGTCTTTGAATTTATCATTAATAATTATATTGCAAGAATCAAATCCGTAATCATCTGTAATCTTTAATGCTCGTTCAAGAAGTGTTATCCCCCCGACACGTAATAAAGGTTTCGGGTCTATGATTCCTTCATCTTTTAATCTCTGACCGTCACCTGCTGCTAGTATACCTAGGTTCATATTCTTTCCGTTAAAAGGTGGTTAGCAAAACAAATAATGCTTTGCTAACCATTGATTATTTTTAGAAATAATATCTTGCTGTGATAACTGTGTTCGTACCAAGTTTAACATCGGATTTTTCAACAGGGATGTCTCTTTTGAATCCGATATCTGCATTGACGGATTCCTTGATTCCAAAGCTGAAATGCTTATCAATAAAAAACTCACCACCAAATATTATTCCTGCCGTTACACTGCTTTTCCCATCGGGTACGGTACCTGTCTCATAATATCCTGATTCTTTCTTGTATTGATAAATACCTTCCACACCAAGGTATGGAGAAAATCTTGTTTTAGTAAAATGGTATATGAAAGATAAACCGCCTCTGAATGCTGTGCCGTTTTCTTTTGTATATCCTACTATTTCATCTCCACCCGGAAATTCCAGATCGGTACCGATTATTACCTGACCTGCAACATTATCGGTAAGAAAATATTTTAAGAGAAAATTTGGTGATGTATTGATTCCGTCTATTCCAAGCCCAACTTTTCCTTTACCTGGAAAATCCTGAGAATATCCGACGGCTGCTAACATTAATAACGCGATTATTAAAAATGTTTTTTTCATGACAATTAAGTCCTTTCTTTTTTAATTTTAATTTTAATTTTAATTTTAATTTTAATTTTGAACTATTGATTAGTTCGTTTCTTTGTTTATTTCATATTTAATTTCTTCGGGTACATTTTCCGCAATCTCAGAACCGATTACCTTTTTGCTGAATTTTTCTTTTGCACTATCGATCAAATAATACAAAATCGGTATAAGGTAAACAGAAATAATCATTGAGGATATTAAACCACCGATAAGTACCCATGCTAATCCGTTTTTATATTCAGCATCTGCTCCTTTAGCAATTGCAACCGGAATCATACCGACAACCATAGCAATAGTAGTCATAAGAATTGGGCGTAACCTTAATCTACCTGATTCAACCAATGCTTCTTTGTAATATATTCCCCTTTGCTTTAACTGGTTAGTGAAATCAACAAGTAATATTGCATTTTTAGAAACTAATCCAAGCAACATCAGCATACCAAGAATAGAAAATATACTGAGATTCGATAAAGTAAGATTTAATGCCAGTAATGCTCCGATTAATGCAACGGGGATTGAAAATAGAATAACAAATGGGTACAAAAAATCATCGAACAATAAAATCATTACAAAATATATGATTATCAGGGAAATAAGCATTGACATTCCAAGAGAACCAAAACTTTCATCTTGTATTTTTATAAGACCACCCCAAAGCATAGGGGTAGATTTCAAAACTTCATCTATTTGAATTTCGCTTTTAATATCGTTAGCAATCGAACCATAACTTCTTCCAAGATTATAAGCAGTTACAGTAATGGATGTTCTTCTATCCCTTCTTTCGAGTAATGTTGGACCTGCGCTCCGCTGAACATCTGCAAACTGACTCAATTGCACCTGCTGTCCCATATTATTGATAAATCCGATTTCCTTTAAATCGTCCGGGTTTTTCCTGTCGAATGCATCCAGCATAATTCTAATATCATAGTCGGAACCATTTTCTCTGTATTTAGAATCATTATTACCTGACAATGAATTTTGAATTGTCCCCCCAACAATTGCTGTATTCAATCCGAATTTTGCCATTTTTTCATTATCCATATTTATTCGCAGTTCAGGATTTCCTTTTTCTTCAACTGAAATTTTAGTATCTATTGCTCCGGGGATTTTTTCAATTATATTTTTTAAACGTTGTGCCGACGCAAATATTGTCTCATAATTCTCTCCCGTTAATGTTATTTCTATAGGAGAAATCGCAATATTAACTATACCTACTACAGTTGTTGTATATTTTATTCCGGAATATTTCTGCTCTAACTCTTTCCTTAAATTCAACATATACTTTTCAGTTGAAATTTTTTCCCGCTCATTCTCAGGTTTTAATTGTATTGTCAATTCTGATTCATTTTCAAGACCAAATCCTGTGCTGCCGAAGCCTGTTTTGGGCCCCCCGATATTTGCAAATATAGATTCAACTTCAGGTTTACCTCTTAGATATTGCTCTATATTTTGCATAATAAGATTATTTTGGGTTACGGTAGTACTTTTTGAGAATTCAAAAGTCATACGGAATTTCCCCTGATCACCTGATGCAAACAATTCCTGACCAAGTATTCCCATTTTCATCATCAAACCTGTGGCAATAAACGATAATACAATAATACCAAGTACAATTGATTTATGAGAAAGACTCCATTTCAATGATTTGGCATAAAACTCAATTAATCCATTCAACATTTTCTCAAATTTTATCAATAACAATTGAATTGGATTTTTAGGATTCAAATGTTCCAATTTCGAAAAACGAGAAGAAAGCCATGGTGTCAAAGTCAAACTTGCAAGTAGAGATATTGACGTTGCAAACGCAACTGTATAAGCAAATTGTTTAAGTACGTCAGCAATTATACCTTTTAAAAAAGTAATAGGTAAGAAAACAACAACGATTACAACTGTAATTGTGATTACCGAATGTGTAATTTCTTTTACTCCATCGACAGTTGCCGTAACTTTATCCTTTCCCAAGGCAAGATGCCGCTGAATGTTTTCGAGTACAACTATGGAATTATCAACAAGTATTCCAACAACCAGAGTCATTCCAAGAAGGGACATTAAATTGAGTGAATAATGTAAAAAATACATCATAACAAAGGCAGAGATCAAAGAAGTCGGAATTGATACCATAACATTTATAGCATTCCTTATACTATGCAAGAATAGAAGCATAATTAAAGTAACAAGTACTACGGCAATAGCTAAATCTTTTAATACAGCATTTACAGATTGTTTGGTTATAATACTCGTATCGTCAATTACTATAAATTTTACATTAGCATCTTTATTCCCTTCTTCTATTACTATTAGCCTTTCCTGGACCTTATCACTAATTTCTACATTGTTGGCATCAAAACTTTTTTTAATTAGAAGAGCAATACCGTTTTGACCATTATATCGGGAAATAGATTCTGTTTCTCTTATACCATCCTTCACTTCAGCAATATCCGATATTCTTATTGGGTTACCCATGGGAGGAGTGAATACGACAAGATTCTTTATATCATTCATCGAAGTGAATTTTCCCGCAAGTTTAACTGTTAATTGCTCATCGCTTCCTTTAACTTTACCCGTCGGAAATTCAAGGTTCGCCATATTAACTGCTTGGGTAACCTGTAGAAGCGATAACTTATAAAATTTTAATTTTTCCTTATTTACGTTAATCCTGATTTCTCTTTTTTCTCCGCCAAGTAATACGACATCTGCTACCCCCTTGATTTGCTGCATCTGAGGTAAATATTCATCCTGCACTTTTTGGTATAATACAGACTCTGGCATATTTGAAGTTACAGATAACGTCATAACAGGTAAATCATTTGGCGATACTTTTTTCAGCATTGGAGCAAGAGCATCTTTCGGCAAGTCTTTTCTCACCTGGTCAATTTTTCTTTGTGCATCCTGCAGCATAAAATCAATATCTGTACCTGCGTAGAAATTCACAATAACAACAGATGCATTATCGAGCGATTTTGACATAATATTATCTATGTTATTCATTCCCGACATTGCATCCTCAATTTTTTTCGTGACCTGGTTTTCAACTTCACCAGGTGCCGCTCCGGGATAAACTGTTGTAACAGTTATAGTCGGGGTTGTTAGCGAAGGAAGTAATTCATATCCTAAATAATTAAAGCAAAATAATCCTCCAAGAATCAATAAGCTAAAAATAACAATAATTACCGAAGGACGTTTTATAGATATCTGTGTTAAATTCATAATTTTAAATTGACTTCTAATTAATTAATAGAGTTTACTAATGCACCATCATATAGGTTAATTTGACCTCCTATAACAACTATGTCTCCATCGGTAAGACCATTTAAAACTTCAAAATAATCTTTCGTAGAAACTCCTATTGTAATGTCTTTCAAATAAACTTTATCATTTTCGACTTTATAAATTTTAGGTTCTTTTATAGTACCGACAAGTGCTGTAACAGGTATCGATAAACTTGTCTTACTTAATGTATTCCCGATTTTTAAGGTGCCAAACATTCCCGGTTTCAAGGGATAAGTCTTTGAGTTCTCGATTGTTACCTGTACAGGGAAATTATGTGAATCATCACCTCTTGAACCAACCATTGTTATTATTCCCTCGTATGAAATACCAGGATATACTTCGGTAAGGACTTCTGTCTTCATTCCTTCCTTAAATCTTGTTAATTCGTTTTCCGGAATATTTAAATTCAATTTCAAAACCGATATATCGGTAAGTTGTAAAAGCGGAACTCCCGGACCAAGTACAGAGCCAAGGTCAAATAACCTCGTTGTTACAACTCCACCAAATGGCGAAATTATTGTTGTTCTCGATATTTGTTCTTTTAAAGTCTTAATTTGTACTTCGGCCGATTTTCTTGCTATATTTGTTTTTTCTAATTGCACGGCAGGTATAGCATCACCTTTGGAAAGATTTTCATATCTTTTTACATCCAGCATAATTCCTTCAAGTTGAATCTCTGCAGATTCAAGTTGAAGTTTCAACATTGTATCGTCAACTCTGGCTATTACATGTCCTTTATTTATATAATCGCCCTCATTTACTCCAACATAAACAACTTTTCCCTGCGTTTCAGAAGCAATTTTATTTTCACGATTAGCGGTTATTGTACCGATATATTTTTTCTCTTCAAATAAATTCTGATAAGATACTTTAGTTGTTGTTACCTGAATTTTTGCATTCTGATCTGTTCGATATACTTTTCCTTCCGTTTCATTTTTGTTAACGAATAATTTCCATATAGTCAAACTTAATATGACTGCAATTACTATTATCCAGATTGTTTTTTTCATTTGTTTATATTAATTATTATTGACATTTATTTAATAGTTTAATAATTTGCCTGCTGCTTTTTTCCAGGACAACTGAGCATTAAGCAAGTTGATTAGTGAAACGAGATAATTATTCTGAGCTTCTCTTAAAGAATTATCTGATTGCAATACTTCTGTAATATTAATCAATCCCTCATTAAACTGCTGACGGACCTGCCCGTATATTTTTTCTGCAAGAGATAACTGGTCTTTTCTGCTTTGTATGTTGGATTCCTGAAGATTTATCTGATTCTTTGCATTACTCAACTCCATACTGATATTTTCGTTTATCTGGTTTAACTGTAAATCAAGTTTCATATTCTCAACATTCTTCTGGTCAATCTTTGTTTTCCTGCCTAATCCGTCAAAAATATTCCAGCTTAATTGCAAACCGAACCAGCTAGCAGGATAACCTTTAAATAAATCTGCTCCGCCCCCTTTGCCATAGAACGTATAATTATAAACGCCATAAGCATATAAAGACGGTAGATATCCTGCTATGAGATTTTTTCTTTCAAGTTCATTCAATTCTTTTTGCTTTTCTAATAATTTTACTTCTATTCTTTCAGGCTTGCTCAATCGTAAAGGCTGAATATCTATTTTAGTTGAGATATCCTTGCTGATAGATAATTTATCGGACTGAGGAAAGCCTGATAAAAACTTCAGCATATTAATAAGTTCATCATAAGTAACGTTAATTGTATTTTCCTGTGTCTCCAGCATAGTCTTATTTAACTTGAGTTTTTCCACGTCTGTATTCTTTATCATCTGATTTTCAAAGAGCAATTCTCCTGTGGATATTAATTTCTCCATGTTTACAATATTACTTCTAATAAATCCTATATTAGCAGAAATAATCTGGGCATTATAATACAGGGTGCTGACGTTATACACTATATCCTCTTTAGATTTCCTGACGAGAAAATGACTTAAGTCCTTTCCTGTATTAGCCATTTTAATTCCGTTAATGTATTGCTGGCTATATATCAACTGACCTGCGGATATTGTTGTGCTTAAATTCCAGGGTGTTCCAAATTCGAAAGGGATGTAAACATTTTCAGGACCGCCCAAAGTTGATGAAGGAACTAATTGTAAAGGCATTTGCGAATAATACTTATAGTCACCATTAATATTTATCTGCGGAAGCATATTAGACTTAACTTCACTTACGCGTTTATCTGCAATCGTTTCATCTAATACAGATGATTTAATGCTTTGATTATTTTGAAGTGCTTTGTTTACTAAGTCCTTTAAAGAAAGTTCTTGCGACGATTCCTGTGCATTCAAACATAAAGGAATTGAAATAATAAAAAAGAGAAGTATTCGTTTTGTTGCATTATACATATTATTTATTGTTGTGTTTTAAATTATCGTTTAAATATTAATTAAAAAATTTTGGTTTCCTCTGTGTTTTGTTTATTTATGTTAAACGTTTATATTATTTATTAGTTTCAAACAAATGTTTAAATACAGCATAAAAAAATTATTTATTCTTCAGAAAAAGAAAATTAGAAACCATTTCTATCGCACGTTCCTTTTCTTGTTCTAAAAACTTCTTATATGATTTTTCGGTGAATCCTCCAATTTCCATCAAAAGCCTTGATGCTACCATAGGAAATTGCATTTGACCAATAACAATAGATAATGCTGATATTGGGTCAATTTTTCGTATAATTTTCTTCTCTATGTTTTCCCTGATTTGTTCATTCCATTTTTCTAAAAATCTATCTTTTATCATACCCAATTCTTTTAATAAATTCTCTGGATTATTCCTACTTTCACTGTAGAAAAATATAAATAAATCCGGATCTTTTTGCTGAACCTCAAGTTCACTTTCCATTATCATACGAATTTTTTTTGAAAGATCAATTGGTTTATTCAATATACTTACAATATCATCCAAAAAATCATGAGCAACATCCAAAAATATTATTTTAAAAAGTTTTTCCTTTTTCCTAAAATAGTAATTTGTAAGTGCAACATTAAGGCCGGCTTCTTTTGCAATATCACGCGATGTAGTTCCTTTGAAGCCTTTTTTCATAAAGACTTTTCTTGCTGCTTCCTTAATTCTATTCTCCGTGTTTATAATTTTTTCTTCCATTATTGATTATACTTCTCTACAAAGATATAAAATGTTTTTCATTTAAGCAAGTAAATTAAACATTTGTTTAAATTATTTTATAAATGAATCTAAGCGTAACAACCAGAATGGCAGCATAATAAATTTACCCACTTAAATTTCTATAAAAAGCTGAGACTCTAACCATTGTGGATATAATAATGTCAAAATAGAAATAGAGCAATTAATGAAAATGACTCATAAATCAACCGTTGATTTTCATGCGGGCAATACAAATGATATTGACGATCAGTTTGTTATTCGTGCGAAGGGTAAATTCAAAGTCAACTCCTTTTTGATTAATTAATAATTGAAAACCTTTGTATTAAAATACTATGTTAAATAAAACACAAAAATTCTCGGGAGGTCGTTTGAGTATATATTTCCTTAAATTGAATGATTTATTTAATGATAAAGTGTCAGTACTTTTGTCAGCACTTTTAACAAAAATGGGTTGATTTTGGGCAATTTGGGGAGTAAAATAGTGCAAAAATAATTAAAATTTGCTGTTTTTATTTCCGGGTACTTTCTATCAATCAGGAGGTCGCGAGTTCGAGTCTCGTCGATTCCGCAAATGCCGGTATATTTGCCGGCATTTTTCATTTACATTGAAATAAACTTTCTACTTACAGAACTTTTCTATGTATTGACCGGCTTTTTCATAACCGAGCGAAAAAGCTTTTTGCCAGTCTTCACAGCCTTTTTCTTTATTTCCTACTCCCATAATGTATGTTGCACCTCTGACAAAATAACCTTCGCTATAACCAGGATTAAGCTCTAGAGCTTTAGAAATATCGCTTATAGCTTTCGAATACTCCTTTAAAACTCCGTATGAGTTTCCACGATGATAATATGCCTGCCAGAATTCATTATTCAGTTTAATTGCGTCGTCAAAATACACAATTGCATCTTCATACTCACTTTTTTCAGTTTTAAACCATCCTTTGCAAAACATCCCATATTCTGAATCAGGATATAACTCAATAATTTTTTCCCTCAGAATTCTCTTCTCGGTCGAGTCTTCCGAAATCCATGATTTCTCAAATAGTTCTTTCGGCTCGTCCTGAGCATTTACATTTATGGAAATTAATGTAACAGTTGTTATTAGAAATAATATAAGTTTCTTCATTATAGTTTTAGTTTTTAGCTTAAACAAAAATTTTAAATACAAATTCCAGTTGGTTTTTCTTGTATTTCATTACTCGGATTTCGTACATACTAATTACACCATTTATTAACAGAGAAATAACTATTATTAAGTAATTAATAAATAACACACTTACTATGATTTTAGTTACGGGCGGTGCAGGATATATTGGTTCTCACACCGTTAAAATGCTCATTGAAAAAGGAAAAGATATACTTGTTCTGGACAATCTTTCAAGAGGTTTTAAAGAGGCAATTAATTCAAAGGCAGAGTTTGAAAATGCCGATTTACTCGACTATTATTCACTGGAAAATGTCATTAAAAAATACAATATCGAATCAGTCATTCATTTTGCTGCTTTTGCATACGTCGGTGAATCGGTTGAAAATCCGCAGTTATACTACAACAACAATGTAGTAGGAAGTTTTAATCTGATAAAAGCAATAACAGCAAAAGGAATAAAGAAGTTTGTATTTTCTTCAACTTGTTCAACATACGGGAACCCTGTTCAAATACCAATATCAGAATCGGAGACGACAAAACCAATTAATCCTTATGCTAAAACAAAACTCATGATTGAGAATATTCTCGAGGATTTTAACACAGCATACGGGTTGAATTATGTTGCATTGCGTTATTTCAATGCAGCAGGTTGCTCAGAAGACGGGGATATAGGAGAAAGCCACAATCCAGAACCGCATCTGATTCCGCTAGTTCTGCAAAGCATGACAGAAAAGACAAGACAGCTTAAAATATTCGGTGATGATTATGAAACACCTGACGGCACTTGTATAAGAGATTATATTCACGTCAATGACCTTGCTGACGCACACATTCGCGCATTAGATTTTCTTAACAATAATGATAATCCTGTTGTTATTAATCTTGGAACTGGTGACGGTAACAGCGTTAAGGATATAATAAATACATCTGAAAATGTTACAGGAAAAAAGGCTAATTTTGTAATAAATCCGAGAAGACCCGGTGACCCTGCTATACTTGTTGCGGATAACAAGAAAGCAAAAGAAGTACTTGGCTGGACGCCGAAATATAAACTTGATAAAATAATTGAGACTGCCTGGAAATGGCATTTGAATAAAAAGTACTAAACAAAGCCCCGTTAGGCTAATGGATAAACCACCAGATTCCGGTTCTGGCTTTGGAGGTTCGAATCCTCCACGGGGCACAATAAATATTTAAATATTATGATTATGGATTTTAAAAATGATTTACGACTTGCTGTTCTTATTGATGCTGATAACGTACCCTACTCAAATGTGAAAGCTATGCTTGAGGAAATTGCAAAATATGGAAGCCCTACTTTTAAACGAATATATGCCGACTGGACTAAGCCGACTGTTTCCGGATGGAAAACTGTCCTGCTTGAAAATGCAATAACGCCGGTTCAGCAATACAGCTACACACAGGGTAAGAATGCCACAGACTCGGCAATGATAATTGATGCTATGGATATTCTTTATTCTGGTAAGGTTGATGGGTTTTGTATAGTTTCAAGCGACAGTGATTTCACAAAACTTGCAACAAGGCTCCGCGAAGCAGGGATGAAAGTATTTGGGTTTGGAGAGAAAAAGACACCGAGACCATTTATTTCGTCATGTGACAAGTTTATTTATCTCGAAATTCTTAGTAAAGTTTCGTTAGATACAGAAGATGACAAAACCGAAACAAAGGAAAAAGAGAAGAAGGTTTTTAAAAGAAGGACCAGAACTTCTTTCACAAAACCTATGCTTAAAGCTGATAGAGAACTCGTTACAATGATAACCGACAGTATTGAAGATATTGCCGATGAAAACGGCTGGGCATTTCTTGGAGACCTTGGGAATCTGCTATTAAAAAAGCAACCAAATTTCGATCCAAGGAATTATGGATACATAAAACTTGTTCCACTTATAAAGAGCTTTGGCAGGTTTGAGATAGATGAACGAGAAATTGGCAAGGGAAAAGTAAAACATGTTTACGTAAGAACCAAATAAACAAGCAAGTTCTGAAAATTTTATTAAACTGTGTTATAATTATTTGTTTTAAATTATTCTGACACACAAAACAATTAGATTTGAATACAAAAAGTTATAACGCTCATACATTCCACATTCCAGTGATGGGAATCGGATTTACAATTGACACTCCTATTAAAGTAGCCCATCTGGGCATTTCATCCGTTATTTCACTTGTTGATGATATTTTAATAGAAAAGATGAGAGAAAAATACTGTGAGCTGAATAAAATTAACTTCCTGCCCATAACAATGCAAACTGATGACTACAGGGCAAAAAGAATTACAGCTTACCTGAATCTTATAAATGATCTCGTTACAGAAAAATTCAATAAACTGAAGAACTCAGAATACGCGCCAGGAAGCGAACTTGAGAAATATTTTGATCTCCTACCTGAAAATTCTGTATTAAAATACGAATTCAGAAATATGGTACGGACGAATACTGATAAAAATATTGTACAAGAGTGGATTAGAAATAATATAGTAAGGGGCAGTATTGATGTTAATATTATGACAAAGCTCGATAGGGCTAATTACAGGGATAAAGAACAGCTATCAATAGAATATAATGATGCACATGCCGCTTTGCGCGGGTTTGCAAACAGTAATCTTGAATCTTCAATAGTACTTTCGGCAGGCGTCAACACGAGACTTTATAGTTACTTTGAAAAGTTCAAAGATTTTTATCCCGATAGAAACGGAAACAGGAAAAAGAAAATTATACTGAAAATAAGCGATTACCGTTCGGCTTTTGTTCAGGGGAAAATATTCGCTAATAAAGGTCTGTGGATTTCGGAATTCCGGCTTGAATCTGGATTGAATTGCGGCGGCCATGCATTTGCAACAGATGGATATCTGATGGGACCAGTTTTAGAGGAGATTAATTTTAATCGTGATACCTTAAAGGAGAGTATGCATGCACTTATGAGTAAATCCCTGAAAAGCAAAAACATGTATTGTCCGGATAATCCATTTGAAATGAGATTCACAGCACAGGGTGGCGTTGGTACATCGGAAGAACATAACTATCTTTTAGACCAATATAATCTTGATTCAATCGGTTGGGGTACTCCATTTTTACTCGTACCT
>Ga0172380_10003129_pt1 | contig 23546 bp, 31 predicted proteins | sample Leawe162metaG_FD_119747 | JGI IMG/M metagenome (GOLD analysis project Ga0172380, IMG submission 119747) | Leachate microbial communities from a municipal landfill in Southern Ontario, Canada - Leachate well 162 metaG | ecosystem: Engineered > Solid waste > Landfill > Unclassified | place...
AACGGTTTAAAGAGGAAATCATTGCATTCAACTGGTTTCCGCAAAGATTAAATTTGCCAAGCTCGACAGCGCGGAGAAATCCCGCTGGGAAAATGCCTGCACATATTATAACCACCTGCAGCAAATACTAGTACCCCATCCCATTCGAGCCCTTTTGCCGAATGGATTGTGCTTAGGGAAATATCGGTTTTTGGGTGCTCCTTCTCGAATCCCCTATCAAGCACGAAGATTTCAAGGAACTCTGAAAGGGGCGATTCTTCTGCTTTCATAATTCCGACAATTTCTTGTAGCGAATGTAATCTTTCGGCGTGATCCTCGGGGTAAAGCTTGATAATTAGAGGGTTTATGAGTTCAAACAGCTTCTCACCTTTGCCGCCTAGTGTTGGTTGGAGCCTGAGTTCACTTATCCATTCCTGTAATTCTTTAGCCTTTTGTGGCCATTCTTTCTCTCCAAGATCCATATACTCCTGCGGTTCTGCCTTGTCGGCTAGCCCAGCAAACCGTGCAGCAAATGTTTCTCCTATTCCTGGGAATAGACACATTGCACGCATAATTGCAACTGAGTCCTTCGGGTTATTGACCACTCGCAGGATGGCTAAAAAATCTTTAATTTCCGCACTGTCGGTAATGGCAACACCACCATATTTTTTGTAGGATATCCTGCTTTTTCGTAATAGAAATTCCAATGGTAACATGGCTCTGGAAGCACGACATAATACACAAACTTCGGATGGCGCAAATTTCCTTAGCATTTTTTGGATAACCTCCAATGCATTGGCTGCTTCCTGTTTGATGGAGGCAGCCGGCTTAAGAACAAGATTGGATTCTCTGCCTGTTGCGCTTTGCAGTTTGAGTGCATGTTGTTCGTTGCAGATAACGTCATTTGCAAGGTCTAGGATATTTTGACCGGACCTGTAATTGTCTTCAAGTTTAATGACTTCTGCCTGCGGGTATGCTAACATGAACTGGTCTACCAGTCCTGAGTGTGATCCCCTGAATGCGTAGATGCTTTGCTGCTTGTCCCCTATAACCATTAACTTGGCGGGATTAAGTGTTTGGATGATCTCGTAATTAAGTAAGTTGTTGTCTTGGAATTCATCGACGAGTGTGCACGCAAATCTAGCTGCAAGCTTTCGTTGGAAGTTTATATCTTTTTGCAGTCTTGTTAGCCATGTGAGCAATAGATCGTCATAGTCCAAGGCGTTGGCCTGCCCTTTAAGGTGATTATAATGTTCGATGATTGTTTTTACTTCTGCCTCGCTGTCTTCCAGTGCTGATCCAAGGCATTCGTGTAATGGCTTTCGGGTATTGACTGAGTAGGACCTGATGCTGAGCAACGCTGCTGGCGTTAGTGGTGCTTTGGCTTTGTGTCCTGTAATTCTGAAGGCTGAGCGCATAAGCCCTAGCGAGTCACTTTGGTCTAGTATTGTGAAGTTTCTGTCTTTTATTCCAAACCCAATTGGATCCATGCGGATAAGCTTGCTGGCGATGGCGTGGTAAGTGCCTATATTACAGGCTTTTGCTTCTACGCCGATTAGCTTGGTTAGCCTGTCGCGCATCTGCATGGCAGCCTTTTTGGTAAAGGTTACCATGAGAATATTCTTTGGATCAGTGCCTTTCTTAACTTGTGTGGCTATCCAGTGTACTGCTGAGGCTGTCTTGCCCGTTCCGGCGCCTGCGAGTACTATTGCTCTGCTAGCGTCAGAGGCGGCGACCTTAGCTTGCTGTGCGTTTAATGGCATTCATCATAATACCACAAATTTGACAGCTACGACAGCAGATGTTGTTATTTCTTGACTCCTTTTGGCCTAGGTGACTTTGGTAATTCTCGCACTGCTTTTCGGTACATGGCCTCGCAGACATTTGCGAAGAATGATTTAGGCTTGGTAGGAAATAAGAAACTCTTAATATCCTACACGGGCAGCGCCTAAATATTGCCCTCAAAAATTTAAATGGGTAAAGCATTTCTCCTTTCGGGATATGCTCTTGGTCAGCCCTAGTTTTGGGCTCATCCAATATAAATCGTAATTCATTGTGAGAGTATCGTTAAAATAGAACCAATCAACCACCTTTCGCATCATGTTGAATGAACCTTGTAAGTCGGCATGCACCGACTTCTTCCAGTTCTTTGGCTTATTTTCGATATCCTCGTTTATATACACATTCCGGTTTGCACTGCTGCGATAGCCACCATTCTCTTTCTTCGTTCTCCCGCTTCGGGGAAGATTGGTATCTACACCATCCTGTGTATCCTCTTCTCTAGTTGTTGTTTTAGTTATTTCGTTGCTTGCTTTATTGTTTAATTCTTCTTTCTCTTCAAATTTCCTTAATGGTACATTGTTTAGAAACGATATCTTGCTGGTGTAGCTTTCCTCGGTTGATAATACCAATATTCCTGCCTTCTCACCATATGCTTTTAGCATCGAATAAATCAGCGCGTGTGGGATGTTATGGAATTCACGATTGTTAGACCTGCGCATATTACACCCATTCTTCCAGCCTTTGTTGCGACCGACTATAAAACATTGAATCCCCCGCTTTTGTAGTTCACGCATTATGTCACCTGACAACTTCTTAAATATATCGTTCTTCCACCTAGCTAACTTACCGGTTAACTTCCTATACTTTGGTATAGCGTAAATTGCCTTTAATAAATTCGCCATTCTGACTTTATCCTTTCTCGTAAACTTAATCTTGATATCCTTATTCTTCTCGACAACAAGTAGTTTCTTAGCCTGTAAATCCTTTAACTCGTCGCATGTATTGTCGGATAGAAACTGGTCGATTTCCTGCTGTGACTTGTTGATTCTACGCCTTATACGAGTTGATGACACAACCATCCCGCGCGATCCGTTTGCAAACCCAATTGCACAAGCGTTGTTTAACCCGAAGTCGGCTCCTGCTACCTTCTTGCTTGGCGGTAATGATTGCAGTGCCTTCATTAGCATCTCGTCGGTTGGTTCCTTTTGTTTTACTCTTCCTAGCCTGTCCTTCTTAGTGCCTGCCACTTTGTTTGCTATGGTGTACGCTTGTGCGAATATTGATGAGTCATCTATTTCCACATCAATATTAAATACGACTTCCATCTTTGGTCTCCCGTTGTTAAACGTGACACGAAATAATACTGGAACAGCACCTTTTGGCAAATGTTTTTCCAGTTCCCTTATGTCCTCGCCAAGATCAAACTCGTCCCATGTAGCTTTTTGCTTTGCTGTTAGGAATTTACTACATTGCTTGTCTATTCCGATCCTTTTCTTTCCTAATGCTGGTAGGTGCCCGTTACTTGTATTTCCCAATGGTATTTCAAATGAACATTCTTCGTTCTTTGAATAAGCTGGCATGTTTGGTCTACCTGTAAATTTACTTGGGTCTTTGGCGTAGGCTTCTATTGCTTTGTGGAAGCTTTTAAAATCCTCGATTACTTGCCGTATTATCGCCTGTGCTGCCGTGGCGGGCATTGATTTGTATGGGCGTTCCTTCGCTATGTCCGGTTCGCCTCGTACAATATTGTCCAATAATGTAATATCCAATATTTTCCACCTGTTCTTGGGGATGTCTTCTATAAGCTTTGGGGCATTCTGGGATAGCTTCTTCTTTGCCTTAGCCTTTCGTGCCTCGTTGATACGTGTGCGGTGTTTATCAACTGCATTTAGCGTATTCGTTTGGTGTTCGTGCAAATCAACTTTGAAATTGTGGTTGTCATCAAATGCTGAGATTGTATTACGGATAACAAATAATGCGCGCTGCTTGACGCTTCTCGCGTGACGGCCAACGGCACAAAACACCTCGCCCAACATGGCAGAGGGGGCTTTTAAATGTGCTGTTCGTTGGATGATTCTTATCATGGATTTGCCCTTAAATTATACTTTGATTTAAACGCAAATGTAAGATACGCATGTGTCTCGTATTAATCAATATCACGCTCATTGGGCTGGAACTGTTCTAAGCGCATTTCGGAGAATGTAGTATTGAATATTTCTGTATCGGTTCCGTCGTGTTGGCGTTCCATTAGCCGGAGCTTATCTCCGTTGACTTGGAACCAATGACCTGTTTCGACTTCTGTAGCTCCGTCTGCTTCTAGGAGTGTAGGAACGTCGTCGTCAGTGGCAAGGTCATGCCAGTCAGCTTCCAACCAGAAACCATAATTGGTCTTGTCCTTTGGATGAGTGCCGAAGTAGCAATATGGAGGTGCAAATTCGGTCATGTTCTCCTCTAGTTCTTCGAGTGAATAATCTGTCGGATCTGGGTCTGGAGTATCTGGTAAGCAGCGGCCTTCGGCACGGGCTAGGTCCATTGATAGATGCAGAATATGTGGAATGAGGTCTGTGGTTGATAATCCAATGGCTACTGATCCGAGTTTCGAGTATTTCATAGTATGTTTTTTATTCCAGACCGGCTATTTCCATGTAGTAATCTTCGTTGCAGAAAAGCCCGCTACCTTCATAGTTCCTTTGGTGGAATTCTGCTGTATTTTCGTCTTCAGGGGTTACTATGAGTATACTGTCTTTGCGCCATGAGTCTGGCGATATTTTCTTAGCCTTCGGATAGTCCTTGTCTGTTTTCATGACATACAGCTTTCCTGTTTTCCAAGGTTTCCAGGTAATGTTGCCGTTTAAGCCTGCTCTACCTAGGCGGTATTTGGCTGACATTTGGTTTTCTAGGTCGGATGTCTTCATGTTAATCTATGATTAGATACGCTCCTGTTATGTGACCACCGCTAGTATTTGATGAGCTGGTGGTTGGCATGGCTATGGATATTCTTTTACCAAGGTGTGCTTCTAGTTTCACCATGGTAATCCCTGATAGTTGTTGAAATAGTCTGGCATTTTCGTTATTCATGGTAGTTGTGGTCATCCATCCTATTGTTAACATCTTAAACCCCATGAAATATAGTCTTTCGTTAATCTGTTCAACGGGCAGTGTATCGTCTGACCTGGTTGATTTTGTGATGGTCATGTATTTGTGTTTGGGCTGTTACTATTGACTTGTGGGCTTGGCGTTATTATACTGTAACATGGATTCTGTAAAGAAGCAAATTAGCGATAGCGAGGAAGTTGGCGATTACATGAAGTGGATTAGGAGTGTTGATTCATCTGGATTCGAATTATACACTTTGAAATTTGCTTGTGACGTTAAGAAGATGATGGATGTCTTAACTGTTCGTAATGATAAAAAGGGAATGTATGAAATGGGTAGGTGTATGCCATCAGGTTTAATGGTTGGCTTTAATTTGGGTCCAGAAGTGCGTGATGATTTTGTTAGCGGCTTAAAGGTTAGAGAAAATAAGGAGTTGGCTTGTACAACTTTTCTAAGTTTGCATCTCCTCGGTGATGTGGTACTATCGGAGGCGTTGGCATCGGGTGGTTTGTACCTGAACACTAGAACAATTGAATTCTTAGCTTTGCAGGGCGGGTTGTGGAAGAGTAATTGGGAGGTGGGTATGGTAGAAGGAGATAAAGGAACTCATAGTAATTGGGGCCCTGGGTTTGAGCTACTTAAGACACCTGAGGTGATAAAACCTTTTCTATTAGCCTCTCAATTAGAGAAAGCCTTTGAGTGTCCAGAGCAAAATATGATAAATGGTCTCAAACATAGCAGTGGTGTACTAAAGGAAGGAAAGCTGAGGAGACTTTCTTTAATGGCTGAATTGGCTGGTTGGGAACCATCAGAGAACTTTTTGCGTAATAATCCTATTGCGCTTGAGGTCCCGTACGTTCGCGACTTGTTAAGTCGGCGCGCTGGGCTAGATGCCGCTGATGTCGAAAGTTCAGGACTAGATCTGTACTGAGGCTGATATGGTTGCTTAGGGATGGATCGATTTTGATTTGCTGTTTGCCAGTTGACATAGATTACCTGATTTAATAGAATTGGATGTGGATGGGAATACTGAAATGGAGGCATTGAAACGACTTGTAGAGTCTTCAGATCCTGATGTGTGTGCATATGCTAGGGAGAAGTTAGATGCGCGCATTGTTTCTGACTTGAAATTAGATGTTATTGGCCCAAATAATCCGGATGGTACTTATATATTGCATTATGCTGCCAAATTCGGGTTATTGGATAAGGTGCCTCGTTCATATATAACGAAGGATGGTTTGTTGCGTCGTTGTGCTGCACATTTTGGCAATTCCAATGTTTTGCATGTTGCTGCTGATGCTGGGCATCTTAACCAGGTGCCTATAGAGTTTTTGACTGCTGAAAACCTGCTTGAGGTGCGAAGCGATGGCTATAGCGGGTTTGACCTAGCGGCCATTCGAAAGACCCTTAATGCCATACCTGCTGAGGAGCTATCTCCTGAAAGGTTGAGGTTGGATGTTCGAAAACGACAAAGATCCCTTCATTTAGCTGCCTCGTGTGGCTCACTAGACCAATTACCTTGTACTGTATTGGTTGAGAAGTATTTGATGCTTCCAGATGTTCTTGGCATGTCGACCCTGGAGATTGCTAGGAACAGCGGTAATTTGGATCAGCTATTGGGGGTGGAGTTATCCGAGGATGTTGAATGGATAGTTGGTAAGGACTGGTACGAGAAGAATAGAGACTTATGTAAATCCAAGGCCTTGCTGACTCAGGATACAGAAGAGTGTGAGGTAGAGTTATACTAACTTAATTGCTAGCTAATAGGATGTTTTGTAGATTAGTCCGGTATCAATACTAGTTCTTCCTCTTCGTTACCTTCCTCGTCGGGATAGAATGTGTCGCGGTAGGTGGCGAACTCTACTGCTTCCTGCAACCATTTGGCTTCGTTTAGTGTGCTTAAATAGTCCTTGTATTGCTCCGGTGTTTCAGCTATAAGTGTGCCGTCTTCCGCAACTGAAATTTTAAAGAACACTCCCTCAAGCATGCGATCGCCGAAATAATACCCGTGTACGTACGCACTTTGTGTTACTCTGCCATTGGGGTATTGGAATCCTTTAAATTTTGGTGTCATTGTTTTTTGTGTTACGTAGTTGTGATCCTCTATGTGATTTGACTTAATTGGGGCCCTCGGTGTATACTTGGAGATGGACGATCTGGAATTTTTCGACTTGGTTAAGAGCGGTGATTTTAAGAAAATTCTTAACGAGCCTATAACTTTGCGTGCAACGTTGGCTGAATCTTCTATAAGGTGGGGAAAGGCCTTGGCGTCGAATTTAAAAGAAGTGCCTGGCAAGGTTCTTGTGTCAGCTGGTATTTTGCGTGAGCTTAGCGGTACTAATATAACAGCCCTACATCTTGCAGCAATGAATGGGTATTTATGTAATCTGCCAGATGACTTATTGGAACAACATATGCTGCATGAGTGTAAGTCTGTATCTGCCCCGCTGGAGGTTGCGGCAAGACATCAGCGTCTAAATCAGCTGCCCAGCACTGTATTAACTGCGGCGAATTTGTTAAAGATGGGGAAAAGGCATACGGCGCTTCACGAAGCTGCAATAGCCGACAGTTTGAGTCAGATTCCTAATGATGTGTTAACTGTGGAGAATCTACTTGCTGCAGATTGGCTGGGTATAACGCCTTTAGATTTAGCTGGGCCTGACTCGTTGGAGTACTTATTGGGACTCGAACTTGAAGGTAGCCCCTATGCTGGTAGGTTTAGAGATATTGTTGGTGAGGAGTGGTGGAGGAAGAATCAGGAAGTAATTAGTAGGAAAACTGGATTAGGCTGTGAGGAGCAGATACAGGAGGTTGATCTTTTTTAGGCTAAATTGACTTTGCCTTAGCTACTAATATATACTTCATGATGGAGTATGTGGAATTCTTTGACTTGGCTAGGAATGGGGAGTTGAATACTGTCCCTAAAGAGTCGCTTACTTTGCGCGCGTTATTGGTACGGGATGTCATGGATAATACACCGCTGCATGAGGCGGCTGAGCAGGGACATTTAGATCAGATACCAAGTGGGTTTTTGAATGGGTACACCATGCTGATGCACGATAAGGCTGGTTTAACACCGCTGCATAAGGCAGCTTCATGCGGTCATCTTGATCAACTGCCTAGGGTGCTTTTAGCAGAGTGCTACTTGAGAGTGCCAGATAATAATGGTTTGACTAGTTTTCATTGTGCTGCAGCAAAACATCTTGGGCAGATTCCTGAGCAATTATTAACCGCTAAGAATATGACCATACCGGACAAAATTGGTTCGACTCCTATGCATGTTGCGGCTAGGAATGCTGGTGCCTTAGGTCAGGTTCCTGAAAGGCTGTTAACAAGTGAAACATTGACCGTAAAAGATAAACAGGAGTCAACTCCGCTGCATTCTGCTGCTCGTGCCGGTAATTTAGCTGTTATACCAAGTGGTGTTTTGACTATGGAGAGTATGACAATAAGGGATGTTATTGGCTGGACGCCATTGCATGTTGCGGCCGATAATGGGTGGTTGGGACAAGTGGTGCATCTGCTTACGCCCGAAGCAATGCTGTTACCCACTAGATGTGAGGGACTTAACTTCGAATTTACGCCGCTTAATATATTGGCGGAGAAACGTACGCTTGATCAAATATTAGGCGCTGATTTTGGGAATGATGAGCGTATCCGCAAGGTTGTGGGCGAGGATTGGTGGGAGCGAAACCAGAGGGTACTTGAACAGAGCGCTAGTCTAGCTATGGAAAGAGAGGATAGTAATGATATGGACCTGTTCTAGAGAAACATTAAACCTTGCCCATCATCCATTCGGGTACTTCCAAACCCTTTTTTGCCAGTGTCTTGGCTTGTGCTTCGGTCAGGGATTTTTGGCAGGTGATGGTTGATCCGGAGACTCTTGCCCATCCAGCGGCCTCGACTACCCCAACTTCTTTTTTGAACCATAGATCAATGACACGGTCGTGCGCCATATAATCGCAGGCCCAGAATGTCCCATCTGGTGTTACCCATCCATGCTGTGATTCGCCGTTTTTTCTTGCTAGATCGGTTTTTGTCCAGTCCAGGTCGTGAAAATCTTCTGCCTCTTGAGTTTCAATAACCTCTCCGTCACAGCGGTCTTTTGGTTGTCCTCCTCCAGCTGTATTGCGGTACCAGCCTTTTGTATCTTCCATCCAAGCTGTAAAATAGTCTGTTTTGAGTAGTACGAATGTTTTCATTTTGGATGGTGGTTTGATCGAGAGAATAATATGTTCTTTGTCTGTACTTCTTAACCTGGTAAAATTTGTTTCGGGGCTTAAATCTTGTTCAATGTTCTCCTCTAGCCCAACATATAGCACCTCTGTTCCAGCACTTGTAGCTGCCTCAATCGTTTTTTCCGTCCAGTCATTGTGGCATGGGCGTGCCATAACTACTAAGTGCGAGCAGCCAAATGGGAACTTTGCTGCGTCAATTATGATGGTATTAAAAGGTTGTCCTTCTTGTGAAAATAGATCGATGGGGATTACGCCTTTTAGTCTGCGGGCTATTGGCGCTGTTCCACACCCTACTTCAAGGATTGTCCTACCTTTCTTGTATTTTTGGAGAAATTCTAGAAACTTGTCGTTTGGAGAAAAGAATTCAGTTAGCATATTTAATCTCTAAACTTTGATAGATATCGTAGCTCTATCCATATCAAGGCTGCAGATGTGATAGTAATTATTGCATACTTTATTTGGAATTCCAAATTTACCTGTGGCGCGCAGGCTGCTGAATATACAACGTTGAACATGTAGATGGGGACCGAGTAATAAGGAGAGAGCATATCACCTACTGATTTTCTATCCCAAATATCCAGGTATCTGATGCATAGGACAATACCTATATATGATGCGATGGTAGGTACAGTTATAGCGCTTATTAAAAACGCCAGCAGTATAACCAACTTTATGCGTTGTCCTTTGTCAGCCATTGAGGTTAAACTCGGTCTTTGCTGGAAAGAACAGGGATTTGACGACGTTGGTTCCAGGTAGTGAATATTCGAGCTCTTTGATTACACCGGCTTTGGCTAGGTCGTAAATGAGCTCCACGTTGGCTTCCACCTTGAGCTCGACTGCCTTTTTAACAAGCTCAACCGCAAGTGCCGTTCCTTTTACACCTGGGTTCTCTGTCACATATTCCACAATGGCGGCCTGCAGGTTTGGTTTGCTCGTCCCCCACCAGTATTCTGCACCATTGGTGCAGAGTTGTCCGGTTCCTACCAATTTATTGAACCATGGTTCAGCCTCGACAGTTTTCCATCCGGTAAGTGCAGTGAACTCTTGGAGTGTCCACTGCGTCTTTAGCCGCCCGCTGCAACTGTGGCTCCACAACGACTCGACAATGGGGCTTTCGGTGATTGTGATCATAGTTTTATGTTTGGCTTACTTTCGTGACGCTTCCTCTTTGGCGACCTCTTCCAACTCCGCTTTGGTGCCAATTGAAATACGGGCCTGTGACTGCTTTGAGAGTCCAGTGCTTGCATCAAACTGCTCGCAGTTTTGAGTTTTGAGGGTGACGACACTGTTGCTATTGTCGGCTACCACTCCAATGCTGCGCTGGCGAAAAGCCAGCCCGTGACGAATGCCGTTTCCACTGGTGAAGATGACTTTGTCTTCTGCTTTGAGTGCGTTAATTTTCATGGTAGGTGGGATTGGGGTTAGTGAACTGATTGGTTTGCAATAATTCGGGTGAGCTTTAGTACTTTGCCTATGGTTGTTTGTAATTTAAATGTTTGACCGTAGGCTAACCTCAGGCATTGAAGTGTACTCATGCCAACTTTGGATTCCCCCAGCTGAAAGGATGCCCCATTTTCTTCGCTGTGCAGGTTACACTCAAACGCGTGTGCAACGCTGTCTACTTCGTCCTGAATGAATACAGTTCCGTTATCGATAGTTAGCTGGATGTTGGGGTTAAGCTCATCCAAAGGTTTTGGCTTTTCGACAATTTGTGGTATTTTGCTGCAGGAGACCTTTTGGGAAATGTCTGCGGCGAGGCGTTCGGCTAAGACCTCATCCCTGATCTTGAGAAGTGCGACGGAGGACTTGTTATCCGTGATCTTACGGATGGATTCCAAGATAACTTGGGTTAGCAGCGTTGTTTCCATTGAGATGTGGAATTTGTATATTTAAGGCGTAGCCTTAATCTGAATTTAGTTTGTAAATTGATATCCTTCGTTGTAGATATCCAGAGTTATGTCTAGAGGTTGCATCATTCTTAACCTCTTTAGTTCTTCTTCTGCCTTTTCTATTGTAGCAAACCATTTGGTATGTGAGCAATCATCACTCCCGCATAGATAAAGCGCTACTGGCAACAGTTCTTTGATGTATGATGTTTGGTGCGCGTAGTAGGTTGTGGCTATCTGATGTTGGTCTGATATGGATTGTTCGTCAAACCAGCTCCCTTTTCGTGATTGACTCCATTTGTATACTAGGTGATCGCCGTTTACAATGTTGGACGCCTTGGCTAGTTTATCTAACTTGTGACGCAAATTATTTGGTAAATCATACCAAGCCCATTTTGTTCTTGGATCCAGCACTGGGTACTTTGGAACTTCGCGTTCTTTGATTTTGGCTAATGCGCCTTTTTTACCGCCGAATATGTGTGGCCCTGCCCAACAATGTGCTGTTTCTTCGGTGAATTCTAGAAACTCGTAGTTTTTGTAATAGTCTAGTCCCGTGAATGGTTTTGATTTTGGAATGACCCCTTTGATCTTCCGCTTAATCCGCTGTATGGCCTGCCTATACTTATCTGCTGCTCCGGCAAGTACTAGCTTTTCTAAGTCGATGTCATATCTTATGGCATGCTTTACTGGGCTTTCGTTTTTTGCCCATGATTCCAAGTCGATGGTTTTAATCTTTTTGGTGTAGTCCTTTAAATCGCAGGTGAAAACAAATTCGATGACTTCTGTTAATTCCTTGGTTTCTGGCTCAAGGATTCTTAATACGGGAGTGGAATTAGTTAGTGCGATTTTAAATTGATAGCTCCTAATCCCTCTAGGCTTTTCCCAGCCAAACAATACTTCCTCGCCATAAAAGAATACCCCGTATTTGTGATACCCGCTAGAGTCGTAATCTTCCAAGAAGTACCCTTTAGGTATTCGTGGTTTTGGTGTGGGTTTCATTGCTTTATGAGCTTTAATCTATTGTACGGTTTGAACCGGAAGGGCTTTTAGTTCCTTGGCCTTCATGCGGTTTTGTTGTTTAGGATGCCGGTAGCTGGGCGTGGCAATAGATCGTCTAGGAGAAATACTTGCCTGTCCCCGTTCTTGTTTGCTGAAATAATTCTAATGTGCGGATTAAATTCGGCCAGAACTTGTCTGCAGGCTCCACATGGACTAATTACTTCCACTGTGTCTGCTACGATGGCTATGCATTTAAACTTTCTATTACCAGCGGTAACGGCAGTGCTTACTGCTACTTTCTCAGCACATTGGGTTAAGCTAAAGCTTAGGTTTTCTACGTTGCACCCTACAAACACTTCTCCATTCTCGCACACGAGCGCTGCCCCAACTGGAAACCTTGAGTATGGCGCGTAGGCCTTGTCCAGTACTGCAATGGCGCAATTGATCAATTCTTTATCTTCATGTGTGATTGTGGGGTTTTCCATGGTCTTTTAGAATATTGATATTTGGTGCTGTTCGTCGGGTTGCTCAAGCGTTTCTTTTTTGGCTAAAATTTGTTTTTCGAAATCCTGCTCGGCTTGTATAGCGTGCAGGTCTTCCATGTTTAGCGGCCCGATTCCCCTGCGTGTTGGGCATCCTAGCTTAAGATATAGTTCGACTGCTTCTTCTGGGATATGCCCGTATGGTGACCAGTCGATGTCATGTACCACTCGCCCTTCGCTGTTGACCAGTTCGTGCCATAGTTTTGTACAGTCATCTTCCCTGTCCTCTGTGTGCTGTAGGGTGACATCCTGACCGTTATATTGGAAAATTCTTGGCATTAACTATTATATCTCAAAATTTGGTGTATGCACGTATAATCTCCAAAATGAGTTCTTTAGGGACTCTTCCTGTAATGTGATGGTTGCTCCATTATACAATGGATGCTCTCGCCTAAATATTAGACTTTCCGGCGATTCTGCTATACAGGTGATTCTAGATGCCCACTTAGCTTCAGGGTTGGAAATTTGGTCTGATACGAATACCTGATGTAGGTGTTTCATGGACTTTTCTAACCCTGAAGTGGGACAAGTTTCTTTACGGCTTGCCGGTTGTTGGCGCAACCAACTGGGGTCCTGCACCGAGTGGGACATATACCCGCTCTGCTCCTTTAATGTTCTCAGCCTGTAGGTAATTAACGTATGCAGGCGTTAGGGCTCCGCTGATTGATTCAATGGCTTTGGCTCGTTCAATGGCCTCTGCTGCTGCTTTTGCACCGGCGGCTTGGCCGTTCTTTCTCTCAATCTCGATGTTCTTTACGGCAATGGACTCTTCAATTGTCTTCTGTTCCAAGGTCTGGTTAAGAGCAACGCGGGTAGAGATGGCGTCGACGACCTGCTTTGGAGGCGAGGCATTGCCCATTACAACTTGGATGATTTCGAATGGCGTATGGGCCAACATGGTCTTGACTTGAGTCTCGATGGAACTGCCGATTTCCTTTAGGGATTCATTCACATCCAATCCGGCATACTGGGAGATGACCGAGCGTGTTACTGTGCGGAATGGCTCTTGGATAAATTGTGTGTATGCCTGTTTTGCAATGACGTCCGGATCTGCTCCGTTATCTGATCCGCCGTATTCCTCCATAAACTTGCGTACCTCCTTTTCCTCAGGTTTCAGGCGCCACACGATGTGAACTTGGCTGGCAAGGGGGAGCTTGTCTTTGGCCAAGATTGCCGTGGTATCGGCAAAAGCTTCACTGTACGTGTAGGGGGTAACTGACAGCGGCTGCCCATAGGTTCGCCATTTCAAGCCGGTGGAACTAGGTCCGATGATGGTTCCAGCATAATGACTTTGGCCGAAAAACGGCTTTGTATATGTGTAATTGACATATCCAGCGGTAGCGCGAACATTGCTTGAGTTAGCTACATATACAGTGGCTGTCAATACAAGTAATGCGGCTATGATGGTGTATATTGCTGTTTTCATGGTTTTATTATTTTTTTCTTTGTGGGTTTGGATACTTTAGGCAATTCTAAAGTTTTGAACCTTTAGGAAATCTAAAGGTTTTTTGGCGTGCCTATAGCATTTGATCACGCTATTTTGCATTGTTGGTTTTGGCGTAGCCTATTCTTCCTCGATACCCGGGACTGTGTACGCTTCTAAAAGCGCCTTGGTGTATAGTGGGATATTTGTATCCAGCCAAACCTGCATTTCCTTGATTGTTTCTTCTTTATTGCCGCTAATTCTATGACTTAGGATGGCTGCTGCGGAAGTATCTCCTACCAACTTGAATTTGGCAAATACCGCTTCTGCGTGCTCGTCCATAGAGAATGCTGCAATGATTAGGTGTTCTGCTGGCGCGTCATCTGTTTTTGGCATGGATGTCGTGCCTATTATTTGGGCTCCGTTTTGCTTGTATAGGTTCAGTACTACATTTGCTGATCCAGCTAATCCTTCTGGGCCTTTAATATCTTGGTAAAATAGGATAGTCAACATGTCAGTCCAAGCCTTTAGATCTTCCTGTCCAGCTGGCGTATACTCATGCATATCCTTTTCGCTCCATCTAAACTGGTACTCGGTATCATTAATGACTATGGTTGTTGGAGGATTAAAACGCATATTTTTAAGTATAGTACGAATAAGGTGTGGTGTAAGCTATCTATTTGTAGCAGTTAAAGAAGGGCAGACGTTTAAGTATTCCCTTTGCTGAGATTACGACAATATACGCAGAGAAGCAGAGTATGTAGAGTATGAAGAAACCAAAGAGGTCCATAAACGGACTTACTATATGCTTAATGGGTTCTGGTACCTTCATGGGTATATTAAACAGGATTTTGGTAGAACAGAAAACTTATTCTTGCCAAAATAACTACTCTGTGTTATAATATAGTTATGCGCAATAAATTCCTGGTATTGGGATGTTTTTGTGGCCTGCTTGTTGGTACAGCAGGCGCACAGACTATGGTATATGATAACGTCAACAATCATAACACGCCTTTTTATCCCCAATACGTTTATACTCAACAAGGTAGCTTTGCTTGGGGGCCTTGGTCTTTTGCATATTATGGCTTTAGATTTGATGTAAAGGACGCTACTGGTTCGGCTGCTTTTCTTAATGGTGGAAGTTATATAGGTATTTGCGTTAATACCATGTTCCCAGATCCACAAAATAATGATACTGCTACCTATTCTGATACCCCCGCTCTTTTGACGTATGACCTTGGGAGCGGCGACTATTGGGCTACGAATAGAGCCTTAAAGTTTGCAGCCATTAAGGATGTGCTAGCAACATATGCAACGCAGTTAAGAAACTTGAGTCCTGATGGCGCTGACTATGCAAATATAGTGTCAGGTATTGGGCTCTCCGTTACAGAAATTGTAGTTGACTATGATGGTACTTTAGGTTCCATTAATTTAAATGCTGGTAACTCAACAGCTTGGCTAGATATGTTTGGCACCCCTATAACTTCTGGTGCGGCTTTTGATGTGTACACCAATATACGTGATAATGTTATTGGAAGTGGGGTGGGAAATAGCTTCGAGGTTTATACGGCAAATGTGTCATCCTCTAGTTACCAAGATCTAGCCTTTATTTCGGTTGTTCCAGAGCCTTCGACTTATATTTTATTTTTGGGCGGCGCTGTGGCGCTATATGCTTTCCGTCGCGGTCGTTTATCGGCTTGACGTAACTACCTGTTGTTTGGTACGCTCTCATATGCAGGATAGTATAGAGGATTTATTGAGTTCCACAACGCTTGGATGGAGCAAACTCCATGAGGCAGGCAAACTAGGTACGATAGGCAACTATGCGGGTATACTCAAAGAGAATCGTTGGGCATTAGTTCACGAGATGCCTTTTGCTGAGAACTATCCTATATCAGATGTAGTAAAGAGCAGGTACAATATGTGTAAGTGCTCGGTTGGCAACACTGTTTTATCGGTTTGTATCAATCATAAAAATCTTGCATCTATAGCGGATATGGTGGATACGCAACTCCTTTCCACCTTTAATGCTGGTTGTTCTGGTTTCCATCGGGCAGCAATAACAGGGACACTACAATGTGTTGCTAAATACCTGACTGCCGAGGCATTGCTGAGCCCATGCGAAGGAAAAGAGAGGAAGAATGTTATTGCACTGGCGGCAGAGTTTGGTCATTTTGGGCAGGTACCATCCGAGTATGTGACGGCTGAGATACTGTCATTGCCTGTTGACATATCGAACAATACTTTGTACCATGTTCTTGCCATGCGTGGGGACTTGGATCTGGTTCCGGAAGGTCTTTTAGATCGTGGGTTATCGCTTTTAAACCATGCCGGTGAGAGTCCTCTTCATTATTGTGCGTGGACTGGCAACTTCGGCCAAGTGCCTGAAGCTTTCTTAACTTCTGAACGCATTGAGCAGCGGCCTGTAGTTCAAAAGTGGAATTCCTTAGCTAATATATTAAGTCCGCTGGAATATGCTCAGCAGTGTCACCATTTGGATGCGCTGTTGGGTATTGAGTTTTCTGAGGGTGCTAGGCAGGTTGTAGGAGAAGATTGGTGGAATAAGAATCGGATGGTAATACAGGATAAGAGAGCATTGAAAGATGGCAATGCTGCCCAAGAACTTGAATTATTTTAGTTGGGTAATAGTGGAGGCATTAACCGAATATACAATGACTCTTGTGACAGAATACGGGCAACCTTGAAACTGGATGCCCCGCTGCTTGCGGCTGGTAGTTCACTCTAAATCAGGGCTGTTGAAGCTCGAATCGTATGTTGGCGCCTTTGCTAGCCTTTGTATTGATTTAATAGCCGACTCCATTTTTTGCACTGCTGAGGAGTTAGCAGAATGAACCTGTAACAGTGGAGGTTTGAACCCACGTGTAGCAACAGCTTCTTCTATCCAAAGCAGTACATCGTATCCGGTTCCCCGCTTGTCATCTCCTAGATCATGGTCCAAGCTTATGGCAGAAACTCGGTTTTCTGGGTCTGATATCAATTCTATTACCTCGTCTGGCCAGAATGCTCGTGTCCATCCTTGGGGGGTTTTACGTTCGTCATCTAGGTAAATCTTCATAGTGTTCCTAATTCTAGTTGTTCTGATTCCGGTACTTTCTCGACGATGCCTGTTCCTCCTAAGAGTCCTCTGACGTACATCAATGTCTTCCCGAGCTGGTTTTTCCCTTTGCCGGTTTTGCCGTCAACACCCCAATAAATATCGTGCCAGAAATTGGTCTCTTCGATATATGAGTCGCCTGTTGCCAATAGCTGGGCTCTGAGTTCTTTATCGACTAGAAATTTTTGGCAAGTGAACTGGAACATTACTGCGTCCTTAATCTGGTCCCAATCCTCTCGTAATTCGATTGTTCTTCCCAACCTTTTTGATGCACCTGCATTAATCCCTACAAACTTCGCAATGTCTTCGGGGTTTTTGGCTTTGGCTGCTTGGTATGCGGCTTCTGTGCTTCCAAACTTGTGCCCGGCGTATTCGATAGCGACTGGGTGAAAGTTAGACAGAAAGCGGAATTCACCAGAGAATCCTAGTATTTGTGATTGCTTTTCGATGTTGTTCGGAATGTCCATTGTGTGTGTTTTAACTTTTAAACATGTTTTCAAGCTTCTTCCAGTCTTTTTTAGATATACCAACTAGTGTGCCACTTAGATATAATGACATGGGCGGGTTAAGGTTGATCATCCCAATTTTCTCCTTGTTTATAATAGTTCCTTCTTCTAGCCCTATAAATTCATCCAAGCTAAGCAGACTTGTTTTAAAGTCTGCTTCTATGACTGAAATGGGAATTGACCAGCCTTCACCTTGTATTCCTAGATCGTTAACAAGTACAATGAACTGCGGGTTAAGTTGGCAATGCTTGTTTAGTGCTATCCAGGAAAGGTCAATGACGGCGTCTACCTGTTCTTCGAATCTTTGTTCGATAGTAAAGTATTCGGTGCCTAGCTTCAATCGGTTTATTTCCTTTCTCTGTGCTTGCCCTATAGCTACAAAGGTGGTTTCATTGACTTGTGTGAGGCATAATCTACGACAGATATCTTCTGATTTGGCTACGAGTTGTAGATTGGGCCCATCTGGCGAGTAGGCCGTGTAGGTGCCGTTACCTTGAATGTAGCTAACTCTACTTGAGTTAACAAATATGCTGCGCGACAAATTGGTGTCGCCAGAATTAAATTGATGAAAATATGCGCACCCTGCGATTACTTTGATTCCCTCCCAGTAGTCGAGGGCTTTGCGTTTCTTGCCTTGAAGATATATGAACAGTGACTTGCCATGCTCATCCTCTGTTTCTTCCGCAAAACTACATGCGAAAATATTGACGCAGACTTCGTTATTGTACGATATGCCGTCCTCGTCTTCGCATCTTATAAAGTTGGGTGGGAAATCCATAGCGAAGGTACATTATAGCTTATTTGGGTCTTACGTTCAAGCTACTTTTGGCGCTTGAGGAAGAAAGCTCCAATGAGTGACATCTTCCAGCGTGTCCCCGTTTGCGCCATCAATTCTCCAAACTGGAGGCTCGCTGGAGTTGATCCATGTAAGCAAATACCCCGAGCACATTCTTTTTGTGACCTGCGAATAGGTAATAACGGAAATTGAGGTTGTAAAGTAACCGGAATTGCTGGCAACTGGAGGTTCTTTTGTAGCTGGGTTCCAGAAACTTGGAGGAAGCTCGCGATAGTTTTCCAGGAAGTTCATAACTTCTGCTTCGTCCCCGTGGAATAGCTCTGAATTTTTTCGGAAGACTGAATATAGACCCACAACAAAACTACCATACTTGTAGTATAGCCTTACACTAAGCCCCCTTGGTTCCGCGTCGATTAGTGTTTGTGGTACCTTGGGACGTTCCATTATTTGAGTTTATGGGAGTTTTGGCGTAGCCATTCTTTCTACTAGTGTCAGCTCAATTTCTTTTACTGCGCTAGAGGCTGGGCCATAAAATACTTTATCAAAGTATTCTGCATTTATGGTTGGTTCTTCAGAAAAGTTATTAAGGATTTTGAAGCACTTTAGTTCTTCTGTAATCTCATTGATTGGTATAACGTTTCCTGATGTTCCCATGACTAGCAGAGTATCTTCGGGGTTTATCTGCTTTTCCACAGTCTTCCAAAACCTTGGATAGTTAGGTGCGTTTTCTCCGAAAAAGACGACGTTGGGTTTAACTCCTCTGTATGAATCACATTTCGGGCACCGCATGTCTTCCTCCCAGCTAATAGCCCCTACGTGCCATACATTTGCACATGCGGTGCAAAGCATCTCGTTTATTTTGCCGTGCAGGTGTACAACATGCTGACATCCTGCTTTCTCTAGAAGATCATCTATGTTTTGAGTGAAGTGTGTGGCACCATATTCTTTTTCCCATTTAGATAGGCTGTGATGTGCTGGGTTAGGCGTGGCTTTATTAATTTCCAATCTTCTGGAGTTATAAAACTCGTGGACTTTGGCTCGGTTGTGCTTCCAGGTTCTGATGTTACAAATTTCTTCGATATTGAATTGATTCCAAAGTCCATTTTGATCCCTGAACGTGGCTAGTCCACTTTCTGCACTTATACCTGCACCTGTTATGATATAAAGCTTTGGCGTGGGAACTTCTGGTATAAATAAAAGCTTGTCTGGCGCGTATGTGAACATGGTTAAAAGTTGTAGCCCCTAATATCCAAGTTCTTCTTCTCAGGCACCTCTGGCTTGTTGTTATTCCACCCTCTAGAGAGTAATTTCGTTACTCGTTTTTGGTTTCTGTCTTGTCGGTGTAATATCCCATCTGGCAGCACGACTATTTGCTTTGTTAGGCAGTCGTTTATTGCTCCGGGTATTAGTTCCATTATTCCGCCTTTGAGGCTATATCCTACGCCACAGGCTCTGATATCTACATTCTTAATGAACTTCAACATGACTTCTTTGATATCGGCTGGGTCCAGATTTGTTGGGTTATTGTTGAAGTCTCTAATTCTTGGCTTGATGATGTCTATGCTTATTGGGAGTTTTGGGTTGGTAAACCTGTGCAAATTAAATTCAGGCATCTCGTTGTAGTCGGAGATGGTTGGTTGCTCGTATTTAAAGCCTTTGAGTTTTAGGCTTTCCCCTAGTTCGTCCAGAGTTTGACTGTATCCTACTACGTCAATGTCAGTAAATCCGTCTCCAGCAAGTGAGTCCCTAATGCACCCTCCAAAGATGATCGGATCGGTATCTGGTAGGAATAGGTCTGATACTGGAAATCTTAGGTAAGCGGTTAGTAGCTCGGCTATTATGTCTGTTGAGTTCATTGATTTTGTCTGTTGACTAGTGATATGACCGCTTTGAGTGCGGCCATTTCTATGTTTGGGTGTATTCCAACACCGTTTAGTGTGCCTTTTGTTGCTACAGCCATTGCTGTAGCTGATTCACCTTTTTGCATGGAGAATTCTTGGTAGCTATCAATGGATACTTCTCTTTCTAGAACAGTTGTTAAGATATTGCAGAGGGCATGTATTGGTCCTGTTCCCGTGCCTGTATATTCTTTAAATTCACTGGCTGATCCGTCAGTAGCCAATGCTACTGTGAGCTGATACTCTTGGTTAGTTTTGGAGGCGACCAACCCTATAGATATAGGTTCTGAGACACAGAAGGTGCTGAAAAATTCTGATAGTAGCTCGGATTGGGAGATTTCACGTTGGACTTTATCAGAGTATTTCTTAATAATGTGTCCTAGTTCCACGGACAGAGGCTTTGGCAATGTTATATCTAGTGCCTTTTCCAGAACGTGCTTGGCTCCTCCTTTGCCACTCTGACTATTAATTCTTATGATTGGTTCGTACTCTAACCCTATGTCTTTTGGGTCAATTGGTAGGTATGGTACCTCCCATGTAGGACTTTCCTTTTGAGCGTTCAGTCCCTTTGCGATTGCGTCTTGATGGCTACCTGAAAAAGCTGTAAATACTAATTCTCCTGCATATGGGTGGCGCTCATGTATTCCCATTCCAGTTAGCTTTGTATACTTTTCTATTAGAGCTGGCATATTATACAAATTCAACTGTGGGTCTATCCCTTGCGAAAATAGATTGAGTGCTAGCGTGACTAGGTCGGCGTTGCCGGTTCTCTCTCCGTTGCCAAAAAGTGTTCCTTCTACTCGCGTTGCTCCTGCCAAGATTGCCAGTTCTGTGGCTGCAACACCGGTACCCCTGTCGTTATGGGTGTGGACCGAAATGATTGGTGAGTTTTCCCAAACGAGCCATTTAACCATCCACTCAATCTGATCAGCGTATACATTTGGCATTGCCGATTCCACTGTTGCTGGGAGGTTAATGATGGTAGTGGTTTTCAACTGCTCGAGTACTCCGATGCAGACATCCAATGAGAATTCTAGTTCAGTTAGCGAGAAGCTTTCCGGAGAATATTCCACGGTCCAGTTTGTTTCTGGCGCTTTGCCTATGGCGTCCTGTATTTGTTTGGCTGCCTCTACCGCAATATCTTTGATTTGTTGCTGGCTCAAATCGAAGACTACTTTTCTCTGTGCTGGGTTGGTGGAGTTATAAAAATGAATGATGGCATTTTCTGCCCCTTTAAGCGCTTGGAAGGTTCTGTCGATGATTTGTGGCCTTGCCTGTGTGAGCACTTGGATTTTAACGTCGTTGGGGATATTGTTGCCTTCTATTAATGCCCTACAAAAATCATACTCGGTTTGGCTGGCAGCAGGAAACCCTATTTCAATTTCCTTGAATCCAATCTCGCACAGCCATTTGAACATTTCCATCTTCTGCTGTATGCCCATGGGGTTGGGCAGTGCTTGGTTCCCGTCACGTAGGTCTACTGAGCACCAGGTTGGAGGTATTAGTATTGTTTTATTTGGCCATTCTCGGTTGGGCAAATTTATTGATTTGAAGGCCTTGTATTTCATAGCTCAATATCTTCAACGCTGGCTTTAGGCTTAACTTTTTTCGCACCTACTAGTTTAGCTATGCCTATTCCTTCATCTGCGCATTTATGGGTAACTCCCACTGGTACATGATATTTCTTAAAGGTATCTAGGTCAGGGCTTCCGTCGTAGTTTTCGGTGTGCTCTAGGATGAACTCAACCATATGCACGCCTTCTGTTGTTCCACCCTTTTCGAATAAGGATTCGCATCTCATGCACCTAAATGAGTAGTGATAGAGTTTTGGTTTAGCTGGTGGTAGCCCGCTAGTGGGAATGTGGACTTTGATGGTAATGTTAAACGCATTGGCTACTTTGGTTGTGCCGCGTTTTTTTGTTTAGCTCTTGATTTCGAATACCCCGTTACCAATGAACTCCTCAAGTGTGCTAAATCCAGAATAGGAGATGCCAGAGGAGATGCCATCCCACAATTTTTTGACTAGGAATTCCAGTGGCTCATAGTCATCTGGACAATTTTCTTTGACTGTTCCCTCGACATGATTTGGATGTTTGTGCAATCTTTGTTGTTGGTAAGCGCTGGCTCCTCCCCAATACCTATAGATGCCTTCGATGGCGTTGTGAGCTTCCAAAGCTTTGGAGAAGTATCCACCCATCATAACATAGTCTGCCCCCATGCCGAATGCCTTATTTGCCTCGCCTGGACCTTTAATGCCTCCATCCGCAATAACATTGACTCCTCCCTTGCTTGCCTGCTCACAACATTCGGAAAGCTCTGCTATGCTGCCTCTGGTAAACCCTGTAACTGTAGATGTTTTACAGACGCTTCCTCCTCCAATTCCAACCCTGATATGGCAATTGGGGATTTCAGCATCTTGGTAAAGTTGAATACCTGCTGCCGAGTGGACATTGCCTACCATTACTTCGCATCCTTTTTCTGATAATGCCTTCGTAAATGTCACCACATCTTGTAGGTATCCGTTTGCCACCTCTACTAAAAGATGTGGATCTTTTACTACGTTAAGGATTGAGCTGACTCTGTCCCAATCGTTTAATCCAACCGCTATCCATGCTTTGTTAAGATCCTGCGTTTCTAATGAATTATAGATGTCAAGCTGGGATTCTACGCTCTCAAATCGATGTAAGCAAAGTGACAGTCCGAGCTTGGATGCAATTATGGCAAACTCTTTTCCGACTACGCTATCCATCGGTGCAACTATTATCCTATGTAACGCTTTTGGTATATCAGACCTTGATGCTATTCTCGATTGTGGTTGGGCGATTAGGTTAACTTGCTGATAACCCACTGATTTTGTACTTAGTATTGTTGGCATGCAATTCTAAGTTTAGTACAATTGTTGCTTTAATGCAAGAAGTTAGATTAGTTCCTCAACAGTTGCAATGATACTGGCGAGCAAGTTGGAGACTTTGCTAGGATTTGGTGCGTGTTCGCGAATGGTATTGGCCAACTCCTCTAAACTGGCTTCAACGGCAAAAAGGTTGGCCTTATCCCAAGTTTTACGTCTGCCCTCTTCGCTTGTAACTTCTCCTAGCCTGATCTGAAGGATCTGCCGTATTAGTTCGACAGTGATGTAACCCACACGCTTATGCTCCTGAAGGTCATTTGCTCGCAACTGCTCTACGGTAGTAATGTTGGGGTTTGCGTAGTAGAGTTTTCCAGCCGCAATCAAAAGTTTGCTTCCCACCTCGGATGCTGCGAGCTCGTCAAAAAGTTCCTGCTGCAG
>Ga0172380_10003130_pt1 | contig 23546 bp, 30 predicted proteins | sample Leawe162metaG_FD_119747 | JGI IMG/M metagenome (GOLD analysis project Ga0172380, IMG submission 119747) | Leachate microbial communities from a municipal landfill in Southern Ontario, Canada - Leachate well 162 metaG | ecosystem: Engineered > Solid waste > Landfill > Unclassified | place...
GGCGCTCATTCGACGAATTGGAGTGCGCTATGGAAAAAGAACGCGACGAAAGAAAAACAGTTGCCACGTACTGAGCAACGTGGGAGAATAGGTTTATCACAGGGATTTTCACGTCCAAAATTTGCCACCCGCAGCATAACGCTAGCGGGTTTTTTATTACCTAATTCAGGTTGAACAATTTAAAGTTTCCCCCTACCTTGCATATGCAATGAGGGGTATTATGCAGCTTACACGAGCCACCAAAGAGAACGGCCTTTTTAACGAGCTTGAGATTCAGTGGCGAGGGCAACTAGCGCAATATGAAGAAACGCTAGAGGACTACATGCCTTCGTATATCGAGCATTGTAATAAGGTCCTGATCGATACGCCCGATGATTATTTCGTTTACGTTATGACGAACAGCGGAGCCTATGAGGGCTTCCTGCATATCAACCGCGCTAAGATCAAGAAGTTCTCCGGTTATACGCTGCGGGCGACTGAAATTACATTGGCCCCGAATTTAGATTACGAAGCAATACCAGACGAAAAGATGTTTGAGCTGGTGGCCGGAATTGTTACCGAATTGTTAAGATTGTCCCAGGGCGAGTTAGAATCAACCAATATAAAAATACATATTGGCCCCCTAGATAAGCCATATCTATCTGTATTTGCTAAATACTTTACAGGGGCGGGGTTTAATTCAGCTATTGAGGGCAACTGGCTGGTGATAAGAAAAAAGGTGACAACCTAATGTATTCTTAATAAGGAATGTCTTATTATATAGGCATACATACGGAATACAACCTTGGTGGGGGTTACAATGGATTTAGATAAGATTTACAAGATAGCGTATATGGCCGCGCTGAGGGCCGCACAAGAAACAGGCGATGCTTTTAAGAAGCTGTCATGGTTTCCTAGTAATCGCAAAGTACAGAGCGAAAAGAAGGACGTGGCTTAGAGCCCGCCTAAATAGTTAATCAGAGGCCACCCTAACCCGGTGGCCTTTTTTATTATCCAAAAATCAGGAGTCTCATGAGCTGGCCGCAGATCGGTGAATACACCGACAATGGACATGTTGTGCGCGTTTTCAAAGCGGCTTGGGCTGAGCAGGTATTGCCGACATTCAAGGATATGTTTGCGGCGTCTTCTGAAACGCAGAGGCGAAACAGGGCCCGTGCCCAGGGCGGCGGGTACAGAGAGACAAGCAAAGCGGAATTGAGATTTTAACAACACACATGAGCCAGATAAAGCCGTAAGGCGATTGGCCTAGAGGAAGATATGAATAAAGTTAGCGAGCGTGATGGCGTACTGGTAAGTCCGGTAATACATAGCGCCATGACGGATACCTATGGGCACCGGACGGCGGTTGAATCAGCGCTTAAGAATGTTTGCAAGGGCCGTAACCTAGTAAGGGAAACTGTCCGAGGTGGGATTGTTTACTACATGAGCGATTGTTCTTGTGGGGAGAGTAGGCCATGAGCGAACTTACCGGACACGGAGCAATCACAGAGGAATACTACAAGGAAGTTGAGGCGCTAAAGCCCGCGCTGGATAAGCGCAGGCAGGCAGCCAAAATACGGGAAGAAAAGCAAGCCGCTGAAATGCAGCGAATTATTAACAATCAAAAGCCTGTGGGATAAACATGCCATCCCCACGCAACCCAGGCGGTGGCAAGCCAGACAAGATGGTAAGAGACGCGCTAAAGGCCGCTCTACGACAAGATACTGATCAGTTGAAGCGCATAGCCGAAGCATGGTGCGCAAGGGCTGAGTCAGATCAGATGGCAGCCAATGCACTAGCTGACCGCTTAGACGGCAAGGCGATGCAGCCTATTGGCGGCGATGATGACAACCCGCTGACTATCGTGGCTCGCATTGAGCGGGTGATAATTGACAACACTACAGATTAAGACCCCGAGGGTCTTTGCACCATTATTGCAGCCTGCGCGGTACAAGGGGGCTCATGGAGGCCGTGGATCTGGTAAGTCGCATTTCTTTGCAGAGCTATTGCTGGAGAATTGCGTAGCAGAAACCAAACGTGCCGTAGCGCTACGAGAAATACAAAAGTCTATCAAGCAGTCAATCAAGTTGCTGCTGGAAGACAAGATCAAAACCATGGGGCTTCAGGGCTACTTTGAAGTCTTAGAAACTGAGATACGCGGCAAGCGTAACGATAGCCTGATCATCTTCCAGGGCATGCAGAACCATACTGCAGACTCCATCAAGTCGCTTGAGGGGTTTGATATAGCATTGCTGGTTGAAGCGCAGGCAATATCGCAACGCAGCCTAGATTTACTCAGGCCGACCATACGTAAGCCCGGTTCCGAAATATGGGCTGAATGGAACCCTGAGACAGACGATGTGCCCATTGACAAGTTGCTGCGTGGCAAGGACAGGCCAGAGAGTAGCATAGTAGTGGAAGCTAACTGGCGTGATAATCCATTCTTTCCTGAGGTCCTCCGCAAGGAAATGGAAGAGGATAAAGCCAGAGATTACGACAAATACTTGCATATCTGGGAAGGCAATTATCGGCGCACGTTAGACGGCGCGGTATATGCCAAAGAGATACGGGCCGCCTACGAGAAGAAGCGCGTCTGCAAGGTGCTACCCATACCGGGCAAGCCCGTAGACACATTCTGGGATCTTGGTAAGCGCGACCATACGGCTATCTGGTTCGGCCAGATGCAGCTGAGTGAATACCGTTTCCCCCGGTTCTATCAGAATCGCGGTGAGAAATTAGAGCATTACGTTGAATATGTGAAAGCTACTGGCTACCCGCTAGGGACCATATGGCTGCCACATGATGCCGACCAGGAAAGACTGGTGGGAAAGACCATAGCCGACTCAATGCGGGATCATTTCCCGAATGTAACGGTGCGTGTCATCCCGAGAATGGCAAAGAAGGGCATAGGCATTGAAGCCGTGCGCCGGATATTCCCCAATTGTTACTTTGACGAAGAGCTTACCAAAGACGGCATGAAGGCCCTAGGGCGCTTCAAGTATGACGTAGACCCCGACAGCGGGGGATACAGCCAGAACCCGTTACACGATGAAAACTCTGACGCCGCTGATGCATTTGCACAGGCCGCGCTCAGCTTAGACGAACCCATTACCGGGAAATTGGCTCCACTAGCGGGCAACTCCAAATCACGCAGATAATCAGGATTCACACATGGACGTTAAAGAAGCTCTTGAAAAGGCTGAGCAGGCTAAGAGCTATTGGTCCGAAATCTATAGTGAAGCGGAAAATGACCTCCTGTTTGGTATCGGCATAGGCCATTACTCGGATCGCGAAATGCGCGACCGACCCGATGGTTGCATGGTTGTGCCCGTATTGCCCCAGTTCATTCATCAGGTCGTTAACGACGGCAGGCAAAATACGCCCAGCATCAATGTCCTGCCAGGCGAAGGTGAGGGCTCTAGTATTGAGACGGCCAAAATATTTAAGGGCCTCATTCGCAACATTGAATACAAATCCAATGCCGATGAGGTTTACGATACTGGCCTGGAATACGCGGTACGCAGCAGCTTCGGCTTTGCGCGTGTCGAGCATGATTACATCGATGACTCTAGCGACCTGCAGGAGTTAAAGCTTCTAAGCGTTCCAAACCCCCAAGGCACCTATCTTGACCCATCGTATATCAAGGCGGATGGCTCAGATGCGGAATGGGGATTCGCGCTAGAGCAGATCAGTAAGAAAGCCTTTGAAAAAAAATATCCCGGTAAAGAATTCACAAGCTTTAGTGAGAACCCCACGGACTCCAAGGCGGAAGAAATCACTTTGGCGGAATTCTTCTACAAAGAGTTGGTGAAAGTCGAGGGCCGGAAGCGCCCCAAAACTGTAATCCACCGCTGCAGGTTCTCCGGTGCCGACCGATTAGAAGAAACAACGTTTCCCGGCATTTATATCCCAATTGTACCGTTCCTTGGCGAAGTGGTTTGGATTAACGGAAAGCGCTATCTGCTTAGCCTTATCCGCAATGCTAAAGACGCTCAGCGCCGTATCAACAAATGGGCTACGAAAGAGTCCGAGCTGCTGGATATGGCCCCGATTGCGCCGATTCTCGCGCCAGTTGGAGCTATTGAGAATGTGCCGGACGGCTGGACCGCCCCCGATGACACGATTGTTCTGCGATACAATATGTTCGATTCGCAGGGCAGGCCGCTTGATAAGCCCGAGCGATTAAACGCTCCTCAGATACCTACCGGATTCGTTAACGCTATGCAGGCCGCTAATGAGCAGGTTAAGCAGGCGATGGGCATGTATAACGCCTCTATCGGTCAGCGCAGCAACGAAACCTCTGGCGTGGCAATTGATGCCCGCAAGGTTGAAGGTGAGGTGGCAACATTCCACTTTGCTGATAACCGCAACCGCTCAATTCAGCATATCGGACGCATTTTAGTCCACGCGATCCCCGAGATTTACGACACCGAGCGCGTAATCCAGATTGTAGGCGAGGAAGAAGAGCCGCAGATGGTTGGCATTAATGGCCTCACCGTTGACGGGCAGGAACATAAGCATGACCTGACCAAGGGTCAATACGATGTGCGCGTAACCACAGGCGCTAGTTATACAACGAAGCGCCAGGAAGCGGCTGCGCTTCTGGGTGACTTGGTGGTGAAAAATCCGTCGCTCCTAAATGTCGTGGGCGACCTGTTATTTAAGAACATGGATGTCGCAGGGGCTGATGCAATCGCATCCCGATTGAAAAAAACCATTCCCCCGCAGCTACTAGACGAAAAAGACCGCGAACAGGAAGCGCCTGATCCTGAAAAGCAGCAGATGGCGCAGATCATTGAGCAGGGAGCCGCAGAAATTCAGCGGCTCACGGCAGAGCTTGCCAATAAACAGGGCGAATTACAGCTCAAGGGTGCAGAGATCGAGCTTAAAAAGGGAGAACTCCAGGTTAAGGCTGCTGAAATGCAGCAACCGCAAAGTAGCGCTCTCGATGTGGAAAGTCAGGCATTCGACCAGCATATCAAACAACGCGAACTGGAACTGAAGGAAGCCGAGTTTGAGTTGAAGGTATTCCAGGCGAAACAAGCGCCCGCAAAAGGGTCTGGCACGGCACCCGCAGGCATAAAGCTTGATACTACGGGCTTTCAGATGCTGAAAACGCCTGAACAGGAAGAATTCGATAAACAGGCCGAAATTGAACGGCTGACACTAGAGCAACAAAAGCTACGGCTTGAACAGCAGGAGCTTGCCCTGCAGCAGCAGGAAAGCGCCCAGAGGGCAGAGCAGGCGAATGCGGTTATTATGGCCCTGGCCTCCATATCTGCCCAGCTGGATGCACTTAACAAGCCTAAGCCTATTACAGTGATACGTGACCCTAATACGGGCGTAATTACTGGCGCGGTGTGACAGAAAAATTAAACCAGGAGTATTAAATGTCTAAAAGTAATGCATACGAAAATGCACTGCTACTGCTCGTATTTAACAATACGAACATAGCTAACGTGGGTGATGCTACCGGGCTGCGCGGCAGCTCAACGGCGGGAAATCTTTATTACTCGCTACATACATCCGATCCCGGCGAAGCTGGTAGCCAGACTACCAACGAAATATCATATACTGGATACGCCCGTGTCGCAGGGGCGCGTTCTGGCGCGGGCTTTACGGTGACAGCTAACAGCGTATCACCAGCAGCTACCGTAACATTCGGACAGATGACGGCGGGCGCAGGGGGCACAGTCACGCATTTTGGCATCGGAACCGATTCTTCGGGCGCTGGTACTTTGCTTTATTCGGGAACCGTTACTGCCAACATTGCGGTTGCTAACGGCGTAACCCCTCAGCTTACTACGGCATCGGCAATTACTGAGGATTAATAGCCGCGTTGGCGGATGGGGAGTTAAATGGCCGTACCTGTCCTAGCCTCAAGCTCGTCATTTCATGACACTGGCAATAGCACATCAAGAACCTGCTCAGTCCCGAGTGGAACAGTAAGCGGCAACTGGCTGCTCCTTGCGGTTGGCATCGATTCCGCCGCAACGGTTACAACCCCGACAGGCTGGACGCTTGTAAAATCCCAGACTGACACTACGGCATTTGGAACGCTGTACCTTTTCAAGCGCAAGGCAGATGGCACCGAAGGTGCCAACATAACAATAGCCTCGACCAGTGAATATTGCACTGGTGTTTGTATCCGGGTTACAGGCGCAGACAGCACGGATTGCATTGACGTAATATCGGCGGCTAATGGCGAAATTGGCGTAAGGGGTAATGTTCGCTTTGGCCAGTGCTGGGCGGCATACACAGATAGCCTGTTGTTTGCGGTCTCATTTATTGATTCCGGCGCTACTACATTTTCATCTGGACCAAGCGGGTTCACGTCTGTAATACAAGAGGCAGGCGGTTCATCCGGCAATGCCATGGGAACATGGCAAAAAGACCAGGCGGCGCAAGGTTATACGGGATTTGTAACGGCAACTACTGCCGCGACAGGCGAGCAGCACGCATCGTTTTTGGTGGTTATACGCTCAACTAGTGGGGCAATAAGTTATCCGTCTAGCCCTGTTATGCGGGCGATAGATTATTATTATCCGCCTCAGGCGGGTGCGGTTTCACCAGAAAATCCTTACGGCACCACAACAGACGACCTGCTCGTGATGGTTGGCGCTACGGACGTAAACGCCATTAGCCTGGACGCTGAATTTACTTCAATACAAAATACCAATAACGGCGCAGTCATTTATCATAATGCGGGCCGCAGAGTTGTTACGGGCGCGGAAACGCCGCCCTACACTTTAATCACCACAACAGCAGGCGCAAAAATTGCTGCTTGCATACGCATAGCTAACGTTGATACGGCAAATCCTATTAATAATAGCAGTGTTGCTACGGGTACGTCGGCTAGTCCGGCAGGCAGCACAATTACTACAACTGCTAACAACTGTTTACTGCTGGCAACCTATGCCGCAGACGATGATGATGGCGCAGACGATACCAATTACCCCTCCGGTTATACGGGGGTGTTTAACTCCATTACTGAACAAGGCAATGACGCATCATTTGGGCTTGCTTATTTAGTTCAGACATCTGCTGGCGCAACTGGCGCGGTGACGTGGACAAATGGCCTGACCGCTTCGGAAGAGTGGGTGGCGCTAAACATTGCAATAGCGCCAGCGGCTAGCAGTAGTGGCGCAGCTTCGGCAACGGGCACGTGCACGGTAACGGCAACCAGCACCGCGACGAAAGATGCAGTAGCAGCAACTGCTGGAACCTGCACGGTAACGGCAACTAGTATCGCAACCAAAGCCTCAGTAGCGGCATCAAATGGTACTTCGACTGTAGCGGCAACGGGTGTTGCTGCCATTACTGGAGTAGCATCCTCCAGTGGCACTTCTACGGTAGCGGCCACCAGTACGGCAACAAAAAACTCGGTAGCTTCGGCGCAAGGCGTTGCTGTAGCAACCGCAATTAGCGCGGCCATCAAAGACTCTATTGCGAGTAGCTCCGGCACATCCGTGGCTACTGTAATAAGCGCAGCAACGAAAGATGCGGTGGCGGGAAGCGCAGGGACAAGCGCAGTAGCAGCTATAGGCATCAGTACGGCTGCAGGTGTCGCGCAGGCGGTGGGAACCAGTACAGCGGAAGCCGTTGGCGAATCAGCTGTGGATGGTAGTGCTGTTGCAAGCGCTGAAGGAACCAGTACAGCGGGCGCAATTAGCGAAAGCACAGCGAACTCGGTGGCGGAGGCCGAAGGAGTCAGCACAGCAGCGGCTATTGGCATTAGCATATTTGTTGGTATTGCCGAAGCGTCAGGGACTAGCACAGCCGGGGCTGTCGGGGCCTACGAAATAACGCCGTCATCTACTGATCCAGGCTGGCTCGGCGGTGGTGGCTACACCTACCATTCGCCGCATGTAGACTATCAAAACAGAATACGCCAAGAGCAAGAAGATCTCAGGGCGATAAATAAGGAATTAGCCCTAGCGGAGCAGAAACGCGCTGAAGCCGAAAGGCTCTTAGCGCAGAAGACAGCCCGCCAGAGGCAAATGAAAGCTGCAAGATTACTTGCGGCGCAGGAAGCATCGCTTCTTGAAGAGATCAACGTGCTGCGCATGGAGCGGGTGCGGTTGATGCGGCTAATCGACGACGAAGAGGCAATGCTTGTCATTCTGATGTCCAGGCCGATTTTCTAAAATAAGGACTAATCATGGATATTGATGCCGTAATTGCGGAGGCTGCACAGCCTGACGCAACCAAAACTGCTGACACTGTAATTGCTGAAACTCCCGAACCTGAATCCGAGCAACCCGCAGAGGTTACGCCAGCTGAACCCGAAGCGCCATGGCCTAAGAAGGCTGAGAACGCTTTAGCTAAAGCCAAGGGGAAGGAAGCGAAGCTTAAGTTTCAGTTAGAGCAGGAACGGGCGGCACGTGTTGCCCTGGAGCAACGCCTTAATGCAAACCCAAAGCCTGCCGAGACAAAGCCGTCCGGTGAGCCCAAGGAAGCAGACTACCAGCATTACCACGAATATATGCGTGCTGTTCAGAAATATGACCTCCAACAGGAACTAGCTGGGAGGGATACAAAGCAACAGGAAACCCAGCAATCGCAGCAGCTACAAGCTTGGGAAAATCAAAGACTCGATGTCATTGATAAGCAGGCAGAAGAATTTACAAAACAGTTTCCCGAGATCGAAACGATTTTCGAGGAAAACCTGGACACAATTAAAGAATACCCGACGTACATCAAGCACCTGTTCCTAGAAGCCGATAACGCGCCGCTTGCGCTCTACAATCTGGCAAAAGAAGGAAAACTTGAAGCACTCGGCACCATGTCGCTGGCTAAAGCCGCGATAGAAATTGGCCGCGCTCAGACGCAGGCAATCTCCAAACTCGCAACAAAAGCACCCGCACCGCTTTCCCCTGCAAAGGGCACTGGCAGCGGGGGCAAAACTCTTGCCGACATGTCGCCCAAGGAAATCCTGGCGGCTGCACGCAGGGGCTAACCCATAAAGGATTAAACAATGAGTAACGATATTTTAACTGCTAAAAATGCTCCGGGTGTCACCGCGAAACTTGCGGCCGCACACCTGGCTGAAAAAGCTCTTTTCTGCAAAAGCATTTCCAAAGAAGACAATTCCACATGGGGCGAGAACTATAAGAACTCCTCGCCGGGTGACACCATTTATGTTAAGAAGCCCCCCCGTTTCGTGGTTGGCTCAAACCTCGACATTACCTCCGCCATTCAGGATGTGAAAGATGAAAAGGTAGCGCTGACACTCGATAAGCCGGGCGTTATCGGTATCAAGATGTCTTCACTTGAAACGGCTTACAACAAGCCGATCAAATTCTGGAACGATGAATATGTTGAGCCAGCTATGAACGCACTTGCTGCCGATCTGGACAAGTGGGCCATGAATAAGGCTGCTATTGCAACCGCTAATCTCGTAGGCACTGCTGGCACTCAGCCGGGCGCAATCCGCACCTTCCTTCAGGCTCGCCAGAAGATGGTCGAATTCCTTACCCCGACCGACCAGAAGAACTTCTGCATGCTGAATCCTGCCACCAACACCGAAACGGTTGATGCCCGCAAAGGCCTTTTCCAGAAAAGCGATCTCATCGCAAAGCAATACGAGATGGGCTATATCGGCACGGGTGAGGGCTTCAACTACATGGAAGGCAATCTGCTGCCTACCTTTACTAACGGCGCAGACGTAACGGGCATCGCAGTAGAGGCATCGGTTGTAACCATTGCAAACGGCATGAGCACCCTGGGTGTTGATGGCGTGACCACGGGCGCAACCATTACCGCAGGTACGGTCTTTACGATCTCTGGCGTATACGCAGTGCACCCGCTGACCAAGCAGGCGTACCCGTATCTCCAGCAGTTCACTGTAACCGCTGACGTAACGGAAGTTTCGGGTAACTCTGTGACGCTGGCAATCAGCCCATCGATTTACTACACCGCTGGCGATCCCCGTCAGAACGTATCGGCTGCTCCTGTTGATGAAACTGGCGCGCTGGTATTCTTTGGTGCGGCTTCTACGGCGTATGCTCAGAACCTTGCATTCCACAAGGATGCATTCCGTCTGGCAACGGTTCCGCTCTTCCTCCCTAAAAATGAGGAATTTGCTGCACAGGAAACCATTGACGGTATCACCGTATCGGTCGTTCGTGGTTTCGATATTCGCACCCGTGAGAATATCATGCGCTTCGACTTGCTCGCGGGCCTTGCCGCAGTACGCCCAGAATGGGCTTGCCGAGTCGCTGGTTAACCAACTTAAGAGGGCAGTATTTCAGATCGCTCCGGCGGTCTTTTTTATTGCCCTCTTTTCTTTTTGAAAGACGAAAATATGTCACAGAATAAACTCGTATCCGAGGGCGCATTTACCCGCGATATGCGGAAAATCGTCAATGATAACATTGCTGACAACGCAGTATGCTCCACGGAATTTGTCGCAGTAACGGGAACCACTGGCACAACGCTGACTAACGTAGTTGGACTCGTTAGCGGTATTCTTCAGCCTGGAACCTATAAATTTAAAATCAATCTTCTGACCGCAGCTACGACCAATAGCGGCCTGAAGGTCGGTCTTAAGTTCGGGACCGCGTCGATGCTTACCTCGATTGCCGCATCGGTAAGAGCCACTTCGGCTTCGGCAATTGCTTCTACCGTATTTACCACGGCTACCGACGCGGCTTCGATTGTTGCGGCAACCGCAGCTTACGTAAATCTCTCGGTTGAGGGAACCATTGTTATTGCACTCGCAGGAACTCTGCAACTGCAGGCTGCCCAGAACGCTGCTCACGCAGATGAAACCAAAGTACTGGTTGGCTCGCATATGGAATTTACGCCCATCGGTGCAACCGTACCCCTAGCTAACGCAGTTGTGTAACTGAAATACCGGGGCTCCGGCTCCGGTTTTCTATCGAGAGATAACCATGTCTAATAGTGATGCCGTTTATTATAAACACAGAAACCTTTCCGCATCCGCCTTGCTTCAGGAAGGCCCCACGAAATTGGGTGGCGTATTTTGCGCCTCATCAAGCGCCGGAACGCTCAAGGTATGGGACAGCACCGCTGCCTCTGGTGCGGTATGCGTCAATACATTCAGTATGGCGGCTGCTACCTATTACCCCATTCCAGCGGATCTTAAAAATGGCTGCTATTTAACCATTGGCGGAACCGCTGATATTACGGCGTTTTACCTGTAATGACCAGCGCCCTAGACCTCATAACCAGCGCCGCGAGGTTGGCGGGGATCGTCTTTAAATCCGAAGCGCTGGATGCAGACGAAGCCCAAGACGGGCTGGAGTCGCTAAACGACATGTTAGCCTCATGGACTACCGATAGTCTCATGGTTACGGGCCGTACATGGGAGAGTTTTAGCATCACGGGTGCGGCCTCCTATACCATAGGAACAGGTGGCACACTGAACACGGTGCGGCCTACCGCTATTAAAGCCGCGTTTATTCGTTCGGGCGACATCGATTACTGGATGAATCCGGTAACGGATGAGCAATACGAAAGCATCACGTTTAAGAATTTCAATAGTCCGTTTCCTGATTACTTTAGCTACGACAATGGCTACCCGCTGGGCAAGATTAGGCTTTACCCCAAGCTTAGCCCCTCAGCAGAATTGCACCTGCTAAACGAGAAGCCGCTTACAGAATTTGCTTCTATAAACACCTCCGTTGATCTGCCTCCGGGCTGGAAGCGTGCAATTCGCTACAACCTCGCTGTGGAAATAGCCGGGGAATATGGCGTAGAGCCGCCTGCGCTCGTAGTAAAAATCGCGGGCGATTCATTAGGTAGCGTTCAGAAGGCTATAGCGCTAAACAGGCCGCTTAAATATATGCCCAAGGGTCCAAGGCCCCGTAATATTTATACAGGGTATGTGCGGTGAAGATTGGGCTTGTCGGTCCCACTTACCAGGAGCGAAGCCTACCGTTTGATTGCCAGAGAACTATCAATCTTTATCCCGTAATGGACCAGCAGGGTAAAGAAGTAACGGCGCTTTACGGCACGCCGGGCTTAGAAGTATTTGCTGGCATTGCAGGCGCAGGTCCTGTGCGCGGGATGTTTGCTGCTGCTAATGGCCGTGCGTTCGTGGTTTCAAACTCTGGCGTATATGAGTTGCCAGCAAGTGGTGAGGGAATCCCAACATTTTTGGGGGGCCTGAATACCAACAGCGGCATCGTTTCAATTGCTGAAAATGGCTTTCAACTCGCAATTTGTGACGGAGAAGATGGCTATATACTTACTTATGCCACAAATGCTTTCCAGCAGATCACAAGCTCAAACTTTCCTTCTGCAAAGACCATTGATTTTATTGATGGTTATTTTGTCGTAAATGAAAATGACAGCGGAAAATTTTATATTTCCTCACAGTATGACGGGCTCACTTGGGCGGCGCTGGATTTCGCCACCGCAGAATCAAGCCCGGATGAATTGCTCAGGGTGCTTAATGCGGTTGGTCAGCTATGGCTGATGGGAACCAAGACAACAGAAATATGGACGAATACCGGAGCAAGTGCTTTTCCGTTTGAGCGTATTTCTGGTGCTAAAATGGAGGTTGGCATTTACGCCCCTCATACAGCACTTGCAGTGGATAACTCGCTGTTCTGGGTTGGAAGGGACGATAAGGGCGCTGGTATTGTATACCGCGCGCAAGGATTCACCCCGCAGCGCATTTCGACGAACCCAATTGAAATTATTATCCAAGCCGCCCCTGAGCCAGACACGCTTAGGGCATACACCTATCAGGAAGATGGTCATACATTTTATGTCATCACGGGCGGTGGCATGGAAACCACGATTGTCTATGATATTTTGACCCAGCAATGGCATGAGCGGGCTTACCTGAATTCCTTCGGGAATTTTGAGCCGCACCTTGGCGCATGCGGAATTTACGCATTTGGCCGTCAGTTAGTAGGTAGCCGCATTAACGGCAGAATTTATACTATGGCCCTAAACATATATCAGGATGATGTACAAGAAATCGCAGCTGAACGTATATTTACCCATCTTAGTGATGAGGGAAAGCGCCTTCGTTTTAACCAGCTCGAAATAGCAATGGAAACGGGCGTGGGGTGGGCTCAGTTAGATACTGAAAGCTCAGACCCCAATATCGCCCTGTGCATAAGCCGCGATGGCGGCAGGACCTATGGAAACTGGTATAATAAGTCTTTTGGCAAGGTTGGCGAATATAAGAAGCGCGTAGCGTGGCGCAGACTCGGAATCGCCAGCGACATCGTATTTAAAATCAGAATAACAGGCGCTGTAAAGCGCTCGCTTATCGGTGCCTATTTAACATGACGAAAGTTTCACCGCCGCCTATTTACCAGGGGCTGGCAGAAGAAGGGACCGGGAAAGCCACGCTGCCTTGGATCTTATTCTTTAGTGGCGTTTTTAATGGCGATACCGGAACCAGCTGGAGCCCAACATTTACCAACCTTACTGTGGTAGGGGCAGCCCCAACTATAACGGGCAAGATTTACCAGGTAGGTCAATCGCTCGCGTTTTTCTCGGTCAAGATTGTGCCCGGCACCAATACCAGCGCGGTGGCAGGCACGACTTATATCAATAACTTTCCGCTGATTCTAAAAGGTGATGGCGCATGCCTTGCTGTATCGGGATTACTCGGCACGAATGCAGGCCAGTGCGACCAGGCATCAAATAATATTTACGTCCCGGCATGGACCACCGTTACGGTTCCGCTGACTATCGTTGGGTTCGTGGAAGCTAGTTAATAGCAATCAATTTGACCGTAAATACCAAGCCTAGAGGTGGTGCAATGAATCCTGTTTGGATTAGTGATTGGCTGTAACTGAGGAAGCGATATGGGTTGCTGAATATATACGGGCTGTGAAGATGCCTCTTGATATTGCCTCTCTTTGACTTTCGACGTGTAAACGACGATTTGGCTGGCTAATTCGGCCTTAAATTCTGCATGGGAATATTTATTAGCTTGATACTTTTCGGCGGCAAGCTCCCGCTTGGCAAGTAGCTCCTGATACAAGTCAGGATATGGCGCCGCTGAACCATAATATTTGTTAGCTACGCCTTGTTCGCACTTATTTACAATTAAAACATTGTTCGGAAGCGCATCTTCGGTATTGCCACCGCAGCGCTGCTGAACTTCCAGTGCCATTAATTCTTCGGTCTGAGCCGATGGGTTGGGGGCGCAGCAAGAAAGAGCCAGTAAGATAAGTGAATATCTTTTCATAAAACCTACTTCCACTTGGTTGGGTCTTTTAATTTAGTAACTTTATAGCCCCTAGAAGTCATACAGGCGTCAATGGAGGCAACCAACTCTGCGTTTATTTCATCTTCGCTGCGTGATTCATAAGCATTAGCAACTGCGATTCCGGCTAAACCAAAGGTGCCGCCCGCCACACCGTAGTTAGGCGCGGCAACATCAGAATTTGCTTTACGCATGCATATTTGTCGGTCGCGCTCGTATTTATCTTCGTCGGGATTCCCCTCAACTTTGGGGTGGTAGCCGATTTTAGAGGCGCAACCGAAAAGCGCCAACACAAATAAGAACGATAACTTCTTCATAGGGAACACCTCCATTGGGTTCCTCAATACTTACCACATCCAAAATTTAAAGGGTTAATTTTGATAAGTTTCGATTTCGTACCTCTGCACAAGGTTGGTCACGAGATTGCGCCCAATATCGCTCGCCATTACGCGGAAATGTCAGATGGCGATGAATACGGCGTGCCCGAAATAGATTGGGATACGTACCTCGCGCTTAGTCATGCGGGCCATTGCCTCGTGTTGACGGTAAGGGATGGGGAAAAATTAGTTGGGTATTCGGTTTACACGATTGGCCGTAACCCCCGTTACAAACAAATCATAGAGGCATCGAGCGCTGGGATCTTCCTAGAGAAGGAATACCGGGGAAAGCTCAGCGAGCAATTCATCAAGAAAGCCGATGAATATCTCAAGAAAATAGGCGTTCAGGAAACAATTTACGTCTTAAGCGACGACCGGGTGGGGCGACTCCTCGGACGTGGTGGTTATGAATCAAAATATAAAGTCTGGAGCATAAAATATGGGCAGTAGAAACACTCTACGCACAATCGCGTCGATTGCGGCACCAATTGCAGGCACGCTTTTACTTCCTGGTATTGGGACTGCGCTTGGCATTAGTGGACTGACAGCGGCTGCTGGCGGCGCAACTACTCTAGGTGGAGCGCTCGGCGGCGGTATCGGCGGCTTAGCAGGCGGCGCATTAAGCGGTGGTGGACTATCCGGTGCATTGCGTGGTGGCGCATTAGGCGCAGCTGGCGGTTATTTGTCCAGCGGTGGCGCATCGGATCTCATCGGTGGCACAGCAGCGGGCAGGGCTCTTGGCCTTAGCGCTCCAGAAGGCGGCTCAGTACTCGGCAATGCATTAGGTTCTACGGCAGGCAGCGCAGGAAGCTCCGGCTTCAGCGGACTCCTATCGGGCGGCGGTGCTGGCGTGACTTCAGACGGCCTACGGGTCGGGCAGGCATACGATACGGCTAGCTTGTCTGGCCTATCTTCAGGTTCAGGTATTGGAAGCGGTCTTACTGGCGACTTCGCCAGGGGCTTGGGCGGCTCAGTTTCCGCCCCGACTTCCTCCCTTGCATCAGCGCTCTCTTCAGGATCAGGCGGCGGTGCATCGGCATTCGGCGGCGTATCGCCCTTAAGTATCGGTGGAACGCTATTAGGCGGCATCAATAGCATGAATGCGACTGAGAAGGCCCGCAAGGATCTCCTCAACGCAAACAATGCAGCCTTGGCGCAATTGCAGCCTTACCAGGCAACGGGAGCGGCTTCAAACACGCGCCTTTCTGAATTGCTTGGCACGGGTGGCAATAGCGGTGCGGAAGATTATGGCTCACTTACTGAACCCTTTAACCCCGGCGATCTCACGCAGGACCCCGGCTATCAATTCCAGCTTAGCGAAGGCGAGCGGGCATTAGGACGCGCACAAGGCGCACGAGGCAATTACTTCTCGGGTGCGGCCTTGAGGGCGGCACAGGATTACGGCACTGGTTTAGCGGACCAGACTTACCGTGATGCCTATGCACGTGATGCAGCCCAGCGTGAACAGACCTACAATATGTACGCGGGTCAGGCAGGGCAGGGACTTAATGCAGCGGGTGGAGCGGCAAATATCAACCAGAATACGGGCATGAACCAAGCCAATGCGGGCATTGCTGGCTCGAACAATATCAGCCAGATGCTTTCAAGCTTGCTCAGCGGATCTGGCGCTCGCCGTCCCGTGAATATCGGCGGTCAAATCGTATACGTATAAGGATGCCATATGGCTGAGAATCCCTTCGCTAATCTTCGAACCTTTGCTGATTACCAGCGGCTAGAGGAAGAATTCCAGATGAAAAAGCAGTTGGCAAACGCGCAACTGCAAGCCAGTCAGGCCGCGCTCATTAAGGCGGGCGAGATTGATGTCGATAAGCTTGGCGAGCAGGCGTTCCTGAAGGCAGGTCAGGGTTTGCCCCTTACCGAGCAAGAGCGCGCAGCTTTGAAATATGTAGATGCCAAATCAACAGGCCAATTTCAGGATAGCGTGACTGGGGCCATAATTACCAAGCCCCCCATATCGGAGCGGATGTTTGGTGGACAGGGATTCCCGCAAGCCGCTCAAACTCAGCAGTCCCTACAAAAGCCAGCGCCATCCCAGCCAGTGAGGGCACCTGAAGCAAATGTTATGCCCGAACAGATAGGTGTGCCCCCCACAGCAGAATCTGATGATTATCTAACTCAGATTTCAGCCGCACAAGAAGCAGAGCTAGCTCAGGCTGGTGGCAACCGGAAGCTCGCCCAGATTGTCAGGGAAAAATATGCCACGGCAAACACCCCCCAGGCTAAGTTTGAAAAAGAAAACAAGCTTCGCGATGAGTTCAATGCCCTCACAAAAGATTTCCGAGTAGTTCAGGATGCATGGTCAAAAATCCAAACCATATCCGATACGCCCGCAGGTGACCTTTCGTTAATCTATGCAACGGCAAAGCTTAATGACCCCGGATCCGTTGTAAGGGAGCAGGATTTCGTCCAGCAGGCAAAGGCTGGAAGTTTTGGGGACAGGGTGCAGAATATGGTGAGCCAAATCACCACGGGTAACCGTTTAACACCGGATCAACGCACCAATCTAGTAAATGAAGCTGGTCTGCAGTATGAAGCCCAAAAGCAGGGCAACGATAGGATTTTAGATAACTATAAGGGCATCGCCCAACGAACGGGTGCCGATGCGGCCAATGTAATTACAGATTACACAGCGTTAAAGTCAGCACCCGCGCAAGCCATTAAAAACGGCACAATTGCTGATAATCCGCAAACGGGCGAGAAACTAGTTTACATGGATGGCCAGTGGAAAAAGTTTTAAACACTCTGCCAGATGGTTTCGTTATTAGGGGCGCTATCGCGCAGCCTCAGGGCTTGCCTGAAGGCTTCGTTATAAGGGGCGATAAGCCCGCACCTCAACAGGTTCCGGGAATAGATGCGCCTCAGCCATATGCTGAAGCCCTTGGCGACAGGCTAATGAATACAAGAGATAACGTAGTCGCGCAGTTTACGGAGCCCTACGCAAAAGACAAAACAGCGGGTCCCGACTTATTGCAGCGTATTGGCGATGCTGGGGGGCGAATTGCAAACACGGCGATGAGCCCGGTTATGGCGGCTATGGATATGGGCGCGGCAGGATTACAAACACAAGTGACGCAGCCCATTGCGAGGCAATTTGTTGGGCCGGAGACCACCCTAGAGCAGAAACAGAAATTAGCTCAAGTTTCAGGCGATACCGCAGATCTGGGAACGCAGGCATTTTTAGCGCCAACCCCTATTAAAAAGGGAGGCTCAATAGCTCTGCGGCCAGGAATGACGGATTTACCAAAAGCCATGGATGGGTTTGCCGAAGGCGCAGCGCAACATTACAAAGTTGATAGAGCGCTTAAGCCCAAATCACCATTGACCGCTGAGCAGGTAAAGACAGCCTCGCGTGGGGCATATAAAGCTGCGGAAGAAAGCGGAGGGGTGCTCAACGGTAACTTCTCAACCCGTGCTATAAATATCCTGGACTCCTACAAGCCCAAACCTATAGCGGGTAAGGTCCTTACTTCGGAAAACGCTGAGATTGCAAACGCTCTAGATGAATTTAAAGATTTGCGTGGAAGCAATCTTACGCTTACCGATTACCAGCAAATTGATGCAGCTTTGGGTGATAAAGTAGCACAGGCATACGTAAGCGGTAATATGAACAAAGGCCGTGTACTCGGTAAAGCGCAAGATGATATCCGCCAACTGCTTGATTCAGTATCGGAATCCGAAGTTATAGGCGGTAAGCAGGGATTTGATATCCTTACCAAGGAGGCAATCCCCACATGGTCTGTGCAATCCAAAATGAATGATTTGGAGCGTATAGTTCAGCGGGCAAACATGATGGATAATCCCTCTACGGGTGTACGCACCGGATTTAGGAATCTTTCGCTTAATCAAAAGAAAATGGCTTCCTACCCTAAAGAAGTGCAGCGCCTTATCTCAAAGGCTGCCGTTACTGGCAAAGCTGATGATCTCCTGGGTATACTCGGAAGCAGGTTGAACCCAATTGTTGCCGGAGCGGTAGGGGGGCCAATTGGCATGGCCGCTAGCGCAGCCACATCTGGGTTATTCCGGGGCATCAGAACAGGACTAAAGAATAACCAGGCAGACCGCATTATAAGCAAGGTTGCTGAACCCATCAGGCCTATTGTTGAGAGGTATAACGCGCCAAAAACGCCGCCTAAAGCGCAAGGCCCCATGTTAGCATTGCCCGCGCCTAAAACCGTTGTTTCGGTGGATTCAGCAGGCCGCGCCACGCCACCACTCAGCCCAGCAGGCAGGGAGTCGCTTGGTATCCAGGCCCCGCAATTTAGCCGTGCCCTTCTATCGGCCCCGAAAGCAGATACATCCGCGTTTTCGGCAGCATGGGAGAGCTTTACTGCTGAACAGCAGGCTCAAATAGGCAAGCAAATCGAGCGAGCTTGGGCAAGTCAGCAAATGCCCTTATCGGAGATTATTCTAGAAGCCAGAAAAGCCGCTGACGAAATTGCATCCATAAAAGGCGATGTCAAAAACCCAGCGATGAGGGAGGCGCTCACTGAAGCGGTGCGGCAGCCCACCATGAAAGAAGTCATGAAGATGAAACCAGCGGCGGCGAAAAAAGCATTAGAAAACTATAAAACTAACCGTAAATAATCATTTAATGCCAGCCGCAATAAGCGCGCACCCTTGTAAAATTGAAATAATCAAAACGCCATATGCCACCGCATCAAAAGCAGTAATGGCCTGGCGCTTTTTTTCCTGAATCTTTGTTTCCTTGGGGGTAATCGGATCACCCGGCAGGAAAAGCTCGTAATAGAATTTCTTAGATTTCATGTCGGCCTCTCTAGAGCCGCAATCTTACCACCATCCCCCTAATTAACAATACCTTAATGGAGCAATAAATGGCCCAGCTATTAGCCGCGCCCTTCAGCTACTTTGCCGACGATAACGGTGCCCCTTTAGCTGGCGGAAAAGTCTATACATATGAGCCTGGTAGCGTAGACACGCCCAAAGATAGCTATACGGATGAATCGGGAGATTTCCCAGCCACCAACCCCGTTGAACTGGATAGCGCAGGCAGGGCAGAAGTATGGCTTGATGGTTTTTATAAAATCGTCGTTACGGATGCCGATGATGTGGTGATCAGGTCGGTTGATCACATATCCGCCACCAATACCAACGGCGATATGCGGATCGAGGTTTACGATCCTGCAAACGTAGCGGAGCAGCTGGTGGGTGAGACCGCATTCCAGGACCTTACCAATAAAAGAATAACTACAATCCCCTCAAGCACAATTACGGCAAGCCTGAAAGTACCAGCTGGTAGCGCCCCTACATCACCTTTCCATGGTGATATATGGACCACCGCCGCCGCCGCATTGATACGCATGAATGGCACCACCCAATCATTCCAAACCACGCTTGACAGGCAAGTAACGACCGCTGATGTAAGCAACAGTACATCGGAAACGGCAATTTATAGCTTTTCTGTACCAGGCGGAAACCTAAGCACAAACGGCCAGCTCATTCTTTCGCTCATTGGTGATTACCTTAACGACACAGGCGGCGGTTCAACACTCACTATAAATGTCAAATACGGCGCAACCACGATAGGCGCGTTTAGCTTGGGCTCGATTGCCCAGAATGCTGGCCGTCGCTCCTTACAAGTTGACTGCATGATATCGGCAGCAAATGCCACCAATGCGGAGCGGTCAAGATGTCGCGTAAGTTTGGGCGCGGTTGCCACGGCAACGGGAACTGGCGCAGCGCCCGGCGTAACTCAGGAGGCTGTGCATAATAGCATAACCGAAGATTCAACGGTGGCAAAAACCCTGCAAGTAACCGTTACCCACGGCACTATCAGCTCGAATATCTCGGGCCGCGCCTTAGGCGTGCTTCTTACCAAATCGTAGGGGGATATTAAATGGTACACGGCCATGGCAAAACCACCGAAGAACGGCTTTCCAGGGTAGAGGAGATTTGCGAAGAAATACCCGAACTTCTGGAATTGCTCCGCGATGTAAAAGGCGCATTACGGTTGTTTGTAAAATTCGGGAAGTTTATTAAATGGGCATCAGGCGTATTGCTGGCAATTAGTGGCATTGCCTGGGTAATCAGGCATTTCGGCACGGCCCCATGACGCTGCTCTCTCCCCATTTCACATTGGGAGAATTTACCAGAAGCAGCCACGATATCCCTAACACCCCAGACTATACGCAAATCTTTTCCATGAAGGCATTGTGCAAGAACGTGCTGGAGCCACTGCGTGAGCATTTCGGGCCAATCTATATTACATCAGGATTCCGTTCTCCTGCGCTGAACAAAGCAGTAGGGGGCGCTCCAAGCTCACAGCATTTAAAGGGCGAGGCGGCTGATATCAAAATCCCCGGAGTCAGAAATGACGCGGTTTGGAATTACATAAAAAACAACCTCCCGTATGACCAGCTCATAGCTGAAAAGCTCAAGCGCGATGACGGCGCTGCAGGCTGGATTCATGTGTCCTACGCACCCACGCTAAGACGCGATGCAATTTCATACCTCGGCAAGATCGACGGCAAACATACATACGTAAAGGGGCTGGCTTATATATGAGTTTAATAGGCGATATAGGGGGATTCGGTGCGGTTGCCGACCTGCTTAAAGACAGCATGGACAAAATATGGCCCGATCAAGAAAAACGCATACAGGCTGAAATCAAAATCCGCGAACTGGACAACCAGCTTGCTCAAGGCCAGATGGCTATCAACCAGGTGGAGGCCGCGAGCAATAACCTATTCGTATCCGGCTGGAGGCCCTTTATCGGATGGGTGTGCGGCGTAGCGTTTGCCTATCATTTTATACTGCAGCCCCTGATGGTTTTCATAGCCGCTTGCTCAGGAGATGATTGCACCCCGCCCAAGTTCGATATGGACCAGCTGTCCACCGTACTTATGGGGATGCTGGGCCTTGGCGGTTTGCGCACGATCGAAAAGGTAAAAAGCCTAACAAAATAGGAGTAATCTAATGATTGTCCTCCGGCATATTAAGGCCAAACCACGGCACGCGCTAGAGTGGTTTGTGATATTCGCGTCCTGTGTATTTGTGGTTGGCATGTACGCGCTGGCCGATCTCAGGGCGGCGGGGGTCACATGGCTGTCATAGACATAACGCCATTTCTCAAGAAGAAACCCAAACCCAACAGAGCCTACGGAGAGCGATTATGCTGCCCCAATTGCGACGCATACGATTATTGGCGGCCTTATGCTAAGCCACATGTTGATAAAACGCTGCACCTTACAGCGTTTATGTGTACGTCGGACGAGTGCGATGGAACAACCGTTGTAGAAGTCAAGAACGGGATGTTAATTAAATGAGCGGGCACTCCCACGACCCTGTGCTAATGGAAACATTATGCCAGCGGATGCATGAGGGAGAGGCAAAGGTAGCCATCCAGGCAGAGAAGGGCATCAGCACCACTACGCTACGAAAATACTACCGGGCATGGTGCATTAAGAATGGCGTTGAAGAAAACAACCCCGTTAGCAACAGCAGCCACCTCACGGCTAAGAGCGTTCTGCAGGCTCACGTAAACCCGGCCCAGCCCATAGCAAGTATAAAACCACCTTTCACGCCAGCCCGCTCTAAAATCCTCATATACGACATCGAGACACTGCCCAATCTGGGCTATTTCTGGGATACGTTCTCAGACCGTGGCATTCCGCTGGATTTCATCCTTAAGCCCAAATCCATATGCTCAATCGCATATAAATGGTACGGGAGCGAGGAAACCTATGTTCTGGTCATCGATACCCCTTACGATGATGGGGCTATCTTAGAGGCATTCCTGCCCGAATGGAGTCTTGCTGATTACGTAGTGGCCCATTATTCAAAATTCGATAAGCCGTTCATAGCGGCCCGCCTGATGGCAAACGGGCTTCCGAGCCTTCCCCCTGTAAACGATATTTGCACCTATAAGCTCGCCAAGCAGAATTTTGGCCGTTCGCTCAATGGCAATAAACTTGACCATTTGGGCAGCATCCTCGGGGTAGGTAGCAAAATCAAAACCAATGCCGATTTATGGGTCAGGTGCGCGGCAGGGGATAAGGACGCGCTTGCAGAAATGGCGCTTTATAACAAGCAGGATGTTATGCTCCTGGAGGACGTATTCAGGGCAATGCTGCCTTACGTCAAGAGCAAGCTAAACCTCAACCTCATGTCTGATGAGCCCATCTTGCGTTGCAAGCCCTGCGGTAGCGACCATCTGGAACAGCGTGGGTATGAATACACAACCGCTTCCGTGCGTCATCGCTACATCTGTAAGGATTGCGGGTCATGGTCAACATTCGCAGCAAAGGCGGTCCAATGAAAATTGCTGAGACATTAGCCGACCGTCACAAAACCCATGGGAACTACAAACACCAGGCCGCAACAGCGCAGAAACTAAAAGCCGTCATGCGCGAGTTTCCCAATTGGGAATCATTGCCGATGGACATGAAAGAATCGCTTGAGCTTATAGCCACCAAGCTAAGCCGTATAGGCCACGGTGATCCATATCACATGGATAGCTGGCACGATATCGAAGGATACGCGAGGCTCATATGCAAAGATTAGTGCTCCTAATAATGCTTTGTGGCTGTTCTGAGAGGCATTGGGAATTGATGCCTTATCCACCGACCATACACACAGAATATAAACTACAGGGAGGCCCGCAGTGATTTCGTTCCGCGAGTTATCGCAGAAGTTCTTAACTTGGTCCAAAGACCACCAGGCCCATAGATCGTGGGAATATTATAAAAATTACCTAGATATGTTCTGCGCGTTCCCAGGCGTGGCGGAAACCCCCGCCATGAATTTGAAGCCATACCAAGTACAGGAATGGATTGATAGCCATAAGGATGCGTGGGGGAACAATTACAAGGCGGGTGCGGTCGTTGCTATTAAGCGCATGTTCAACTGGGCCGAATCTATGGGTTATATTGACGCAAATCCCATTAATAAAATGAAGCGTGAGCAGGTTTCGCCGCGTAAAATATATATGAAGCCCGAAAACTACGAAAAGA
>Ga0172380_10003131_pt1 | contig 23538 bp, 22 predicted proteins | sample Leawe162metaG_FD_119747 | JGI IMG/M metagenome (GOLD analysis project Ga0172380, IMG submission 119747) | Leachate microbial communities from a municipal landfill in Southern Ontario, Canada - Leachate well 162 metaG | ecosystem: Engineered > Solid waste > Landfill > Unclassified | place...
AGAAGTTCGCCCTGGTGCACCAGAAGCACGAGGACGACTACGCCGCGCACCAACACCCGCGCCTGGGGCTGATGTCGGCCGTCGCCATGGTCGGGCACAGCTTCATGGACGGCGTCGGCATCGGGCTGTCCTTCCAGATCTCCGCCGCCGTCGGCCTGACGGTAGCACTCGCCGTCATCGCCCACGATTTTTGCGATGGTCTCAATACCGTGAGCCTGATGCTGATGCACGGCAACTCGAGGCGCCGCGCCCTGCTGCTGCTCGGCGCCGACGCCGTCGCACCCGTGCTCGGCGCCGCATCGACCCTGGCATTCCAGCTTCCTCCCACCAGCCTGATGCTCTACCTGGGATTCTTCGCCGGCTTCCTGCTCTACATCGCCGCCGCCGACATCCTGCCCGAGGCGCATTCGCGCGCGCGCCCCGGTGCCGCGCTGGGCCTCATCGCGTTGACTTGCCTCGGCGCCGCCCTCATGTACCTCGCCGTTCGCCTCGCGGCGTAGGTCGGTGTTGGTCAGACCGGGACCAACGCCGTGCGCCCAACCCTGTTAGGCAGCGCCGACGATCTCCCCGCCAGCGAATGGCAGCGCCTGGCGACCGGCGGTGATCCCTTCATCAGTCGCGAATTCCTCGGTGCCGCGGAGCGCTGCGGCGCGGCCAGCGAAGCCCTGGGCTGGCGCCCCATGCACCTCTGCCTGCACGACGCTGATGAGCGCCTGGCCGGCCTGCTGCCGCTCTATCTTCGCCAGCACTCCTTCGGCGACTTCTCGCGCGACTGGAACTGGCCGCCCGCCTGGGAACGGGCCGGGCTCGCCTACTACCCGAAGCTGGTCAGCGGCGTGCCGTTCACCCCTTCGCCGGGGCCGCGCCTGATTGCGGCTGCGGATGCGGACGCCGGCGTCGGCGTCGGCGCAGCGTTGATCGACGCCGCCATCGCCCTGGTCGGGGAACTCGGCGCCTCCTCCTGGCAGTGCCTGTTCCTGCGCGAAGCCGAGCGCCCCCTGCTTGCCGCGGCGGGTTTGGCTCTGCGCCGCGGCGTGCAGTTCCACTGGATGAACCGCGGCTATCGCGACTTCGCCGATTTTCTCGCCGGCTTCACCGCCGACAAGCGCAAGAAGCTGAAGCGCGAACGCCGCGCCGTGGCCGACGCCGGCCTGCGCATCGAGGCGATGCACGGCGACGAGATAGCCCCACCCCTGTGGGCCGCGATACACCGCCACTACCGCGACACCTTTCTGCGCTATGGCAATCACCCGGCCTTCAGCCGCGACTTCTTCATGCGCGTGGGAGCCGACCTCGGAAGCCGCATGGTGGTCTTCGTCGCCTGGGAGGGCGATCGTCCGGTCGCGTCGTCCATCTGTTACCGCGACCAGGACGCGCTCTACGGACGCCACTGGGGCACCGACGTCGCCTGCCCCGGGCTGCATTTCGAGTTGTGCTATTACTGCGGCATCGAGTACGCGATCAGCCACGGCTTGCAGCGCTTCGAGCCCGGCGCCCAGGGCGAGCACAAGCTGGCGCGCGGCTTCGAGCCCATGCCGACCTGGTCGGCGTTCTGGATCGCCGACCCGCGCATGCGCGAGGCAGTGACCGACTTTCTGGAACGGGAAGACAGCGCCATGCAGGACTACCAGGCAGAAATGGCGATGCACCTTCCGTACAAGGCGCCGTAAAGCCGCCTTGTATGGAAGGTGCATCGCACTGATTTTCTATCCCCCCGCCCCCTTTCCGGGAAAGGGGGTGTCGGCGGTTCGTCCGTTCGGGACTCCGTGTCTTACGCGGCGCTTGGCTCGGGGCGGCGACCGAAGGAAGTCCCTTCAGGGGCCCTTCGCCAAACGCTTAGCCACCCGTTCAACCTCGTTGCAGAATGGCGGCCGGTGCGAGCTCAGGCGCTGATGCCGCCGAGACAGAGATACTTGATGTCGACATAGTCGGCGATGCCGTACAGGGAACCTTCCCGGCCGATGCCCGATTCCTTGACGCCGCCGAAGGGTGCCATCTCGTTCGAGATGATGCCCTCGTTGATGCCGACCATGCCGTATTCCAGCGCCTCCGCCACGCGCCAGACGCGGCCGATGTCGCGCGAGTAGAAATAGGAAGCGAGACCGAATTCGGTGTCGTTGGCCATGCTGATGGCTTCCGCTTCGGTGTGGAAGCGGAACAGCGGCGCCAGCGGGCCGAAGGTCTCCTCGCGCGCCACACGCATCTCACGCGTGACGTCGGCGATGATGGTCGGCTCGAAGTAGGTACCGCCCAGGGCGTGGCGCTTGCCGCCGGTGACGATGCGCGCGCCCTTGGCCAGCGCGTCAGCGATGTGGGCTTCCACCTTGTCGACCGCCGCCATGTCGATCAGCGGTCCCTGCTGTGCCCCTTCGGTGAGTCCGTCGGCCACCTTGAGCTTCCTGACTGCGGCGGCGAGCTTTTCGGCGAAGGCGTCATAGACACCGTCCTGCACCAGCAGGCGATTGGCGCAGACGCAGGTCTGGCCGGTGTTGCGATACTTGGAGGCCATGGCGCCGACGACCGCCGCGTCGAGATCGGCGTCGTCGAAGACGATGAAGGGGGCATTGCCGCCGAGTTCGAGCGAAACTTTCTTGACCGTGGCGGCGCACTGGGCCATCAAGATCTTGCCGACCTCGGTGGAGCCGGTGAACGTGATCTTGCGCACCGCCGGGTTGGAGGTGAGTTCACCGCCGATCGCCCCGGCCGCGCCGGTGACGATGTTCAGCACGCCTTTCGGGATGCCCGCCTGCTCGGCGAGTTCGGCCAGCGCCAGGGCCGAGTAAGGGGTCATGCTGGCCGGCTTGACCACGGCGGTACAACCTGCGGCCAGCGCCGCCCCGACCTTGCGCGTGATCATGGCGTTGGGAAAGTTCCAGGGCGTGATGGCGCCGATCACGCCGACCGGTCGCTTGATCACCACGATGCGGCGGTCCCCCGCCGGGCCCGGAATCGTGTCGCCGTAGACGCGCTTGGCCTCCTCGGCGAACCATTCGATATAGGCGGCACCGTAGAGAATCTCGCCGCGCGATTCGGCGAGCGGCTTGCCCTGCTCCAGGGTCATGATGCGCGCCAGATCTTCCGTGTGGGCGATGGTCAGGTCGAACCAGCGCCGCAGGATGTTGGAGCGGTCCTTGGCGGTGCGATCGCGCCAGGCGGGGAAGGCCGCCGCCGCGGCAGCGATCGCGCGGCGCGTCTCCGCAGCACCCATCTTCGGCACCGTACCGAGGACGCCGCCGTTGGCCGGGTTGGTGACCGTCAGCGTCGCGCCGTCGGCGGCATCGACCCAGACGCCGTCGACGTAGGCTTGCTGGCGAAAGAGCTTGGGATGCTTGAGTTCGAACATGGTAGTCGTCGATATTCAGTCAATCCATTTTCATTGTCAAGAAGAGGTCCGGGAAATCCCGCTCCGCTTTGGGCAAGCAACTGATCGGTTTTCCTGGATCGTGAACGCTCCCTACTACAACATGTGCTTCATCGAGGGGCGCTCAGATCGTCGACGCGATTTCTGAGCGCCGCGACTTCGGCTTCGAGGCCGGCCAGCCGCTCCTCGAGCTGGTCGAGGCGGCTGCTGGCCGCATGCCCTCCGGCGCCCCGGTCGCCCAACTCAACCGCGGCCCCCTGCTCCTCGGCGCCGATCACCTCGCCGCTGAACAAATGGGCGTAGCGCGATTCGCGCTTCCCCGGTTCGCGCGGCAGGCGCACAACGAAAGGGCCGTCTTCGCGCCGGGTGAGTTCGCTCAACACCGCTTCGACTTCCATCACATCGCCAAAGCGGCACAGCCGGCTCGCGCGGCTGCGCAGTTCTCCCGGCGTCTGCGGTCCGCGCAGGAAGAGTTCGCAGACGACGGCAAGTTCCTGCGGCGAGAACTTCAGCGTGCCGTAGTTGGTATTGCAGAAGCGATGCTGGAACTTCGCCACGCGGCTGCCGAAGCCGCCGTGCTCGCTGACGTAGAACTTCTTGATGAGGCCATCGACGACGCGCTGAACCTCGGCATCGTTCAGGTCCAGCACCGGGTCACGGTTGCTCTTCTGGTTGCAGGCGTTGGTGAGGGCGTTGAGCGACAACGGGTATTGCTCGGGGGTGGTGATTTCCTTTTCGATCAGGCAGCCGATGACGCGGGTTTCGTGGAGCGTGAGCTCGATGTTCATGACCTGCCTCCAGGATTTGGCTCGCTGGGTCCCTTGCCGGCTCCGAGGAGATGAGTCGGTTCCTGGGCGCGGTCAGCGCCTGCATGGACCGCAGCGATCAGCCGATCCGCGTTATGTTAACAAAGTATCCGCTCATCCAAGCGATGACCGCGTCCGGCAACAAGAGGCGCACGTCGACCCCGGCGATGGGGTCGATGTCGAGGACCCGATGAGGGGACTACGCGGCTGCGGGCAAAATAAAGGACCGCCGCAGCGGTCCTTTGGTTCAGCGCTCCGCCTCTACAGTGCCAATATCTGAGCGATGATCTGCTTGGCGTCAGCTTCGGAAATCGCTGCCTGCGGCGGCATCTTCCTCTTGTCGCCCCAAGCATTGTCGCTGCCTTTCTTGATGCTGGTCAGCAGCTTGCCCGGCGCTGCGGCGTCCCCCTTGTACTTGGCGGCCATTTCCTTGAAGCTGGGGCCGAAGACCTTCTTGTCGACCTTGTGGCAACCCATGCACCCATTCTTCGTAGCCAGCTCTGTGAGATCGGCACGGGCTGCCATCGGCAGGCTGACGAGCGCCATCGCCATCGCCGCCCCACTTGCTACTCTCCAAAATCTTTTCACGCTCATTATCCATTCCTCCGAAATTATATTTGACGATCAAAATGGGCTGAAGACCCGCCTGATAAAAGGGAAAAGGGACGGAGCCCCTTCTTCCGGACAACGTTGAATTTTTGTTCGCTGCGGATTGTGGAACTTGGCTCGCTGCGGCCCCTTGATCCAGATCAACCGAGCAACGCGATGCCTTTCGCTGTTGTCTCCACGCAATGGATTTTCGCGTAAAGAACTGTAAAGGCGTGGAGCAAGAACTGGCTGCGACGCACAAGCCATCAAACGCGTCGGAATCGTCCTCAATGGTCTATAGATCAGAGCGTGGGCTTGACCCGGAAATACTCCATACGGTCGATGGAACGCACCTTGATTTCTTTCACGCTCGCGCCCTGCAGCACTTTCAGTGGCACTTCGATTCCGGCCGGGCCCAGCGACCAGAGCTTCTGATACAGTTCCGCATGGGCGGTGACCTTGTCCGCCCCCACGCCGACGATGATATCGCCGCGCCGAATCCCCGCCGTGTTCGCCGGCGCCTCCTCCGACACCCGGGTCACGAACAGGTGGCCCTGCACGCTCTCCGTCGCCATGCCCAGCCAGGGCCGCGACGCGCCGGACCGACGCCCCTTCTCGATCAGATCGGCGAGTATCGGTTTGACGAGGTCGATAGGCACGAACATATTGCCCGGCAGGGGGACGTCTTCCGCTATCGAGTCACGCACCAGCAGTGAGCCGATGCCGACCAGTTTCCCCTCGCAGTTGATCAGTGCCGAGCCGGTCCACTCGAGTGTCGCCGGCGCCGTGAAAATCGCGTTGTCGAGCAGGTACTCCCAACTGCCGGTGAACTGCCGCTTGGATACCACGTAAGCGAGGCTGGCGGACTCGCGCCCCCCATATGGCGCGACCATCACCGGCTCGCGCAGCCCGAGTGTCGCCGATACGCCCAGTTCGATCGGATTGGCATCCAGCGGCAGCATAGCGCGAAGCAGGCCGAACCCCGTGTGGTGATCGTAGCCGGCCAGCGTGGCGGGCCTGCTCTTACCTTGCGCGGTTGTGACCTCGATCGCATCGGCTTCCATCAGCAACAAGGAGTCATTGCGGCTCCTTGCGCGAGAGTCCGGAGCTGAATTTGGACCGGCCATCGGACAGTCGGAGCATCGATAGAAACGAGAAATCGTGCCGCAACTCCTTGCCGGGGCGGTGCAAAGATCAGTTGGCCGCGAACAAAGGTATCGACGATGATCATCGCCGCTCCATGATTCGGAAAGACGAAAGTCGGCTGGGCGACGTCGACCAGTGCATCTGTCGCCTGGGAACTTGTGTCGGCAGGCACATGCAGCAGATCACGAGTCAGTGCGCGATTGGTCTTGCGTTCGACGTTAGCGACCAACCCATAGTGGCTGATACGGTGAGAGCCGTTCGGCAGGACGTGCAACAGAACACGGCGCATGGATTAGTCGGCGCTGAGCGTCATGTTCTTGTAGCGTGTCTTCCCTTTGCTCGGCAATCCTTCGAGCGGAAAGTGACACCGCGCTCGGTGCTTGGCCATACAGGGCCGGGGTATCCAACTTCTTGTGCTCAAGTAGAACCTCGATCACCCGGAGGTCCACCTTGCGTTCCCAAGAGATGGTTGGTTTCAGGCGTCGACGAACGCCACCGGTTGCGGTATACAATTGACATATTCCGTCTCGAAAGGATGACCAATGAAACGCTTAGCATTCGCCGGCACCGTCTTTGCGGCACTGGCTGCTCCAACCCTTGCCCAGAACCAGCAGGTGAAGCCGCCGATCGCGGTGTACTGGATGAGCGTCGAGACACATGGCGGAATGGGAATCGCGGTTCCTGCCGGTCTCGGCGGCATAATGCCGCCTGGCATGCAGGGCGGAAGACGTTTGAAGCTCGAACTAGGCTCGGCCCAGTCCGCAAGCGGTGAGCCGCGTGCAAATCACGCCATACCCCCTGGTCTCAGCATGGGTCCGAGCCTGCCGCTCCTTACACCGCAGACAGAACGCGCACAGGGCAGGGCCCAGCCGCAATCCGACGGCCGTTTCGAGCAGCCGAAAGGGCGCATGCTGATTTACTGGGGTTGCGGCGAAGCGATACGGGCAGGTCAGCCGGTAATCGTGGACTTCGCGAATCTCAACCCGCAGGATGCAGCGAAGGCATTCCAGAGCCGCGGCGTCGCGCGCCCGAGGGGACCGGCGCTGGGGCAGAACCGCACGTACGGCGACTGGCCCAATCGTGAGAACAGCACAGCCGTGCCGGGCAATGCATCGTTGGTCGGCGACCATGTCGTCGCCGGAAACTATTCGCCTGATATCCGTTTTGCGGTCACTGAGCGACACGACTTCATGGCGCCTGTCGCGTTCGATCCCGTCCAAAAGGCGCCGGGCGGGGCATACTTGGTGAAGTGGCAGTCGATTCCGACGGCCATCGGGTATTTCGCAACGGCAATCGGCCAGGGCGAGGCGCAAAACGATATGGTGATGTGGTCCTCGAGCGAGGTGAAGGAGATGGGGCAAGCGCTAATGGATTACCTGCCCCCCGCCGAAGTGCAGCGGCTTATTAAAGAGAAAGTCGTGATGACGCCGCAGACAACGGAGTGTGCGGTTCCCGCAGGAATTTTCAGGAAGGATGGGGCAATGCTCAACTTCATAGGCTATGGCGACGAGCTCAACGTCGTGCACCCGCCACGCCCGAAGGACCCCAGGCAGGCGTGGGAGCAGCAGTACGTCGTCAAAGTGCGCCTCAAGTCGACCGGCATGACCATGCTAGCCGAGGGTGATGCGGGCAGCCGCATACGAGGCTCTACCCGTGACGACACATCGTCACAGCAGTCGGAAGAGCGCAGGACGCCGGCCACCCCGGGCCCGGCTGACGCCGTCAAGGAAGGCGTCAATATTCTGCGCGGGATTTTCGGGCGCTGATCAGACGTTCGATACTCAAACGCCGATTTTTCGTTTCGCAGATTTTGAACGGCCGGTGCTGAAGTGGGACCTGCCGCTCACGCCAAGCTTGTGAGCGGCGGCTTGGCGTCAACGATCACCCATTCGTTGGACACGCCAGAGGCAGCTCAGGGTCGAAGCGCCAGCTTGATTTCTTTGTTAGCGGACGCTCAAATCCGCTGCGTTTACAAGATCTGCAGCAGATCTCGACGGTCCGGTTAGGCAGTGGAGGCGACAGCCAAGTTCATCACCGCGGCCATGTCTTCCTGGCCGTCGGCTGACGTACGGGAGCGACTGACGATCATCTTCGAATACCACGACGGCGTCTCTGCGCTGCCGGGGATCGCGGCCTTGACGCTACCGCCCTTGGAGTTCTAACATCCTACAAATAGAACTTTAAGCCAGCCTACGGGAGAGACGAACATCGATACGAATTTCGCTGACCAGAGCGGGTCGCGCGGTGCGCTGACAGGGATCCGCATACTCGATCTCACCACCGTGGTGATGGGACCCTACGTCACGCAGATGCTGGGTGATTTCGGCGCCGAGGTGATCAAGGTGGAGGCGCCTGAGGGCGACATACTGCGCGGCATCGGGCCGCACGGTCAGCAGCGCATGGGGCCGCTGTTCCTGAACCTGAACCGCAACAAGCGCAGCATCGTGCTGGACCTGAAGAGCGCCGGCGGCAAAACGGCCTTCCTCAAGCTCGCCGAGACCGCCGACGTGCTCGTCTACAACGTGCGGCCGGCGGCCATGCAGCGTCTCGGCCTGGGCTACGAGGCGCTGCGTGCGGTCAATCCGCGCCTCATCTACGTCGGCACCTTCGGTTTCAGTCAACGCGGCCGCTATGCCGCCGAGGCCGCCTTCGACGACCTGATCCAGGCTGCCGTGGCGATTCCTGCGGCGATGGCGGAGAACAGCGGGGACATTCCGCGCTACGTCCCGACCGCCATCGCCGACCGTTCGGTCGGCCTGTACGCGCTCGGCGTGATCTGCGCCGCGCTGGTGGCGCGGGCGCGCAGCGGCATCGGCCAGGCGATCGACGTGCCGATGTTCGAGACCATGACCAACTTCGTGCTGGGCGATCATCTGTACGGCGAGACCTTCGTCCCGGCCGAGGGCGGCATGGGCTATCCGCGCATGATGACCCCCGAGCGCCGGCCCTACAAGACGCGCGATGGCTATGTCTGCTGCGTGGTCTACACCGATGGGCAATGGCGGGGTTTTCTCGATCTGATCGGTGAGGGCGATCTGTTCGACTCCGATCCGCGCTTCGTCGACATCGGTGCGCGCACACGCCACATCGCCGATCTCTATCAACTTCTGGGCAAGGCGCTCGAGGCGCGCACCACCGCCGAATGGCGGCGCGACCTTGGCGCCATCGGCATCACGGTCTTTCCGATGAACACCTTCGAGACGCTGCTCGAAGATCCGCATCTGGCCGACATCGGCTTTTTCACCGAGGTCGAACATCCCAGTGAAGGGACGCTGCGCAGCATGGCCTGCCCGAGCGAATGGAGTGGCACGCCGCCCGGCGTGCCGCGCCCGGCGCCGCGCATCGGCGAACACAGTCGCGAGATCCTGGCCGAGATCGGCTACGACGCTGCAGCCATCGCCGCACTCGAACAGGCCGGCGTCACGCGCGGGACGGAGTGGCTGCCATGACGCCACCCCTAACGCCACCCCATCTGCCGAGGAGACACCATGTCCGATGATGTGTTGACCGAGTTGCGCGGCCGCGTGCTGTACGTGACCATCAACCGGCCCGAGCGCCGCAACGCCATGAATGCCGAGGTGCTGCACGGCATCGACGCCGCCGTCGCGCAAGCCAGCGGCGACACGAGCATCGACGCACTGGTGCTGACCGGCGCCGGTGATCAAGCTTTTTGCGCCGGTGGAGACCTGGTGGCCGGCAACACCTTCCAGTTCGATTACGCGCAGCCCATGCTGGATTTCGCCAACCTGCTGCGCCGCGCCCGCGCCGCCACCGTACCCCTGATCGCGCGCGTCGATGGCGCCTGCATGGCCGGCGGCATGGGCCTGCTGGCGATGTGCGACCTGGCGTTCGCTTCGAACAAGTCGCTGTTCGCCCTGCCCGAGGTCAAGATCGGCCTGTTCCCGATGCAGGTGCTGACGGTGCTGCAGCACCTGATACCGCGTCGCGTGCTGACCGAGCTGTGCATCAGCGGCGAGCCGATCGACGCCGCCACCGCCAAGGCCATCGGCCTGATCAACGACGTCGGCGACGACGTCGACGCGCTGCTCGAGCGCCAGTTGGCGCGCATCGCCAAGGCCTCGCCGACGGCGGTCCGGCGCGGTCTGTACGCCATGAAGCGCGTCGAGACGATGTCCTTCGAAGAATCGATGGCCTTCACCGAAAGCCAGCTCGGTCTCGCCGTCCTGACCGAGGACGCGCGCGAAGGTCTGGCGTCGTTCGGCGAGAAGCGCAAGCCCGTGTGGCCCCGCAAGTGAGCCGCCGCGCGAGGCACGATCGACCGCCAGCGAACGAAGAGGTTGCCCAATGAGCGACAAGACCAAGACCATACGCATCGGCTGCGCGTCGGGATTCTGGGGCGACAGCAGCGTCGGTGCGCCGCAACTCGTCATGCACGGCAACATCGATTACCTGGTGTTCGACTACCTGGCGGAACTGACCATGTCGATCCTGGCCGGCGCGCGCCTGAAGAATCCCGACGCCGGCTACGCCACCGACTTCGTCACGGTGGCGATGAGGTCGGTCCTGCACGAGGTGGCCCGCCGCGGCATCCGCGTCGTAGCCAACGCCGGCGGCGTCAATCCGCGCGCCTGCGCCGCGGCCCTCGAAGCGCTGGCGCGCGAGCAGGGCGTCAGCCTGAGAGTGGCCGTGGTCGAGGGTGACGACGTGCTGTCGCAGGCCGCCGCGCTGCGCGCCGCCGGCATCACCGAGCTACAGAGCCGCCTGCCGCTGCCCGAACGCCTGCTCTCGGCCAACGCCTATCTGGGCGCGCTACCGATCGCCGCGGCGCTGGCGGCTGGCGCCCAGGTGGTGATCACCGGCCGCTGTGTCGACAGCGCCGTCACGCTGGGCGCCCTGATGTACGAGTTCGGCTGGAGCGCCGACGACTACGACCGGTTGGCCGGCGCGAGCCTGGCCGGCCACATCATCGAATGCGGTTGCCAGGCTACCGGCGGGCTGCATACCGATTGGGAGTCGGTGCCGGACTGGCCCAACATCGGCTACCCCATCGTCGAATGCCACGCCGACGGCTCCTTCGTGGTCACCAAGCCACCGGGCACCGGGGGCATGGTCACGCCGGGCACGGTGGGAGAGCAACTGCTCTACGAGATCGGCGATCCGGCCAACTACCTGCTGCCCGACGTGGTGTGCGACTTCCGCGCCGTGCGCATGAGCCAGGACGGACCGGACCGCGTGCGCGTGGACAACGCGCGCGGCCGTGCGCCGAGCCCGACCTACAAGGTCAGTGCCACCTACGCCGACGGCTATCGCAGCAGCGCCCAGCTGACCATCATCGGTATCGATGCGGTGAAGAAAGCGCAGCGCACCGGCGAGAGCCTGGTCGAGCGCACCCGCGCCCTGTTCAAGGCGCAGGGCCTGGCCGACTACAGCGCCACGCGCATCGAAGTGCTCGGCTCGGAGACCGCCTACGGGCCGCACGCCCACACGGCCGGTATCCGCGAGGCGGTGCTGCGCGTGGCGGCAGCGCATCCGCAGAGAGCGGCGCTGGAGTTGTTCGCGCGCGAAATAGCGCCTGCCGGCACCTCGTGGTCGCCGGGCACCACCGGCGCCAGCGGCCGGCCGGGCGTTTCGCCGACCATCAAGCAGTTCGCCTTCCTGCTCGGCAAAGAACGCTTCGCCCCGCGTGTCGTGTTCGAAGGGCGCGAACTCGAGGTAATGATTCCCGCCGGCGGGGAGCCCTCCGCGGCGCCGGCGCTCGAGGCGGTGGCGGCCGCGGAGGGCACGGCCGGCGACCGCGTCGAGGTGCCGCTGATCCGCATCGCCCTGGGTCGCAGCGGCGACAAGGGCGACATTTCCAACATCGGCCTGATCGCGCGCAAGCCCGAATACCTGCCGCTGCTGCGCGCCCAGGTCACCGCGGCACGGGTCAAGGACTACCTCGGCTATTTCGTCCGGGGCAAGGTGACGCGCTACGACCTGCCGGGTCTGAACGCGGTGAACTTCGTCTGCGAAGAGGCGCTCGGCGGCGGCGGCATGGCCTCGCTGCGCAACGATCCGCTGGGCAAAGGCATGGCACAGGTGCTGCTCGGCATGCCGGTACGGGTGCCCGCCGCCTGGCTGTGAGCGGCGTCGGCCGCGACCGACCCCGTCCGTTTCGCTAGTCCGATCACACTGGAGCCAGCCATGGATTTTCTCTTCAACGCTGATCAGCTTGCCATGCGCGCGGCGGTCTCGACGCTGTGCGCCGACTTCGACGATGCCTACTGGCTGGCGCGCGACAGCGATGGTGCGTTCCCCGAGCAGTTCTGCGCGGCGCTGCGCCAGGCCGGCTGGTTCGGCATCACGATGCCCAGGGAATACGGCGGTGCCGGCCTCGGCATCAGCGAAGCGGCGCTGCTCATGAATGTCATCGGCCGTCTCGGCGCGGCGGCGATCTCGTCGGTGCACATCAACCTGTTCGGGCCACAACCGGTGGTGGTGTTCGGTACCCCCGAGCAGAAATTGCGCATGCTGGTGCCGCTGATCGAGGGTCGCGATCGCGCCTGCTTCGGCGTCACCGAGCCGAGCGTCGGACTGGACACGCTGCACATCAAGACCTTCGCCACGCGCCGCGGCGATCGCTATGTGGTCCACGGCCAGAAGGTGTGGACCTCGACCGCGCAGCAGGCCAACAAGATTCTGCTGGTCACCCGCACCGCGCGCTTCGAGGACGGGGCACGGCCGAGCGACGGCATCACACTGTTCTACACCGACCTCGACCGCAACAGAGTGCAGATTCGCGCCATCGAAAAAATGGCGCGCAAGGCGGTGGACTCCAACGAGCTGTTCATCGACGGCTTGGAGATCCCGGTCGAGGACCGCATCGGCGCAGAGGGACGCGGTTTCGAGTACCTGCTGCACGGCCTCAACCCGGAGCGCATCCTGGTGGCGGCGGGCACGCTGGGCAGCGGCGCCGCGGTGCTCGACAAGGCCGTGCGCTACGCCGGCGAGCGCGTCGTGTTCGACCGGCCGATCGGCAAGAACCAGGCGATCCAGCATCCGCTGGCGGAGTGCTGGATGCGCCTGCAGGCGGCCGAATTGATGATGTGGAAGGCCGCCAGCCTCTATGACACCGGACTCCCCTGCGGCGTGGAGGCGGGTGCCGCCAAGTACCTGGCCGCGGAAGCCAACTTCGAGGCCGCCACGCGCGCCGTGCGCACCCACGGCGGATTCGGCTTCGCCAAGGAATTCCACGTCGAGCGCTATTTTCGCGAAAGCATGCTGCCGCTCCTGGCACCGGTGACGCAGGAGCTGGTGCTGTGCTACATCGCCGAGCGCGCCCTCGGCCTGCCCAAGTCGTACTGAGCCGGTGCGCGAACGACCATGACGACGCTAACGCTTGCGGGGCTTGGCTGGCGCAGCCGTCTTGCCGCGACGGGCGGCCGCTGCCGCGGGCGCTCCAAGCTCGCGCTCGCGCGGCGTCGGCGCGACGGCCGCTGGGTAGGCGTGCACCCATTCGTTGGGCAGCTTCATGTCCATGATGAAGGTATCGCCGCGATACCAGGCAACGCCGGCATAGATCAGCCGGTTGTCCCGGTCGACGAAGCGGCGCACGACGCGGGCGACCGGCGCGGCGAAGGCGTAGTCGAGCTGCTCGGAGAGTTCGATGCCGGCCGGCTCGACGGTCATCGTCTGGTAGAGCCATTGAAGCGCGCCGGGCGCGTATTCCTGCAGCAGCCGGGCGATCTTCTTTTCCTTCTCGCCGCCTCTGGGCAGCAGCTTGAAGTAGTCTTCGGCGACACAGATGTGCGTCAGCGCGAACGGGCGCCGATTGTGGATGTGCAGCTTGCGAATCTCGACGTAGCGCGGCAGCACGCTGACGCCGGCGGCCAGTTCGGCGCTGATCGCCGTGACGCGACTCTTGGACAGGATGCGGATGTCGAAGTCGTCCTTGTCCGCCAGCATGTTGTTGATCGGGTCGCGCAGCGGCTGGGCCGGCGCCGTCTGGCTCGCGCGCACGAAGGTGCCGCGGCCGCGCCAGCTCTCCAGCAGGCCTTCGCCGACCAGCATGTTCACCGCCTGACGCACGGTGACGCGCGCCACGCCGTGGCTGGTCGCCAGCACATCCATGCTGGGCAGCAGATGGCCGGGCGGCCAGCGGCCGGACAGGATGTTGTGGCGCAGGACGTTGGCCATCTGCACGTAGAGGGAGATCTTCTTCGACGGGTCGATGCCGCGCGCCGAATCCGGGCTCGGCGCGCGGGTGCCACGGCGTCCGCGCGTGGCGGAGCGGGTCGGGGCTGCGACGCTGCGCACCATGATGGCCATGTTGTCGCCGCCGCGGGCGGCGCGTTTGTTATATAGTGCTATTTATAGAACTTTAACGGCCGTCGGTCAATTGAATGAGACGAGAGCGCCTGCAAGGAGAATACGTCATGAGGAGCTTGGAACGCGCGATAGCAGCCATCGAATGGTTATTCGCGGTGATCGCCACGCTGCTGATGCTGAGCATCATGGTGACGGTGTTCGCCGACGTGACGCTGCGCTATCTGTTCAACCGGCCGCTCGCCTGGGCCTATGACTTGATCAGCCTCTATCTGATGGCCGGTGTGTATTTCCTGGTGCTCTCCGGCACCTTTGCCGCCCACGCCCACGTCGGCGTCGACATCCTGGTGCAGCAGCTGCCGGCCCCGCTGCGGCGCGTCTGTGACCTGTTGAGCTGCCTCATCGGCATCGGCCTGTTCGGCCTGATCGCCTGGGTCGGCGCGCAGCGCGCCTGGGTCAACTGGGTCAGCGACGAGCGCATTTCCGGCGTCATCGCCTGGCCGACTTGGGTCGCCGCGGCGCTGGTGCCGCTCGGCTGCGGCCTGCTGATGCTGCGCCTCTCCTACCGCTCGGCTGGGCTGCTGCTGCAGTTCGCGACCGGGCGCGAATACGTCGCGCCGCTGCCGATCAGCGGCTACACGGCGGAGTGAGTCGATGACCATATCCGTCGTCATCCTGTTGTTGATGTTCGCGCTCCTGGCCGCGGGCGTGCCGGTCGGCTTTGCGATGGGCGGGGCCGGCGCCCTCGGCCTATACCAACTCGGCGGCTTCGACGCCCTGCTCGGCGTGCTCGCCACGGCGCCGCTGTCGGCGGTCAGTTCCTATGAACTGATCACCGTGCCGATGTTCCTGTTGATGGCCGAGTTCGTGCTGCTCTCCGGCGTGGCCGACGATCTGTTCCGCGCCACCGCCGCCTGGGTCGGCCACGTGCGCGGCGGCCTGGGCATGGCGACCGCGCTGGCCGGTGCCGGCTTCGGCGCCATCTGCGGCACCAGTACAGCGTCGGCGGCGACGCTATCCGCGACCAGCCTGCCGGCGATGATGAAGCAGGGCTACGACCCCAAGGTGGCGGCCGGCGTGGTGGCCATCTCGGGCACGCTGGCGATGCTCATTCCGCCCAGCGTGGCTCTGGTGGTGTTCGGCCTCCTGGCCGAGGTGAACATCGGCAAGCTGTTGATCGGCGGCGTCGTGCCCGGCATCCTGGTGACCCTGGCCATCATGCTGACGGTCTGGCTGATCGCCTGGCACGATCCGGCCTCGGCGCCGGCCAGCCCGCGCGTCGCGCTGGCCGAGAAGCTGCGCCTGTTGAAGGTGGTCGGGCCTATGATCGTGCTGCTCGGTCTGGTCACCGGCGTCATCTACAGCGGCGTGGCCACGCCCACCGAGGCTTCGGCCCTCGGTGCCAGCGGCGCTTTCGCACTGGTGCTGTGGCGGCGCAGCGGCAGTTTGGCGACGGTCCACCAGGCGACGCTGCGCGCCGCCCACGGCACCTGCATGATCGCCACCATCCTGCTCGGCGCCATGCTGCTCGGCTATTTCTTTACCCTCACCCACGTGACCCAGAACCTGATCGAATGGGTCGGCGCGCTGAACCAGTCGCGCTGGGTGATCATCGCCGTGCTGCTGCTGATGTACATCGTGCTGGGTGCCTTCATGGACCAGATCGCCATCCTGGTCCTGACGGTGCCGGTGGTGATCCCGATCATCAAGTCGCTCGGTTTCGACCCGATATGGTTCGGCGTGATCAAGATCGTCACCGCCGAGGTCGGCATGATTACGCCGCCCATCGGCCTCAACTGCTTCATCGTCGCGCGCTACGCCAACCGCCCGATCGCCGAAGTGTTCCGGGGCACCTTGCCGCATTTCATCGCCCATCTGTTCGTCATCGCCGTGCTGGTCGCCTTCCCGGACCTGATCCTGTGGCTGCCCAGCAAGATGAAGTGACGCCTATCCATTAAAATGCCGCATTCACCGAGGAGACCCACATGAAATTCGCAGCCACCCTTCTGAGCGTCCTTTGCGCCGCGCTGGCGCTGCCCGGCGCGGCGGCGGCGCAGAGCGTCACCCTGCGCATCGCCGACACCCTGCCCAGCGGCAGTGTCCTCCATCGCTACCTGGCGCTGCCCTACATCGAGGCGGTGGAGAAGGCCTCGGGCGGCCAGGTCAAGTTTCAGCACTTTCCCGGCGGGCAGCTCGGCAAGGCCAACGACATGCTGGCGCTCACCCAATCGGGCCTGGTCGACGTCGGCTACGTCGGCCCCTCATACCAGTCGGAAAAGATGCCGCTGTCGTCTGTCTTTGAATTGCCGGGCGCCTTCGGCGATTACTGCCAGGGCATACGCGCGCTGTGGAAGATGACCCACGCCGGCGGCTTTTTGGAGAAGAACGAGTTCACTCCCAACAAGATCGTGCCCCTGCTGATTTCGGTGCTGCCGGCCTACCAGCTGATACTGTCGACGAGCAAGAAGATCGATGGCATCAAGGATCTGTCCGGCATGAAAATACGCACCGCTGGCGGTGCTACCGAATTCCAGATACGCAATCTCGGCATGGTGCCGGTGCGCATGTCGCCGGCCGAGATCTACGAGAGCATGTCGCGCGGAACCATAGACGGTTCCATAGGGCCCTACCAGAGCGTCGCCTCCTACGGCCTGGTGCCGCTGATCAAGAGCGGAACGGTGGGCGACAGCTTCGGCACCGTCGTGCTGAGCTACTCGATCGGTGAGGCCAAGTTCAAGCAGCTGCCGGAAAACGTGCGCAACCTGCTGCTCAAGACGGGCGAACAGATCTCGACCGGCGCCTGCAAGCAGTTCGCCGCGGCCGAGAACGAGGCCATAGACAAGATCAAGGCCGGCGGCATGAAGGTGATCCAATTCTCAGCGGCGGACCAGAAGCTGCTCGACAAAGCCTACGACGAGGTCGCTGCGGATTGGGCCGCGAGCCTGGACAAGCGCGGCAAGCCCGGCAGCGTTGCCGTAGCGGCGTTGAGAAAAGCCGTGGCCGAGTCGAAGTAGGGACCATCGTGGCGCCTCCTTCGGGAGGACAGCCGCCATAAGGAGAGCCCCGTGGCGAATGATATGCCGGCACGAATCCAGGTTCACGAAGAGGGGCCTCGTGAAGGCTTTCAAAGCGAGGCGGTCATCGTCCCCACCGCCCAGAAGATCCGCTTTATCGAGGCGCTTGCCGAGACCGGCATCGGGGAAATCGATTGCGTTTCCTTCGTCAACCCGAAGCGTGTGCCGCAGATGGCCGATGCCGAGGAGGTGGCGGCGGCTATTCGCCGGCGCCCCGGCGTGCGCTACCTGGGCGTGTGGATGAACGCGCAGGGGTTCAGGCGCGCCCGGCAGAGCGCTGTGGATCTTTGCGGAACCCTGTTTGTATCCGCTTCCGAGCAATTCGCGATTCACAACAACGAGCAGAACCGCTCTGGCATGCAAGATGAGCAAAGACTGCTCCTGGAGCAGTACCGGCAGGCCGGCGTTGCCGTGGAGCGCCTCTATGTCTTCACCGCTTTCGGCTGCAATTACGCAGGAGAGATTGCGCCTTCAATCGTGGTCAACGCGGTCGCGGACCTGCTCGCGCTATGCCACGGCCAGCCTGAACCGGTGGTCTACTTGGCGGACACGGTCGGTTGGGCGAGTCCGACGTCCGTCGAGCGCTTGCTCGGAACCCTGCGCCAGCGTTGGCCACAACTGGAGTTCGGCTTGCACCTGCACGACACGCGTGGCCTGGGTATTGCCAACGCCGCGACAGGACTGCGCATGGGTGTCACGCATTTCGACGCGTCCTGCGGCGGCTTGGGCGGCTGTCCTTTTGCCGGCAACAAGGCTGCTGCCGGCAATATCGCCACGGAGGAATTGGTCCAGTTGTGCGAGGAGGCGGGAATCGCCACCGGAATCGATCTCGATGCCATGATCGAATGCGCGGCACTGGCCGAATCGATCGTCGGACACCCATTGCTCAGCAAGGTGGCGAAGGGTGGCTCGCTGTCGTCAAGACGACGGCGCACCCTGCACGCTGACTAAAGGATGGGGCGAGAGCTTATGAATAGGCAAGCGCTGGCAACCCGGCTCGGTCATTACGAGCGGCTGATGCGACTGGACAAGCCGATCGGCATCCTGCTCCTGCTCTGGCCGACGCTGTGGGCGCTGTGGATCGCCGGTGAGGGCCACCCACCGTGGTTCGTGGTGTGGATCTTCGTGCTCGGCACAGTGCTGATGCGCTCCGCCGGCGTCATCGTCAACGACTACGCCGACCGCCGTTTCGATATCGAGGTGAAGCGCACGCGCGAGCGGCCCCTGATCACCGGCGTGGTGTCGGTGCGCGAGGCGCTGATCCTGGCGGCGGCGCTCGCCGTGGCGGCCTTCTGCCTGATCCTGCCGCTCAACCATCTGGTCTGGGCGCTCTCCGTCGTGGCGCTGTTTCTCGCCATCAGTTATCCGTTCACCAAGCGCTTCTTCGCCATACCCCAGGCCTATCTCGGCATCGCCTTCGGCTTCGGCATCCCCATGGGCTTCGCCGCCCTGTTGGGCCGCGTGCCGGCCCTCGGCTGGGTGCTGCTGGCCGCCAATATCGTCTGGGCCATCGCCTACGACACCGAATACGCCATGGTCGATCGCGACGACGACCTGCGCACCGGCATGCGCACCTCGGCCATCACCTTCGGCCGTTTCGACGTCCTGATGGTCATGCTCTGCTACGCGGCGATGCTGGCCATCCTGATCTGGCTGGGACGGGAACTGCACTACGGCGCCTACTACTACGCCGGTCTCGCCGCCGCCGCGGCCCTGATGGGCTACCATTACACCCTGATCCGCGACCGTGGCCGCGACGGCTGCTTCAAGGCCTTCCTGCACAACAACTGGGTGGGCGCAGCGATCTTTCTCGGCCTGCTCGCCGACTATCACCTGCCGTCGCCGTTCTAGACATTGACCGGAGCAAGGAATTTCCTTACCATAACGAATAGTCTCATTTCGGGGTGCCGCAGTGATTACCAGCAAGCTGACCAGCAAGGCCCAAACAACCATTCCGCAGCCGGTGCGCATCGCCTTGCAGTTGCAAGCTGGCGACGAACTGGTCTATGAGATAGACGATCAGCGGGTGGTTCTGAGCAAAGCCAGCCGCCGCGGGAAGACCGACGATCCGTTCCGAACGTTTAACGAGTGGAATTCCGAGGCAGATACCAAAGCCTATGCCGACCTTTAAGCAGGGCGACATCGTCAAGGTTCCCTTTCCGTATACCGATCGTTCGACGCGGCAATCACGGCCGGCACTGGTCGTGTCGACTGGCGGTGTCGAAGACGCACACGGGCTGCTCTGGGTGGTTATGATCACCAGCGCAGAAAACCGCGGTTGGCCGGGCGACGTTGCACTCGCCGACGTCAGTGCCGCAGGGCTGCCGGTTGCTTCGCTGATTCGTAGCGCAAAGATCGCCACCATCGATGCGACCGATGCCCATCGTCTCGGTCGAATAAGTGCTCCGCTGCTCAAGCGAGTGATTCGGAACCTTGCGCAGGAATTGGGCTTCGTGCCGACCGGCGCCGCGAAGTAAACATCCGCTCGGGGCCCACTTGATCCAGGCCGCCTGAGCCACGACGATATAATGACGAAGATGAATTATCACGATCTGCGCGACTTCGTCGCGCAACTGGAGAGCCGCGGCGAATTGAAGCGTATCGCCGTCGAGGTCGATCCGCGCCTGGAGATGACCGAGATCTGCGACCGCGTGCTGCGCGCCGGTGGGCCGGCGCTGCTCTTCGAGAAGCCCAGGGGATACGCCATGCCGGTGCTCGCCAATCTCTTCGGCACGCCTGCGCGCGTCGCCCTGGCGGTGGCGCGCCAGGACGCCGATGCCGCGGGGACAGACTGGAAGAGCGCCCTGCGCGAAGTGGGTGAGTTGCTCGCCTATCTCAAGGAACCGGAGCCGCCCAAGGGTTTCAAGGACGCCTGGCACAAGCTGCCGGTGTTGAAACAGGTTCTGAACATGGCGCCCAAGCTCGTGTCGCAGGCGCCCTGCCAGGAAATCGTCTGGGAAGCCCAGGACGTCGACCTCGGCCGCCTGCCGCTGCAGACATGCTGGCCGGGCGATGTGGCGCCGCTCATCACCTGGGGGCTGACGGTGACCCGCGGTCCGACCAAGACACGGCAGAACATCGGCATCTACCGGCAGCAGTTGATAGCGCGCAACAAGCTGATCATGCGCTGGCTTCCGCATCGCGGCGGCGCCCTCGATTTCCGCGACCATCAGTTGCAGAATCCCGGCCAGCCCTTCCCCGTGGCGGTGGCCATCGGGGCCGACCCGGCGATACTGCTGGCGGCGGTGACGCCGGTGCCCGACGCCCTCTCCGAATACCAGTTCGCGGGCCTCTTGCGCGGCGCCAAGACCGAACTCGCGCAGTGTCTCGGTTCTCCACTGCAGGTGCCGGCGGCCGCCGAGATCGTCCTCGAGGGCGTCATCCATCCCGGCGAGATGGCGGCGGAGGGACCCTATGGCGACCACACCGGCTACTACAACGAGGTCGCCCTGTTCCCCGTGTTCACCGTCCTTCGCATCACCATGCGCCGCGACGCCATCTACCACTCGACCTACACCGGCAAGCCACCCGACGAGCCGGCGATGCTCGGTCTGGCGTTGAACGAGGTGTTCGTGCCGCTGTTGCAGAAGCAGTATCCGGAGATCGCAGACTTCTACCTGCCGCCCGAGGGCTGCTCCTACCGCTTGGCCGTGGTGTCGATGAAGAAGCAATACCCCGGCCACGCGAAGCGGGTGATGTTCGGCGTCTGGAGCTTCCTGCGCCAGTTCATGTACACCAAGTTCATCATCGTGGTCGACGACGACGTCGACATCCGCTCCTGGCCCGAGGTGATCTGGGCGTTGACCACGCGCGTCGACGCGGCGCGCGACACCCTGATCGCCGAGCACACGCCGATCGACTACCTCGACTTCGCCAGCCCGGTGGCGGGGCTGGGCAGCAAGATGGGCATAGACGCGACCAACAAGTGGCCGGGCGAGACGACGCGCGACTGGGGCCGGCCTATCGCCATGGACGATGAAGTGAAGCGGCGCATAGACGCCATGTGGAGCGAGCTTGGGCTCTAGCCCTCGCCGCCGGGCCGTCCCAAGGCGAGGGCAGTGTACGACATGGAGCCGCGCAGCGGCGAACCACCATCGCCCCCTTGCTCGGCAAGGGCGTCGGGGAGAATGCCCATCCTTGCCGCCATGCTGACCCCCGACCAGGCGCTCGCCTTTCTCGCCGCCGCGGTGCTCATCACCCTGTCGCCGGGCCCCGACAACCTGATGGTGCTCGGCCTGGGCATGTCGCGCGGGCGTAAAGCGGGCATGAGCTTCGGTCTCGGCTGCGCCTTGGGTTGCCTCTCCCACACGCTGCTCGCGGTGCTCGGCGTCAGCGCCCTGATCGCTGCGTCGGCGACCGCCTTTCTCCTGCTGAAGATCGTGGGCGGCCTCTACCTGCTCTGGCTCGGCGTGCAGGCATTGAAGGGCCGCGGCGGCGCACCCGGCGGCGGCGATGCAGCCCCCGTCTCGCTGCCCAGGCTGTTCGCAAAGGGACTGTTCGCCAACGCCATCAATCCCAAGGTCCTGCTCTTCTTCCTCGCCTTTCTGCCGCAGTTCGTGACCGCGAGCCGCGGCAACGGCCCCGCCCAGATCGCGCAACTGGGGCTTCTATTCACCCTGCAGGCGGCACTGCTCTTCGCGAGTCTCGGCTACTTCGCCGGCCACGTCGGCCGCTGGCTGGCACGCACGCCGCGCGCCGGCCTGTGGCTGGACAGAACCGCCGGCTGCATCTTCGTCGCGCTGGGCGTGCGCCTGCTGGTGGTGCGCTGAGGGGACGCCTGCAGGCGATTCAAAATGGGAATAATATGACCATATTATTGGTCATAGATTGGAGTGGATCATGCGCACCGTGAGTTTGGCCGAAGCGAAAGCGCATCTTAGCGAGTTGCTCAACTTGGTGGAAGCTGGCGAGGAAATCCTCATAACCCGGCACGGCCGCGCCGTGGCCCGAGTATCGCCCCCGGAAAAGCAGAAACAGCCTCTCCCGCTCAAACGCCTCGCAGCCTTGCGCAACACGATGCCCGCCTGGACCGATGCAAGCGCGGGCCTCGTGCGTCGGTTGCGAGACGCCGAGTGATCTACCTGGACACCAGTTTCTTGACCCCGCTCTTCCGCGCGGAGCCGGTTTCTCAGCGGGTCGAGAAGCTGCTGGCTGTCCAGCCGCCCGGCACGCTCGCCATCAGCCATTGGACGCGCGTTGAATTCGCCAGCGTCATGGCGCGCGACGTGCGCATGAAGATCCTCGATGCAACGGCCGCCCGCAGGCTCATCGAGGAATTTGATGCCCTCGCCGATGAATCGCTGCACGTGTTGATCCCTGCCGCCGCTGATTTCGACCTCGCTCTAGACTTCGTGGCCGAGTTTGCCACCCGCTTGCGAGGCCCCGACGCCCTGCACCTAGCGATTGCACGCAATAACGGCATCGATGAAATCCTGACGCTCGATGATGATCTGCTCTTCGCCGCCAAGAAGCTCAAGCTCAAAGCGAGGCGGGGCGTGAAGAGTTCTTGAGCTTTTCGGGTACGGCTACCGCGAGAGCCTCAGAAGCCGCGCTCGTAGACCCAGGCCAGCAGCGCGTCTTGCGCTGCTTGCGCGGCGGCGGCGTTGGGGTGGTTCACCAGGAAGACGACGATCTGCCAGCGGCCGCTGCGGTCGAGCACGTAGCCGGCGATGCTCTTCACGCCTTCGAGGCTGCCGGTCTTGATGTGCGCCTGTCCCGCCACCCCGTTGGCGCGCAGACGCTTTTTCATGGTGCCGTCGATCGCCGTCACGGGCAGCGAGGCGACGAACTCGGGCATCAACGGGCTCTTCCAGGCGAGCGCCAAGAGGCGCGCCAGGTTCTCGGCGCTGATGCGATCGCGCCTTGAGAGCCCGGCGCCGTTGTCCACGACCAGTTCGGGAAAGTTGAGGCGTCTCTGCGCCAGCCAGTCGCGCAGCGCCAGTTCTGCGTCGGCGGAACGTACTCCAGCGCCGCTCGGGCCAGCGGAGCTGCTGCCCAGGGTCAGGAACAACTGGCGCGCCATGACGTTGTTGCTGTACTTGTTGATATCGCGTATCACCTCGGCCAACGGCGGCGATTCGCTCGCCGCGAAGAGGCGGGCAGCGGCCGGCACGGGTGCGGTGCGCAGGCCGCCGCCTATGCGTCCGCCCAATTCCTGCCAGAGACTGCGGAACACGCCGGAGACGTATTGCGGGTGGGCGAGCAGGCCGAGATTCAGCGTCTTCTCGCCGCAGGAGAGCGGATAGTTTCCCGTGAGCGTGAGGCGCGACTGGGCGGCGGAGAAGTCGATCTGCAGTCC